>MKWU01001060.1_pt1 | contig 49746 bp, 36 predicted proteins | sample 809101 | NCBI WGS metagenome assembly MKWU01 (sample SAMN05860141, study PRJNA318959) | sponge metagenome | host: Aplysina aerophoba | place: Slovenia: Piran, Adriatic Sea, Gulf of Piran | collected 2013-05-07 | reverse complement strand
AGATGGGGACGGGGACGGCGACGGCGACGGGGATGGGGACGGGGACGGCGACGGCGACGGAGATGGCGACGGCGACGGAGATGGCGACGGCGACGGGGACGGCGACGGGGACGGGGACGGAGACGGGGACGGAGATGGCGACGGGGACGGAGATGGCGACGGGGACGGCGATGGCGATGGGGACGGCGATGGCGATGGCGATGGCGATGGGGACGGCGATGGCGATGGGGACGGCGACGACGACGATGACGACGACGATGACGACGATGACGATGACGACGACGACGACGATGACGACGACGACGACGACGACGACGACGATGATGACGATGACGACGATTGACGCGATTGCCTTGCTGACGCAGCCGGGGCGTTGTCGCCAAGCAGCCTGTCGAGCCCTCCTGCGACCGGTTTTCGGAAACCTGCTGAGCAGGCGCTACGGAGCGCGGTCGTGCAGGCCATCTCGGGAAGCCGTCCCGACTGGCGCGCTGCTCGTTACACGACAGTTGCCATGCTGATGCGTTCGACCGCGCTCACGTTCGTGGCCGCAGCGCTCGCTGCGATGCTCGCCTGCGGTGGGGATGACCGGCCCACCACCCCGGTGGCACCCACCCCGACCAATCGAGCTCCGCAGATTTCCCAGGCTGTGCCGGATCAGACCTTGACGCTCGGCGATCGCGAGACGGCCGACATCGACCTGGATCTCTACTTCTCGGACCCCGACGACGACGCCCTGACCTACGAGGCTGCGTCCGGCGATGCCCAGGTTGCGGAAGCACGCGTGTCGAACAACACCGTCACGCTGGTGGCGCGACAGGCAGGCCGTGCGGACGTCCAGGTCACCGCCCGCGACCCGGCCGGCCTGAGCGAGACGCAGCGCTTTTCCGTGACCGTCGAACCGGCGGCCCCACCGCCCAACCGGGAGCCGCAGATCACGCAGGCTGTCCCGGATCAGACCTTGACGCTGGGCGAGTACGAGAGGGTCAACATCGACCTGGATTCCCACTTCACGGACCCCGACGGCGACGCCCTGGTCTACGAGGTGGTCTCCAGCAATACGCACGTCGCCGAAGCACGCTTGTCGAGCAGTACCCTAACGTTGGTGGCGAGTCATCTCGGGAGAGCGAACATCCGGGTCACCGCCCGCGATCCCGCCGGCCTGACGGCAACCGAGCGCTTCTCCGTGACCGTCGAGCAGGGAAGCCCACGAGCGGAGCTGGAGATCACGCTGTGCCAGGCGGACGGGCTGGGAGTCGTGGACGTCCTTGTGGAAGGCACCGTGCGGGCCGTGACGCGCTTGTCGTCGGCACGCGTCATCGCCTACGTGGACGCCCACAGGTTGGGCGAGCAGGCCGTGGGCAACGTGCCGGCTGGCGGGGCACGTTCCTTCGCCATTCGAGGCACCGCACCGGTGAGCTCCGCATCCGAGTGCCACGTAGAGTTCCTGGCCGGTCAGCAGAGCATATCCCTGGTGGCGCCCGTGTCGTTCCGATGAGCGCGCGCACGGATTCTCGGGCTGGTCGGCAGGGTTACGATGGCTTGCCCGGGTGCCTTGCCGGCGCCTCGAGGCGGCAGTCCGGGACGATCGACGAACGCGACGGACCTCCGTTCAGCGGAAGCCCGGGAGGCAATGATGACGACAGGTGCCACCAGGACCGCGCACGGCAGCATCGCCTTGCCGCCCCCTGAGGCACAGGACGGTGCGAGCCGGTTCACCAGGCTCGCGGAAGGAATCGACGTGTCGCCGTTCCTGGCGGAGTTGGCCGCGGCGCCCGATCTCTGGCACGCCGACACGAGCCGACAGCGCAAGGTCCGTTGCCAGCGCGACACGCTGAACATCTTCCTGCGTGTCGCGCGCAAGCCCCTGCCTCCGGGAGCCAAGAACGCCAACGACGTGCACGAGAGCCGCACCGCCCGGTCTGCCCGCGGATTCCCGACTGCGTTGACCTTCTGTGAAGGGATAGCCCGGTTGCAGGAGGGGGAGCTGGGGCGCGCCACGCTGGTTTCGCTGCAGCCGCGGGGCTGGGTCCGGCCGCACGTCGACGCGGGGGCTTACTACCGCCCGCGCGATCGCTTCCACCTGGTGCTGCAGAGCCGGGACGGCAGTCCGTTGACGTCCGGCGGGGAGACGGTGGTGATGCGCGAAGGAGAGTTGTGGGCGTTCGACAACAAGGCGACGCACGATGCGCGCAATCCGACGGACGTGGCGCGCGTGCATCTGATCTTCGACGTTCTCCCGGGGCCGGGCCACGGCTACTACGTCTCGCCTCAGTCGTGAAGGAAAGTCGACCGCAGCAGCTTCAGCGCGGCGGCGAGGGCGTGCGCGGCCGAGTCGACACGTACCGCGTTGTCGTAGGCCTCGGTGCGTAGCGCGCCCCGGACGCGTTCCCGCTTCGCGATGTAGAACATGTCGTGCGGCCCGCGGAACTGCAGTTGCCGCAGAGATCGCAGGCCGCGGTCGATTACGCGGCGGTAGGCGGCGGCGCGGGTGCCGTCGCCCTGCGAGCGGGCCAGCGCCCAGGCGTCGGCGAGCCCCTCCAGGTACGCACCGGTAGAGGCCGCGTGTGGAGGGCCGAACTCCGGCCGCGCGGGGTCGTAGAACCGGCCGCGGAGATCGGCGGGCAGGCGGTCCCATTGCTGCATGGGCAGCAGCCAGTCGTTCGTCTCGAACACGAAGTCGGCGAACTCGCGCCTCCCGGTCTGCGCGAACAGGGACGCACAAGCTTGCGTATGCCAGGGGACGAAGGCGGGGTTGCGGGCCCGACGGTGTCGCGCGCGGCACCGCGCGAAGGCGGCGACGCACCGCTCGATCGACGGGGCGCCGGGTGACTTCCGCCGCAAGGCCTCGGCCCAGAACAGGAGGGCCTCGCCGGAATAGAAGTTCCAGTTCTCGCCGTCGCGCTCCGGCGGGAAGAAGAACGTCCGGAATCCGAGCTCGTCATCCGCGAGGGAGGCCACGCCCGCTGCCAGCATGCCCAACTCGGTCGAGAACTCGCTCGAGGCCGGGCTCTCCAGGATGCAGAGTGCGGCAAGCGCCGCCGCTCCGAGCTTCGCGCCGGTCCGCTCCACGATGGCGCCGCGTCCGCCGCCGAGGGGCCGGAAGTACCTGGCGAGGTTGAAGCGCAGGTTGCGCCGAGCCGCTTCGCGAATCCCGGCATCGCCCCGGTACTCACCAAGACGGGCGAGGGACAGGGAGGCCAGGAATCTCCGAATGGCGTTGTCGGCCGGCGATTCTGCTCCGCGACTCGGCCAGTACTTGTACGGCAAGCCCCCGTCCGGCCGCATGTTCCGCAGCATCCAGCGGCCGATTCCCGTGGCGAGGTCGTCGGCGCGGTTCTCCTCGCCGGCCGGAGTCGGAGGCACGAGGGTCGAGCCGCGAAACAGTTCCGTCTCCCGGACGGCACCGCGCCCCGCAACCAGGAACTGTCGGGCCGCGAAGGTTCGCACTCGGCCGTCTGCGGCAAGATCCTTCACGCTGCCGGCCGTTTGCGGCAGGAACCGCTCGAACGCCCGAGCGAACGTGAGGTTCGTGGCGATCATGCGGGTGGGCGCCACTCGGATGCTCTCGCGCCCGTTGGTCATCTCCAGACCCACCCGTCCGCGGGCGCGATTGGAGAAGACCCGGGCCAGGCGGTGCGGAGGAACCGGGCGAAGGTCCTCTGCAACACATACCTCGATGACGTCTTCCTCGCAGGCGCCCACCCGATCAGGCAACGCGCGCAGCGTGTCTGCGGACGTCCACCCTTTCCGTATCGCCGCGCCGCCACGTCGGACGCAGAACCAGATCGGATCGTGCATCCGGCAGGCACCCGGATCGCTTGGTGGAGTTTGGCCCACGACTTCAAACCGTGAGAAGCGGACTGCCAACGGATCGTAGCGTGCGGATGGCCGGACCGCACTTGACGTACCCGTGCTGCTCGAGGCCCCGACGCGGATCCGGGTGCGAGCCCTTCCGATGGTGGAGTCGCCGGGTACGGCGGGACGGTCGTTCAGGAGACAGGCTCCGACCCGTGGAGGCTTGTCCAGAGACCGGGGTACCGAGTGACGAAGCCGGCGGCCGAAACGGCGAGGTCGGCGGCGTAGCCGACGGTCGGTGCTTCGTACCGGTACGCGGTGGCCGTCCGCCGGGCGTAGCGCTGCGGCAGCCGGACGAGGGTGCCGTCCGGGACGTCGAGCCATGCCGCCGGAGCGTCCGCCGCCCTGCCAACAGAGAGATTCAGTCTGCGGATCGCCAGGAGATTGGTGGCCGGCGTGAATCCCAGGTCGAGGTCGAGGCAACCGCCGAGTCCCCGCACGACGCGGCTCTCGATCTTCCACACACCGCCCGGCGAGCGCTCGATGCGAAGGTCAACCCGTCGCGCGCCAACGGTGCCCCGGACTCGGCCATCGCGCGTGCGCCACCGCGGATCGCAGGTGACGCGGTAGGCGAGCCGTGCTGGCAGGGCGTTCTGCAGGAAGAACGCCCTGCCAGCGAGCTCCCAGCCCGTGGCGTGCCGCAGTAGCCGACAAGAATCGTCGCCCGGCGCATCCAGCCGCCGCCACCGAATCGACGCGATCACCACGTCGGATTCTCCAGCCGATTCGGGATGGCGCCGGCGACCTCTTGCACTCCCCACGGGTATTCGGAGTCGGCGGCGCCAGGCGTAGTTGTGAGGCTCACGACCTCGATCACTCGTAGGGATTCCGTTTCATTCCACCGCCAGCGTGGTGTCCGGCTGCCCGAATATCGGACCGCAGGCTACGTTCGGGGACGCGGTCCGCTCCGTGCTCGCTACCGGTCCATACCAGTAGTAGGCATGGCCGTCCGGAAGCGGGTAGCGGTACCGCGCCACCACCTCGAAGTCATGTCCGCGCCCGGACAGGGACGCCGGAAGCTTGACCGCCGTCCTCCGCTTCCCCGCGTCGAACCACGCGGTGCCGCGCGAATTCTCGCCGGCCACGTAGCCGTGGTACTCGTAGCCGTCGAGGTGCAGGGTGAACGACGGTTCCGTCCACGCCAGCAACGTCCCGGCGCTCTCATCGCCCTCCGTCCGGAGGCCGGTCACCGCAAGCTCCAGGCTGCGACTCTGGTCGCCGCGGTGCAGGAACCGACACCCGGCCTCCGCCGGGACGTCGTTCGGCGGGGCGACCGGCACGGCCTCCGCCGCCGGCGCAACGGTGGACACCGTCGAGATCATGACGACAGGCGAGACACGCTGTGCAACCAAAGGCTCCGTCGCCAAGCCTACGGACACGGCCAGCGGCAGGAGATACAACATCGACATTCCCTTCCTCATTTCCATCCTCCTATAAGGATTGGACGGATTCCCGCCCGGTTTCGTTGCTGGCGCTGCCGCGGTCCGCGCAGGACGAGCGCGCGCAGTCGAGAGGATGCGTCGACGGCCGGGGTCAGGCGGATCGCCGGCCGGGCGCGAGCCACTCCCGCAGCTTCGACCACCGGCGGCGCCCGGACACCGTCCGGACCGCGATGGCAACCGCCTTCGGCTGCCCCACCAGCACCACCAGACGGCGCCCGCGGGTCAGGCCGGTGTAGAGCAGGTTGCGCTGCAGCATGATGTAGTGCTCGGTGAGGAGCGGGAGGACGACGGCGGGGTACTCCGAACCCTGGCTCTTGTGGATGGTCGTCGCGTAGGCGGGAACGAGGGCGTCGAGCTCGCCGAACCCGTAGGTGACGGCACGCTCGTCGAAGCGTGCGCTGAGCTCGCCCAGCTCGGGGTCGACATCGTCGACGCGGCCGATGTCGCCGTTGTAGACCTCCTTGTCGTAGTCGTTCTCGATCTGCATCACCTTGTCGCCGGGCGCGAACGTCCATCCGAAGCGCTCGACGCGGCGCTCGCCGGCGGGGTTCAGCGCCTCCTGCAGGGCCAGGTTCAACGCGCGGGCGCCGGCCACGCCCCGGTTCATCGGGCAGAGCACCTGCACGTCGCGGATCGGGTCGAGCCCGAAGCGCCGCGGGATGCGGATCTCGACCAGCTCCTGAATCCGCTCCGCCGCCGCGGCCGGGTCGCTCACGGGCACGAAGTAGAAGTCGCTGTCCGGGCCGTCCGGGCGGCGGAGGTCCGGCACCTCGCCCTCGTTGACGCGGTGCGCGTTGACGATGATGCGGCTCCGGGCGGCCTGCCGGAACACCTCGGTCAGCCGCACCACCGGGACCGCCCCCGACTCGATGAGGTCGGCCAGCACCTGCCCCGGCCCCACCGACGGAAGCTGGTCGATGTCGCCGACGAGGAGCACCGCCGCGTGGTCGGGCACCGCGCCCACGAGCGCGTGCAGCAGCGGGACGTCGACCATCGACATCTCGTCGACCACCAGCAGGTCGCACTCGAGCGGCTGCTCCGGGCCGCGCCGGAAGCCGCCGGAAGCCGGATCGACCTCCAGCAGCCGATGGATGGTCCGGGCGTCCAGGCCCGTGGTCTCGCGCAGGCGGCGCGCGGCTCGGCCCGTCGGCGCGCAGAGCGCGATGGTCAGCCCCTTGACGGCCAGGATGCCGAGGACGGCGTTGACGAGGGTGGTCTTCCCGACGCCGGGGCCGCCCGTGACGACCAGCACCTTCGACGAGAGCGCGAGCCGGACGGCCGCGACCTGGCTCGGGGCCAGCGCGAGTCCGATCCGCCGCTCGACCCACGGGATCGCCCGGTCCGCGTCGATCGCCGGCCACCGGGGCCCCGCCCGGGCCGCGCCGCCCCCCGGCCGCGGGCGCCGCCCCGCCGCTATGGTTCGGACGCGCGCGGCGATCGCCCGCTCCGCCTGGTGCAGGCCGGCGAGGAAGATGCACGGCGTCTCGCCCACCCGGTCCGCGACGAGGACCCCGGCCGCCCGCTCCGCCTCCATCGCCGCTTCCACCAGGCCATCCGGTGCCTCGAGGAGCTCGGCCGCCGCCGGCACCAGCTCCGCCGCCGGAAGGCCGCAGTGCCCGTCGTCCATCGCCTCCGCCAGGGCGTGCGAGACTCCGGCGCGCAAGCGGATGGGCGCCGTCTTCTCGATGCCCAGCCGCATCGCCAGCGCGTCGGCGGTCTTGAAGCCGATGCCGCGGATGTCGCGCGAAAGCTGGTACGGGTTCTTGGACATCACCTCGATGGCGTCGGCCCCGTAGGTCTTGAAGATGCGCACGGCCCGGGCCGTCCCCACCCCGTGCCCGTGCAGGAAGATCATGATCTCGCGGACCATCCTCTGCTCGGCCCATGCCCCCCGGATACGCTCCGCTCGGACGGACCCGATGCCGTCCACCTCCCGCAGCCGCTCCGGGGATGCGTCGATCACGTCGAAGATGGCGTCCCCGAAGGCAGCCACCAGCTTCTTCGCGTAGACCGGCCCGATGCCGCGGATGAGTCCGGACCCGAGGTACCTGCGGATGCCGTCGTGCGAGGTCGGTTCGGACGCCTTGAGGAACCGGGCCCGGAACTGCGGTCCGTGCGTCCGGTCGTGCACCCACTCGCCGGTCGCCGTGATCCACTCGCCGGGGGTGACGGCCGCCGCGTGACCGACCACCGTCACGAGCTCCCGCTGCCCGCGCGCCTTCACCCGCAGGACCGAGAAGCCGTTGTCGGGGTTGTGGAAGGTGACGCGCTCGACGACGCCCGCCACCGCCTGCCGCTCGGGCGAGTCGTCCGCCGGCGGTCGGCCCGCGGGCGCGCGGCCGGGCGGGGAGGAGCTGGCGCGCGACGGGCGTGTCATGTCGCGGCGCGGCCGAGCGCGGTCATCCGGTCCGACGTCCTCACGCTGCGCCGCAACCCTCCCCTCCGCGTCATTATCCTGCAACGCGATCCGGCAACGTGGAATCGCGATAGGCTCTTGGCGATTGCATCCCGGGAGGGCCTGAGCATGAAGTCGAAGTTGGCACGTGTGGCGGTCGTCGGTTCGGCGCTGCTGCTGGGGAACGGCTACTTCCCGTCGGCCCCCGGCGTCGCTCTCGACGCCGCGGAGCAGGAGACGATGGCCGACAACCCGTTCCTGACCGAGAGTCCGCTCCCCTACCGGCTCCCGCCGTTCGACCGCATCGACGAGGCGCACTACGGGCCGGCGTTCGAGCAGGGAATGGCCGAGCAGATCGCCGAGGTCGAGGCGATCGCCGCGCTGTCGGAGGAGCCGACGTTCGAGAACACGATCGTCGCCCTGGAGCGTTCGGGGCAGCTCCTCGACCGGGTGGCGACGACGTTCTTCGCGCTGTCGAGCGCTCATACCAGCGACGCGCTCGACGAGATCCGCAGCGAGGTGGCGCCGCAGCTCGCCGCTCACACCGACCGCATCCTCCTGAACGATGCGCTGTTCGCGCGGGTCGAGACGCTCCACGCGCAGCGCTCGGCCCTGGGACTCGACGCCGAGTCCATCCGTCTGATCGAGAAGTACCACCAGGACTTCGTGCGGGCCGGCGCGCGCCTGGACGAAGCCGCCAAGGGGCGGATGCGGGAGATCAACGCGGAGCTCGCCTCGCTCCAGTCACGCTTCATGAGCAACGTGCTGGACGAAGTGAATGCCTCGGCCGTGGCCGTGGAGTCGCGCGACGCCCTCGCCGGGCTGCCCGACGACCAGGTGGCGGCGGCGGCCGAGGCGGCGGCGGCACGCGACCTCGACGGGCAGTACGTCATCCCCCTTCTGAACACGAGCGGCCAGCCGGCGCTGTCGTCGCTCGACGACCGGGACCTTCGCGAGCGGATCACGCGCGCCTCGCTCGCGCGGGGCAGCCAGGGCGGCGAGTACGACAACCGCGAGGTGATCACCACGATGGCGCGGCTGCGGGCGGAGCGGGCCGCCATGCTCGGCTACCCGAACCACGCCGCCTACATCCTGGAGGCCCAGACCGCGCAGACCGTCGACGCGGTGAACGACCGGCTGGCCAGCCTCGCTCCGCCCGCGGTCGCCAACGCGCAGCGCGAGGCGGCCGACCTGCAGGCGATGGCGGCCGCGTCCGGCGCCGACCACGAGATCGCGGCCTGGGACTGGGCCTACTACACCGAGAAGGTGCGGGCCGATCGCTACGCCTTCGATGCCTCCGAGCTCCGGCCGTACTTCGAGATCGACACGGTCCTCGAGAAGGGCGTCTTCTTCGCCGCGAACCGCCTCTTCGGGCTGACATTCGAGGAGCGGCCGGCGCTGCCGACCTACCATCCCGACGTCCGCGTCTGGGAGGTTTTCGACGCCGACGGCTCCCCGCTCGGGCTCTTCCTCGGCGACTTCTACGCGCGGCCGTCGAAGCGGGGCGGCGCCTGGATGAACGCCTACGTCTCGCAGTCTCACCTGTTCGAGACGGCGCCGGTCGTCGCCAACCACCTCAACGTGCCGAAGCCGCCGGAGGGCGAGCCGACGCTGCTGACCTTCGAAGAGGTGGAGACGATGTTCCACGAGTTCGGCCACGCCCTCCACGCCTTCTTCTCCGACGTCCGCTACCCCTACTTCGCGGGCACGTCGGTGCCGCGCGATTTCGTGGAGTACCCGTCGCAGGTGAACGAGATGTGGGCGGTCTGGCCGGAGGTCCTCGAGAATTACGCCGTCCACTACGAGACCGGCGAGCCGATGCCGCGCGACCTGCTCGACCGCGTGCTGGCGACGCAGACATTCAACCAGGGGTTCGCGACCACCGAGTACCTCGCGGCCTCGATACTCGACCAGGCATGGCACCAGATCACGGTCGACGAGGTACCGGACGCGGCGGGGGTCGAGGGGTTCGAGGCCGCGGCCCTCGAGGCCGGCGGCGTCGCCCTCGACGCCGTGCCGCCGCGCTACCGCAGCACCTACTTCTCGCACATCTGGAGCAGCGGCTACTCCGCCGGCTACTACTCCTACATCTGGAGCGAGGTGCTCGACGCCGACTCCGTCGAGTGGTTCCGCGAGAACGGGGGCCTGCGGCGCGAGAACGGCGACCACTTCCGGCGGACGCTCCTGTCGCGCGGCGGAAGCGTCGAGGCGCTCGACCTCTACCGGGCGTTCCGCGGCGCCGACCCGGACGTGCGCCCGCTCCTCGTCCGCCGCGGCCTGAACTGATCCGCGGCGAAGCCGCACCCCCGTCCCGGCCCGCCCGCCGTCAGCCGGAAGCGGCGGCGGCGCGGGCCAGGCGTCGCGCCTCCTCGACGTAGGAACGGTAGGCCGTCCGCACGTTGGCGAGGAAGCGGGCGAGGCGGTCGCGGTCCCCGACGTCCCCGAGCACCTCGGAGACCTTGAAGGGCCGCTTGATCACGACGGCGCAGACCGTCGAGTGGATGCGGCGGTCGAAGTTGGCGACGGCGAGCGGCACGATCCACGGCTCCGGCCGGACGCTTGCCGCCAGTCGGAAGGCTCCCGGCCTGAACGGGCCGGGCGAATCCTCCGTCCAGTAGCTCGTCCCCTCCGGGCTCAGGATCAGGTTCGTCCCGGCCTTCAGGTACCGGCCCGCCGTCTCGAAGAATTCGTTGCGGCGCGTCTGGCGCTCCTCGGCCGTTTCCTCGATCTGATCCGACTCGTGCGTGTAGACGCTGAGGTGACCCAGCCGGTCGTAGTACTCCTGGTGGCCGTACTCCGTACCCCGGCTCTTGCGCACGACGCGGATGCCGCTGTCGCCGTAGCGGCGGTCGAGGACCATCGCGCTCACGAAGTGGGAGTCGAGCGTGAGCTGGAAGTTGTTGGGCAGCGTGTTGTGCTCGTGGTTCTTGAGGTGGTTGAAGATGAAGATGTGCCCGGGCTCGGCGGGCAGGTTCCGCTCCCCCTCCACCACGTGGCGGATGCGGCGGAACGCATCCCGGAAACCGCGCGCGCACAGCTTGCGGACGTCGGCGGCGGGCATCTGCGGCGGCGCCGTCACCACCGCGTGGTAGACGCGCCGGAGCGCCTCGAAGAAGTCGTGCTCCCGCTTCACCTCGCCCAGCAGGTCCTCGCACGTCTCCGCCAGGCCGCGCTCGAGCGCGTCGGCGCTGCCCTTCATCTGCTCGAGGACCGTGAAGGCGTCGCCCACCGTCAACGGGTGCTGCAGCAGATGCGGCAGGACGTGCAGCGGGGAGTGGACGCTGAGCTGCGTGCAGCTCTGCTCCAGCAGGTTGGAGATGGCCAGCTTCTCCTTCTCGAAGCGGCGCGAGATGAAGAGCGCCCGCGCGGCGCGCAGGTGCGTCGAGCCGAGCCACAGCAGCCGGCGGACCACGGCCAAGGCGAGGGCCGCGTCCTCGGCGGCCGGCCCCGCGGACGGAGGCTCGATCCGGTAGACGGTGCAGTCGCGCACCGCCACCACGGAGGCCGGCTGCCGCTCGACGCCCGGCAGCCCGGCCAGGGCCACGACGGCGCCCGGATCGGAGATCACGCGCAGCGCGAACGCCTTGCGCGCCGACGAGGGGCGGTAGTTGAGCGCGACCCGGCCCGTCGCGAGCACCCAGAGCCCCGGTGAGGCGTCCCCCTGCTCGACGATCGGCTCGCCGCGACAGAAGTAGCGGCTCTCGACGGTCCCGGCGAGGGCTCGCAGCCGCGGCTCCTCGAACACCTCGAAGAAGGCGGAACGGCGCAGGAGGTCCATCACGGGCGGCGGGGCGCGGTTGTAGGTCTCCTCCTCCCCCTCGTCGCGGAGCGCGTGCGCGAAGTTGACGGGCACCCGCGACCAGGTGGTCAGGCGCGACCGCATCCACGCGAGCCGCGCGAAGCACTGTTCCACGATAGGGCGCAGCATGGTGACGCCCAGCTCGGGCTCGTCCGTGAAGAGCGCCGCCAGTGCGGCGTGGTCGAACCGGAGCGCGCGGCAGGAGCTGGCACAGACGACGGTCGTGGCGTAGCGGCGGGGCACGCCGAAGCCGGACCAGCCGACAGCCGACCAGGGGCTCTCGCGATGCCCGACGTCGAGGTCCTCGTTCCCCTCCTCGAGCCTGATGCGGAACCGGACCGCTCCGTCCGCCACGAGGAACAGGTGGCGTGCGGGCGCGAACTGGCGGGTCATCAACTGCTCGGCCTCGAAGTGCTGCTCCTCCGCCAGAGCCGCCAGCCGCTCCCACGCCGGGCGCCGGTCCGTCTCCGTCCCGGCGGCTTGCGCCGCCAGGTGGGCGATAAACTCTTCACGAATGTCCATGGACGTCGTTGACTCCGGCGCACCATTCGTCGCCTGACGGCTTCGCCCGGTGCCCAGCCAACCCTACAGCAGTCCGCGCGGTTCCACGGCGCAGACTCCTCGCGCGGTTCGCGCCACGCGCCCACCCCTGACCCGGCCGCGCGACTTCTTCCCCTTCTGGTCGGCTACGCTTGAAACTCTCGCGCGCACGCCCCCCGACCCGCGCCTTGGCGTCGCGGTGACCTCGCCGGAGGGGGCCCGGATCACGCCGGTGCGATTCCGCTCGCTCGGCGGCCGCGCCGTCCAGGGCTTCCTGATTACGCCCGGCGATCGGCGGACGGACGCGCCCCCGGCCTCCGGGCGGCCCCTCGTCGTCAGCACGCACGGCTACAACAGCCAGTCGAATCCGGTCCTGGAAGCCCGGCACACCGCCGCCAGCGGCGCCGACCTGTTCTGCTTCGACGTACGGGGCTTCGGACTCTCGCGCCCGGGCTGCCCGACGGACGCCGGCGGGTGGGTGCTGACCGGCCTCGCCGACCCGGAGTCGTCCATCCTCCGGGGCGCGGTCTGCGACTTCGTGCGGGCAGCGGAGGTCGCGGTGCAGCTCGAGGCGGGGCGCGGAGGCATCGCGTTTCACGGCCGGAGCTTCGGCGGTGCCCTGGCGCTGATGGCCCAGGCGGTGTCGCAGTGCGCCACCTACGTCGCCGCGGCCGTACCGACGCTCGGCTGGACCGAGGGGCGGCTCCGGCTGGCCAAGGCCGGCTCGACCCGGGAGATCAACGACCACCTCGCGCTGCACCCTGCCGACCGGGCATCGTTCCTGCGCAGCCTCGCCTACTTCGACACGCTGCTCTTCGCCGACCGCGTCCGGTGCCCCAGCCTGGTCGGCGTCGGCGCGTTCGACGAGGTGGTGCCGCCGGCGACGGTCTACGCCATCACCAACCACATGGTGCCCGCGCCGGAAGTCCTGGAGTTGCCGGTGAGCCACACGGACCGCATGGACGAGCGCCGCTGGGTGGAGTTCGACCGCCGCTGGACCGCGGAGGTCGCGCTCATCGCCGGCGGGCGAATCAGCCCCAGGGGGCGGTGACTCGACTTACTCGCCGCGCTCCGGCGCCGGAAGAATGACCCGTTCCAGAGTCAGCAATCTCTGGTCGACCTTGCCGAAGGCGATCTCGACGCTGCGCAGGCGGTCGTCGAACCCGTCCAAGCGGGCCTCGATACGGTCGATGCGAGTCTCGATACGGTCCACTGCGGCGCTGAGGTCACCGATGCGAGCGTTCACTCCCGCGATCTGCCCCGTGAGGTCGGTCCGCACGTCGTCGATGCCGGTGCGACCGGCGCGCGCGTTCGTCTCACCGCTCCGCCGCGGCGGCCTCCTCGGCGCGAGCGCCGCTCAGGATGTTGATCATGCCGTAGTTGCCCTCGTGGCAGGCGTACTCCCAGAGCTGTCCCGCCGTCACGCCGCGGGAGGCGTGGTCGGTCGTCATCGGCGCGGCGGCCGTCCACGGCTGCGTGAACGCGAGCGGGTCCTCCACGGTGAAGGTGTAGTCGATGGTCTCGGGGCCGACGCGCGTGAAACGCTCGACGAGGCGCAGGCTCGGCCGGGAGGCGCGCCACGGCGCGCTCCAGTAGGCCTCGGGACGATCGGCGAAGTTCACCGTCTCGACCACAAGGGTGTCGCCCTCCCAGTGGCCCCGCGCCTCGCCCGTCCACTGCGCGATGCCGGTCCGGGGGCGCCCGTCGAGCGGGATGACCCGCAGCTCGTGATACATCTCGTGCAGCATCACGACCTCGCCCGGCGCCTGGAAGATCCGCAGGTTCATGTTGTAGGGCTGCAGCGGGACCATGTTCGGGAGGCCGTCCGTGATGCAGCGCTCGCCGGTGTCGAGGTCGACGTAGGACTCGAACGGGCCGACGCCGTAGCGCGCCCGCTCGCGGTCGCTGGCGACCCTTGCAAGCGGCTTCCACGGGATGCGGCCGTCCGGCGGATCGACGATCAGGGAGGTCCGGCGGTCGCCCACGATACGCGTCCCGGCATCCATCCACACCTGGTTGTAGCCGCCGACGCTGCCTGGGGCCGACTTCCCGTCGGACGCCGCCCGGCGCGCGGCCGAATCCGCTTCGATAACCGCCGCTTCCTCGTCGGACAGGGTCGACCGCGCGGCCTGCCGCTCGGGTCGCTCGAGCGGGGTGAGGGTGGCGGACGTCCAGAGTCCCTGCAAGTCGGGCGCCCCCCAGGCGGGGCGCGGCGGCGCGGCGCCCGCCGCCGCCGCCGCGCCACGCGCCTCGTCCGCCGACGCGAAACCGGTGAACGTGAACTTCTGGACCCGGCGACCGCGCTGGGCCTCCGCGGTGTAGAGGTTGCCCTGGCTGTCGCTGGCGATGTGGTGCAGGGCCTGGAACTCGCCCGGCGCCGCGCCGTTCCGCCCGAACGAGTCGAGCGTCTCGAGCGTCTCGCGGTCGAGCACGTGGATGTGCGAGTTCCCCTGGTCGGCGACGTATGCGAAGCGCTGCCCGTCGTCGGGCGAGAAGGCGATGCCGGCCACGGTCAGCGCGCTCTCCGCGCCCCGGTTGACGAACGCCTGCCGCAAGTACGTCCCGTCCGCCGCGAAGATCTGGATGCGGCTGTTGTTGCGGTCGGCGACGTAGACGAGCCCGTCGTCCGACACCTCGATGCCGTGCACGGTGCCGAACTGCGGCGGTCCGTCCTCGCCGTCGCCCTCTGCCGCGGGCGCCTGGCCCGCCGGCGGCGGATCGAGCGGCGCGTTGCCGAAGGCGCCCCACAGCCGCTTGTACTCGCCGGTCTCTGCGTCCATCACGATCACGCGCCGATTGCCGTAGCCGTCGGCGACGAAGACCTCGCCCGACGCCTCGTACACGAACGACTCGGCCGGCCGGCGGAGGTTCGTGGTGTCGTCGTTGCCCGTGCTCTCGCCGCGACGGCCGATCTGCAGCACCACCGTGCCATCACCCGCGAGCTTCAGCAGCATGTCGTCCGACGGATCCTGCCCGCCGTTGCCGCCGACCCAGACGTGGCCGCTCTCGTCGACGTGGATGCCGTGCTCGTTCCCCGGCCACGCGCGGTCGTCGGTGGGACCGCCCCAGGCCCGCACGACGGCTCCGTTCGGGCCAAGCTCGATGACCGGCGGCGCGGCGTTGGCGCGCTCCTCCTCCGCGACGGTCAACGGCCGGTGCAGCACCCAGACGTGGTCGCGCGCGTCGACGGCGACCGACGCCACCTGCCCCAGGACCCAGCCGTCGGGCAGGCGGGGCCACGACGGATCGACCTCGAACTGCGGCACGCCCTCCTGCGCCGAGGCCGCCGCAGTCGGAAGGACGAGCGCGGCGAGGGCAACTGCGACCAGGATGCGGCCGACGTCAGCGGATCGAGTCATGGGACACCTCTCCCGCGGCCGGCGCCGGACGTACCTGCGCACCGGGCAGGCTCCGTCGCCGGACGCGGAGGAATCAAGGGTCGAAGGGGATGGCGGCAAGCGCCGCGGGGTCGTGCGGGAGCTCCGTCTCGCCCGCCGGGACCCGGTTGCCCTGCAGGATGTAGGCAACGATGCCCGCGGTCTCCTCCGGCGTGAGCGTGCCCGGAGCGTCCTGCGGCATCGTTTCGATGATCATGCCGAACAGTTCGCCCAGCGGGCGGCCGCGCCAGTTGGAACGGAAGGTGTAATCGCCGAGCAGCGCCGCCATCTCCGGGATGATGGCCCGGATCGGGCCGTGGCACGAGACGCACTGCTCCTCGTAGAGCGCGCCGCCTCGCTCGGCCTGCTCGGCCGTGTAGCCGGCGGCGGCGTTTGACGCCGCCGCCGGCTGCTCCGCGGGCGCGGCGGCCCCGGCCCCCAGGAGGACCAGGACCGCCGCGCCGACCATGCGAAGTCGGGACATCCGCGCCGTCCCTACTGCCCGACGATCAGCGTGGCGTTGCGCTTCGGCACCTGGCCGCCGGTCGGGATCGAGGCCACGTTCTCGACCGTTGCGACCTCGACCACCGCCACCCGGTTCTCGCCCGAGATGGAGACGTAGGCGTACTTGCTGTCGGGAGTGATCGTGATCCAGTTGGGCGAGTGCCCCACGCGGACGCCGCCCACCAACTCCAGGTCCGGCAGCCGGTAGACGTAGACGCTGCTGTTCAGGCTGCTGTTGGCGACGAGGTACTGGTTGTCGGGGGTCACGCCGAGGCCGTGCGCCGTGTTGCCGCCGTGGCCCGGCGTCCGCTCGTCGGCGGGCACCTCGGGGTACTCGATCCGCGCGATCTCCTTGCGGGTCTCGAAGTCGACGACTCCGAAGCCGTTGAAGTTCGAGAGCTGCGCGTAGATCCGCCGGGTGGAGCCGTCGTCGTTGCGGTCGAACGCCATCGGCCGGATGCCGCGGTCGAAGTAGGTCGTCCAGACCGGCCGGTCCGTGGCGGTGTCCACGACCGTGAGGTTGCGCGCGCCGATCATGCCGGCCACCGCATGCTTGCCGTCGGGCGTCACGTAGGTGTTGTGCACGCCGCCATGGACGGAGATCGTAGCGACGATCTCGCCCGCTTCGGTGTCGTAGACGTCGAGCGCGCCCGGCGACTCCGCGATGGCGGTGTACACCTTCTTGCCGTCCGGCGTGATCGCGATGTTGTTCGGCCGTCCGCTCAGCTCGACCTTCTTGACCACCTTCAACATGCCGACGTCGACGATGTCGATGGTGTCGTCCGACTCGTTCGCGACGTAGATCCACTTCCCGTCGGGCGACGGGGCGGCCCCATGCGCGCGCTCGATGCCGTCGATGACCCCCACGACCTCGTTGGTCGTCGGGTCGATGATGTGGACGTTGTCGCCGGCGCTGTTCGTCTGCACGATGCGGACCGAGCCCGGGCTCGCAGTCTGCGCCGCCGCGAACGCCGGGACGAGCAGCAGCACTGCCGCCGCCAGGAACGCAACCGCTCGCTGATTCGTTGCCATCCTTGAACGCTCCTCTAGTCTTGCCACTCCGTGTGGCGGTCACTTCGTGCGCCGGTCACTCCGAGGTCTCGCCGCGAACCCATGCCGCGAGCGTCTGGAACCACGGATCCTCCTGCGACGTGAACTGCCGGCCGCCGTTGTGGAACTCGTCGCCGCCCGCGTCCGGCTCGAGCGGGTGCATCAGCAGCCGACTGGCGAGCGGGTCCCCGGGCACCACCAATTGCGAGACGGCCTCGAAGTTGGCGCGCGACTGCTCCTCGGTCCAGGTCTCGGCGCCGCGGGCGAGCTCTTCGAGAAACCCGACGCGCCCACCGTCCGCGTGGCAGACCACGCAGCGGGTGAAGCCGGCGCGCCTCTCCTGGAAGATCGGCTGGACCTTGTCCCGATAGAACTCGTAGTCGAGTTCCACCGCCGGCTGCGCCAGCCACGCGGCCAGAAATGCGAGAGCGATGGTCATGATCGAGGGCTCCTCCCGGACTTTGGAAGTGTCGTGCGTTGTGGCGGACCCGATCAGGCGGCGCTCGCCATCACGATCAGCATGCCGACGGGCTCCGGCCCCTCGTTCCGCCAGGAATGATCGGTGCCCCGCTCGACCAGCAGGTCTCCCGGCTGCAGCCGGACCTCGCCGTCGTCCACCAGGAAGACCACCTCACCACTCAGAATGTAGATGTAGGCGACACCGGGCGTCTTGTGGAACCCGATGCGGTTCGTCAGGTCCGGCCTCGGGTCGTCGTGCGGCGCCATCGACAGCACCCAGAACCGGGTGTCGCCGGTGGCGCGGCTGAAGTCCGCGCGCTCCTCGCCGGCCGGCGCCGGACCGAGCGGAGCGTCGGGGGTCGTCGTCCAGCCGTCCTCGATGGCGACCGTCGCGTCTTCGGCGATGTACGAGCGGCCCGCCGCGTTCTGACCGGTCAGCACGCGGCGGATCCTGCCGCTCCTGACCGGCTGCGCCGGGTCGGCCTTCGCCCCCTGGCCGGCCGCCGACGCAGCCAGCGGACCGAAGAGCCCCGCGGCGAGCGCCGCACCGCCGGCTGCCGAGCCCCGGAGCAGGGTGCGCCGCCCGATCAACGCCTCGAGCTTCGCCTCGTCAGTCTTGTTCGACACGTGGCATCCCTCCCTGGCGCCGGAGGCGGCTACCCGCACCGCCCCGGCTGCTGTCGGACCGGAGTTCTACGCCGGCGCCGGCGCCAGCGCGTCGATCCACTCGACGATCTTGCCGTCGCTGACGTAGAACACGCCGGCGACCCGGAACTCCTGCTGCCCATCGGGGCTCGTGAAGTAATCGACGCGCAGGTTCACCACCAGCGGCCCGACCGCCCAGGTCTCGAGCACGTCGAACCGCACCTCGCTCGCGTTCGCCAGGAATCCTCCCGCCTGCTGGCGGAACGTCTCGCTCCCGGTCACGGCGTCGGCATCCTGCGTGAACCGGAACACCACGTCGTCGTCCAGAAAGGACGCGATCTGGGACGCATCGCGCGTCGCCCAGGCGTCGCAGAAGCCGTTGACGACGTCCACGTTGGCCTGCTCGGCCGCCGTCAGGTCGCGCGAACCGGTCTGCCCCCCCAGCACCAGCGCCAGCGGGGCAACCCCGCCGGCGGCCAGAAACTCCCGTCTCGTCGTTGCTGTGGCCACTGTGTCTCCTCTCGATTTCGCTTTCGTCTTCGGGTTTCGTCGTTCTCGCGTGCGTCGTTCAAGGGCGGCTCCGACATGCGCCGCCCGGGCTTCCGTCCCGCTCAGCGTGCGGCCAACCGGCGCAGCAACGGCTCGGCCGCCGTCCCGGCCGCGGCCGTCAGGGGCGTGCGTCCCCGCTTGTTCGCGACACCGACCACCGCACCGCGCTCGACAAGGAACGCGACGACGTCCGTGGCGCCGGTTCCCGCGGCCCCGTGCAGCGCCGTATCCCCGGCATCTGTCGCCGCGTTGACATCGCTGCCGCCGAGGTCCCACACGAATCGTGTGGCAGCCAGGGCGTGCGCTGCGGTGACGCGGGTCTCCGCCAGGCGCCGGCCAACTCCGGCCGCCGCCATCAGCGGTGTCATGTTGGTTGCGTTCGGCGCGTGCGGATCGGCGCCATGGTCGATCAACAGGCGCATCAGATCGACGTCGGCCTCCCGTGCCGCAAGGAAGAAGGGCGTGGCCCCGGTGGCGTCGCGCCGGCCGCCGAAACCGAAGCGGGGCGGCGCGGTCTCGACGAGGGCGTCCACGCGGGAGCCGTGGGCCAAGAGCATTCGTACCAGCGCCAGGCTGTCGCCGGGCACGCCGGCCGCGGCACCCCACTCCTCGTCGCGGAAGGCCGCGATGCCCACCGGCCCGGTCAACTCGGTCTCCCACGACCCGGCTGCCCAGTGGAGCGCCGTGTAACCGGAGCCGGCCGCGTTGGGATCGGCGCCCGCCTCGAGCAGCCGAATGGCGAGCGCGGCATGTCCTCGGACCGTCGCGGCCACGAGCGGGGTCGTGGCATCTTCCGCCGCCTCGTCGGGATCGGCGCCGGCCGCGAGGAGGGCGCGTGCACTCTCGTAGGCGCCCTCGCGGGCCGCGAAGAGGAGCGGCGTGAAGCCGCGCTTCGTACGGGCCGCGACGTCCGCGCCGTACCGGATGAGGGCGCTCACGGCGGCCGGGTGTCGCTCGGACACCGCCCACATCAGGGCCGTCTGGTGCTCCTCCGGTTCCTTCCGGTCGGGGTCGGCGCCCGCGGCGAGCAGGGCGTCGACGGCACCGGCGCTCCCGGTCCGCGCGCACGTCATCAGTGCCGTTTCGCCGCTCCAGATGGTCGGGTTGGGATCCGCTCCGGCATCGAGCAGCGCCGTCACCAGCGGCGTGCTTGCATTTTCGCAGGCAAGCGCCATGGGCGTCACGCCGTGGTCGTTCGCCGCGTCGACGGCGGCGCCGGCGGCAAGGAGGTGGCCCACGGTCTCGGCGTCGTCCGCGTAGACGGCCCAGTGCAGCGCCGTGGAGCCGTCGGCCGAAACGGCGTCCACGTCGGCGTCGCCGGCCAGGAGCGCCGCTACCGCCTCCGCGTCACCGTCCCGGGCCGCGTCGACGAGGCGCAGGTCGCGCTCCGCCGCACCCAGGCCGGCTGCGCCCAGTGCCATCGCGATGACGATGACATGGGCGCAACGGCGCCGCATCGCTTCCGGGCGGTCGCGCGACAGCATCCCGCTGGATCCTGCCACGCCGGGGCGGCTCGGCGCCAGCGGTTTCGCCGTGGTGGCTCCGTGGTGGCAACGCCGACAAAGAACACGCGGCCTGACAGGACGACGGGGGCCTGCCACGAGTCTGCGACCCGTAGAACGGCGCTGGCTCCCGTCAGCGTGGCGGGGCGGGAATCGGGGCCGCGGGGCGACAACTTCCGGGCTAAGATCCGGCGTTCCCGAGACTGGAGGAAACCGCTGATGCGTTGCCGCCCGATCCTTACGCCCGTGTCTGCCCTCACCGCCGCGATCGGCCTCGTTCTTCTCTCCGGCGCGGAGGCGCCCCCGGCCTCGGCGCAGTCGACGCCGACCGTCACCGTGCTGGCCCAGGGAGGTCCGCTGCACGGGACGAACGGCATCCTGTTCGGCCCGGACGGCATCCTCTACATCGCGAGCGTCGTCAGCTCCGCGATCCTGGCCATCGACCCCGAGAGCGGTGCGACCGTGAGCCGCTGGGGCGCCGACGACGGGGTGAACGGACCCGACGACCTGGCCTTCGGGCCCGACGGCTCGCTGTACTGGACCGACATCGCCGGCGGCGATGTCGGCAGGCGCACGCCGAACGGGACGACGAGCATCGTGGGAGCGCCCGGACCCGGCGCGAATCCGATCACGTTCTCCGACGACGGCCGGCTGTTCGTGTCCCAGTGCTTCCTCGGGGACCAGCTCTTCGAGATCGACCCGGACGGCGCGGACGAGCCGCGGCTCATCAACGACGAGCTGGGGCCGGGCTGCGGCCTCAACGGCATGGACTGGGGCCCCGACGGCAAGCTGTACGGACCGCGCTGGTTCCGCGGCGAGGTGGCCCGGGTGGACGTCGACAGCGGCGCCGTGGAGACGGTCGCGACCGGTTTCCGGATCCCCGCCGCCGTCAAGTTCGACTCCGAGGGCCGGCTGCACGTGCTCGACACGCAGGCGGGTGAAGTGGTCCGGCTCGACCTCGCGAGCGGAAGCCGCGAGGTCGTGGGTCGGCCCGGGACCGGCCTCGACAATCTGGCTCTCGACCGCGACGGCCGCATCTTCGTCTCCAGCTTCATGGACGGATCCATCGTCGAGGTGACGGGACCCGACACGCTTCGGCAAGTGCTGCCGAGCCACGTCAACTCACCGGGGGGCATCGCCTACACCGGCGAGGGCCGTCTGTTCCTGGCCGACGGGGGCGCCCTGCGCGAGCTCGACCCGTCGACCGGCGCCCACATCCACGCCGCGGGCGCGCTGGTCACCGACGTCGGGCAGGCGATGTCGGTCCACCCCCACGGGGAGCATCTCGTGCTGTCGAGCCCCACGACGGTCACGGTGTGGGACCCGGACGGCGATCGGGTCGTCGCGCGGGTCGAGGGATTCAACGAGGCGATCGACGCCCTCGCCTACGGCGACGACATCGTCGTGAGCGAGTACGGCACGGGCAGCGTGGTGCGCTTCGATCCGGACTCGCCGGAGGATCGGACGGTGGTCGCGAGCGGCCTCTCGGAGCCGGCCGGCCTCGCCGTGCGGGGCGGAGACCTGTACGTCGCGGACCGGAGCGGCACCGTGCTCCAGGTTCTGGACGACGGCGCCGTCCTCGAGACCCCGCGCGCGGTGGCGACCGGACTGTCCGGCCCGGAGGGCATAGCGATGGGCGACGACGGCTCCCTGTACGTCGTCGAGGTGGAGGCCGGACGCGTCGCCCGTGTGGATGTGGAATCCGGCGCCGCAACGGCGGTCGTGGACGGCCTCGCCCTGAGTGGTCCCGAGCGGCGCGCGCTCGGGGGAACGACGTCCGTCGGCGAGCTGGCCGGCATCGCGGCAGGCGACGGCGCGCTCTTCGTGTCCGCCTATCGCGACAACCGCGTCTATCGCATCGAGCCGTGAATCGGCGGATCGGCTCGCCGCGCCGAATCGGCGCCGCGCCCCGCCCGCTGCGGGAACCGCCTGACGCCCCGCCGAGCACGACGCCCGCGCGAGCAGCGTCAGTCCACCCGGAAGCTGTCGCCGATCCGTTCCTGCATCTGCGCCTTCGACGGCGCCTCGACCTGCTGGCCGATCATCCAGCGATATCCGAAGGGATCCAGGAATGTACCCCGGCGCTCGCCGTCCGCCTGATCGTCCACCGCATGGAGCACGGTGGCGCCGGCGTCGACGAGGCGGCGCGCCGTCTCGTCCGCATCGGGCACCTGCAGATGCAGCGCGGCGTGCGAGCCGCCGAGCCGCTTCGGACTGAGGGCCCCGACTTCCGGATGCTCGTCGCTGATGTAGATGCGCGAGCCGCCGATGGAGATCTCGGCGTGCCCTATGCGCCCGTCGGGAGACGTGAAGCGGGGGCCCGTTTCCTCTGCGCCGAGCGCCCGCCGATAGAAGTCGATCGCGGCCGCGCAATCGTGCACCCCGAGGTACGGAGTGAGTACCGCCTCTGGCATCGCCGTCTGCCCTCCCAGATGCACAAGGGTGTCACAAGGCCGCGCTCGAAACAACCGGCCTGGAGGTGCGCTCAGCGGGTGCTCGCGTCGTCCGCGGGCCGGACCCCGACGGAGGCGATCAGGTAGCCGTGCCGGCGCAGGGCCGGGAAGCGGCGGGAGAGCCAGTCGAACGGGGCGCACAGCGCGCCGGTCAGCCAGGCCAGCGGGCGCAGCCACGCGTGACACGCGAGGTCGAGCATCCGCAACCAGCCGGGGATGAAGAGGATGCCGCTCTCGGCCACCACCTCGAAGCCGGCCCGCTCCAGCATCCTCCGCAGGGCGGGGCGGGAGTACGACTTCTCGAAGCCGTAGCCGTAGAGGCCGAGGTAGTAGAGCGCTACCACGAGCAGGGGGCGGAGGAACGGGTCGCGCCGGTTGGGCACGCCGATGATCGCCCGGCCTCCGGGACGCAGCACGCGGAAGATCTCGCGCACCGCTCCCTCCGTGTCGTCGAAGTGCTCGATCGTCCCCATCGAGTAGACGGCGTCCACACTCCCCGTCCGGAACGGCAGCGCGCGCACGTCGCCCTGCACGCCGAGCAGGCGCTGGCCGTCGTCCGCGAAGCCGCGCCGCGCGTCGGCGACGATGGCCGGCGAGATGTCCACGCCGACCGCCTCGGCGCCGCGCTCCGCCGCCCAGCGCAGGATGTGGGTGTTCTTCGCCTCGTCCCAGAGGTCGGTCTTCAGGATTCGCTGCCCGGCGATCTCGGGCAACTGGGTCGAGACGAGCCACCGCTCGTCGTTGCGGTACTGGGTGGTGGAACGCGCCCCGGCCAGATCGGGGAAGGTCGCCCCGACGTTCGCCCAGAAGCCGCGGTACTGCTCCTCGTGGTCGCGGTCAGCCACCGGCCGGTCCGTCGGCGCCGACCGACAGCTCGCGCCAGGCGGCGGAGCCGGGCGCGAAGCAGAGCGCGGCGAGGGAGTCGCGCAACCGCTGCGCCTTTCCGCGGTTGGAGTCGCGGTAGTCGCAGATGTGCAGATCGATGGTGGCGCGGTTCAGCTCGGGCCAGAGGTGCAGCACCAGGTGCGACTCGGCGAGCACCCAGACGAGCGTCGCGCCGCCGCCGGTGAACGGAACCGCCTGGTCGGCCACCACCTGCAGCCCCGCCCCGCGCACGGCGTCCGAGATCGCGGACAGGAGGTGCGGCGCGTCGTCGTTCTTGCTCTGCAGGTGATCGGAGAAGTCGCCTTCGCCGAGGAAGTGGTGGGCCGTCACGAAATCGCTCTCACGCGCGTTGCCTATTGCAAAACCGGGCGGAATCGACCCGAGAGTCTAGCACGCGCCGCCCGCGGCCGGTCAAGCCGGGCCGCGAGGGGCGCGTCCGGCGACGCGCTGCCTTTCCTCACCCTTATCGGCTCGAGAACCGGCAGCGTTACGCCCGCGCGCCGGGCCGGACGTGGCCGTCGTGGATGAGGACGACGCCGCCCACCACCTCCAGTCGCTGCAGCGCCGACAGCTCTCGACTGCATCCGCTCCTCGCCGGCCGAAGGCACGCCGGAAGCGGATGGCGGCGCGGGTCCGGGAGCGCGAACGAATCGTAACGGTCGGCGTCGGGTTTGGGCTATATTGACGCCAGCGAGGTCTCCATGCGACAGCCGTGGATTCGCGGCGTTGTCTGCGCGTTGGCTGCCGTCGTCGTCGCGCCGGCCGCCTCGGTCCGGGCCGCGGCGCCGGTGGACGGCGCGGAAGATCTGCGGGCTCTCCTCGACCGCTACTGCGTCACCTGCCACAACGAGCGGCTCCGCACGGGCAACCTGGCCCTCGATCGAACGCCGCTCGATCCGATCCGCGAGCGCGCGGACGTCTGGGAGAAGGTGCTGCTGAAGCTCGAGGAGCGGGCGATGCCGCCCCCGGGGCGGCGGGCGCGCCCGGAGCCGGCCGCCTACGACGCCGCGGCCGCGTGGCTGGAGGCGGCGCTCGACCGGGCGGCGGAGACGGTCCCCGACCCCGGCCGGCCCGCCATCCACCGGCTGAACCGGGCCGAGTACGCGAATGCCGTCCGCGACCTGCTCGCGCTCGACATCGACGCCCGCGCGCTGCTGCCGGCCGATGATCTCGGCTTCGGCTTCGACAACAACGCCGACCTCCTCAACGTCTCCCCCGCACTCATGGAGCGCTACGTCTCGGCGGCGCACAAGGTGAGCCGGATGGCGGTCGGCGACCCGCGGCTGCGGCCGGCGGCCGAGACCTACGAGCTCTCCCGGACCCGCGTCCAGGACGCTCGCGCCGGCGACGCGATGCCGTTCGGGTCGCGCGGCGGCGTCGCGGTGCGCCATCGCTTCCCGCTCGACGGCGTGTACGAGTTGCGCTTGCGCCTGCAGCGAGACATCGTCGGCAACATCTACGGGCTGCAGCGCGAGGAGCGGATCGAGCTGCGGATCGACGGCGAGCAGGTGGCGCTGTTCCGGGTCGGCGGCGACCTCGACTGCGCGCGCGCGTCGCTCGCGGGTTACCACGGCTGCCTGGACGCCGACGGCGGGCTCGTCGCGCGCGTAGCGGTCCCGGCCGGCACCAGGGACGTGGGCGCGGGCTTCCTGCGGCGGACGCTCGCCCCGGAAGGGCTGACGCCCCGGCGCGTGCCGGTGAGCAGCTTCATCCTGAGCGCGGCCAAGGACCCTCCGGAATCCGAGCGCATGGCGCTCGAGCACCTGGTGATCGACGGTCCCTACGACGCCGCGGGCCCCGGCGACACCGCGAGCCGGCGCCGCATCTTCTTCTGCCGGCCGGACCGGACGACGCCGGGAGGGGACGAAGATTGGGCCGGTGCCCACGCGCGCGCCGACGCCGGCCCCGCGGAGGTCGCCTGCGCGCGGCGCATCCTCGGCACGCTCGCGCGCCGCGCATACCGCCGGCCGGCGACCGAGGCGGACGTTGCGACGCTCATGGAGTTCTTCGCGGCCGGACGGGAGGACGGCGGCTTCGACGGCGGCATTCAGCGAGCGTTGACGCGCCTGCTGGTCGACCCCGAGTTCCTCTTCCGGATCGAGACCGACGCACCGGGGACGGCGCCGGGAAGCGCCTACCGCCTGAGCGACCTCGAGTTGGCGTCGCGCCTCTCCTTCTTCCTCTGGAGCAGCATCCCGGACGACGAGCTGCTCGACGACGCCGTCGCAGGGCGACTCCGCGCTCCGGCGACGCTCGAGCGTCAGGTGCGCCGCATGCTGGCGGACGGGCGGTCCGACGCCCTCGTCGAGAACTTCGTGGCCCAGTGGCTGCACCTGCGCAACATGAACCGGGTGACCCCGGACGTGAACCGGTTCCCGGAATTCGACGACAACCTGCGCGAGGCGTTCGCCCGCGAGACGGAGCTGCTCGTCGCGAACGAGCTGCGGGCGGACCGCGGCGCGGCCGACCTGCTGACAGCCGACTACACGTTCGTCAACGAGCGGCTGGCCCGCCACTACGGCATCCCGGGGGTCTACGGCAGGCGCCTCCCGCGCGTCCACCTCCGCCCCGGCCCCCCCCGCCACCCCGCCCTCCCGGGGGTCTCCGGCAGCCGCTTCCGGCGCGTCGACCTCGGCCCGGACACGCCCGGCGGGCGAGGCGGACTGCTCGGCCACGCCAGCATCCTGACCGTCACCTCGCACGCCACGCGCACGTCACCAGTGCTGCGAGGCAAGTGGGTGCTCGAGAACATGCTCGGCGCCCCGCCGCCCCCGCCGCCCGACGACGTCCCGGCCCTGGACGAGAACACGCTCGGCGAGCCGCACCGGTCCGTGCGCGCGCGCCTGGAGCAGCACCGCGCGAATCCGGTCTGCGCAAGCTGCCATGCCCGGATGGATCCGCTCGGCTTCGCGCTCGAAGGCTTCGACGGAATCGGCCGCTGGCGGGCGGCCGACGGCGACGTCCCGCTCGACACCTCGGCCACGCTGCCCGACGGCACCGCGTTCGACGGGCCGGCCGAGCTCCGGACCCTGCTCGCCGAGCGCCGGGAGGCGTTCGTACGCACAGTCGCCGCGCGCATGCTGACCTACGCCCTCGGACGCGGGCTCGAGGCGCACGATCAGCCGGCCGTGCGGAAGATCGTGCGGGAGGCCGCGCCCGAGTACCGCTGGTCGTCGCTCGTCGCCGGGATCGCACGGAGCGTGCCGTTCACGATGAGGAGGTCCGAGCCATGATCGTCACTCGCAAGGCGCTCCCCCGCCGGACGGTACTGCGCGGCATCGGCGCCGCGGTCGCCCTGCCGCTCCTCGACGGCATGGTGCCGGCCTTCGCCGCCATCCGCCACAGCGCGGCCCGGCCGCGGCCCCGGCTGAGCGTCCTCTACTTCGGGAACGGCGCCGTCATGCAGGACTGGACGCCGGCCGAGACCGGCACCGACTTCGCGTTCAGCCCGAGCCTGGCGCCGCTGGCGCCGCTGCGCGACCGCGTGTTGGTCCTGAGCGGGCTCGACAACGAGCCGGGCGAGCGGCGGCCGGGCGAGCCGGCCGGCGGTCACGGACGCATCAGCGGCTCGTACCTCACCGGCGTGCACGTGAAGCCGACCGAGGGGGCCGACTTCGAGGCGGGCGTCTCCATCGACCAGATTGCGGCCAACCACCTCGGCCGCGAGACGCAGCTCGCGTCGCTGGAGCTCAGCCTGGAGGCCACCGCGTTCGCGGGCGCCTGCGACGCCGGCTTCAGTTGCGCCTACATCACGACGCTCTCCTGGCGCACGCCGACCACGCCGCTCCCGATGGAGAACAACCCGCGCGCCGTCTTCGAGCGGCTCTTCGGCGACAGCCAGAGCACCGACCCGGCCGCGCGTCTGGAGCGGATCCGCACCGACCGCAGCATCCTCGACTCGGTGGCCGACAAGGCGGCGAGCCTGAAGCTGCGCCTCGGCGCCCGCGACCGCGCCAAGATCACGGAATACCTCGACGCCGTCCGCGACGTCGAGCGCCGCATCCGGATGGCGGAGGCGCAGAGCGACCGGGAGCTCCCGGTCGTCGAGCAGCCGTCCGGCGTCCCGGCCGAGTTCGGCGAGTACGCCGCGCTGATGTTCGACCTGCAGGTGGTCGCCTTCCAGGCCGACCTGACGCGCGTCGTCACGTCCATCGTGGCGCCGGAGATCAGCTCGCGGGCCTACCCGCAGATCGGGGTCGCCGACCCGCACCATGCTCTCTCGCACCACCAGGACAAGGCGGAGAACCTCGCTCAGTTGACGAAGATCAACACGTACCACACGCAGCTCGTGGCCGGCTTCCTCGAGAAACTGCGCAGCACGCCGGACGGCGACGGCACCCTGCTCGACCAGGTGGCCACGGTTTACGGCCGCGGCATGGCGGACAGCAACGCCCACACCGCGCTCGGGTTGCCGCTCGTCGTCGCGGGCGGCGCGGCCGGGCAGCTCCGCGGCGGGCGTCACCTCCGGTACGCCGAGGGAACGCCGCTCACCAACCTCTACGTCAGCCTACTCGGGAAGATGGGCGTGCCGGTCGAGCGGATCGGCGACAGCACGGGGGCTCTCACGGAGCTGTCGGACCTCTGAGAAGCGCCGCCGGGAGCCCGGGCGCGATCAGCGGAGGCTGCGCCGAACGGCGCGAACGGCTTCGACGGTCTCGTGCAGCGCGGTCAGATCCGCAACGTCCGGGTGGACCTGCCGGGCGGCGCGGAGCCAGGCGTCGGCGTCACCGTAGCGCTCGAGGCCGATCCGAACATTGGCTCCGTCGATCCACGCCTCGATCCGGCGGGGATCGACGTCGACCACCGCCTCGTACTGCGACAGCGCATCCTCCGGGCGGCCCTGCCCCAACAGCAGGTCCGCCAGCGCCAGACGGGCCTGCACGTAGTCCGGCTCCGCCTCGATCGCCGCCTCGAACCGGCGCCGGGCCTCGTCGTAGCGCCCCTCCGACGCCAGGATCACGCCGAGGCTGAAGAGTGCCCGCGTGTGCGACGGCTCGCGGAGGAGCACGGCCTCGAACTCCCGTACGGCGGCCCCGACGTCGCCCATCTGGTGCAGTGCCGTCCCCAGCGTGTGACGAATCGCGACGTTGTCCGGCTCCAGTTCCAGCCCGGCCCGGAACGCCTCGGCGGACTCCGCCCAGCGGCCGTCGCTGAACGCCTCGAAGCCGCGGTTGTGGTAGGCGAGCGCGCTCTCGAGCAGCCCGTGGTAGGCGTCCATCAACGGATCGGCAACGGAGGGTGCAACGCCCCCGCGCCGTTCCAGATGCGCGGCGGCCCGCGGGGCATCGCCCAGACGCTCGTAGGCGAGGGCCAGCGCGTAGTCGATGCGGTTCGCCCCGGGAGCCAGCGCCTGCGCCTGCTCCAGGTGCCGCGCTGCCTGCGCGGGCGCATCGCCGGCCAGGAAGGCCCGGCCGAGCCCCCAGAGCGCCGCCGCGGAGCGCGGCTCGACCGCGAGCGCCTCGCGGAAGCGCGCCGCCGCGTCGTCGGGGCGGCCCTGGTCGAGGTACGCCTCGCCGATCTGCAGCAGCGTCGGTACGTCGGTCGGTTGGAGTGCGTAGACCCGTTCGAAGAAGGGGGCGGCCTGCGCGTGCTGGCCCCGCAGCAGGTGGAACTGCCCGAGGTAGTAGGGCCAGCGCGGGTCGTCGGGCGCCAGTGCCTCCGCGTTCAGGAGGCAGGCGATGGCGGCCTCCTCGAACTCGGCCGCCATCAGGATGAGGCCGGCGTCGCCGTAGGCGCGGGCGAGCTCGGCGGCCGGCGCGCCGGCCTCGATCTGTTGCGTCAGCCCCTCCCAGCGACCCCCCACCTGTTGCCGGAGCGGGTCCGGGAGCCGCGCGAGGGCGGGCGGCGGGGGCGCCCGCAGTCCCCCCCGCGACCCCGCCCCGAGGAGCGCGAGCAGCAGCGCGAGAGCGAACGCGGGCACTACTTCTGCGACAGCTCTACGCCGTCCCAGGTCAGCGCCCGGAACAGGTTGTTGGCGAACGTGATGACGATCGGCGCGTCGAGGCTGTACTTGTCGTCGTCCCCGTCGTAGTCGCGCACGGTCAGCTGAGCCTCGAGCTCGACGATGCCGTAGGTCCCCTCGCCCTCGCCGTCGGCATCCTCGAACTCGAACTTGCCGTCGCCCTTCAGCTCCAGCTTGAGCCGTCCGTCCGCCGACTCGAACTCCACGTCGTCCCGCAGCCGGCTTCCGGGTGGCGCCGCCACGAGCTCGAGCTGGAGCGGCCGCTGCGGCTGGCGGGCGTCTCGCTGGTCGAGGTATATGGCCACGCCGGTGGGGGTGTAGCCGGCGGCGTGAACCTCGATCACGTAATCGCCCGACGGCAGGTTGGTGAGATTGAAGCGCCCGTCGTCGTTCGTGTTCGTCGTACGGGGATCGGAGCCCTCACGACGGCCGATGATCTGCGCTCCCTCGATGGAATTGCCCCACTCGTCGGACACCTCGCCCCGCACGCGCGCCATGGTCTGCGCCTCGGCGTCCGCGACGTACGCCCCCACGCCGACACCCGCAACCACCAAGCCCAGCACGACGATCCGTGTCATCCAGCGATCCATGGCTGCCCTCCTCTATCCGGAGCCCCGCGCCGGGACGGCACCTGCACCGGCCAGCCGACCGGGGCAACGAAACAGCCGCATTGTATCCATCAGGCGGCGAGAGCGAAAGACCGCTCCGCCGCTCCCGCCGGGGGCGCCCGTATAAGGAGCGGGCCGCGCCCGATCAGGGCACCTGGCGAGGAACCGCGGTGATGCGAAACGGGCGGTGCATCCGCGCCACCTCGTCGGAGTCGCGCAGCACGCGCACGCGCGCGACGTACTGCCCGGGAGGGAGGTGCCCCACCGCGAGGTCGGCCGCCGCCGAGCGCCACGGCGTGTCGTTCGTGCCGAGGAGCGCGGCGGTCGCGTAGGCGCGAGCGGGGCCGGTTTCGTCACCGGCGACGTCGACGTGCACGCTCGTGCGGTCGAACGCCCACGACGACTCCGCGTAGACCTCCATCGACGCGATGACGCGTCCGCTCGACACCTCCGGCTCGACGACCGCCAGCAGGTTGTCGGGGGACGGCCGCTGATCGGCCACCTGCAGCGGCCCGAAGGCGAGCGGCGCGTCCGAAGCCTGACCGGCGAGCAGCAGGTGATCGACGCTGCCCCGCCGCCCGAAGCCGTCGATCGCCGCCACGCGAAGCGAGTACCGTCCCCGGGGAACCGTCATCGGCAGCGTGTACTCGTAGCCGACGCCGCCGGGCCGCTCGGCGGGAGTCGCGGTCACCCTCCGCCGTCCCGTCGAGACCACCCTGCCGTCCGGATCGCGGAGCGCGAAGCCGAGGGTCACGTCCGACGCGTAGTTCAAGTCGCTCCCGACGTCGGCGGCCACGGACACCCGTACCAGGCCGTCCTCGGGGTCCGGGTAGGAGTAGGTCGCGACCCGCAACGGGAGCTCGGTCGTGGCGACGGGCGACCGCAGCATGGCCAGCAGCCGCTGATCGACGCTCTGTTCCTCCTCCGGCTCCTCCACGAAGCGCACCTCGCGCCGCGCCCGCACCTGCGCCCCGTCGCGCGCCACCGACACCCGGATGCGACGGCGGTCCTCGTCCCGATCCTCGGGGCCGACCTCGACACCGAGCAGGTAGTAGCCCGCGATCTGCGCCTCGAGCCGCTCGAAGATGCGCCGCGGGTTGGCGGTGACGCGGAACAGCTCTCCCCGGGCCACCGCGGCGGCCGCGGACAGGCCGCGCTCCCGCATGTAGCGGTCCTGGCGCGGCGTCGGCGCCGGGAGCGCCTCGCTCATGTCGGTGAGCGGCTCGTCCACCATCATCACGAAGAGCGTGGTGCGGGACGCTGCGGCGAGGTCCTCGATCTCGCGCAGCAGCACGGCGTTCTGGTCGACGACGAGCCCGCCCGACACCCAGACGACGTGCTTCGGCCCCTCGATGTCGCCCAGCGCGCGCAGGATGCCCTCGATGCCGCGGCGGGCGTTGGTGGCGTGAAACTTCACCTCCTGCACGATCTGCATGCTCTCGTTGCGCACCTGGAACGCGCAGGCCGGGCTCTCGCCGCAGACCCGCCCGATCACGTCTTCCTCGAGGTCGCGGTCGCCGTAGACCGCGATGCGGAACGCCTCCGACAGCCCGATGTTCAGGGAGCGCCGGGACCGCTCGCCGAGCCCCGCCATGCGGGCCGTCTCGCGGCTGACGCGCTCGTGGTCGGTGGTGAAGTCGATGTAGATGCCCGGCTGCGGCACGGAGAGGAGCGCCACCTGGTCGGACGGGCTCAACGCGTCGACGAACTCGCCCGCGGCGCGCATCAGATGCCGCCCCTCGCCGGTCAGGATGTTCTCCTCGTCGACCGCGATGACGATCAGCCGCCCGCGCTGCTGCTCCGCATTGGAGGTGTACAGGCGATCCCGCGACTGGGGCTCCGCGGCCGCGGCCGGCTGCGGCTCGGGCCGTAGCGACACGTACTGGGCCTGCACGACGCGCCGGTCCTCGCCGTCGATGCGGACGCCGAAGTCGGACGGGTCGAGGTCCGTGATCGGCATGCCGCCGCGGTCGACGACGTTGACGTCGATCTCGATCACGTCGACGCCGCTACGGAAGGTCGGTTGCCCGTCCGGCGGCTGCGCCGTTACGACCGCCGGAAAGACGAGCGCCGCCGCGACCCAGGTCGCGAGGCCGAACCGGGAGATCACGGAACGTCCCATGGCTGCCTCCTCAACCCTCGCCGGTCGCCGGGTCCCGGCGCCGGCCCAACCGAATCCGCATCGCGCCCCACCCCCCGCGCTCATCGCGTCATGCGGTAGGGCCGGTGCGCGAGGTAGTAACCCAGCCGTTCGTTGATCGCGGCCGTGCGCGACTCGAACCCGGCCGACGCGCGCGAGCGGTCCACCGCCTCGCGAGCCAACGCGATCGCCTCGTCGAATCGCCCGTCCGCGGCGTAGGCCGCCGCGAGCGTGTCGAGCAGCACGGGATGCGTGTCCCCGTAGAGCGATCGTGCGCGCTCGGCAAGCGTAATCGCCCGCACCACGTCCCGCAGCTCCGGCTCCGGCGCCGTCGCGCGCAGCCAGGCCAGCTCCACGAGCACTCGCGGCGATGACGGATCGAGGGCGATCGCCCGCTCGTACGCGGCGATGGACTCCTGCGGTTCGCCTTCCACGAGCAAGGCGGCCCCGAGGCTCGCGTGCGCCTCCGGGTAGTCCGGATCGAGCGCCACCGCCTGCCGGAACGCCTCGACCGCCTCGGTGACCGGCTCGTCCGGCTGGCGGCGGGGCCTCAGCGCGCTGGCCCGGGTGTTGTGTGCCCCCCCCGCCTGCCGGCACGCCGGGACCGCCTCGTGGCCCGGCCCGTCCGGCGGGCGGCGGGCCATCAGCGCGATGCCGAGGTTGTAGTGCGCCGCCGCCTCGCGCGGGCCGAACTGGACCGCCAGCCTGTAGTGCGCCAGGGCGTTCTCCCGGTCGCCGCTGGTGTCGAGGAGCGCCCCGAGGTTGTTGTGGGCCTCGCTGTATGCCGGGTCGATCGAGATCGCCCGGCGATAGGCGCCGATCGCCTGCCGGACCGACCCCTGCGCCTGCAGCACGCTGCCGAGATTGTAGTGCGCGTCCGCGAAGTCGGGCGCCATCCGGATCGCCTCGCGCAGCTCCTCCTCGGCCAGCGCGACCTGGCCCACCTCCATGTAGCGCACGGCGAGGCCCGTCCGGCTCTCGTGGTCCTCCGGGTCGCGCCGCAGCCGCGCCTGGTAGCCGAGGATCTCGTCCCGCGCGGACTTCACGCGCAACGCGTTGGTCAGCGTCTCCCGATCCTCAGGACCCGCGGGCACTACCTGCAGCAGCAACTGCGCCATCTCGTCGCTCGACTGCGGGCCGAAGACGACGCGTTGCGGCGGGTCGTGCGGGTTGCGGGGATTGGCGGCCGAGTTGTCATAGACGTAGTGCATCTCGACGCGCGTCCCCGCCGGCAGGTGAACCGGTGTGCGGTAGCGGTACTCGTCCTGCCAGTTGAAGTCCCAGTCGTCGATGCGCAGCAGGGTCCGCTCGGTCCCGTCGGGGAGCGTAGCCGTCGCCCGCACCTCGCGGCCGAGATAGTGGGCGTGCGGATAGATGGCCAGCAGGTCCAGGGACACCGGCAGGCGAAAGGCGTCCCGGACCACGTGTGCGCCATCGCCGGCCGGAATGTCGATCGTCATCGACTGCAGGATGACCGACACCGGCTCGACCGTCGCCGGGGCGCCGGCGAAGTACAGCCCCACCTCCGGCTGCACCGGGACGGGCGCCGTCCCCGGCAGCATATGGAGCTGCAGCACGAAGTCGGAGCCGGGTGCGAGGGCCCAGGAGAGCGCGTCCGACTGCTCGGTCACGGTGCGCCCGGGCGCCCACCCGAGAACGTGGCCGGGCGGAAAGCGGGCCGCCTCGACCATGAAGCCGCCATAGCCGGGGAGCGGATCCTCCTCGTCGAGGGTGCGCGCCCGGCCGCTCGCGTCGATGCGGATGGTCGCGTGGTGGATGGGGCTGGAGGGACCGGGACGGATCTCCACGGCGCGAACCCAGCGCTCGCGCTCGGTCGGCACGGGCAGCACGAACTTGCGATATACGTCGGCGTCGCCGGCCGGCAGGACGTACGGCTCCGACATCGGGACGATGAGATCCGGCGGGCCCAGCTGCCAGTCGCCGCCGGCGGCCGGCGTCGGAGGCTGCGCATCCGCCGGGCCTCGCGGGGCTCCCGCGCCGGCCCAGCGCGCCAGGAGGTCGATGTCGGCCTCGCTCAGCCGGCGCTCGCCCTCGAACGCGGCGGCGGGCTCGACCGGCTTCCACGGGGGCATCACGCGGTCGGCGGTCGCCTCCGCGATGTCCGCGGCGCGCGCGCGCGCCGCCTCGTAATCGAGCAGGCTGAACGGGCCGATCCCGCCCGGGCGGTGGCACGAGACGCAGTTCGCCGCGAAGAGGGGCGCTACCTGCTCGGTGAAGGTGACCGGTTCCTGCCCGGAGGCAGCAGCAGCCGGCGGGGCGCCCAGCCCCCCGGCGAGGGCCAGGATCTGCACGCCGCGGAGGAATCTCGCCGTCATGTCGCCTGGTCGTTCGCCACGCAGCCGATCCATGTTATACACCCTTCACGCGCACAAAGGTGTCCCGCGTCACGCGCACAAGGCGTCTCGCGGGGTCCACCCTCGTGCAGAACATCGCCCGGAGCAGATGCACTCGGGGCAAAGGAGACGCGACAGTGAGGAGCACGATGATGCGACGGACGTGGCTCTCCGGCACGGCGATCGCAACGGCGGCCGGCGTGCTGTGGCTGAGCGGCGCGACGCTGCCGGCGGCCGGCGACGACGGCGTCCTCCGCGGCATCGTGCGCAGCGATGCCGGCCCCGAAGCCGGGGTCTGGGTGATCGCCGCCACCTCGGACCTGGAGACGGTCTACCGGAAGATCGTGGTCACCGGCGACGACGGCCGCTTCCTGGTGCCGGACCTGCCCGACGCCAACTACGAGGTCTGGTCCCGCGGCTACGGCCTCATGGATTCGACACGGGTCGCAGTGCGGCCGGGCGACGACGTCGAGCTGGCTCCCGCCGTCGCGACCGATCCGCGCGACGCCGCGGCCATCTACCCCGCCAACTACTGGTACGCGCTGCTCGAGGTGCCGGAGGCCGGCGATTTCCCCGGCACCGGCCCGCGCGGCAACGGCATCAGCCGCCAGATGCGCAACCAGGCGGAGTGGGTGGACCGCCTGAAGGACGGCTGCCAGCTCTGCCACCAGATGGGCAACCTGGCGACGCGCGAAGTGCCCAACCTCGACGACTACGACTCGACGCTGCATGCCTGGGAGCAGCGCGTGCTGATCGGCGCCACCGGGGCCGGCATGAACGCCGGCATCGACCGGATGGGCCGGGAACGGTCGCTCCAGGCGTTCGCAAGCTGGACGGACCGTATCCTGGCCGGTGACGTACCGCCGGCGCCGCCCCGGCCGGCGGGCGCCGAGCGCAACGTGGTGCTGACGCAATGGGGCTGGTCGAGCGAGCGCGGCTTCATTCACGACGAGATCACCACCGACAAGCGGAACCCGACCGTCAACGCCAACGGACCGGTCTACGGCGTCGACATGCTGGGCAAGCTCGCCGTCGCCGATCCCGTACGGCACCTGGCGTTCGAGCTCGACATCCCGACCCGGGTGCCGATGGACCGCCGCGGCACCGGCTACGGCGCGCCGACGGTCGCCCCCGTGCCGTCGCCCTACTGGGGCGACGAGGTGGTGGAGCGGACCGGGCCGGCCAACCCCCACAACCCGATGATGGACGCGCAGGGCCGCGTCTGGATGACGTCGACGATCCGGCCGCGCGAGAACCCGTCGTGGTGCCAGGAGTCCGATCACCCGTCGGTGCAGCGGTTCCCGTTGCAGCGCGCGGGCCGGCAGATGTCCTACTACGACCCGGAGCAGCAGGAGTTCGTCCTCATCGACACCTGCTTCGACACGCACCACCTGCAGTTCGCCGAAGACGCCGACGACACGCTCTGGATCAGCGGCGACGGCAACGTCGTCGGCTGGATCAACACCCGCCTCTACGACGAGACCGGCAACGAACAGGCCTCGCAGGGCTGGTGCCCCACCATCGTCGACACGAACGGCGACGGGCGGGCCGGGGCCTACGTCGATCCGGGCGAGGCCCCGGACCCGGCGAAGGACACACGCATCAACGGATTCGCCTACGGCATCATCCCGAACCCGGTGGACGGCTCGGTCTGGGTGGCGCGGCCGTACCCGAACCCGGTACCCGGCCAGCTCGTCCGCCTCGATCCCGACACCTGCCTCGCCGAGGTCTACGAACCGCCGTTCGAGACCGACGCCGTGCCCCCCGAGCAGTGGGGACACGGGCCGCGCGGGATCGACGTCGATCGCAACGGCGTCATCTGGACCGCGCTCGGGGGCAGCGGCCACCTCGCGAGCTTCGACCGGAGCCGGTGCGCGGTGTTGAACGGGCCGGACGCCACCGGCCAGCACTGCCCCGAGGGGTGGACGCTCTACCCGACCCCGGGCCCGCAGATGGCCGGCGTGTCGGCGGCGGGGAGCGCCGACTTCCACTACTACATGTGGGTCGATCAGTTCGACACGCTCGGCCTCGGGACGAACGTCCCGCTGGTCAACGGCACCACCTCGGATTCGTTGATCGCGTTGCTGCCGGAGACCGGCGAGATGCTGACGCTGCGCGTCCCCTATCCGCTCGGCTTCTACACGCGCGGGCTCGACGGACGCATCGACGATCCGGAAGCCGGCTGGAAGGGCCGCGGCGTCTGGGCGAGCAACGACACCATCGCGAACTGGCACAACGAGGGCGGCAAGGGGATGACGAGCGAGATCGTCCGCTTCCAGGTCCGCCCGCATCCGCTGGCGCCGTAGCGGCCGCGATTCGTCCACGGGCGTGCGCAGCGCGGAGCATCGGGGGCCGGGCCATCGGGTCCGGCCCCCGCCCCTGGACCGGGAGACCGGCAGCTACCCGTAGCCGGCAACCGGCAAATGCAGAGTCGACCCATGCAGATACGACGATCCCGGGCGGCGTTCACCACCGTCCTGACCGTTCTCTGTCTCGCGCCCCCGGCCGTCTCCCCCGCTGCCCCTGCCCGCGCGGGCGCCCCCCCGCCGCCCGCCGCCGGCCGGCGCGCGCGCTGCCCCTGCCGGCGCGGACGACGCTCGGCTGCCGGACGCCGCGCGGACCGGCGACCACGCAGTGGTGGCGCGCCTGCTGGCCGGGGCGGTCGATGTCGACGCGGCGGCCGTCGACGGGACGACGGCGCTCCACTGGGCCGTCTACCGGGAGGACGCCGAGCTGGTCCAACTGCTGCTGGACGCCCGGGCGAATACCGATGCGGTCAACCGGAACGGCGCGACGCCGCTCGGGCTCGCCTGCGCCAGCGCCCGCGCCGCCCTCGTGACCGCGCTCCTCGACGCGGGGGCCGACCCCGGACTGGCGCCCACGGGCGAGGCGCCGCTGCTCACGTGTGCGCGGACGGGAGCCGTAGCGGCGGTCCGCGCGCTCCTGTCCCGCGGCGCCGACATCGACGCGGCGGACACGTGGCGCGGCCAGACTCCGCTGATGTGGGCGGCGGCCGAGAACCACGTTCCGATCCTGAACGTGTTGCTCGAGGGAGGTGCCGCGGTCGACGCCGCCTCGACGGGCGGCTTCACGGCGCTGATGTTCGCCGTCCGGCAGGACGCCCGGGACGCGGCGCGGCTGCTCCTCGCGGCGGGCGCGGACGTCGACGCGCGCGCGCCGAACGGGCAGAGCCTCCTGCGGATGGCGATCACCAACCGGCACTATCCCCTGGCGACGGTGCTGCTCGCGCGCGGCGCCGACCCGACCGCCCGCGACTCGCAGGGCAACACCGCACTCCACGATCTGGTGGCGGCGCGGGCGCCGCAGCGCCGGCCCCAGGTGCCGGCCGCGGTTTCCGAAGGCGCCGCCCTTCACGCGACGGAGAGCCTGGACCTGATGCGCCTGCTGCTCGAGGCCGGAGCCGACCCCAACGCGCGGACCGAGCCGCAACCGCGGCTGACGGATGCCCGCGCGCAGGCCGGCTCTCGCCCTGCGATCGACAACCTGCTCAACATGGGCGGCGCGACGCCCTACGCCGCGGCTGCCCGCCTCGCCGACCATGAAGCGATGCGGTTGCTGGCCGAGCACGGGGCCGACGCGCGGCTGGCGACGTACGCCAACAACACCGCGCTCACCCTCGCGGCCGGCGTCGTCTTCACCGAGGGCTTGCGCCTCCAGCGGCCGGAGCCCGAAATCCTGGCGGCGGTCGAGCTGGCCCTGGCGCACGGCCTGGACATCGACGGCGCCAACGCCCACGGGCAGACCGCGCTCCACGGCGCCGTCTACCGCGCCGCCGACAGCGTCATCCGCCACCTCATTGCCGCCGGCGCCCGGACCGACCTCGCGGACGAGCTCGACCGCACGCCGCTCGACCTGGCCGAGCAGGGCTTCAACCAGGCCGCCAGCGTCATCCGGCGCGACCGCTCCGCCGCCCTGCTGCGCGAACTCGGCGCCGTATCGTCCGGGTCCGCCGACGCCCCATAGGGAAGCCGTCGGCCGATCGGCCGTCTAACCCTCACGCAGCGTCGCGAGCGGGTCCGCCGCCGCGGCGCGCCGTGCCGGCACCAGGCACGCAAGCAGCGCCACTGCCGCCAGCAGCAGGCCCGCGACGCCCAGCACGGCAAGGGGGTCGCCCGGTCTGACGTCGAAGAGGAAACCGGCGGTGAGCCGCACGGCCGCGACCGCCGCGACCGCGCCGAGCGCCAGCCCGAGCGTCGTGAGCACGATGCCCCGACCGAGCGCGAGGCGGATGATGGCGGCGGAGGTGGCGCCGAGGGCGGCGCGAATCCCGAACTCCTGCTTCCGCTGGACCACCGCGTGCGACACGACGCCGTAGAGTCCTACGGCGGCGAGAAGCAGGCCGAGCAGCCCGAACGAGCCGACGACCGCGGCGCCGCCGCGCGCGAGAGCCAGCATCCCCAACGAGCGCACCACGGTGTCCATGCCGCCGGCCTCCAGGATCGCCAGGGTCGGCTCGTGCCGGCGGACCGTGTCGGTGATCATCGGGATCAGGGCGCTCGGCGCTCCGTCCACATGCACGTGCAGCGTGGCCGACCCCGCGAGCCGAGGGCCGAACGGATAGAGGACGAACGGCGGTTGCTCGAATGGCGACCTCGACATGTGTGCGTCGCGCACGACTCCGATCACTTCGAACGGCGCTCCGCCCGTCGTGGCGTTGACAATTCGTCGTCCGACGGCCTCCTGTCCCGGCCAGAGCTCCCGAGCCGCGCGTTCGCTGACGACCGCCACCCGCCGGTCGCTCGCTCCATCTTCCTCACGGAAACCCCGTCCCTGGAGCACCGGGATGCCCACGGTGTCGAAGAAGCCGGGGTCGACGTAGTTCTTGGCCACCCGCGCCGCGTCGGGCTCCGGCGCGGTGCCGCCGTCCCGGGTGAACACCCGGCCCCAGATCCCGCCCGGCCTCACCGGTGCTCTGCGCGCCCAGCTCGCCGACCTGACGCCGGGCAAGGCACCGACCTCGGCGCCGATCTCCTGGTACAGGGCACGGGCCCGATCCCGGTCGTACCCCTGCGCGAGCGGATCGACGGACAGCACCAGGAGATCGTCGGTTCTGAAACCGAAGTTGGTCGCGTCGGCGTTCCGGCTGCTCTGCACGAACAGGCCCGCACAGACCAGCAGCAGCATGGACACCGCGACCTGGACCACTACGAGCCCGTTCGTGAGGCGCCGTCCCGGAGATCCTGCGCCCGTGCCGCGACCGCCGGAGCCGATGGCGCGCGCGAGGTCGAGCCGGGTCGAGCGCAACGCCGGCGCCACACCGGCGAGCAGGCCGGCGACGATCGCGATCGCCGCGGTGAAGCCGAAGATCCGCCAGTCCATGGGCAGGTCGCGTGCCGGCATCGAGCGGGCGAGCTCCGTCGCGGCGCGGGCCGCCACGAGATCGGCGGCCCAGAGCGCGACCAGCCCGCCTCCGGCTCCGCCCACCAGCGCCAGCAGCACGCTCTCGGTGGTCAACTGCCGCACGAGCCGCCGCCGTGTCGCCCCCAGACCCGCGCGCAGGGCCATCTCCTGCCGCCGAGCGATGCCACGGCCTACCAGGAGGGTTCCGACGTTGGCGACGGCAATGAGCAGCACGAGCGAGGCCAGTCCCATCACCACCGTCATCAGGGGGGCGATGTGTCGCGACGCACCGGGGTATGGTCTCGCGTCACGCTCAGACACCACATAGAGCTCGCTGTGACCGCTCGCATCCGGGTGCGCCGTGGCCTGCGCCGCGGCGAGCACGTCGAGCTGCGCAGCGGCTTCCGCGACGGTGACGCCCGGCCGCAGGCGTCCGGTCAGGAAGAACGACTCCTCCAGCCGATCCGTCAGAAGCTCCGTCCACCTCCATCCCGGTTCGACGAGCGCGGCCTCCGTGGCGGGGACGAACGCCTCGACCGGGACCAGTCCGTTGACGCCATCGAACGGCTCTGGCGTGATCCCGATCACGGTCATGCTGGCCCGCCCCAGGCGCACGACCCTTCCGAGGACGGTGGCGTCCCCTCCGAACCGCGTCTGCCACGCGTGGTGCGTCAGCACGACGAAGGGCGCATCGCCGCGCCGGAGGCCTTCGTCGGCGTGGAACGTGCGGCCGAGCCCGGCATCCAACTGCAGGACGTCGAAGTAGTTGTCGCTCACGTATTCGATCCAGATCCGCTCGGCCGCTCCGCCGTCGATCGACAGCAGCCCCTCCGCCAGGGTGTGGGCCGCCAGGCCCGCGAAGACGTCGCCAAGCGCCCGGTAGTCGAGGTACTCGGGATACGACAGCTCGTGCGGGAACTCCGCGGTGTGCTCGTCGAGCTGCGCCACCACGACCAGTTCCTCCGGGTCGGGCACCGGCAGGGGCTGAAAGAGCAGCCCGTTCGTCCACGTGGCGACCGCCGCCGTCGCCCCGATGCCGATCGCGAGCGTCAACGCCGCCGTTGCCGCGACCGCGGGGCGCCGGGCCAGGCCGCGCACGCCGATCCGCACGTCGGTCCGCAGGTCGTCGAGCCACGGCAGCCCGCGCTGGTCGCGCAGCGCCTCCAGGGCCTGGGGAACGCCGCCCAGACGCACCCGCGCCAACCGCGCGGCCTCGGCCCGCGAGTGGCCCTTCGCGCGGAGCTCCTCCTCGGCCAGTTCGAGATGAAAGCGCAGCTCGCGCTCGAGATCGGGATCGGCCGGGTTGCGCCGGAGCACGCCCCGGAGGCGGTGCCAGAACTCGCGCAGGACAGCCATGTGCTTCCTCCAGGTCCGCTCACGCCGGCTGCTCAAAAAGGGCGTCGATGATCGACACCATCCGATCCAGGCTGCGTTTCTCGGCCTCCAGGTGACGCTGGCCGGCGGCGGTGACGCCGTAGAACCGGGCGCGGCGGTTGTTCGCCGTCGTCCCCCATTCCGCTCGGACGAGCCCGCGCTGCTCCAGCCGCATCAGGCCGGGATAGAGGGTGCCCATGTTGAGGACGAGGGCCCCTCCCGACGCCTGCTCGAGCCTGGCCGCGATCGCGTAGCCGTGCGACGGCCCGAGCAGGACCAAGGTCTGCAGCACCATCAGGTCGAGCGTGCCGCGCAGGACCTCCGTCCTCGCAGGTTCTCCATTTGCCATCCCAATGAAAGTAGCCGAACTCTGTTGGCATGTCAAATGGAGATGGCCGCCCGCCCGCGCGCAAGCCGGGGCGCGGAGCGATCGCACCGGGCCGGCGACGTCATCAGCCATCCCGACACGTTTGATTGGAGGGCTGCGGTCCTGTAGGATTCAGCATTCTCGGCGTCGTCCATCCGGCGGTCACCCGCACTGGCCAGAGAGGCCGGTGAGCGCGAGCGCCGGCCACTGGTTCGCAACGGGGACCGCACCATGCTGCACCGACGATGCCTTGCGTCGCTGATCGTGCTCGTCGTAACCGGAAGCGTCGCAACCGGAAGCCTGGTCTCGGCCGCCGAGCGTGACGCTCGCCTGCCGGAACTGGCGCGCTCCGGCGATCGGGCGGGCGTTGCGAGCCTGCTCGCCAGCGACGTCGACGTCGACTCCCCCGGGATCGACGGCACCACGGCGCTGCACTGGGCGGCCTATGCCGACGACGTCGATCTGGCCACGCTGCTGCTCGGCGCCGGCGCGGACCCGAACGCTGTGAACCGGAACGGCGCCACTCCGCTCACCCTCGCGTGCACGAACGCCAACCCGGTTCTGATGGAGCGGTTGCTCGAAGCCGGCGCCGACCCCGGCTTCGCGCCGAACGGCGAGCCGCCGATCCTCGGCTGTGCGCGCACGGGCCGCATCGCGGCGGTCCGGGCTCTCCTCGCGTACGGCGCGAGCGTCGACGCCGCCGATGCGTGGCGCGGGCAGACCCCCCTCATGTGGGCGGCAGCCGAGAACCACGCCCGAATCATGAACGTGCTGCTCGAACGCGGCGCGACCGTCGATGCGCCGTCGGACGGCGGCTTCAACGCACTCATGTTCGCGGTCCGGCAGGACGCGCGCGACGCCGCCCGGCTCCTCATCGCGGCGGGCGCCGACGTGAACGCGGAGCTCCCGCCCGCCAACCCGAACGCCCCGCGCGCGGTCAGCCGCGGCAGCCTGCTGAGCATGGCGGTGACCAACGGCCACTACACGATGGCCGCGATCCTGCTCGACGCGGGCGCCGACGCCGACGCGCGCGACCCGCTGGGCAACAGCATCCTGCACAACCTGGTGCAGCGCCGCGCGCCGCAGCGCAACCTCGCGAACCAGTTCGTCGACTCCTACGGCGCCGACCCGACACAGCTCGACAGCCTGGAGCTGATGCGGATGCTCGTGGCGCGCGGCGCCGACCCGAACGCACGAACCGAGCCGACACCCATCCGCCACGAACGGTGGACCGACGAGGGGATCTTCAGTGCCGGGCGGCCGTACATGGACAACGGTGTCAACCTGGGCGGCGCGACCCCGTACGTCCTGGCCGCGCAGGGCGCCGACGTCGCGGCGATGCGCGAGCTGACCGCGCTCGGCGCCGACCCGCGGCTGGCGACCTATGCGAACAACACCGCGGTCATGATGGCAGCGGGCATCGGCCACATCGAGGGCTCGCGCCGCTTCCGCCCCGAGGAGGACGCGCTCGAAGCCGTCGAGGCGGCTCTGGCCGCGGGCGGCGACGTCAACGCGAGCAACGCCAACGGACAGACCGCGCTCCACGGCGCCGTCTACCGGGCCGCCAACCGCATCATCGAGCACCTCGTCGCAGCGGGCGCCCGCACGGACTTCGAGGACGAGCTGGACCGGAGCGCCCTGGACCTCGCCGAGCAGGGCTTCAACCAGATCGCCAGCGTGATCCGGCGAGACAAGGCGGCGGAGCTGCTTCGCAGCCTCGGCGCCGTGGCGACCCCGGACGGCAGGACGGTCCCTGCCGACCAGCGCTGATGCTGCGGCCGGAGATCCGGGCGGTGGACCACGGCGGACGGCGGCACCACGGCGGACAACGGCACCACGGCGGACAACGGAGGCTCTTGATGGAGACCAGAGGCCACGCCGGGCTTGTCGGTAGTTTCGTGCTGGCGGGAATCGCCAGCGGTCTGCTCACCGGCACCGCCGCGGCGCAGGGACCGGCGGTCGCGACCGCGCCAGGTCCCGTGGCGGTCGCCGAATCGGCCCCGGTCGCGCTGGCCGCGGGTGCCGAGCACGGCGTGCTGCTCCAGCGCTACTGCATCGCCTGCCACAACAGCCGACTGCGCACGGCGGGACTCTCGCTCGATGACGTGGAGGTCAGCGAGGCGCACGTCGCGGCCGACGCGGAGCTCTGGGAGAAGGTGGTCCAGAAGCTCCGGAGCCGGACCATGCCCCCGCCACGGCGCCCCCGGCCGGACGACGACGCGTATCGGGCGTTCGCCTCCTGGCTTGAGACTTCGCTGGACCGCGCCGCCGACGCCGCCCCGAACCCCGGGCGGCCGCAGCTCCACCGGATGAACCGCGCGGAGTACCGCAACGCCGTCCGCGACCTGCTGGCCCTCGACGCGGACGTGAGCGCGCTTCCGGCGGACGACTCGACGTTCGGCTTCGACAACATCGCGGACGCGCTCGGCGTCTCGCCCCTGCTCCTCGAGAGCTACGTCACGACGGCGCGCAAGATCAGCCGTCTCGCCGTCGGGAGCCCCGTCATCCCGACCGTGACGACGACCTACAAGACGCCCGAAGACCTCACGCAGGATTACCACCTGCGCGAGCTGCCGCTCGGCACCCGCGGCGGCATCCGCGTCACCGAGTACTTCCCGGTCGACGCGGAGTACGAGATCCGCGTGCGGCTGCGGCGGACCGCGGTGGGAACCATCCGGGGCATCGGGGAGGAGCACAACCTGGAGCTGACCCTCGACGGCCGACGGATCGCACTGTTCCCGATCGGCAGCGAGGACGCGTACCAGGCGCTCGTGGTGAACGAGCAGAACCCCGGGCAGACCGTCAGCAAGGCGTTCACGGCCGACGAGGGGATGCGGGTGAGGCTGCAGTTGCCGGCCGGCCCTCACGAGATCGTCGCCGCGTTCGTCGGCAAGCCGGCCGCGCTGTCGGAGGAGACCCGCAAGCCGTTCCTGCGGAGCTACGTCTCGTCGAACAGCCGGCGGGGGCTGCCGGATGTCGACAGCGTGCTGATCGCGGGTCCGTTCGACCCGACACGCCCCGACGACACCCCGAGCCGGCAACGCATCTTCACGTGCCGCCCGGAGGCGCCCGAGGACGCGGCGCCGTGCGCCCGCTCCATCCTCACCCGCCTGGGCCGGCTGGCCTATCGCCGCCCGCTCGAGACGCCGGAGGTCGACCGGCTCCTGGCGTTCTACGACGAAGGGCATCGCGACGGCGGCTTCGAGTCCGGCATCGAGCTCGCCCTGCGGTTCATGCTCGCAAGCCCGCAGTTCCTCTTCCGACTGGAAACCGAACCGGAGGACCTCGCAGCCGGCGCCGTCTATCCGGTGTCGGACCTCGACCTCGCCTCGCGGCTCTCGTTCTTCCTCTGGAGCAGCCTTCCGGACGACGAACTGCTCTCGGTCGCGGAGCGCGGGGAGCTGGGCGCGCCGGATGAGCTGCGGCGCCAAGTGCGGCGCATGCTGGCCGACCCGCGGGCGTCGGCGCTGGTCGAGAACTTCGCCGGGCAGTGGCTCTACCTGCGGAATCTCGCCAACACGAATCCGGACCCGCCGACGTTCCCCGACTTCGACGACAACCTGCGGCGCGCGCTGCAGCGGGAGACCGAGCTCTTCTTCGAGAGCGTCATGGCCGAGGACCGGAGCATCCTCGACCTGCTGACCGCCGACTACACGTTTCTCAACGAGCGTCTGGCACGCCACTACGGCATCCCCGGCATCTATGGCGACCGATTCCGCCGCGTGGCGGTCACGGACGAGGCCCGGCGCGGAATCCTCGGCCACGGCAGCCTGTTGACGGTCACGTCGTACGCCACGCGCACGTCGCCCGTGCTGCGCGGAAAGTGGATTCTCGAGAACCTCCTCGGGTCGCCCCCGCCCCCGCCCCCGCCGGACGTGCCGGACCTCGAGGACGCCGGCAGCGCCGAGGGCCTCTCGATTCGGGAGCGCCTGGAGCAGCACCGCGCGAATCCGGCCTGCGCGACCTGCCACGCCCGGATGGATCCGTACGGCTTCGGCCTCGAGAACTTCGACGCCATCGGGCGCTGGCGCAGCGACGGCCCCGGCGGCGAGCCGATTGACGCCTCCGACGTGCTGCCCGACGGCACCGCGTTCAACGGCCCGAGCGAGCTCCGGGAGGCCATCCTGCGCCGGCCGGACTCGTTCCTGGAGACGTTCACGCGCAAGCTGGTGACCTACGCCGTCGGACGCGGCATGGAGTACTACGACGCACCGGCGGTCCGCCGCATCGTCCGCGCCGCGGCCGCGGAGGACTACCGGTTCTCGGCCATCGTCGACGCCGTCGTGTCGAGCGATGCGTTCCGGATGAAGTTGAAGCGGCCGGCGGCGGATGCGCCGGCCGGGGTCGTGGCGGCCGGGCAGTAACGGCGCGCCCGTCGCACCCGTTGGTGACCCGGAGGGAGACAGCACAGATGATCATCACGAAGATGGCGTTGCCTCGGCGGACGTTCCTGCGCGGTGTCGGCGCGACGGTCGCGTTGCCGCTGCTGGACGCGATGGTCCCGGCGCTCTCGGCGATGTCCCGCACCGCGGCCGCCCCGGTTCGCCGGCTCGCGTTCTCCTACATTCCAAACGGCGCGATCATGGACCAGTGGACGCCGGCGACCGACGGGACGGACTTCGAGCTGCCGGCCATCCTGGCGTCGCTCGAGCGGCACCGCGACCGGCTCGTCGTCGTTTCGGGCCTCGACTCCCGCCCGTCGGAAGCGGCGGAGGGCGAGGGCTCCGGCGACCACGCGCGGGCGAGCGCGGTCTGGCTGACCGGCGTGCACCCGAAGCGGACCGAGGGAGCCGACGTGCGCGGCGCGAAGACGATCGACCAGATCGCCGCCGACGAGTTGGGCCGCGACACCGAGCTCCCGTCGCTCGAGGTTGCGGCCGAGGACTTCAGCGCGGTCGGCGGCTGCGACATCGGCTACTCCTGCAGCTACGTCAACACGCTGTCGTGGCGCACGCCGACGACGCCGCTGCCGATGCAGACCGACCCGCGCGTCATCTTCGAGCGGCTGTTCGGCGAGGGCCTCGGCGCCGAGGAGCGCCGGCGCCAGCTCGGCCAGGACCGGAGCATCCTCGACGCCATCGTCGGCGAGGTGGGGCGGCTGCGGAAGCGGCTCGGGGCGGCCGACACGGCGCGCGTCACCGAGTACCTCGACAGCGTTCGCGACGTCGAGCAGCGCGTCCGCAAGGTGGAGGCGCGGGCCGGCGAGCACATCGAGCTGCCCGACATGCCGATCGGCGTGCCGGAGCTCTACGACGATCACGTCAAGCTGATGTACGACCTGCAGGCGCTCGCGTTCCAGGCCGACATCACGCGCATCAGCACCTTCATGCTCGCGCGCGAGGCGTCGACCCGCACCTACAGCCACATCGGTGTTCCCGACCCGCACCACGCCATCTCGCACCACGGGAACGCGCCGGACAAGGTGGCGAAGCACGCGAAGATCAACACGTACCACGTCAGCCTGTTCAGCTATTTCCTCGACAAGCTGCGGTCGACGCCGGACGGCGACGGCACGCTGCTCGACCACGCGACGCTGTTGTACGGCGGCTGCATCAGCAACGGCAACCTGCACACGCACACGCGGCTGCCGGTCCTCGTGGCGGGCGGCGGCGGCGGGCGGACACAGTGCGGGCGCCACGTGGTGGCCGACGCAGGCACGCCGATGACCAACCTGCTGCTGTCGATCCTCGACAAGGTGGACGTCCACCGCGAGAGCATCGGCGACAGCACAGGCCGCTTCACCGAGGTGTAGGCCTCCGGCGCGGCAAACTCTCCCCCCGGGTCCCCTCGCAGGGGCCCGGGGTTCTTCTTGTACGCTCGCGTCCCCCAGACCATGTCGTGGACCCAGCTCGCGATGAAGGCCGTGGAGGACCGCGTCTGGCCCGAGTGGCGGGCCGCGGTGGAAATCACGGCGGTCTTCCTGCTCACCTACCTCCCGGGCCTCGGCCGCGGCTTCATCAAGGACGATTTCGCCTGGATCGCGTCGAACCAGGTGACCAGCGCCGGCGAGCTGGCGGGGCTGTTCACCGGCACGGCCGACTTCTACCGGCCGGTGGTCCGCCTCACCTTTGCCGCCGACTGGTGGCTTTTCGGGATCGAGCCGCTGGCGTACGGGCTCACGAACCTGGCCATTCTGGCCGCGGGCGCCGTAGCCCTGCGGGCCCTCGCGCTCGCACTCGGGATGCCGCGCGGCGCCGCCCTCCTCGCCGCAGGGCTCTGGGCGTTCAACTTCCACGGCATCGACGTATCTCTGCTCTGGATCAGCGGCCGGACGTCGCTGCTGGCCACGCTGTTCAGCCTCCTCGCGGCGCGCTCCCTCGTCCTCGGCCGGCCGCGCGCGGCGGCGGGTTGGGCGCTCGTCGCGATGCTCTCGAAGGAGGATGCGGTGCTGCTGCCCTTCGTCCTCTTCGTCTGGGCCGGGCTGTGGATGGCAAACGGCAGCGGAGACACGCCGCGCTTCGCCGCCCGGCGCGCGCTCCGGAGCTCCTGGCCGCTCTTCGTGTCGCTGGCGCTCTACCTCGCGGCGCGGACCGCGGCCGGAGCGATGACCCCGTTCGACGCGCCAGCCGCCTACCGCTTCGTGCTCGACGCGGGGTCGGTCGCGGCCAACGCCCTGTCCTACCTCGACCGCGGCGCGACGCTCTCGATGGGCTTCGTGCTCGTCCTGGGCGTCACCGCGTGGGCGGCGCCCCGGCCCAGCCCCGAGCAGCGCCGCTGGGCGCTGATGGGCGCGGTCTGGTTCGTCGGCGGCTATGCCCTCGCCGTGTTCCTGCCGGTCCGCTCGAGCCTGTACCCGATCGAGCCGTCGGCCGGTGCCGCCCTGGCCGCGGCGGCCCTCCTCACCTCCGTCTGGGACCGCGTAGGCCGGGCGGCCCGGTGCCGGGCGGTGCTAACCGGCGCGGTCCTGCTGGCGCTTGCGGTGCCCGTCCACTGGGCGCGGCACGACGAATGGGTGGCCTGGGCGCGGCTTTCGACCCACGTGCTGGATCGGCTCGCACCGGTGGTCGAGGCGCTGCCGCCGGGTCGCGTCATCCGCCTCGACGACGACCGGCAGGCGCGCACGAACCTCGATGCCGCCTTCGGCACCCTGGTCGAGTCCGCCGTCTTCGTCCGGACGGGCGAGCGGCAGCCGGTCTGGATCGAGCCGCCGCCCGTCGACTGGCAGGTCGCACGGCTGGCCCCGCCCCGTGAGGAGGACGTGGCGGTCCGCTTCGCCCTGCGCGACGGCGAACTGGTGCGTCTGCCCGGGCCCGGCCAGGAAGCCGCGGCGCAGGAGTCTCCGGCCGCCGAGACCCTCGACGCGCCGGCCGGGGCGCGCCAGGACCAGCCGGATCCGGCCCCCGGCTCCGCCCGTTGACGGATCGCTACCAGGTCAGCTCGCACTCCCCGTAGTACTGCTCGGGCCGCGAGGTGAATCCGGGCAGCGAGATCTGGGTGTACTCGTGGCGGGTGTGCACGGCCAGGAACGTGTCGTCGCGGGTCTCCTGGTTGAGGATGGTGGTCGAGTAGAGCGGGCCGGCCTGGAACATCTGCAGGAAGTGCAGATACTGCCCGCTGAGCCGCGTGATGATGTGGGAGACGCCGAACGGGCCGACCGCCTCGGCGGTGGCATCCTCGACGTCGATCCCCTCGAAGCGGAACGACAGGTTCGATGTCGTCGTCTCCGCGCTGGCCTCCCCGTCCGTCCAGGTGCCGGTGGCCAGCACCGGGAACGTGCAGTCCGCTGCGGTGACGCCCGCCAGCCGGTTCTGCGCCGCCACGGTCTCCGCGCTCATCGCGAGCACCGCAGCCAGCAGCGCGGAGAATCCGATGAGCCCGAGCGCCCCAATCCGTCTGCTGTTCGGCATCGTGACTCCTGTGCCTTCCTGCGACCCCTCGGCACCGGCCGCACCTTGATCGGTTCGCGGAAAACCGAGGCCGTGCGGGCCACCACATCCGGATCGAGAAACGCCGCTCCCGGCATCGGCGGGCACGCCCCGTGGCCTGGTTTGCGCGTGCAGCGGCCCCCTGCGAGACCCGGTCGCGCATCATCCATCGGAGTCCCCCGCCAGCGACGCCGACGGTGTCGAGCCCCCGAAGCCGCCGCAACGCACGCCGCCATTATGACCGACGGTCGAGCCCGATG
>MKWU01001059.1_pt1 | contig 49784 bp, 53 predicted proteins | sample 809101 | NCBI WGS metagenome assembly MKWU01 (sample SAMN05860141, study PRJNA318959) | sponge metagenome | host: Aplysina aerophoba | place: Slovenia: Piran, Adriatic Sea, Gulf of Piran | collected 2013-05-07 | reverse complement strand
GCTCCGCGATCAACTCGACTTCGGCGCCGCTGCGGCGGTCGAGCCAGGTGATCGCCGGGTGCAGCGGCTCCCCGTCCCCGCCGGCGGGGACCCCCGGGGGGCCCCTGCCCGGTTCCACCCCCCCCGCCCACCCCGCGGGCCCCCCCCCGCCCGCCACCCGGGGCGGCCCGCCGAGTGCGCCGATGCAGGCGGCCGCGGCGCGCAGCCAGTCGCCGGCGTCCACCTCGTGCACGCCGCCGGCAGCGGCCCTGGTAGCCACCGGCTGTGCGGCCGTGACCATAGAGCCGTCACCGTACGCGAGGCCGCACTTGACCGCCGACGTACCGACGTCGATGGCCAGCACCGGCGCATCCCAGCTTGTCATTGCGGCGTAACGGTACCCAATCGACGCGCCAGATGAAACCTGATTCCGCCACCCCCGCCATCCTGCCGCCGCCGCTGCACACCGGCACGCCCGGTTCGTTCGCGCGCCGCACCATCGAGCAGCGCAAGCACTCGATCATCGCCGACCTGCTCGCCGGCGGCGGCCTCGCGCCGGCCGCGGCGGCCGGCCTGCGCGCGTTGGCGCGCGAGATCGGCGGCGGCCGCTTCAGCGACCCGTTCGCGGCCGGCGGCGGCCCGCCGCTGGTGCCGGCGGAACGGCGCGCCTGGCAGCAGGCGCTGCGCCCGCTGATCGGCCGGCCGTGGCTGGACCTGCCGTGGTACGAGGCGGAAGCGTCGTTCTACCTGCGCGTGCTGTCCGCCACCGGCTACTACGAGCGCACCGCGCCCGGTTACGGGAGCGATCCGTTTGCCCGGCTCAAGCAGGCCGAGCTGGAACGCAACGGCCCGCGGCTGGCTGCCGAACTGGCGGACGCCGCGCTGGCGGTGCTGCTGCGCTCGTCGTTGTGGGGCAACCGCGTCGACCTGTCCAACTACGAGATCGACCGCGGCCACGCCGATTCGGTGATCGCCGCCGCGGGCGCCGGCCCCGCGGATGAACTGGTGATCGACCACGCCGCCGCGGCGCTGGGCAGCCTTGCCCGCGCGCGGCGCGTCGACGTCGCCACCGACAATGCCGGCGCCGAACTGACCTGCGACTTGGCGCTGGTCGACCGTCTGCTTGCCGCCGGCGTCCGCCAGGTGCGGCTGCACGTCAAGGACGCACCGTTCTTCGTGTCCGACGCCACTGCCGCCGACGTGCACGCCACGCTGGCGCTGCTGAGCGCGCAGCCGCCGCCGGCGCAAGCGATCGGGCGCCGCCTTGCCGATGCGCTCGCCGCCGGTTCCCTGCGCCTGCAGCCGCACTGGTTCTGGAACGGACCGCGCCACTACCCCGATCTGCCGGACGGCATCAGCGGCGCGCTCGCGCAGGCGGACCTGGTCATTTTCAAGGGCGACGTCAACTACCGGCGGTTGCTCTCCGACCGGCAGTGGCCGGCCGATGCCGAGGTCGCCGCCATCGCCGGCTACCTGCCGGCGCCGGCCCTCATTCTGCGTACGCTGAAAAGCGAGATCGTGGCCGGCCTTGCGCCGGGCCAGGCCACGCAACTGGCCCGCCGCGACCCCGAGTGGTTGATCAACGGGCGCCGCGGCATCATTCAGCTGGTGGGCTCGGGGGCGGCCGGGTAGCGGGCTCGCGCACGGCGTCGTCCGGTCCGGCCGGAGGCGCCTCCGGTTCGCCTTCAAGCAGTTCCAGGAACCGTTCCTCCGACACCACGGACACACCGAGGCGCTGCGCCTTGGCCAGCTTGCCGCCGGCGGCACGGCCGGCAAGCAGGTGCGTGGTGCGTGAGGTAACGCCGCCGGTAACGCGGCCGCCGCGCTCCCTGATCTCTGCAGCCGCCAGGTCGCGCGGGCGGAACTTGGCAAAACTGCCGGTCACGCACCAGGTCTGGCCGGCAAATGCTCCCTCGCCGGCGGCATCGTCGGCCGCGGTCGGGGCTGGCGCAGCAAAATTGAGGCCGGCCTCCCGGAGCGCCTCGATGCGGCGTACGTTGGCCGGGTCGGTCAGCTGCCGGATCAACGCGGCGGCGGTGCGCTCGCCGATCCCCTCGATCGCGGTGAGCGGTTCCGGGTCGCCCTTCTTGGCCGCGTCGCGAAGCTTGTCGATGTCGTGGTAACCGGCGGCAATCAGCAACTCGGTGGCGTTGGGGCCGATTTCCGGCATGCCGAGCGCCGGCAGCACGGTCCGGAACGGCTGCTCCCGGCTGCGCGCGATGCCCGCCTCGATCAGCGCCACCTTGCGCTCGCCGAAGCCGTCCCAGTCCAGGAGCTGGCCGCTGTCGAACCGGTAGATGTCGTCAACATCCTGCAGCACGCCGCGCTCGATGAGCTGGTCGAGCGTCTCGCTGCCGAGGTTGTCAATGTCCATCTGGCCGCGGGCCGCGAAAAAGTGGATGCGCCCGCGTACCTGGTCGCGGCACTGCTCGTTGCGGCAGAAGTGGTGGGCGCCGGCCAGCTCCAGCGGCTGCGCGCACGCCGGGCAGCGCTCCGGCATGCGCCAGGTGGTGTTGCCGGCGGTGTTCTTGTCCAGCACGCGCTCCACGGCGGGAATCACGTCGCCGCGCCGGGACACCGCCACCTGGTCACCGACGGCCAGTTCCAGGGTGTCGACATACTGTTGATTGTGCAGGGTGACGTTGGCCACCGTGGTACCGCCAATCGCCACCGGCGCCACCCGCGCCACCGGGGTGATACGCCCGGTGCGGCCCACCTGGATGGAAATGCCCTGCACCGTAGTCTGTCCTTCCGGAGCGTCGAACTTGAACGCCCGCGCCCAGCGCGGATGATGGCCGGTCACGCCGAGCTGAGCGCGCACCGCGCCCTCGTTCACCTTGATCACCACGCCGTCGATTTCGTAGCCGAGTCCGGTGCGCCGCTCGGCAGCCTGCGCGAGCAGCGCCGCCAGGTCCGCCAGCGGTGCGACCCGCCAGTGCGGATGGCGGGCACGTGCCGCGTCGAGCTGTTCGTCCGCCACCAGCAGCGCGTTCGACGCGTTGACCGGGAAGCCCAGTTCGCGCAGCCGCTCCAGAGACGAAGCATGGTCAGAGGGCTGGCCGGCGGCGAACAACGCTTCATAGGCGATCAGCCGCAATGGAATGGCCGCCACGTCGCGGCTCTTGACCCGCCGCACGGCGCCGGCGGCGAAGTTGCGCGGATTGGCGTACGCATCCTCGGCGTCCGCGTTGAGGCGTGCGAACGCCGCCAGCGGCAGGAAAATCTCGCCGCGCACCGCTACCTCCAGCGGCTCGGCCAGGCGTAGCGGCACCGAGCGGATCGTCCTAACGTTGGCGGTGACGTCGTTGCCCACCGCGCCGTTGCCGCGCGTCACCGCCCGCTCCAGCAGGCCGGCGCGGTAATACAGGACGATCGACGAGCCGTCGATCTTCTCCTCCACGGTGAAACTCAGCGGGTGGCCGGCCGCGGCGGCGCACTTGTCCATCCATGCGTGTACCTCGGCGGCGCTGTACGCCTTGTCCAGGCTCAGCACCGGTACCGTGTGCGGCACCTCCGGCAAGTCCTGGCGCAGGTCGGAACCGACGCGCTGGCTCGGCGAGTCCGGACGCTTCAGGTCGGCGTGGTCGGCCTCCAGCCGGCACAGCTCGTCGAACAGCCGGTCGTAGGACGCGTCACTCACCGCCGGCCGGGCCAGGACGTGGTACTCGTACTCGTAACGACGCAACAGCGCGGCGAGTTCCGCATGCCGGTCGCGATGCGCGGGGTTCATGGCCGCGGCCATTGTACTGCCAAATCAGGCCCGCGGGAGCCCTACCCGTTGCCCGCCGGCGCCCATGAATGGTAGTTTCCGGGGCGTGTCTGAGCGACAGCCAAGCGCAGCACCGGCGTCAGCGGCGCCGCAACACCGTCCCGGGCGCGTCCGCGCCTGCCCTGCCAAGTGAGCTCCGAACGGCCGGCGGAGCGCCTGGAGGCTGCCGAGCACGACGACGCGCTGTCGCTGCTCGACCTGGTGGGCGTGCTGGTGAAGCGCCGCTGGTTGATCGTCGCAGTCACCGTCGCCGGAACGCTGCTGGTCTTCGGCTATGCCCTGTTGTCCCTGGTATTGCCCGCAACCAGCGCGTGGAATCTGCTCGGCGACGTCTATCGCCCGAACGCCAAGGTGCTGCTGTCGGAGGATGATTCCTCGGGGCTGGCGTCGCTGGCATTGGGGTCCGAGGGATCGGGCGCCCTCGGGCAGTTGCTCGGTGTTTCCGCCGGCAACAGCAGCGCGGCTCTGGCGCAGGAGTTGCTGGCGGGACGGACGATCCACGATCGGGTCATCGACGAGTTTGGCCTGACCGAGCGGTTCCGCGCTGCCGAGTATCCGCGCAGTGCCGCGCGCAGCCTGGTTGCGGAGTCGCTGCAGCACGAGTTCGACCCGGAGTCGGCCATCCTCACCGTCACCTTTGAGGACCACGACGCGGAGTTCGCCGCCGCCGTGCTGGCCCGCATCCTGGTGCTCCTCGAGCAGCGGTTCCGCGCCCTGACCATGGAGACGGTGTCGCTGCGCAAGCAGCACGTGGAAGAGCGCCTGTCCGCGGTCAGCGCCGATCGGCAGGCGGCGCAGGACCGCCTGGTCGCGTTTCACCGCGCCAAGGGCATCGTCGACATCCAGGAACAGTCGACCGAGTCGGGCCGCCTGCTGGCCGAATACAAGCGCGAATTGCTTACCAAGGAGGTGGAATTGCAGTCGCTGCGCGAGTACCTGCCCGACACCGATGCCTCGGTCGTGCAGTTGCAGAGCGAAATCGACATCGTGCGCCGGGTGCTGGACGAACTGCAGAGCGGGTTCAGCTCCTTCTCCCCGCAGACCATCCCGCGCGACGAACTGCCGGGGGTGGCGGCCGAATATCTCAACCTGAGCCGCGACCTCGAGTTGCAGGAACAGCTCTACTCGGTGCTGCGCCAGCAGTATGAGTTGACCCGGATCGACGAAACCGACCCGTCCCGCACGTTCCAGGTGATCGAGCCGGTCGAGGTGCCGGAGCTAAGCCACTGGCCGAACCGCGCCCTGGTGTGCGTGATCGGCGCGTTCACCGCGTTCCTGGTCGCGATCCTGGCGGCGTTCTTCCTGGAGTACCTGGTCCGGGTGAGCAACGATCCGGTGGAGGCCGCCAAGCTGGCGGCCATTCGCGCTCATCTGCGCGCCGGCGGCGGCTCGCGCCCGAACGCCTGAGTGGGAGTTCGCACCGCGGGCGCCCGCCCCGACCCGATGCCGCGGGGCCGCGGCCGGGCTGGACGCCGGGCCCCCGGCAGACTAAGGTGCCGCCGGTAGCGCATGTCGCGATTCGTCCACCTGCACGTCCATTCCGACTACTCGCTGCTTGACGGGGCGGCATCGATCGACGCCCTGGTCGACAAGGCGGTGGCCTGCGGCATGAGCCACCTGGCACTGACCGACCATGGCGCGATGTTCGGCGCCGTAGCCTTTCACGATGCGTGCCGGGCGCGCGGCGTGACGCCGCTGGTCGGCACCGAGTGCTACCTCAGCCGCGAATCGCGCCACGACCGCGGCGCCGCGCAAGGCAGCCAGGACGGCGAACGCGCGTCGCGCAGCTACCACATGGGCCTGCTGGCGCGCAACGAGACCGGCTACCGCAACCTGATGCAGCTCTCCACCATCGGCTATACCGAGGGGTTCTACTACCGGCCGCGGATCGACGAGGAGGTGCTCGCCAGCCACGCCGACGGCCTGATCGGGTTCTCCGGCTGCTTGTCCGCCAAGATCCCGGCCCTGATCGGCGACGAACGCATCGCCGAGGCCACCGACCTGGCGGTGACCTACCGCGACCTGTTCGGTCCCGGCAACTTCTACCTGGAGTTGCAGGATCACGGGTTGCAGCAGCAGGCCACCCTGAACCGGGCGCTCATCGAAATGGCGCGCCGCACCGAGATCCCGCTGGTGGCCACCAACGACGTGCACTACGCCAGCAGCGACGATGCCCGGGCCCAGGACGTGCTGATCTGCATCGGCACCGGCAAGCGCCTGTCCGACACCGACCGTCTGCGCTTTGACAGCCAGCAGTTCTACTTCAAGGACGAAGCGGAGATGCTGCGCCTGTTCGACGGCGTGCCGGAGGCGGTGCACAACACCCTGCAGGTGGCCGAGCGCTGCCAGCTCGAAATTCCGCGTCCGGGACCGCTGCTGCCGGATTACGAGGTGCCCGACGGCCACACCCAGGAGTCGTACCTGCGCCACATCGCCGGTGTCGCCCTGGCCGAGCGCTACGCCGCCGTCACGCCGGAGTTGCGCACCCGCCTCGACTACGAACTCGGTGTGATCGAGACCATGGGTTACGCCGGCTACTTCCTTATCGTGTGGGACTTCATCGCGTTCGCGCGGCGCCGCAAGCTGCCGGTGGGGCCGGGGCGCGGCTCGGGGGCGGCCTCGCTGGTGGCGTATGCCCTGCGCATTACCGACATCGATCCGTTCACCTACGGCCTGGTGTTCGAACGGTTCCTCAACCCGGAGCGGGTGTCGATGCCGGATTTCGATATCGACTTCTGCTACGAGCGGCGCGGTGAGGTGATAGCGTACGTGGCCGAGAAGTACGGCAGCGACCGCGTGGCCCAGATCATTACCTTCGGGACGCTCAAGGCGCGGGCGGCGATCCGCGACGTGGCGCGCGTGCTCGACATCCCCTACGCGGAGGCGGATGCCGTGGCCAAGCTGGTGCCGGGCGGGCCGAAGAGCAACCTGAAAAACGCGATCGCCCAGGAGCCGGGGCTGCGTGCCGTTCGCGAGCGCGGCGGCGCCTATGCCGATCTGCTCGACATCAGCCTGAAGCTGGAGGGACTGTCGCGGCACGCCTCCACGCACGCCGCCGGCATCGTGATTGGGCGTGACGCGCTCACCAACTACGTGCCGCTGTACCGCGATACGCGCAGCGGCGCGATCTCCACCCAGTACACCGGCGAGGACATCTTGCAGGGCTGCGGCCTGGTAAAGATGGACTTTCTCGGTCTCAAGACGCTCACCGTGATCGAGAACACGGTGCGGCTGATTCGTTCCCGGCAGGCGCCCGGCGACACCCCGTTCGACCTGGCGGCGATTCCCGAGGACGACGCCGACACCTACCGGATGCTCGGCGAGGGCAAGGCCACCTGCGTGTTCCAGTTCGAGAGCCCCGGCATGCGCGGCCTGCTGACCCGCGCCCGGCCGCAGCGGATCCAGGACCTGATGGCCCTTACCTCGCTGTACCGCCCCGGACCGATGCAGTTCATGGACCAGTTCATCGAGGCCAAGGCGGGCCGCCGCCCCGTGCAATACCCGCTGCCGGAACTGCGGGAAGTGCTCGAAGAGACTTACGGCGTCATTATCTACCAGGAGCAGGTGATGAAGATCGCCCAGCTCGTGGCCGGCTATTCGCTCGGCCAGGCCGACATCCTGCGCCGCGCCATGGGCAAGAAGAAGACGGCGGAGATGGCGCAGCAGCGCGAGCGGTTCATCAGCGGTGCGGCCGAGAAGGGCCACCGGAAGCGGGTGGCGGAGGATCTGTTCGACATGCTCGCGCCGTTCGCGGAGTACGGTTTCGCCAAGCCGCACGCCGCCGCGTATTCGATCCTGTCGCTGCAGACCGCCTACCTCAAGGCGCACTATCCGGCAGAATTCATGGCCGCCAACCTGACCAACGAGATGGCGGACACCGACAAGCTCGCCGACTACATCGGCGAGGCGCGCGATATGGGCCTGGAGGTGCTGCCGCCCGACGTCAACCGTTCCACCGGCGACTTCTCCGTGGTCGACGGGCGCATTGTGTTTGGCCTGCAGGGGATCAAGAATGTCGGTACCGGCGCGGTGGCGGAGATCGTCGCACAGCGCGAGGAGGCCGGGCCCTATGCAAGCTTTACCGAATTCCTCGAGCGGGTGGAACTCGGGCAGGTCAACCGCAAGGTGCTGGAGACGCTGGTGCAGGTCGGCGCGTTCGACGGCCTGGTGGCAGACCAGGACCGCGCTACGCTGACCGGCAATCTCGAACGGGTGCTGGAGCAGGTTTCGGCCGACAAGGAGAGCCGCCGCTACGGACAGCAGTCGCTGTTCGGAGAGGACGCCGGCGAACTGCCGAGCTACGCGCTCGAGGTGCACGAGCCGTGGCCGCAGAGCGAAGTGCTGCGCATGGAGAAGGAGGCGCTCGGCATGTTCTTTTCCGGCCATCCGCTCGACGACTACCGCGAGATCGCCGCGCGCAAGGCGGCGGTCCCGCTTGCCGAGCTCGGCTCCTGGGCGCGCGAGGGCGCCAAGGGCGAGCGCAAGGTCACCGTGATCGGGGTGGTCGGCGAAGTGCGCGAGATCCAGACGCGCGGCGGGCGGCAGATGGCGTTCGCCGCGCTCGAGGACATGAGCGGCTCGGCCGAGCTGGTGATCTTCGCCGATCCGTTCAGCGCCAGCCGTGAACTGCTCGAGGGCGGCACGGTGGTGGCGGCCACCGGCACCGTCGACCGCTCCCGGGGCGAGCCGAAGGTGCTGGTCGACGCGCTGAGCGATCCGCACCAGCTTCCCGACCGCGTCGCGCGCACCCTGCACCTGCGCCTCGACAGCACGGTGTCCGACGACCGGCTGCTCGAACTGCGCGAACGCTGCATGGCCGCGCGCGGCGACCTGGAGCTGTTCATCCACTGCATGGGCGGCGACCGGGAGTGGGTGATCAGGGCAAACCATATTCTGCGCGTAGACGGCGCACCGGACGTACTGGCACAACTGCGCGAGGTGCCCGAGGTAAACGAGGCATGGACGGAATGAACGAAAGAATCGGCATCGGGCTGGTGGGGCTGGGCACCGTGGGTGGCGCGTTCGCGCGGCTCATCGAGGAAAACGGCGAGTTGCTGCACCGCCGCTACGGCGTGCGCGTAGAGCTGGTTCGGGTGGGCGTGGCGCGTCTCGGCAGACCGCGGCAGGTGGCCGCCGCCCTGCTGGTCCAGGGCTACGAGAAGGTGCTCGCCGACCCGCGCGTCGACGTGGTGGTGGAACTGATGGGCGGCGTCAAGCAACCGCGCGAGCTCATCACCGCCGCCCTGCGCGCCGGCAAGCACGTCATTACCGGCAACAAGGCGCTGATCGCCGAGCATGGCGAAGAGTTGCTGACGCTCGCCCACCGGCACGGCGTGCAGTTTCGCTTCGAGGCCTCCGTGTGCGGCGGCATACCGGTGATCAAGGTGATCCGCGAGAGCCTGAGCGCCAACCGGATTCGCAGCCTGACCGGCATCGTCAACGGCACTACCAACTACATTCTGACCCGTATGACCGAATCGCACGCGTCATTTTCCGATGCGCTCGCCGAGGCTCAGGAGCGCGGTTTCGCGGAGGCGGACCCCACCATGGATGTCGACGGCACCGACGCGGTACAGAAGATGGCGATTCTGTGCAGCCTGGCATTCGGCGGCTGGTGCAGCTATCGCGACGCGCTTTGGCAGGGCATCGAGGGCGTTACCGCGAAGGAGGTCGAATTCGCGGCGATGTCGGGGTTCGTGTTCAAGCTGGTCGCCATGGGCCGGGTGATCGACGGCATGATCTCGGTTGCCGTGTTTCCCGCCCTGGTTGCCGCCGGTCACCCGCTCGCCGCGGTGCGCGACGAGTTCAATGCGGTGATGATCGACTCCGACTTCCAGGGGCCGTCGGTGCTGATCGGCCGCGGCGCGGGCGACCGGCCCTCGGCGTCGTCGGTGGCGGCCGACCTGGCCGATCTGCTCGCCGGCAGCGCTCCCGCCGGGCCGGCGCCCGGGCGCAGCGAGCTGTACCCGTCAGAGCAGTTGACGTTCCGCTACTTCTTTCACTTCGTAACCGAGAACCGCCCCGGGATATGGGCGCAGGTAACCGGCCTGCTCGCCGAACACGAAATCAACATCGAGTCGGTTCACCAGAAGTGGGAAGATCCCGACCAGCCCTCCGATTTGTACGTGCTCGTGGATCCGGTTGCCGAGCACCGCGCGCGCGCCGCGCTGGCCGCGATCAGCGCCGCGCCGGGGATCTTCCCGGAGTCGCACTTCTATCGCATATTGCCGGATCAGCAGGTGGGGGCGTAGGGTAACGTCGTAATGCAAGAATTCTTCCAGGTCATCAATATCGCGCTGATCTGCTATATGGCGCTGATCGCGCTGCGCATCATGTCGACGTGGTTCCGCGGAACCGCGGCAGATGGGGCGGTCAACACCATTACCCACTATCTGCGCCAGGTCACCGACCCCTACCTGCAGTTGTTCCACCGGTTCGGGTTCCTGCGCGCCGGCGGCATGGACTTCACTCCCATGGCAGGCATCTTCGTGCTGGTGGTGGCCGCCGAAATGACCCGCCAGCTCGCCAACCAGCAACAGGTCACCATGGCCTACTTCCTCGGTGTTTCCGTGTTCGCGGCCTGGCGCATGGCCTCGATCGTGGTGCTGGTATTCCTGGTGGCGTGCGTCGCCCGCTTCGTCACGCTGCGTTTTCTCGGCCGCACCGATACCCCGATAGCGCGCATGGTGAACGCCCTGGCGCAGGCCCCGGTGAGCGCCGTATCGCGCTACATCCCCCTGCGCGAGAGCGGCAGCGAGGCCAACTACCTCCTGTTGACCATCGTGATCCTGTTCGGTGTGTGGATCGGGGGCCGCGTGGTGACCGAGTTCCTGGTGCGCTACCTGTTCTCCATCGGTCAGGTGCTGGGCTGATCTCCGCCCGGGCGGTGGCAGTGCTGCACACTGCGCGCGGCCGGTGATGGCGGCTCAGTTGCTGCATCAGCTCACGCAGCCGGTCACCAGCCTGCCCGGCGTGGGTTCCGCCGGCGCCCGCCGCCTGGCGTCGCTCGGGGTCGAGACCGTGGGCGCGCTGCTCGAGCACTTCCCGCGCACCTACCAGGACCGCCGGCGGGTCACGCCGCTGGCGGCGCTGGTCGAAGGCCGCCCGGTGGTGGTGCGTGCCGAAGTTGCGGCGCATGACTGGTTCGGTCCGCGTGGCCGGCACCTGCGCATCGCGCTCACAGATGCCGAGCCGGCAGTCGGCGGGCCGGGCCGCGAAGGGCATCGCGCGGCGCGCGGTGCGGCTCGTGCCGCGCTGCTCTGCTTTGGGCGCCGCTACCTGGCGCGTTCGGTGCCGGTCGGTTCGGTGGTGACGGTGGCGGCGGTCTTTCAACTGCGACATGGCGCGTGGGAGGCCGGCAGCTTCGAACTGCTGCGCGAAGGCGACGCGGCGAGCCTCGGGCGCATCATCCCGGTATATCCGCTGAGCGAGGGAATCCGCCCCGCCATGCTGCGCCGCGCGATGCATGCCGCCTGTGCGCGGCTCAACGGCGAGGCTACCCCGTGGGACGGCCTCTGCCGGCGGCGCGGACTGCCGCCGGTGGCCGAGGCGGTGCATGCGCTGCACTTTCCCGAGTGCGCCGGCGATATCGAACGCGCGCGCACCGCGGTCGCATACGCGGAGCTGCTGCAACTGCAGCGCGCACTGCGCCGGCGGCGTCCGCCGCCGCGCCGCGAGCGCCGTGTGGGCGGCGCGTTGCCGGCGCGCATCGTCACGCGGCTGCCGTTCGCACTGACCCGTGGCCAGGAGGCCGCCCTGGTCGAGATCTCGGGCGGGCTGCGGGCCGCGTCGCCGTGCGCACGCCTGTTGCAGGGTGACGTGGGCTGCGGCAAGACGCTGGTCGCCCTGCTCGCCGCGGCGTGGGTAGTGGAGGCGGGCGAGCAGGCCGCGTTCATCGTGCCAACCGAGCTGCTCGCCCGCCAGCACTTGAGCAGCGCTTGCCGAATCCTCGCGCCGGCGGGGATAACGGTCGCGCTGTTGACCGGTGCGGGGGCGTCACGTGGGGGGCACGCCGTCACGCGCGCCGAGTTGCTGGCCGACCTGCGTTGCGGCGCGATCGACGTGCTGCTCGGCACCCACGCGCTGCTCCAGGAGGGGGTGGCGTTCGCCCGCCTGGGGCTGGTGGTCATCGACGAACAACACCGCTTCGGCGTGTTGCAGCGCCGGCACCTGCTGCAGCAAGAGCCGCGCGCCGACCTGCTGCTGATGACCGCCACGCCGATTCCGCGGTCGCTGGCGATGACCGTCTACGGCGACCTCGAGCGCACGGTGATCGGCGAACTGCCGCCGGGCCGGCTGCCGGTGCGTACCCACCTGGTGCGGCTGGCCAACATCGGCAAGGTATACGACCGCGTCCGCGCCGAGCTCGCCGCCGGAGGCCAGGTGTACGTGGTGGCGCCGCGCATCGGCGCCCCGGAGCCGGCTGCCGGGCCGGCATCGGGGTCGGAGGCCGGCAGCCCGCCCGCGCCGGTGCCCGCGGTGCCTGACGCCGAATCGCTGTTCGCCGCCCTGCGGGACGAGGTGTACCCGGAATTTGCGTCCGGGCGGATTCACGGCGCCATGGACGAATCCGAAAAGCATGCGGTGATGGAGGCGTTCCGCCGCGGCGCGCTGTCGATTCTGGTGGCGACGACGGTGGTGGAAGTAGGCGTGGACGTGGCCAACGCCACCGGCATGGTGGTGTTCGGCGCCGAGCGGTTCGGCTTGGCAACCCTGCACCAGCTGCGCGGCCGGGTGGGGCGCGGCTCCCGGCAGGGGTACGCCTATCTGGTGTACGGCGAGCCGCTGAGCGACGCCGGTGCCGAGCGTCTGCGGGCCATGAAGGAGAGCGGCGACGGTTTCGAGATCGCGGAACGCGACCTCGGCCTGCGCGGTCCGGGCCAGCTCCTCGGGCTGCGCCAGGCGGGCCTTCCAGAGTTGCGCGTGGCCGAGTTGCCGCGCGACCTGGAGCTTGCCCTGCAGGCGCGCACGGAAGTGGGACGCACGGCGGCGGGAGCGGCCACCGCGCCGGTGGCGGGAGTGGCGGGAGTGGCGCCGTGCGCGTGACCGGCGGTCTCTATCGCGGCCGTACGCTGCAGGTTCCGCCGCGGGACATCCGCCCGGTCACCGACCGTATGCGCGAGGCGCTGTTCAATGTGCTCGCGGCGCGCGGGGTGGTGCTTGAGGGGACGAGCTTTCTGGATTTGTTCAGCGGTTCCGGTTGCATGGCCGTGGAGGCCGCCTCACGCGGCGCGGCCGCGGTCGACCTGGTCGAGCGCGACGCGCGCAAGCGCCCCTACCTGGAGCGCAATACCAGTTTCGTCGAGGCCGAGGTGAAGATTCACGTCATGCCGAGCGAACGGTACCTGGCGCGCGTGCGGCGGCTGCAGAGCACTGGTTGGGACCTGGTATTTGCCGATCCGCCCTACGCCTACCGCCACAAGCCGGCGCTGCTGGCCGCCGTGGCCGCCTGCGCGGGTGTCCGCGCCGGGGCGCTGGTCGCCGTCCACACGCCGGCGGGCGAGGTGCTGGCGCCTCCGCCGCGGCTCGCCTGCGTCGATCGGCGCCGGTACGGCGGTGCCGCGCTGGCCCTGTTTGCGGTGGCCGGCAACGCGCAGCCCGGCGATGTGTGAGTGGTGCTGCCGCGCGCCGGAGCGCGGGAAATTTGCCGGGCGGCGTTGACACGCGGCGGGGTGCATCGTTAGTTTGCCACCCTTGAGGGCCCCGCTGTTGGGCCTCGTGGGCCGTTCCCGGCGGGGACGCCGCTGTTCGCCTCTGTAGCTCAGTTGGTAGAGCACCACCATGGTAAGGTGGGGGTCACCGGTTCAAGTCCGGTCGGGGGCTTGTCACTTCCGTGTCGGGGGACTATATTTCCGGTTCCGATACGAGGTGGAGAGATCTCCTAAGAATGGCCAAGGCTAAGGTAGTCGAACTGGTGGCCCTGGAGTGCATACCGTGCTCCGAGGGGTCGAACGGTGTGCACCTGCGCAACTATACGACAACGAAGAACCGTCGTACGGTGCAGGGCAAGCTGGAGTTGAAGAAGTACTGTCCGCGTTGCCGGGTCCACACCAGGCACCGGGAGACGCGGGTAAAGTAGGGCCCTCGGTTCCCGGACCCGGTCCGCGGCCCGTGTTACGGGAAATGCGGGCCGCCGGCTGTCTCCAGATTGGGGCCGGGTGGCGGAGATCGTTTGCATCAGCAAAGGCCAGTAGCTCGAACGGCAGAGCGCCGGTCTCCAAAACCGGATGTTGCAGGTTCGAATCCTGCCTGGCCTGGAGTGTGAGAACCGTTCCGACGCGGCCATCGAACCAACCGGCCGCGGTGGTGGCGGGGTTCGGATGGCGGCGCGGGGCCCGACGATGCAATTTGGCGGTGGGTTGCATGCAGCAGGGGATGCACCCCGCGAGTGAGGAGCTGTGAAGCGAATCGTTCAGTTTTTTCGCGAGAGTTACGCTGAGCTGCGCAAGGTGTCGTGGCCGAGCCGTGAGGAGGTTGGCAACTCAACCAGGATCGTTCTGATTTCCGTCGCGCTCATTGCGTTGGCGCTGGGTTTCGTCGACTTCGTCTTCTTCCAGGCGATCGACCTGATTTTCTAGCGGCGGGATCCGAGGGCGTGATGGTGCAGTGGCGGCAGCCGGGCTTTTTGGCCGGGCGGTGCCGAACCGGGCACGGGGTGGAGTGAGGAACCGAACAAGCGCGAGACATGGCAAAAAGCTGGTACGTGGTACATACCTATTCGGGCTACGAGAACAAGGTGCAGAAACACTTGACGCGGCTCATGGAGAGTCAGGAGTTCAAGGATCAGTTGTTTGACGTCAAGGTGCCCGAGGAAGAGGTGGTCGAGGTCAAGGACGGCAAGAAGAGGGTGACCTCGAAGAAGTTCCTGCCCGGCTACATTCTCCTGGAGATGGACCTCGGCGACGCGCGCTGGAAGGAGTTGACCACCTCCATCCGGCGCATCGACGGGGTGACCGCGTTCGTCGGCATGCAGACCGGGCGCAGACCGCAACCGATATCCGGCGACGAGGTGCGCTCCATTCTGCAGAAGTCGGGCGCCATCAAGACCGACCGCATGATCCGGCCGATGCAGACCTTCTCCATCGGCGAGGCGGTGCGGATAGTGGACGGTCCGTTCGAATCGTTCACCGGCACCGTCGAAGAGGTGAACCTGGAAAAGGCGAAGCTGCGCGTCTCGGTGGGTATTTTCGGACGCTCGACGCCGGTGGAGCTGGAATTCCTGCAAGTGGAGAAGGTGTGACGGTGGAAACAGGTTATTTCACGTCGGCCACAGGATAAGGGAGGCTAAGAATGGCGAAGAAAAGAGTCAACGCGGTAATCAAGCTGCAGGTTCCGGCCGGCCAGGCGACACCCGCGCCGCCGGTGGGCCCGGCGCTCGGTCCGCACGGCGTGAGCGCGCCGATGTTCGTGCAGCAGTTCAACGACCGTACCAAGAGTGAAGAGCAGGGTTTGACCATCCCGGTGGTGATCACGGTGTTCGCCGACCGCACCTTCAGCTTCGAGACCAAGACGCCGCCGGCGGCGGTGCTGATCAAGAAGGCAATCGGGCTGGACAGGGGCTCACCGGAATCCAACCGGGAAAAGGTCGGCTCCATCAGCCGCTCGGCGCTGGAGGAGATCGCGCAACGCAAGATGCAGGACCTGAACGCCAACGATCTGCAGGCCGCGGCCAAGGTCATCGCCGGGACCGCCCGCAGCATGGGCGTGACGGTGGAGGACTGATCGCGCGATGGCACGCAGCAAACGTTACCAGGCCGCGGCTCAACAGCGCGATTCCACGCGCACCTACGCGCTCGACGAGGCGCTGGAGCTGGTCAAGAGCAACGCGTCGGCCAAGTTCGACGAAACCGTGGAGTGTCACATCAAGCTCAACATCCGCGGCAACCAGACCGTCCGCGACACCACCGTATTGCCGCACGGCTTCCAGGCCGAAAAGCGGATCCTGGTGTTTGCGCGTGGCGACAAGGCGGACGAGGCGCGGGCGGCGGGAGCCGTGCACGTGGGCGCCGAGGAACTGGTCGAGAAGATCCGCGGCGGGTGGCTGGACTTCGACGTGGCCGTCGCCACCCCCGACATGATGCGCGACGTGGGCAAACTGGGACCGGTGCTCGGACGCCGCGGCCTGATGCCCAATCCGAAGACCCGCACCGTGACCAACGACCTCACCGCTGCGATTGCAGAGTTGCAACGCGGCAGGATAGAGTTCCGCGCCGACCGTACCGGGGTCGTCCACATGGCGGTCGGCAAGGTGTCGATGGACGCCGGGTCGGTGAGTGACAACGTGAGCGCGCTGCTGGACGAGGTGGGCAAGCGGCGCCCGGCGGATCTGAAGGGCGTATTCGTCAGTTCCGTGGCGGTGAGTTCCACCATGGGACCCGGGTTCAAGGTGACGCCCGCCGAAGTTGCCGGCGCGGCGGCCGGGTAGGGGGGCACGATGGCCAAGGGTGTACAGCAATACAAGATCGATCGCGTTGCGGCGCTCAAGGAAGCGTTCGAAGAGTCCCCGACGCTGTTCTTCTCCGACTACCGGGGGCTGACCGTCGGTCAGATCACCGAGTTGCGCGGGCAGCTTCGCCAGAATGACGCGCGCTACGCGGTGGTCAAGAACCGCTACACCAAGATCGCCCTGCGCGAACTCGGGCGCGACGGCGCCGATCCGTTTCTGGTCGGCCCGACCGCGGTGGCGTTGGTGCGCGGCGACGCCGTGGCGGTGTCCAAGGCGCTGCTCGACTTCGGGCGTAGCGCGCCGGTCGAGGTGAAGGGCGGCTACGTCGACGGCAAGATAATTGGCGCGCAGGAGGTGGTCGCACTGTCGCGGCTGCCGAACCGGGAGCAACTGCTGGCGATGCTGCTTTCGGCAATGCATGGTCCGGTACGCGGTCTGGCTACCGTGCTGAACGCGTCGGTAGGACGCGTTGCACGGGTGCTGCAGGCGGTGGCGGACCAGAAGGCTGAGCAAACGAACACCGAATCGTGAATATACGGGAACAAGTCAATTCCTAAATCACGTTGTAAATCGGCGTCGTAAATCGGCGTTGTAAATCATAATGCAAATCACTAAGCAGAGGGAGAGTGAACAGATGGCTGCAATTTCAAGTGAGCAGATTCTAGATGCGATTTCGGGCATGACCGTGCTTGAGGTCTCCGAACTGGTGAAGGCGTTCGAGGACAAGTTCGGCGTCAGTGCGGCGGCCCCGGTGGCGGTTGCCGCCGCTCCGGCCGGCGGCGAAGCGGCCGAGGAAGAGGAGGAGCAGACCGAGTTCACGGTGCTGCTCAAGGGCTTCGACGCGGGCAAGAAGATCCCGATCATCAAGGAGGTCCGCGCCATCACCGGCCTCGGCCTCAAGGAGGCGAAGACGCTCGTCGAAGAGCAGGATCGCCCGATCAAGGAAGCGGTGTCCAAGGAGGAGGCACAGAAGCTGAAGGAGCAGTTGGAAACTGCCGGCGGCACCGTGGAGGTGCAGTAAACGTCTCTGCTCCGCATCAGTAGCCTGTCCCGGCGGCGATGCGCCGCCGGATCCGCGCCCCCCAACCGCGTGCGTACCGCGTGCGCGGCTTCTTGCGGTATCGGTGCGCCCGGGCGACGGGCGTAGCCGGTAACCGGTCTCCAGGAGTCATATGAGCACCACGATTGCTCCCCGAGCGTCCGATGCGCAGCACCTCGCGCGCACGTTTCTTGGTCGAGGGCGGGACGATGTCATTGCCATGCCCAATCTGGTCGATATCCAGCTGTCCTCCTACGAGCGGTTTCTCCAGCGTGAGACGCTCGCGGAGGGCAACCCGCCGAACCGGCAGGGGCTGGAGGAGGTCTTCCAGGAGATCTTCCCCATAGAGAGCCCCAATGGAGACATGGTGCTGGAATACGTCGGCTTCACGCTCGACGAGTCCGGCATCAAGCTCACCGAGCAGGAGTGCAAGCACAAGGGGCTCTCGTTCGTCATTCCGATCAAGGCAAAGATCAACCTGGTGTTCTGGGGTACTGGCGAGATCCGTCAGAAAGAGATCTACATGGGCGACATCCCGCTCATGACCGGGCGCGGCACGTTTATCATCAATGGCGCCGAGCGCGTGGTGGTTAGCCAGATCCACCGCTCCCCGGGCGTGATCTTCTCGCATGAGAAGGGCGCCTATACCTCCCGCATCATTCCCTACCGGGGCTCCTGGCTGGAGTTCGAGATCGATCAGAAGAAGGAGTTGATCTACGCCAAGATCGACCGCAAGAAGCGTTTGCTGGCCACCATCTTCCTGCGTGCGCTCGGCTTCGACACCCGCGAGAAGATCATCGAGTTGTTCTACCGCACCAAGTCGATCGAAATCGACGACAGCACGGCTACCAAGGATGCCCTGATCGGTACCGTGTTCGCCAGGGCGGTGTATCGCGGCGCCGGTGGGGCGCGCAAGAAGCTGTATGGCGCCGGCGAGAAGATCCACCCGCACGACGTGGAGGAACTGCTCCACTCCGGCATCGACACGGTAGAGATCATCGACCTCGACCACCCCGAGTCCCTGCACAGCCAGATCATCCTGAACTGCTTCGAGCGTGAGGAGGTCCAGACCACCAGGGATGACGGCGACAGCGACGAACCGTCAAAGGAAGAGGCGATCAGCCGCGTCTACCAGGTCATCAAGCCGGGCGAGCCGATCACCGTCGACAGCGCCGAAAAGGACCTGCACAGCATGTTCTTCTCTACGCGGCGCTACGATCTCGGCCGCGTCGGGCGGTACAAGCTGAACAAGAAGTTCGATTACCCCGCGCCCAAGGAGAGCCACACGCTGACTCCCGACGACATCATCGCCACCATGACCTTTCTGGTGAGGGTGTACATCGGCGAGGGCAACATCGACGACATCGACCATCTCGGCAACCGCCGCGTACGCTCGGTCGGCGAGCTGCTCACCAACCAGTTGAAGGTGGCGTTTACCCGCATGGAGCGCATCGCCAAGGAGCGCATGTCGCTGAAGGAGGCGGATACCATCCGGCCGCAGGATCTGATCTCCATCAAGCCGGTGGTGGCCACGATCAAGGAGTTCTTCGGCTCCAGCCAGCTCTCGCAGTTCATGGACCAGGTCAATCCGCTCGCCGAACTCACCCACAAGCGGCGCCTCAACGCGCTCGGCCCCGGTGGCCTGTCGCGCGACCGCGCCGGCTTCGAGGTGCGCGACGTGCACTACACCCACTACGGGAGAATGTGTCCTATCGAGACGCCCGAGGGTCCCAACATCGGGCTCATCGTATCGCTCGCCAACTACACCACCGTCAACGAGTACGGGTTCCTGGAGACGCCCTACCGCAAGGTCGAGAACGGCACGGTTACCCGCAACATCGAGTACCTGTCCGCGATTGAGGAGGAGAAGTTCTTCATCGCACAGTCCGGTGCGGCGGTCGACGCCGGCGGCAAGCTGCCCGATCACCTGATGGCGGTGCGCAAGGGCGGCGACTACATCAGCGCGGGCCCGGACTCGATCCAGTACATGGACGTGTCCCCGAAGCAGATCATCTCGGTGTCGGCGTCGTTGATTCCGTTCCTGGAGCACGACGACGCAAACCGCGCCCTCATGGGCTCCAACATGCAGCGCCAGGCGGTACCGCTGGTACGGCCCGAACCGCCGCGCGTGGGCACCGGCATGGAGGGCAAGACCGCGTACGACTCCGGCGTGCTGGTGCTGGCCGAACGCGCCGGCACCGTCGTGCACGTGACCAGCCAGGAAGTGCACGTGAAGCCGGCGCGCGGGGGAGCCAACGGTACCGGTGGCTCCACCGGCACCTCGCGCTACGAGTCGGGTGCGGACATCTACGACCTGATCAAGTACCAGCGCACCAACCAGGACACCTGCTTCTCGCAGAAGCCGATCGTGCAGGTCGGGCAGAAGGTCGCCGCCGGCGACGTGCTCGCCGACGGTCCCGCCACCTTCCAGGGCGAGCTCGCGCTCGGCCGCAACGTGCTGGTCGCGTTCATGCCGTGGAACGGCTACAACTACGAGGATGCCATCCTGATCTCCTCGAAGGTGATCAAGGAGGACATCTTCACCTCGATCCACATCAAGGAATTCTCGATCGACGTGCGGGAAACCAAGCTCGGACCCGAGAAAATCACCTGCGACATCCCCAATACCAGCGAAAACGCGTTCGACCAGCTCGACGAGGAAGGCATCGTGCGCATCGGCGCCTTCGTGCCGGAATCCTCGATCCTGGTCGGCAAGGTGACGCCGAAGAGCGAGACCGATTCGACGCCCGAGTTCAAGCTGCTGAACTCCATCTTCGGTGAGAAGGCGAAGGAGGTGCGCGACACGTCGCTGCGCGTGCCGCACGGCGTCGAGGGCACCGTCATCGACGTGCAGCGCCTGCGCCGGGTCGACGGCGACGAGCTCAACCCCGGCGTGGACGAGGTGGTTAAGGTGCTGGTCGCTACCAAGCGCAAGCTGCAGGAGGGCGACAAGATGGCCGGCCGGCACGGTAACAAGGGTGTGATCGCCCGCATCCTGCCGGAAGAGGACATGCCGTACATGGCCGACGGTACCCCGATCGACATCGTGCTGAACCCGCTCGGCGTGCCGTCGCGCATGAACCTGGGCCAGATCATGGAGACCGAACTGGGCTGGGCCGCGGAGCGGCTGCACGAGTGGTACGCGACTCCGGTGTTCCAGTCGGCGACCAACGACATGATCGCCGACAAGCTGCGCAAGGCGGGTCTGCCGGAGACTTCGAAGATCGACCTGTACGACGGGTTGACGGGCCAGCCGTTCGAGAACCAGGTGACCGTCGGCGTGATCTACATGATGAAGCTTCTACACCTGGTCGACGACAAGATGCACGCGCGTTCGACCGGCCCCTATTCGCTGGTGACCCAGCAACCGCTCGGCGGCAAGGCGCAGTCGGGCGGCCAGCGGCTCGGCGAAATGGAGGTGTGGGCGCTGGAGGCGTACGGCGCGGCCAATACGCTGCAGGAGTTGCTTACCGTCAAGTCGGACGACATGACCGGGCGCGCCAAGATCTACGAGAGCATCGTGAAGGGCGAGGCCTTTCAACCGTCGGGCGTGCCGGAATCGTTCAACGTGCTGGTGCAGGAGCTGCGCGGGCTGACGCTGGACATTTCGATCTACGACTCAAGCGGCAAACTGATCCCGTTGACAGAGCGCGACGAGGAACTGATCAGCCGCCAGTCATCGCGGTTCTAGCAGGAGGAAACCCATGCGCGATTTTCAGGACTTCGAACGTATTACCATCAAGCTCGCTTCACCCGAGGAAATCCGCGCCTGGTCCTACGGCGAGGTGAAGAAACCGGAGACCATCAACTACCGTACCCTGCGCCCGGAGAAGGACGGTCTGTTCTGCGAGCGCATCTTCGGCACCACCAAGGAGTGGGAGTGCTACTGCGGGAAGTTCAAGTCGATCCGCTACCGTGGCGTGATCTGCGACCGCTGCGGGGTGGAAGTGACCCACTTCCGCGTGCGGCGCGAGCGCATGGGCCACATCGAGCTCGCCGCGCCGGTGTCGCACATCTGGTTCTATCGCTCGGTGCCGTCGCGCATGGGCCTGCTGCTCGACCTGTCGATCTCCGCCCTGCGCTCCATCCTCTACTACGAGAAGTACATCGTCATCGATCCGGGCGATACCGACCTGAAGCAGATGGACCTGCTTACCGAGGACGAGTACCTGGAAGCGCGCGACCGCTTCGGGTTGACCTTTTCCGCCGGCATCGGCGCCGAGGCGATCCGCACCCTGCTGGAAAGCATGGACCTGGAAGCCCTCAGCGGCGAGTTGCGCGCGCGCATGGCGGAGAAGGGGCCGAAGAGCGACAAGCGGCTGCTCAAGCGCATCGAGATCGTGGAAAACTTCCGTGATTCGCGCAACAAGCCGGAGTGGATGATCCTGGACGTGATCCCGGTAATTCCGCCGGAGTTGCGCCCGATGGTGCAACTCGACGGCGGCCGCTTCGCCACCTCCGACCTCAACGACCTCTACCGCAGGGTGATCAACCGCAACAATCGCCTCAAGCGCCTGCTGGCGCTGAACGCTCCCGACATCATCATCCGCAACGAGAAGCGGATGTTGCAGGAAGCGGTGGACGCGCTGTTCGACAACTCCAAGAAGAAGCGCGTCGTCAAGGGCGCCGCCAACCGCCCGCTGAAGTCGTTGTCCGACATGCTCAAGGGCAAGCAGGGCCGTTTCCGCCAGAACCTGCTCGGCAAGCGGGTCGACTACTCGGGCCGCTCGGTGATCGTGGTGGGACCCGATCTGAAACTTCACCAATGCGGGCTGCCCACCAAGATGGCGCTGGAACTGTTCAAGCCGTTCATCATGAAGAAGCTGGTCGAGAAGGACGTGGTGTTCAACATCAAGAAGGCCAAGTCACTGGTGGAGGAGGAGACTCCCGAGGTGTGGGCGGTGCTCGAGGAAGTGATCGCCGAACACCCGGTGCTGCTCAACCGCGCACCGACCCTGCATCGGCTCGGCATCCAGGCGTTCGAGCCGGTCCTGGTCGAGGGCAAGGCGATCAAGCTGCACCCGCTGGTGTGCCATGCATTCAACGCCGACTTCGACGGCGACCAGATGGCGGTGCATGTGCCGCTCAGCCCGGAGGCGCAGATCGAGTCGTGGACGCTGATGCTGTCCTCGCAGAACCTGCTCAACCCGGCCAACGGTTCGCCGATCGTGGTGCCGACGCAGGACATGGTGCTCGGGATCAACTACCTTACGCTGGCGCGACCCGGAGCGAAGGGTGAGGGCCGCTACTTCTCCAGTCCCTACGAGGTGCTGATGGCGATCGATGCGCGCAGCGTCGACTACAACGCACTGATCCACGTGCGCCGGAACGGCGCGAGCGGCGCCGCCGGCACGGACGGCGGCGGCGACAACGGATACCTCGAGACGACGCCGGGCCGGGTAATCCTCAACGAGGAGCTGCCGAGCGCCCTGGAGTACATCAACGAGGCGCTCGACGAGAAGGCGCTGCGTGACCTTATTGCCCGCTGCTACCAGGAACACGGCCCGCACGTCACCGTGGAGATGCTCGATTCGGTCAAGGAGCTGGGCTTCAACTACGCCACCAAGTTCGGCGCCACCATCGGCATGGACGACATCATCGTGCCCGACGCCAAGGACGGCATGATCAAGTCGGCCACCGACCAGGTGGAGCAGATTCACGGCCAGTACCTGCAGGGCCACATCACCAACGAAGAGCGCTACAACCGCGTCATCGAGGTGTGGAGCACCACCAACGACGACCTGACCAACGAGCTCATGAAGGAGTTGGAGGCCGACAAGCAGGGATTCAACCCGGTGCACATGATGGCCAACTCCGGGGCGCGCGGCAGCCGCGGGCAGATCCGCCAGCTGGCTGGCATGCGCGGTCTGATGGCCAAGCCGTCCGGCGACATCATCGAACTGCCGATCCGTTCCAGCTTCAAGGAGGGGCTGGACGTCACCGAGTTCTTCATCTCCACCAACGGTGCCCGCAAGGGGTTGGCCGACACGGCGCTGAAGACCGCCGACGCGGGCTATCTGACCCGGCGGCTGGTGGACATCGCCCAGGACGTGGTGGTCAACGAGATCGACTGCGGCACCATCAACGGCATCGACCACGAGGCAATCAAGGACGGTGAGGAGATTATCGAGCCGCTGCGCGACCGCATTGCAGGGCGCTTCACCCTGGAGCGCGTGCGCCACCCGATTACCCGCGACATCATCGTCGACGTGAACGAGGAGATTTCCGACGACGTCGCCGAGTTCATCGAGCGGATCGGCGTCGAGACCGTGCGTATCCGTACCGTACTGACCTGCGAGTCGAAGCAGGGTGTATGCCAGAAGTGCTACGGGCGCAACCTGGCCAACAACCGGACCGTCGAGATCGGTGAGGCGGTCGGCATCATCGCGGCGCAGTCAATCGGCCAGCCGGGCACGCAGCTCACCATGCGGACGTTCCACATCGGCGGCGCCGCAACCCAGGTGAGCGAGGAGAACCGCATCTACCTGCGCTATCCGGTGTACATTCGCGAACTGCACGGTACCACCGTCAAGCGCGAAAACGGCAACCTGCTGTACAGCCGCAAGGGCTGGCTGATGGTAAACCGGGTCATACAGCAGGTCGCCGTGCAGCCGGACGACGAGCTGTTGATCGGGGACGGCCAGCAGGTGCTCGGCGAAGCGGCACTGATCCGCCGCCGCGACGGCATCGTCCGGGCCGACGACGTCGGTTTCGTATTCCTGCATGAGGACCAACTCCTGATCATCGCGCAACCAAAGCGGGTCGACGTGCGCAACGGTTCGGAACTGCTGGCCAAGGTTGGCCAGGTGGTGCCGGCGGATGAAACCATCGCCTACTTCGATCCGTTCGCGGAACCGATCATCGCGGAGGTGTCGGGAACGATACGCTTCGAAGATATCGTGCTCGGCACCACGCTCAAGGAAGAGATCAACGAAGATACCGGCAAGATCGAAAAGAAGATCACCGAGTTTCCCCTCGAGTCGCTGCAGCCGCGGCTGATCGTGGTCGACGACGACGGCGCCGATGTGGCCAACTACTACCTGCCCGGGCAGGCCTACCTGAACGTGGAGGATGGCGAGCAGGTAGCGGCCGGAAGGGTGTTGGCCAAGCTGCTCAAGGAGAGCGTCAAGACACGCGACATCACCGGCGGTCTGCCGCGGGTCGGCGAACTGTTCGAGGCACGCCGGTCCAAGTCGCCGGCGGTGCTCGCCAAGATCGGCGGCCTGGTGAAGTTCAAGGGCATCTCGAAGGGCAAGCGTGCCATCAGCGTGGTCGATCCGTTCGACAACGAGTACAAGCACGCGGTCCCGATGGGCAAGCACCTGCTGGTCCGCGACGGCGACACGGTCGAGGCCGGCGAGTTGCTGTGCGACGGCGGCATCGATCCGCACGACATTCTGCAGATACTCGGCGAGAACGAGTTGCAGCGCTACCTGGTGAACGAGATCCAGGAGGTGTACCGGCTGCAGGGCGTGAAGATCAACGACAAGCACATCGGCGTGATCATTCGCCAGATGATGAAGAAGATCGAGATTGTCGGCGTCGGAGATACCAACTTCATCTACGGCCAGCAGGTCGATCGGCACACCTTCAACAAAGAGAACCGCAAGGTGATCCAGGAGGGCGGCCAGCCGGCCGTCGCACAACCCCTGTTGCTCGGCATCACACGGGCGTCGTTGAACATCGATTCGTTCATTTCGGCGGCATCGTTCCAGGAAACCACCCGTGTGTTGACCAACTCCTCGATCGCCGGATCTTCCGATCGTCTGAGCGGCCTCAAGGAGAATGTGATCATCGGTCACCTGATCCCCGCCGGAACCGGCATGCGCGAGTACCGCGAGGTCACGCTGTTCGACGAGAACATGGAAAACCTCGACGTGAAGATTCAACGCATTCTCGAGCAGCGCCGGCAGGAAGAGCTGGAGCGCGAGCTCGCCGCCCAGGAGTTCGACGATGCCTACGATGACGTCGATGCGGTGGGCGTGGTCGGCGCGGCGCCGACGATGGGGGAGCCGGCGCCGGCGTCCGGCCCCGGCATGCGGGCGGGGGTCGATCCCGAATAAGTTGCCTCGAGGCGGGCATGCGCCGGCGGCGCGGTGAATACTGACGGTCGGGGTTGACCTTTCGGTGTCGCTCGTCTACCTTAAGTGCCGCACTTTCGCGGCAGGCTGTTTGTCGCGCGGCAGTGCCCCGTCGCCACACCTGTTCGCCCAAACCAGGCAGGCATCCCGGTCACGGTAGTGAAACCCGTCGAAAGGGGCGTGAGGCGGTCTGTTGCGAGAATATCGCGGCCGCCGCGGATAGTGTGTGTCGCCGAGCACGAGGAAGGGAGAGGTACGAAACATGCCGACGATCAACCAGCTCATTCGCAAGGGTCGCAAGCGGCCTTACAACAAGTCGAAGTCGCCGGCACTGCAGTCGTGTCCGCAGAAGCGCGGCGTGTGCACCCAGGTGCGCACCATCACGCCGCGCAAGCCGAATTCCGCGCTGCGCAAGGTGGCACGCGTTCGCCTGTCCAACAATATCGAAGTGAACGCCTACATTCCCGGAATCGGGCACACCTTGCAGGAGCACTCGGTGGTGCTGATTCGCGGCGGCAGAGTGAAGGATCTGGCCGGGGTCAGGTATCACGTGGTGCGTGGCACCAAGGACACGCTCGGCGTCGAGGACCGGCGCAAGGCGCGTTCGAAATACGGCACCAAGCGGCCGAAGGTATAGCGGAGGAAAGCGAGATGCCACGCCGCGGAAACACCAGGAAACGTCCCGATCCGATCGATCCCAAGTACCGCAACGTCACCGCGGGCAGGTTCATCAATGCAATGATGACGCGCGGCAAGCGATCGACCGCCACACGCGCGCTGTACGACGCGTTCGACATCATCGAGAAGCGCATGAACCGCGATCCGCTTGAGGTGTTTCTGAAGGCGGTGGAGAATGCCAAGCCGTTGCTGGAAGTGAAGTCGCGGCGGGTCGGCGGCTCCACCTACCAGGTGCCGGTCGAAGTGCGCGAGTCGCGCCGCGATGCGCTGGCAATCCGCTGGCTGATCCAGTTCTCCAAGCAGCGGCGCGGGCGGGCAATGACCGCGGGCCTGAGCGCGGAGTTGATGGATGCCTTCAATGAGACCGGGGCGGCCGTGAAGAAGAAAGAGGATACGCACCGGATGGCGGAGGCGAACAAGGCGTTCGCCCACTACCGCTGGTAGGGCACCGTCACGGGCTGGAAAAACGGAACGAAAGCAGAACAATGGAATCCCACCGCCGGCTGAGCCATACCCGCAACATCGGGATCATGGCTCACATCGACGCCGGCAAAACCACTACCACCGAGCGAATTCTGTACTACACGGGGCGCAAGCACAAGCTTGGTGAAGTCCATGATGGCCAGGCCGAAATGGACTGGATGGATCTTGAGAAGGAGCGCGGCATCACGATCACCGCCGCCGCCACTTACTGCAGTTGGCGCGAGCACGCGGTGAACATCATCGACACTCCCGGGCACGTCGACTTCACCGTGGAGGTGGAGCGCTCGCTGCGGGTGCTCGACGGCGCGGTGGCGGTGTTTTGCGCGGTGGCCGGCGTCGAGCCACAGAGCGAAACGGTGTGGAAGCAGGCCAACACCTACGCCGTTCCACGGCTGGTCTTCGTCAACAAGATGGACCGCGTCGGCGCCGACTTTGCCGCTTGCGTGGACGAACTGCACGCCAAGCTCGGCGCCAACGCCGTCCCGGTGCAGCTGCCGACCGGCGCCGGCGCCGACTTCAACAGTGTGATCGACCTGGTGGAGATGCGCCAGATCACCTGGGAGGAGGTGGATCTCGGCACCACCTATCGCACCGAGGAGATTCCGCCCGCGTTGCGCGACCGCGCCGGGCAGGCCCGGATCGAACTGGTGGAACGGCTTGCCGACCTCGATGACGAGTTGATGGAGCGCTACCTGTCGGGCGATGAGATCGACAGCGCCCAGGTGCGCGCGGCGCTGCGCCGGCACACCGTGGCAGGAGAACTGTTCCCGGTGCTGTGCGGCAGCGCGTTCAAGAACAAGGGCGTCCAGCTTCTGCTCGACGGCGTGGTGGACTACTTGCCGTCGCCGGCGGAAAAGCCTTCGGTCACCGGTATCGTGCCCAACACCGGCGACTACATTGAACGTGCCCCGCGCGACGACGAGAGTCTGTCCGCGCTGGCCTTCAAGGTAGTGACCGACCCCTACGTCGGCCGGCTCACCTACTTCCGCATCTACTCGGGCGTGCTGCAGGCCGGCTCCTACCTGTACAACTCGTCAGCCGACGGGCGTGAGCGGGTGACCCGTCTGCTGCGTATGCACGCCAACCGCCGCGAGGAGATCCCCGCGGCACGCACTGGCGAGATCGTGGCGGCGGTCGGATTGCGCAAGACCACCACCGGCGACACGCTGTGCAGCCAGGACCATCCGGTCATTCTGGAGTCGATGGTATTTCCCGAGCCGGTGGTGTCGATCGCCATCGAGCCGAAGTCCAAGCAGGACTCGGACCGCCTCGGCGCGGCGCTCGCCAAGCTTTCCGACGAAGATCCGACGTTCAAGGTGCGGGTCGATCACGAGACCGGGCAGACCATCATGGCCGGCATGGGGGAGCTCCACCTGGAGGTGCTGACGGCGCGCCTGTCCCGCGAGTGGGGTGTCGAGGCCAACATCGGCATGCCGGAGGTGGCGTACCGGGAGACAATCAGCCGCAGCGCCGAGGTGGTGACCCGGTTCGTGCGCCAGACCGGCGGTCACGGACAGTACGCGCACGTCGAGGTGCAGTTCGAACCGCTGCCGTCGGGAGCCGGATTCCTGTTCGAAAGCAAGGTTACTGGCGGACGCGTTCCGAAAGAGTATATTCCGGCGGTGCAGCGCGGGATTGAGGAGGCGATGGAGGTTGGCGTGCTGGCCGGCTACCCGATGGTAGACTTTCGCGCCATTCTCCTCGACGGCAGCTATCACGAGGTGGATTCGAGCGATCAGTCGTTTCGGATCGCCGGCAGCATCGCGTACCGGCAGGGGGTCGCCAAGGCTGGACCGCGGCTGCTGGAACCGATCATGGAGGTGGAGGTGCATTGCCCGGAGGAGTATCTCGGGGACGTCATCTCCAACCTCAGTTCGCGCACCGGCCACATACAGGGAATCGAAGACGTGTTTGGTGGCCGTACGGTCAAGGCGCGGGTTCCGCTGCGCAAGATGTTCGGTTACGTGACCGATCTGCGCTCCATGACCCGCGGCCGCGCCACGCACACAATGCAGTTCGGAGCCTACGAGGCGGCTCCCAAGGCAGTACAGACGGAAATGGTTGCCGGAACCTCCGGGCGTCTGGCGACCGCATAGCAATATGGCAACTCAGCAACAAAATCGACTACACGGAGAGTAGGAGGAACAGCAAATGGCCAAAGAGAAGTTCGAGCGTACCAAACCGCACGTCAACGTCGGTACCATCGGTCATGTCGACCATGGCAAGACCACGCTGACCGCGGCTATCACTCAGCATTGCAACCTCAAGTTTGGGGACAAGCTGATGAAGTACGAGGATATCGACAACGCCCCCGAGGAAAAGGCGCGCGGCATTACCATCAACACGCGTCATGTCGAGTATCAGACCGACAACCGGCACTACGCCCACGTCGACTGCCCCGGGCACGCCGACTACATCAAGAACATGATTACCGGCGCGGCGCAGATGGACGGCGCGGTGCTGGTGGTATCGGCGCCCGACTCGGTCATGCCGCAGACGCGCGAGCACATCCTGCTCGCCCGCCAGGTGCAGGTGCCGTCGATCGTTGTCTACATCAACAAGACCGATCAGATCGACGACGAGGAGTTGCTTGAGCTGGTCGAGGAAGAGGTCAAGGACGCGCTCAACGAGTACGACTTCCCCGGCGACGAAATTCCGATCATCAAGGGCACCGCTCTGCGCGCGCTGGAGAATCCCGGCGACGAAGACGCCAACAGCACCGTGGTGGAGCTGCTCGAAGCGATGGATAGCTACATTCCGCTCCCCGAGCGCGAGGTGGATCGTCCGTTTCTGATGCCGATCGAGGACGTGTTCTCGATTCTGGGACGCGGCACCGTGGTCACCGGCCGCATTGATCGCGGCACCATCAAGACCGGCGAGAACGTGGAGATCGTGGGCATCCGCGATACCCGCACCACCGTGGTTACCGGCGTCGAGATGTTCAACAAGATCCTCGACTCGGGCGAGGCCGGCGACAACATCGGCGCTCTGCTGCGCGGCGTGGATCGCAAGGAAGTGGAGCGCGGCCAAGTGCTCGCCAAGCCGGGTTCGATTACACCGCACAAGAAGATGAGGGCCACCGTGTACGCGCTGACCCGTGAGGAGGGCGGGCGCAGCCGGCCGTTCTTTACCGGCTACCGGCCGCAGTTCTACTTCCGCACCACCGACATCACCGGCGCCGTGACCCTTCCGGAAGGAAAGGAGATGGTGATGCCCGGCGATACCACGGATCTGACCATTGAGTTGATTAACACCATTGCCGTCGAGCAGGGTGTCCGCTTCGCGATCCGCGAGGGCGGGCGCACGGTGGGCGCCGGCACGGTTACCGAGATCGTCGAGTAGCGCGGCGAGGATTGAAAGGGCACCGTCATGGCAGTTGACCGTATCCGGGTGCGTCTGCGCGGCTTCGATGTGGAGTTGATAGACCAAAGTTCCAAGGCGATTGTGCAAACGGTGCAAAAGGCGGGTTCGCAGGTTTCCGGGCCGATTCCGTTGCCTACGCGTACCAACCGCTACACCGTGCTGCGTTCGCCGCATGTAAACAAGAAGTCGCGCGAGCAGTTCGAGATGCGTACCCACAAGCGTCTGATCGACATTATCGAGCCCACGTCGGCGGTCATGGATGCCCTGATGAAACTGGAGCTTCCCGCCGGCGTGGACGTGGAGATCAAGCAGTGAAGGCGTTGATCGGACGCAAGGTGGGCATGACGCAGCTGTTCGCGGACGACGGCTCACTGTTGCCCGCGACCGTCATTCGGGTCGATCCGAATGTGGTGGTGGGTGTGCGCACACCCGAGCGCGACGGCTATACCGCTGTGGTGCTTGGCGCCGATCCGTTGCGGCCCAAGCGGGTGACCAAGCCGTATGCGGGTCAGTTCGCGGACGGGATGGCCCCGGTGCGGCACCTCGTGGAAGTGCGCGACTTCGAAGGGGCACCGTCGGTGGGCGACACCCTCGGCGTGGAGCTGTTTGCCGGCGCCATGCTGGTCGACGTACAGGGTACGTCGAAGGGCAAGGGGTTCCAGGGCGTGATGAAGCGCCATGGGTTCCATGGCGGCAGAAAGTCGCACGGGTCCAAGTTTCACCGCGCGCCCGGTTCGATCGGGCAGTCCGCGTCGCCATCCCGGGTTGTCAAGGGCAAGAAGATGGCCGGGCGGATGGGCGGCACCAGCGCGACCATGCACAACCTTCGCCTGTACGGCGTCGACGCCGAGCGCCACCTGCTGCTGGTCGGCGGACCGTGTCCGGGGCCGCGCGGCGGTACGTTGCTGGTGACCGACGCCAAAAAGGGTGGCACCCGCAACCGCGCGGCGGTGAGCTTGGCGGCCGGCGTGGCCGGCGGTTCCAGCGGGGAGGCATCGTGACGGTACCGGTGATCGGCGCTGGCGGCGGCGCCCGCGGTGAGGTGGAACTGGCCGACGGCGTGTTCGGCGTCGAGGTTAGCGAGGGCGCCATCTACCACGCCATTCGCAACGAGCTCGCCAACCGCCGGGTCGGAACGGCGTCCACCAAGAGTCGCGGCCAGGTGCGCGGCACCAACCGCAAGCCGTGGCGCCAGAAGGGTACCGGGCGCGCCCGCGCGGGCGACGTGAAGTCGCCGCTGTGGACCGGCGGCGGGGTGATCTTCGGTCCCAAGCCGCGCAGCTACCGTTATCGGCTGCCGCGCAAGGCAAAGCGAACGGCAATGCGTTCGATTCTCACCCAGAAGGCGCGCGAGCAGCGCATCACGGTGGTCGACGGACTGGACGCCGACAGCGGCAAGACCAGGGATCTGGCTCGCCAACTGGAGCCGATTACGGGCGCCGCCCGCTGTGTATGGCTGCTCGATGCGCCCGCCCCCATGCTGGTGCGCGCCGCCCGCAACATCCCTTGGCTGCGGATGCGCGCCTGCCACACCGTGACGGCCCACGACCTGTACTACGCAGAGCGCGTCCTGCTTACGCGTGCCGCGGCCGACCGGCTCGCGCAGCTGCTCGGAGAACAGCGGGAAGCGGCGGCTGAGCAGGCCGGCGGCAACGGGGAGGAAGCATGAGATCGGACATCATCATCGCACCGGTCGTCACCGAAAAGAGCAACGAGCAGCGCGGTGCCAGGAAGTATGCGTTCCGGGTGGATGCGCGCGCCAACAAGTTGCAGATCACGGAGGCGGTGCGTACCACGTTTGGCGTACATCCCGTGAAGTGCAACATCATAACGGTCCCGCGCAAGCCGAAGCGCCTGCGCTTTCGCGCCGGCCACCGATCCGGCTGGAAGAAGGCGATCGTGACGCTCGCTCCCGGCGAGAGCATCCAGATATTCGAAGGAGCCTGAGCGCGGTGCCACTGAAGAAAAACAAGCCAATCACCCCGGGCAGCCGTTATGCGACCGGGCTCGACTTCAGCGACCTGCAGGACGACAAGCCGGTCAAGTCGCTGCTCAAGCCGATGGGCAACCGGGCCGGGCGCGGTGCCGGCGGGAGAATCAGCGTCCGGCGGCGCGGCGGCCGTCACAAGCGTCGGTACCGGGTGGTGGATTTTCGGCGTGACAAGAGCGGTGTGCCCGGCAAGGTTTTGGCGGTAAGCTACGACCCGAACCGGTCCGCCAACCTGGCGCTGGTATCGTATGCCGACGGTGACAAGCGATACATACTGGCGCCGCGCGGCCTGACGGTCGGGGACCCCGTGGTAAGCGGGCCGAACGCCCCCATTGAGGTGGGCAACACGATGCCGCTGAAGCGCATCCCGCTCGGCATGGCGGTCCACAACGTGGAACTTACGCTCGGCCGCGGCGGGCAGATCGCCCGCTCCGCCGGCGGCAGCGCCACGTTGGTGGCGCGCGAAGGAGACTACGTCACCCTGCGCCTGCCGTCGGGCGAAGTGCGGATGGTATTCCACGAGTGCGCGGCATCGATCGGCGAAGTAGGCAATCAGGACCACATGAATGTTTCGCTTGGCAAAGCCGGGCGAGCGCGTTGGCTTGGGCGCCGTCCCAAGGTGCGCGGCGTGGCGATGAACCCGCACGATCACCCGCACGGTGGCGGCGAGGGAAAGAGCTCCGGCGGCCGGCATCCGGTGTCCGCATGGGGCAGGCCGACCAAGGGTGCCAAGACGCGCCGCAAGCGCAAAGCGTCGAGTGCGTTCATCGTCACCCGCCGCAAAGGAAGGAAGTAGGCCGACATGGCACGATCGGTAAAGAAGGGACCGTTTATTGCGGGCAAGCTGTACCAGCGCATCCTTGATGCCAGCAAGACCGGCGAAAAGCGCATGATCCGTACGTACTCGCGGACGTCGACGATCATTCCTGAGATGGTCGGCATGACCATTTCGGTGTACAACGGCAAGACTTGGATCCCGGTGTATGTCACCGAGAACCTGGTCGGGCACAAGCTCGGTGAATTTGCACCGACGCGCGTGTTCCGCGGCCATGCCGGGTCGGATCGCAAGGCGGTGCGGCGGTGATCGACGCGGCAAAGGGCCATACCGCACGCGCGCAGTACATCAGGATGTCGCCGCGCAAGGTGCGTCCGATCGCCGACACGGTGCGGCGCAAACCGTACGTCGAAGCCCTGGCGCTGTTGGATGCGTTGCCCAACAAGGGCGCCAAGGTGCTGCGCAAGGTGGTCAAGTCGGCCGCCGACAACGCCCTGGTACAGAACGAGAATCTCGACGAGGAGGCGCTCTACGTCAGCCACGTTGAAGTGAACGAGGCGCCGCGCATGAAGCGGATCTGGATTCGGGGCCGAGGACGCGCTGATCGTCTGTTGAAGCGCATGTGCCACATCGTCGTCGCGGTGGCGACGGTGGGCGAGGACGAGGAATAACGGGAGCTTAGGAATGGGCCAGAAGATCAACCCGATCGGGATGCGGTTGGGCATCAATCGTACCTGGAAGTCGAAGTGGTACGTTGATCCGCGCGAGTATTCCAGGACGCTGCACGAGGACCTGGGGTTGCGCAACCTGATCGAGAATTCGCCCGATACGCGCGGTGCCGATATCTCCGACGTGGAGATTATCCGTCATCCTCAGCGAATCACCATCATCATCCACACCGGCCGTCCGGGAGTGGTGATCGGTGCCAAGGGCGCCAACATCGAGCGGCTCGGCGGCAAGCTGCAGCGGCTGGTCGGCAAGAAGATCCAGATCAAGATCAAGGAGATTCACCGGCCCGAGGTGAATGCGCAGCTTATCGCCATGAACGTGGCGCGGCAGTTGCGCACCAAGGCGTCGTTCCGGCGCTCGTTGAACATGGCGGTGCAGAACGCCATGCGCGCCGGCGTGCAGGGCATCAAGATCAAGATTGGCGGCCGGCTCGGCGGTTCGGAGATGTCTCGCAGCGAGCAGCGCAAGGAGGGCCGTATTCCGTTGCATACGTTCCGCGCCGACATCGACTACGGGTTTGCCGAGTCGCAGACCGCGATGGGCACCATCGGCGTGAAGGTGTGGGTATTCAACGGCGAGCTGTTCGGCCGTGAGACCAAGGAAGACGCGGGCCAGCCGCTGCGCCGTCAGCGCGGTCGCTCGGCGGCGCGGTTGTAACGATGCTGGCTCCCAAGCGAGAGAAATACCGCAAGCGGCAGCGAGGCCGTCTGCGTGGCAACGCCACCCGCAAGAATGAAGTTGCGTTCGGCGATTACGGGCTGATGGCGCTGGAACCGAAACTGATTACCAACCGCCAGATCGAGGCCGCGCGGGTCGCCATGACCCGCCACATCCGGCGTGGCGGCAAGGTGTGGATCCGCATTTTCCCGGACAAGCCGTACACCAAGAAGCCGGCCGAGACGCGGATGGGCAAGGGCAAGGGCACCCCCGAGTACTGGGTGGCGCCGGTGAAGCCGGGTACGGTGCTGTTCGAGTTGGCCGGAGTGCCGCGGCAGGCCGCCAGCGAAGCGATTGCCCTGGCGGGCAGCAAGCTGCCGGTGAAGACGAAGCTGCTGGTGCGGCGCAACCTGGAAGAATGAAAGATTCCTTTAACGACCTTTCGTATGGCGAATTGCTCACTCGCCGGGACGAGATGCGCAAGCAGTACCGGGACGTGCGGTTCAACGTCGTGGTCGGGCACGTGGACAATCCCCTGCTGCTGCGTACGCTGAAGCGCAAGCTCGCCCGGTTGAACACCATTTTGCATGAGTATGACCTGGGCATCAGGCAGGCGCAGGCCGCCGTCACCGGCGCGGAAGAAGCCGGTGGCAAGGAAGAGAACGAGCAGCCGGCTGCCGCGCCGGCGCAGGTCGAGCAGTAATATGCGCCGAGGAGAACTATGAATAGACCGGTAGACAATCCGGACCAGCAGCCTGACGTCGCGCCCGACGAGCGGCAGACCGACGAGGCGGCGGCAGTGACCGTGGAAGCGGTATCGACCGCGGAGCCGGTCTTCGCGGCAGGCGCGGAGGCGGCGGCGGGCGAGGTGGTCTCGGCCGCGTCGGAAGACGCGGCCGCGGCGGGCCCCCCAGCGCCGGCGGCGGGCGCGCCCCGGCGGGGGGGGAGCCGCGGGGCGGGGGGGCGGGGGCGGCAGGCGCCGAACCGGCCGCCGCACCAGAAGCGATCGCGGCGGCATCGGCGCGAGAGCCGGAGCCCGCGGAAGTGGGCGCACCGGCGGCGTCCGGCAAACGCCACAAGCGCGTGCTGACCGGTACGGTGGTCAGCAACGGGGCCGCCCAGAGCGTCGTGGTGCGCATCTCCCGTCGCAAGAAGCACCGGCTGTACAAGAAGTACCGCAACCTCAGCAAGAAGGTGATGGCGCACGATCCTGGCGACGACTGCCAAGTTGGCGACTTGGTGCGCGTCATCGAGAACCGCCCGCTGAGCAAGATGAAGCGCTGGCGGCTGGTCGAGATCGTGAAGCGCGCCAGTTAGGGACGGGGAATCATGATTCAAATGATGAGCTACCTCAACGTGGCCGACAACAGCGGCGCCAAGCGGGTGCAGTGCATCAAGATACTCGGCGGCTCGAAGCGCCGCAGCGCGTCGGTGGGTGACACCGTCGTGGTTGCGGTGAAGGTTGCGCTGCCGGGCGGCGCGATCCGCAAGGGATCAATGACCCGCGCCGTGGTGGTGCGCACCAGAAAGGAATTGCGGCGCGACGACGGCACCTACATCCGCTTCGACGACAACGCCTGCGTGCTGGTGGACGCCGCCGGCAACCCGGCAGGCAAGCGCGTGTTCGGGCCGGTGGCCCGTGAGTTGCGCGAGCGCGATTACATGAAGATCGTGTCGCTGGCTCCGGAGGTGTTATGATGGCGGCACGCAGCAAGCTCAAGACCGGCGACCTGGTGCGCATCGTCAGCGGCCGTTCGCGCGGGCGTGAGGGCAGAATTCTGCGTCTCGACCGGACCCGCGGACGGGTGTGGATCGAAGGCGCCAACATGGTCAAGAAGGCGGTGCGCTCGAAGAATCCCAACCAGCCGCAGCAGGGCGGGCTTACCGACGTGGAAGCCAGTGTGAATTGGGCCAACGTGATGGTCGTATGCCGCCGATGTGGGATAGCCCGCATCGGTTACGATACGAGCGGCGAGGACAAGGTGCGCGTGTGCCGGAAGTGTGGAGAACCGTTGTGAGCAAGCGCAAGACACCGGAACCGGTTGTGCCGGATAGCTACGTTCCGCGCCTGAAGGCGCAATATCGGGCTCAGATTGCGGCCGCCCTGCACGAGGAGTTCGGCTACGACTCGGTGATGCAGACCCCCCGGCTGGAGAAAATCGTGCTCAGCGCCGGCGTCGGCGAAGCGGTCAACAACAAGCGGCTGCTCGATACGGCGGTGGCCGAACTCAGCCAGATCTCCGGCCTGCATGCGGTCCGCACCACGGCACGGAAGTCGATTGCGGCGTTCAAGATACGTCAGGGCATGGAGATCGGCGTCATGGTCACGCTCCGCGGCGATCGCATGTTCGAATTTCTCGACCGCTTGGTGAGCGTGGCGATCCCGCGCATCAAGGACTTCCGCGGCTGCAGCATCCGTGCTTTCGATGGCCACGGCAACTACTCCATGGGAGTCGATGACCAGACCATCTTTCCGGAAATCGACTATGACAAGGTGGAGCGTATCACCGGGCTCAACATCGTGATCGTAACCACCGCGGAAACCGATCGCGAGGCACGCAGCCTGCTTGCTGCGCTCGGGATGCCATTTCAACGGCCGGAGGCAAATTAGAGTGGCGCGCAAAAGTTTGATGGTGAAAGCCGGACGGAAGCCGAAGTACCGGGTCCGGGCGGTAAATCGGTGCCGGCTGTGTGGCCGGGCACGCGGTTATATGCGTAAATTCGAACTCTGTCGGATCTGCTTTCGCAACCTTGCGAGCGCCGGCAAGATACCCGGAGTTACAAAATCAAGTTGGTAGGGGAAGGGATTCGATGGCGGTAACCGATCCGATCGCCGACATGCTCGCGAAAATCAAGAATGCGAGCAGCGCCGGCCACGAGAGCGTCAACATCCGGCCGTCGCGGTTGAAGCTGGAGATCATCAAGATTCTCAAGATCGAGGGCTATATCAAGAACTTCAAGAAGGTAAACGCGGACGGCCATACCAGCATCTGCGTATTCCTGAAGTACGATGAGCAGCTCGCGCCGATCATCCAGGGAATCCAGCGGATCTCCAAGCCGGGCCGGCGCATATACTCCGGTTATCGAGGCATGCCGCGGGTGTTCAACGGCTACGGCACGCTGGTGGTTTCGACCTCGTCCGGCGTCACGACCGGGCGGCGCGCGCGCGAGCGGAAAGCCGGCGGCGAACTGCTCTGTACGGTCTGGTAGCGATGTCACGTGTTGGGGTAGTGCCGGTCGCCGTGCCGGCCGGCGTCAAGGTGGAAGTGAACGGGAACCGATTCGACGCCAGCGGGCCGAAGGGGGCGCTGCAGTTGCGCACTACCGGCAACATCAGCGTGGCGGTCGGGGACGGCCAGGTAACGGTCACGCGTGGCGACGACGCGCATCGCAGCAAGGCGCTGCACGGCCTGTATCGCAAGCTGATCGCCAACATGGTGACCGGCGTTTCGACCGGATTCAGCAAGGTGCTGGTGATCAACGGGGTCGGCTACCGGGGCGAGGTCCAGGGCAACAAGCTGGTGCTCAACCTCGGCTATTCGAATCCCATTGAGTATCCGATCCGCGACGGGGTAACCATTGATGCGGCGAGCGCAACGCGCATTACCGTGTCTGGTGCCGACCGGCAGATGGTGGGCCAGGTGGCCGCCGAAATCCGCGGTTTCCGGCCCCCCGAACCGTACAAGGGCAAGGGCGTGCGGTACGAGAACGAATATGTGCGCCGCAAGGCGGGCAAGGCGATGGCGGGCGCCGGCACCGCATGAGTGGCGGGGGCAGCGGGGCGCCTGGGCGCGCCCCTCCCAAGCGGCGCCCGCGGCCGCGCCGCGCACCCCCCCTTCCCCCACGGGAGCGGGGGCACCCCCGGGCGGCGCCGCAGGAGTGGCGGGCGAAGCGCTGCGCATGGCAGCGCACTTCCGAAGCGGCGCCGCTGGCTGCGCCGCAAACTGCGCATTCGCAAGCGGATTCGGGGAACCGCCGGGCGTCCGCGCCTTACGGTGTACAAGAGCAACTCGTACACCTACGTGCAGGCGATCGACGATCAGCGCGGTCACACGCTGGTGTCGGCGTCGAGTCGAGAGGCCGAGTTTGGGGCTGCCGGCAGCAAGGTTGCCGGTGCCGGCAAGCTGGGACTGGTGGTCGGAGAGCGCTTGCGTCAGCATGGCATCGCCGAGGTAGTGTTCGATCGAAATGGATATCCGTATCACGGCCGGGTACGCTCGCTGGCGGAAGGCGTGCGCGAGGCCGGGATCAACCTGTAGATGCGGGGATAGAGGATGAGTAGCCGATCAATGGGGAACCGGTCCGGCGGACGCAACTTCGGCGACCGTCGTGACAGCGACATGTTCGAGAAACTGGTGCGCCTGAACCGCATCGCCAAGGTGGTAAAGGGGGGCCGTCGGTTTTCCTTCTCGGCCCTGGTAGTGGTCGGCGACCGCAAGGGCCGCGTTGGCTACGGGTTCGGCAAGGCCAACTACGTGGCCGACGCCATCCGCAAGAGCAGTGAGCGGGCGCGCCGCAACATGGTTTCGGTTCCACGCCGCAAGACCACCCTGCCGCATGCGGTAACCGGGAATTTCAAAGGTTCCAACGTGCTGCTTCGGCCGGCCTCCCCCGGTACCGGCATTATCGCCGGCGGCCCGGTACGCGCGGTGCTGGAGGCGGCCGGGATCACCGACATCCTGAGCAAATCGCTCGGATCGCAGAACTCGATGAACATTGTCAAGGCGGTGTTTGCCGGATTTGACCACCTGATGGATGCTCGCAAGGTGGCCACCAATCGCGGCAAGCCCGTGCGCGAGTTGTGGGGCTGAGCATGGCGCAGTCGAGCACGGCCACGGACGCTATTCGCGTGCGCCTGACGCGCAGCCCGCTGGGCAGCAAGCCGCGTCATCGGCGCACGGTTGCCGCACTTGGGCTGCACCGCGTGGGTAGCAGCGTCGAGCATGCGGCGACGCCCGATATTCTTGGCATGATCAACCAGGTGTCCTACCTGTTGACCGTGGAGCCGGTGGGAGAGAACTCGTGATCGCGGCGCAACCATACGCCGCCGGAGCATACGCTTCTATCGACGGCCCGCGCCGCCCGGCCGGCGCCACGCGCTCGCGGCGCGTCATCGGGCGCGGTCCGGGCAGCGGCCGCGGCGGTACCGCCGGGCGCGGCACCAAGGGACAGAACGCGCGTTCCGGAGGCGGCGTTCGCCCCGGTTTCGAGGGCGGGCAGATGCCGCTCTACCGCCGCGTCGCACGGCGCGGATTCTCCAACAAGCGGTTTCGTGTCGAATACCAGGTGGTCAACGTGGCGGCTCTGGCCGGCTTCGAGGACGATTCCGTCGTGACCGCGCAGATTCTGGCGGAGCGCGGTCTGATCAAGTCGGCGGAGGCGGCGGTCAAGCTGCTCGGTGACGGCGAGATCGAGCGTCGGCTCGAGGTGCAGGTGGCACGCGTCTCCGAGGGTGCGCGCCGCAAGATCGAGGGTGCTGGCGGCAGCGTAACGCTACTCGCGGCGCAGCAGGACGGCGGGCCTTCCGGCGGTGGCGCCTCCGGCGGCATGGCCTCGGCGGAGTAGGCGTGGCAACGAATCCGCTCGTTGACATCTTCCGGATCAAGGATCTGCGCGACCGAATCCTGTTCACCGTGGCCATGCTGCTGGTGTTCCGGCTCGGCGCGGTGCTTCCCATTCCGGGCGTCAACGTAACCGCGCTGAATGCCTTCTTTACCGCCCAGCAGAGTTCCGGGGCGGTCGGCATCACCGACTACTTCGACTTCTTCTCGGGCGGGGCATTCACCAACTTCTCGGTGTTCATGCTCGGAATCGTGCCCTACATCACCACCTCGATCATCATGCAGCTCCTGCTGATGGTGTTTCCGAAGCTGAAGAAGATCTCCGAAGAGGAGGGCGGGCGCCAGAAGATTCAGCGTTACACGCGCTACGGCACGGTCCTCGTATGCCTGGTGCAATCGTTCACCGTGACCGAGTTCGCCAACTCCATTCCCGATGCCATCACCATGGCGCGGGTGCCGTACACGATCATCGCCATGCTCACGGTAACCTCGGGGACCGTTTTCCTGATGTGGGTGGGCGAGCAGATTACCCAGCGCGGTATCGGCAACGGCATCTCGCTGCTCATATTCGCCGGCATCGTGGCGCGCATCCCGAATGCCATCTGGATCATCATCACGCAGATCCAGCAGCAGGATCTCAATCCGGTGTATGCCATCGTGGTATTCGGCGTGTTTGTCGGCGTGATCGCACTGATCGTCTATGAGCAGCAGGGGCAGCGGCGCATCCCGGTCAACTACGCCAAGCGCGTGGTAGGCCGGCGCGTGTACGGCGCGCAGAACGCCTACCTGCCGTTCAAGATCAACCCGTCGGGCGTCATTCCGGTCATCTTCGCCTCGTCGGTGCTGATCTTCCCGCTGCAGATTGCGCAGAATCTCGGCAGCAGCCAGCCGTGGCTGTCCCGATTCGCCTCCTGGTTGCGTCCGGACGGGCTGCCGCATGTCATCGTCTACGCGGTGCTGATTGTGTTTTTCGCGTACTTCTACACCCAGGTCACCCTCAATCCGGTGGAGATCGCCCGCCAGATTCGCGAGAACGGAGGCTCCATCCGGGGCATCAGCTCGGACAACATGCGCGCCTATTTGACGCGCATACTGAATCGCATCATCTTACCGGGAGCGTTGTTTCTGGCGTTCATCGCGATCATTCCCTCGATCATCCAGGCGCTGTTCTCATTTCCGTCGTCGGTGGCATTCCTCATGGGCGGTACTTCGTTGCTGATCATGGTGGGCGTCGACCTCGATACCATGAGTCAGATCGAGGGGCACTTGCGGATGCATCACCACGAGGGACTCACCAAGAAGGGACGTATCCGATCGCGGAATCTGTGAGTAGGGAGCTGACCGAACATGAAGGTACGCGTGAGCGTGAAGAAAATGTGCAACCGGTGCAAAGTGATTCGCCGGCGCGGGGTGGTGCGGGTGATCTGCAGCAACCCCAAGCACAAACAACGGCAGCGCGGCTGAGCCGCGGACGCATAGGGAGCTTTTCATGGCACGTATAGCGGGAATCGACCTGCCCAACAAACATGTTGATATTGCGCTGACCTACATCTTCGGGATTGGACGGTCGGCGGCAAGCAAGATCTGCGCGACGGTCGGCATCGATCCGGGCACACGCATGAACGACCTGACCGCGGACGAGATAACCCGGCTGCGGCAGGTAATCGAAAACGACTACCAGGTGGAGGGGCGCCTCCGCACGGAAGTGTCGATGAACATCAAGCGGCTGATGGACATTGGCTGCTACCGCGGCATTCGCCATCGCCGCGGCCTGCCGGTACGCGGTCAGCGGACGCGCACCAACGCACGGATTCGGAAGGGCAAGCGCAAGACGGTAGCGGGCAAGCGCAAGGCGCCGTCCGCAAAGTAGTGCACGGCGGCGGGGATAGTACCCGGCGAACCGGGATAACGGAGCAAGAGTGGCAAAACGAGCAACAAGAAGACAGGTCAGCAAGGGCAACGTCTACATACAGGCTACCTTCAACAACACCATCATCACGATCACCGATCTGATGGGTAATGCGGTGTCGTGGGCGTCGGCGGGATCGCTGGGCTTCCGGGGGGCGAAGAAATCGACCCCGTTCGCCGCTCAGACCACCGCGGAGACGGCGGCGCGGAAGGCGATGGAGTACGGCTTGCAGGAAGTGAGCGTGTATGTGAAGGGGCCCGGCGGCGGCGGCGAGTCCGCTATCCGCTCCCTGGGCGCCCTCGGGCTGCGGGTGCGGGCGATTCGCAACGTTACCCCGATTCCGCACAACGGATGCCGTCCGCAGAAGAAGCGGCGGGTATAGGGGAGGCCAGATCATGGGAAGATACCTGGGACCGGCCTGCCGGTTGTGCCGCGCCGAGGGCGTCAAGTTGTATCTGAAGGGTGACCGGTGCCACAGCCCCAAGTGCCAGATCACCAAGCGCAAGGGGAAGCCGGGCAAGGCGCCGCGCGCGCGCATGCAAAAGGTCTCCGACTTCGGCGTGCAGATGCGCGAGAAGCAGAAGGTGAAGCGCATGTACGGGATGTTCGAGCGGCAGTTTCGCAGTTTTTTCCAGAAGGCCGCCAGCGAGCGTGGCGTGACCGGCGAGAACCTGATCCGGCTGCTCGAAAAACGGCTCGACAACATCGTGTACCGGCTGCACTTTGCGGCGTCCCGGAAGCAGGCCCGGCAGTTGGTTTCGCACGGGCACATTCTGGTAAACGGCAAGCGGGTCACCATCCCCTCCTACCTGGTGCGGGAGCATGACACCATCGAGGTGCATGAGCGTGCCAAGCGCATGACGTTGATCAAGGATGGTCTGAAAGAGTATTCGCGCGCAGGCGTGGTGCCGTGGCTGGAAGTGGATCCGGACGCTCTGACCGGGCTGGTACGCGGAATACCGCAGCGCGGCGACGTCGCCGACCTGTCCGGGGTCAACGAGCAGCTCATCGTCGAGCTGTACTCGAAGTAGGTAGTTTATGGGACGCAGGAGTCTGCTGAAAGGGCTCAAACGACCCAAGGGCATCACGTTCGAGCACGGCGAGGTAGGCCGCAATTACGGACGTTTCATTGCCTATCCCTTTGAGCGCGGATACGGCGTGACGGTGGGCAACACGTTGCGCCGGATTCTGCTGTCGTCGATTCAGGGATATGCGGTCACCGCCATTCACGTGACCAGCTACGACGCGGAAAAGGTGCCGCACGTGCTGTCCAGTGAGTTCGACTCAATCCCGAACGTGGTCGAGGACACGCCCGATTTCATCAACCAGCTCAAGCAGTTGAAGCTCTCTCTCGCCGACGATCTCGAAGAGAAGACAATCGTCCTTGAGGTTCAAGGATCCGGCGAAATAACCGGCGCGAATCTGGCCGCCGACCACCAGGTGCAGGTGCTCAATCCGGAAATCAAGCTGGCGACGTTGATGGAAGACGCCAACCTCGTCATTGAGGTACAGATTGAACTCGGGCGCGGCTATTTGCCGGCGGAACGGCAGGAGCGCTATATCCAGGTAGTGGGGACGATCGCGGTGGACGCCGTGTATTCGCCGATCCTGAAGGCGAAGTATTCGGTGGAGAACACGCGGGTCGGCCAGCGTACCGACTTCGACAAGCTGATTCTGGAAATCACCACCGACGGGTCGGTGGCACCGGAGGACGCCCTCGCCGAGGCGGCGAAAATCGCCAAGGATCAATTCACCATCTTCATCAACTTTGACGAGGAAGACGGCAGCGACGAGGACTCCTACGACGAGCACGACGAGATGGTTCGGTCTCTGATGCAGACGCCGGTGGAAGAGCTCGAATTGTCGGTGCGATCGAGCAACTGTCTGCGCAACGCGAACATTCGGACGATCGGCGACCTGGTCGCCAAGACCGAAGAAGAGATCGCGAAGACGCGGAATTTCGGCAAGAAGTCGCTCGACGAGATCAAATCGAAGCTCGCGGAGCGCAACCTGCGCCTCGGCATCGGTGACATTGAGGAACTCAAGAGCGAGATCGGCGGCCAGGAGGCTGGCGAGCCCGCAGCACACGAGTATGCCACCGGCATGGCGCAGGACAGTGCGGCGGGAGTGGGCGCGGTGCCGGACGAAGCGGCCGCGGCTGCCGACAGCGGGACCAATGAAGCATAGAAACGACATCAACCGCCTTGACCGCAAGGCGAGTCATCGGCGCGCCCTGCATCGCAGCATGGTGACCGCGCTGTTCCGGTATGAGCGGATTCGCACCACCAAGGCCAAGGCGCGGGAAATCGCGCGCACGGCGGAACGGCTGATTACCCGAGCGCGGGTCGACAGCGTGCATAATCGGCGGCAGGCGGCGCGCAGCATCCCCGACAAGGAGATCCTGGCCAAGCTGTTCGACGAGATTGCCGGCCGTTTCCGTGATCGCCCGGGCGGCTATACCAGGAGATTGAAGCTCGGTCAGCGCTATGGAGATGCCACCGAGATGGTGCTCCTGGAACTGGTCGAGCAGAACCCGGATTCCGACGCGTCGGAGTGACCGCGTTCGCGCGGTGGCAAACCCGGCCGCCGGCGGGCCGTGGCGCCTGCGGCGGTAGCGCTGGCAGAGGTGTCGTCGGCGGCTCGCGTGCGGGGCAATCTTGACAAACTGGTCTTGACAAACTGGCTTGATGCGCAGTTGTCGGCACGGGCGCTGCTTGCCTGGTTATGTCTGACGGCGCCGGCGATGCTGCTGGCGGGCGGTGCGGCGGTACGCGCTGTGCAGGTGGCGCTGCTGGTGATCGTCGCCGTCAGCATGGGACGCCGCCTGCGCTGGGGGCGGACCGCACTGTTTTTTTCCGCCGTGGTAGCGTTCAACCTGGCGACGCCGGGCGGGCGTGTGCTGGCCGCGCCGGCTGGCATTCCGGTGACCGCCGGTGCGCTGGAGGTCGGCCTGACCAAGGCGCTCGGACTGACCGGTCTGCTGGTGCTGTCCAAGGTGGGAATCCGGCGCGATCTGCGCCTGCCGGGGCGGGCGGGGCGCCTGCTCGACCTTACCCTGGCCTATGTGCGCGCGTTCCTGGATGCGGACGTGAAGCTGCTGGCGCGTGATCCCGTTTCGCGCCTCGACAACCTGCTGCACGAGGTGCAACGGGAGGTGGATGGTGTACCGGAGACGCCAGCCACGGCAACGACGCCGCTGGGCGTCGCGGTTCTGACCGCTCTTCTGGCGGCAAGTTGGGCGGGCACCGTGGTGGGGCTGCACGGTCACTCCGTGACGTAAGAGACGATGAAATCGAGATCCGGGCATCGCCCACCGGAGGGCTCTTCCGGATCAGGCGACGGGGTGAATTCGGAAGGCCGTGGCTGGCTACGGGTCATCCTCGGTCTTGGGGTGGCGGCGGCGCTGGTGACGGGCCCCCTGTGGTGGGAGGCGGCCGGCATGCTGGTGCGGGCAGGCCCGCTCGCGCCGGCGTGGCCGTGGCTGGTGCCGGCGCTGTGCGGTGTCCTGGTGGCGACCGTCACGCTGCTTGGGCCATTGCCGGCGCGCCGGCGCCGGCCGGAGCGGCGCATAGACCGGTTGGAGGTTGGTTCGCGTCCGCGCGCCGGTGCGGAGGCCTCCGATACACCGCGTGTGGCACTACCGGCGGCGTCCCCTGTCAGCGCACCCTCGGCACCACCTCCACCCGAGCCGGCACGGCATCCCGACGAGCAGGAGGGTGAGGCCGAACCGTCGTCCGATTCCGAGCGGGCGCCGGGTGCCGGCGGCGCACCGGTCACGGTGATCGAGGCCGGCGCGTTTGCGAAGGCGGTGCAGCAGGCGCGCGAGAGCGTGGCGCTGGAGGGTGGCGTGTACCGCGTGCGCGAGCGGTTGTACGGCAGCCGCGGCGAGCCGCGCCGGTCACTGCGCCGTATTGCCGAATCGGTGATCACCGACGACAAGATTGCGCGGCTGGCAACCGCCGGCCAGAGCCGGGCGGCGCGCACACCGGTGACCGGCGACGGCTTGAACTACGATCAACTGCTGGCGCAGTTTCCCGATCCGATGGCGGGTGAGACGCGCACGCGCGTATTGGAAGCACAGCGGATAGCGCTGCAGGCGGACGCCGCGGTGCTGCTGGCACGCGGCAACGCCGGCTACTCGGCGAGCCTCGCCACCGGGTCGCCGGGCACGCCGGGCCCGCTGGCCCTGACCGCGGGCGATCTGCTCTACGACGAGTATCTGCGCACGCGGCGCTACCTCCTGGCCGGGCCGGGCAGTGATGTGTGCTCCTCGCTGCCGTTCGCCGCCGCGCGGGTGGCGCTGGTGCCGGCGACTCTCGATGGCCGCCGCGCCTACCTGTTGTTCGCGGCCGCGACCCCGGGCGGCGGAGCCAGCGAGCCCGGTCTGCCGTGGAGCCAGGAGACCCTGATCGAGCGGCTCAATCTGCATCCCTGACCTTCCAGGCCGCCCGCCCAGGCACGCTTCGCTTGACACCGGTCGCGAGCCGACAGTAGGTTGGCAGGTACACAACAAACATGGGGGAGGAAGTACATGCCCGCCCAATTGACTTGGATTGTACTTTCTCTCGCCGCTGGAATTGGATTAGGTTGGCTTGTTCGCTGGCTGTATGCCAGGCTGGAACTGGCGTCTTCGGAGCAGAAGGCGCAACGGATCGTTAGGGATGCGAAACAAGACGCTGAAGCGATGCAACGTGAAGCGGTCTTGGAGACCAAAGATGAGCTATTACGAGAGCGTAACCAGATGGAGCGGGAGACTCGGGCGCGACGGAGCGAAGCGCAGCGCCACGAGCAACGACTGCTGCAGAAGGAAGAGAACCTAGAGAAGCGGCGAGAGGCGTTTGAGCGCCAGGAGAAACAGTTGATTGCCCGGGACAGGGCGATGGTCGAACGAGAAGAGGAGGTGTCGCGCGCGTCCGACCGATGGACCGAGGAATTGGAGCAGGTTGCCAAGCTGACGGCCGATCAGGCGAAGAAGCTGCTGGTGAGCAGCCTTGAGGACGATGCTCGCCACGAAGCGCAGGCGCTGATACACAACATTGAGGCCGAGGCCAGACAGACCGCCGACCGCAAGGCTCGGGCGGTGGTGGTAAGCGCGATGCAACGGCTGGCGTCCGAGACCACCTCGGAAGTCAGCGTCACGTCGGTGAGCTTGCCCAACGACGACATGAAGGGCCGGATCATCGGGCGCGAGGGGCGCAATATCCGCACACTTGAGAACCTCACCGGGGTCGACATCATCATTGATGACACGCCGGAGGCCGTGGTGCTGTCCTGCTTCGATCCGCTGCGCAAGGAAACCGCGCGTCTCTCGCTCGAGCGGTTGGTTTCCGACGGCCGCATCCACCCCGCCCGCATCGAGGAGATCGTGCGCAAGGTGCATCGCGACCTGGAGAAGACGATCGAGGAGGACGCCGAGCGTGTGCTGTTCGACCTGGAGATTCCGAGTCTGCACCATGACCTGGTAATGACGCTCGGACGGCTGAAGTACCGCACCAGTTACGGCCAGAATCAGCTTGCGCATGCCAAGGAAACCGCTCAGCTCGGGGCGATGATTGCGGCCGAGACCGGCGGCAACATCCAGTTGAGCAAGCGCGCGTCGCTGCTGCACGACATCGGCAAGGCTATCGATTCCGACGAGAATCTTGGCCATGCAGTGACCGGAATGGAGTTGGCGCGGCGCTGCGGGGAGGACGAGGTGGTGTGCAATGCAATCGGCGCCCACCACTACGATGTCGAGCCGGCGGGGATCGAGGCGATCATCGTCCAGATCGCGGACACCATCTCGGCATCGCGGCCGGGAGCACGGCGCGAGTCACTGGACAACTACCTGAAGAGGTTGGAGAACCTGGAGCGCATCGCGACCGGCCATTCCGGTGTGGAGCGAGCCTACGCGATTCAGGCAGGCCGCGAGTTGCGCGTCATGGTGAGCACCGAGCGCGTATCCGACGATGGGGCGCGCGACCTCGGCAGGCAGGTAGCCAAGCAGATCGAAGCCGAGCTCAAGTACCCGGGGAGGATCAAGGTGACGGTCATTCGCGAGACGCGGGTAGTCGAGTATGCACGCTGACCGCCGACCGCGGCGATCGCGGATTCGCGCGGTGGGGGCGCGACAGACGCCGTGCAGGAGCTGATCGGGGCGCCGTCCGCGCCGCGCCGCGCACCCGAGCCGTTGCGGGTGTTGCTGATCGGCGACGTGGTGGGCCCGTCCGGTACGCGCGCCCTGTTCATGCACCTTGCGCAACTCAAGAAGCGCAGCCGGTGCGATCTGGTGGTCGCCAACGTCGAGAACTCGGCTGCCGGGTTCGGCCTGACGCTGGCCCAGGCGGATGAGTACGCCGGATACGGCATCGACGTGATGACTACGGGCAATCACATCTGGCAGCAGCGCGAGATCTGGCCGCGCCTGGACAGCGATGAACGGCTGCTGCGGCCGCACAACTATCCCCCGTCGGTGCCGGGCAAGGGTACCTGCATCGTGGCAGCGGGCGGGGTCCAGGTCGGTGTGCTGAACTTGGAGGGGCGGGTCGGCATGTCGCAACTCGATTGTCCGTTCCGGGTCGCACGGGCGGAGGTTGCCCGGCTGCGCAAGACAACGCCGCTGGTGGTGGTCGACATGCATGCCGAGAGTGTCGAGGAGAAGGAAGCGTTGGCGCTGTACCTGGACGGATCGGTGTCGGCCGTGGTGGGCACCCATACGCACGTGCAGACGGCCGATGAGCGGATCCTCCCAGGCGGCACCGCCTACCTCACCGACCTGGGGATGACCGGCCCGCGCGACAGCGTGATCGGCATGAAGCCGGACGTGGTGCTGCGCCGTTCCCTGAGCCAGATGCCGTTGCGCATGGAGGTGGACGAGGGACCGGCGGATATCTGCGGTGCCCTGCTGAGCGTGGATCGTGCCAGCGGTAAGGCGATCGCGCTGGAACGAATCGTCGAGCGCGCTCACTTGTGACCGCGCGCGCCGGCGGCCGCGGCAGGACGGGTGCTGGGAAGCAGACGCTGCTCGCCCGGCTGTGTGAGTTGTATCCGGAGCCTGGCCGCGATTACTGGTACGCGGCCGTGTTGTGCGGAGAGGTACGCGTCGACGGCGAGCGGGTGCGGGATCCGCGTCGTGCGGTCACCGCCGCGTCCGCCGTGGCGGTGCAGCACGAGCGCGCACTGGCTTCGCGCGCCGGCTACAAGCTGCTGCATGCACTCGAACAGTTCGGCGTGCCGGTGGGCGGCAAGGTGATGCTCGATGCCGGCGCCGCGACCGGCGGGTTTACCGACTGTCTGCTGCGCCGCGGTGCGCGCCACGTGCACTGCGTCGACGTTGCCTACGGGGCGCTTGCGTACCGCTTGCGCAATGATGCCCGCACCAGCGTCCACGAGCGCACCAACGTCATGCATCTGCAACCCGGCAGTCTGCGCCCGCCCCCCGATGGGGCGGTGTGCGACCTGTCGTTCCGGTCTCTGCGCGGCGCTGCGGCGCGGCTTCTCGGCCTGACCCGCGAGGGTTGGCTGGTTGCGCTCATCAAGCCGCAGTTCGAGTGGCGCGCCGCCGCGGCGGGCGGGGGTGTGCAGCGGTTCGACGGACTGGTGCGGGGAGCGGATGCCATCGTGACGGCGGTAAGTGCACTACAGGCCGATCTGGCCGCGGAAGGCGTCGCGATCCGGCGCTGCACGCCGGCCCCGGTGTCCGGCCGGCGCGGCAACCGGGAGGTGCTCGGGCTGCTTGCCGCCGGGCGCTCGCAACCGCCGGAAGTGCCCGCGCTGGCGGAGCGCCTGCGCATGGAGTTGGTGGGCGGCGCGGAAGGGACGCTCGCCGAGCGCTACTGAAAGGCCTCGCGACCGATCGGTTCCCCGACGAAGGTTCCTTCGGAGGCGAGATAGTCGATGCGTTCGCCGTCGATCAGGATCTGGACCTGCTCGACGTTGGGAAACTCGGTGGCTGAATACACCACCTGCTGCAGTTGCGCATGGAGACCTTCGCGCCCGAGCCGGTTGAAGCGGAAGCTCTCGCTGACGTCGACATAGGCGACGCGTTCGCGGACGTACACCTTGTTGAGAGTCACCGCCGGAGGAATCAACGTGATCAGCCCGCGGTTCGATTCTGCCGCGTCGGGGCCGGCGAGCAGCGTGATGAGCGTCTCGGTGAGTGGCGCCCCCGATGCGTCGGCCACGCGCGTGACGCCGGTTACCGAGATGCCGCCCGACGGGTCTACGGCCGCGAAATACACGCGATGTCGACGGGCCGGCGGGGGCGGGCGATCGGCGGCCGGTGGCGCGGGTTCCGGTTCGGCGGCAGGCGGGGCCTGCCGAGCTGGCCGTGCGGCGTCCTCCGCCG
>MKWU01001057.1_pt1 | contig 49792 bp, 54 predicted proteins | sample 809101 | NCBI WGS metagenome assembly MKWU01 (sample SAMN05860141, study PRJNA318959) | sponge metagenome | host: Aplysina aerophoba | place: Slovenia: Piran, Adriatic Sea, Gulf of Piran | collected 2013-05-07 | reverse complement strand
AGGGGCAACAGAATTTTATCATGACGGAGGTTCGCTAGGGGCGACGCATGCGTCGCCCCTACTCGTTGTTCTGGAACAGCGGCCTCGCCCGCCACAGCAGGACGACGATAATCGAAATCCCGGCGGTTTGCAGCAGCCCGATGGGCCAGCCCCGACCGTGTGGGCTGAGCTCACTCCAGACCAGATGGCTCAGGGCGACCTGGGCGACATAGAGCGCGACCCAGGGCCACATCCAGGATCGCATTTTCCAGAACCCCCAGGTCCCTGCGGCAAAAATGAGCGCGTGCAGCAGGCCGCCGGCCTTTGCCGTCCAGCCCATGAACTCAATGCCGAACCAGACCTCAACGTCTTCCGCCACCGGTCTGGTGATCAGTTCGATGGGAACGCCCAGAGCCAGGAGGATGCACCAGACAAAGAGGATATTCATCCACCACGGCCGCGCCTTGAGTTGCTCTTGGAGAAAAGACGTTTCGTTCTGCATTGCTTAGCGACTTAATCTTGCCGGACTTTGACAACCAGCTTTTGTCGGCCCCACTTGAGCGCTTTCTTCCGGGTGGAAAAATACACGTCCAGCCGATTGGGGCCTTTGATGGCGCTGCCGATATCCTCGACCACACCCTTGCCGTAACCGGGGACTTTTATGACCGTTCCATATGGATAATAGCGGGTGTCCGCGGCAATGGTGCCATGCTTGGCCTTGGTGCCGCTGGCGGTCAGTCCGACAATTTTCCGTTTGCCCTTATTCGGCCCACTGGCAACATAGGCCCGCCAGAAAAATATCCAGCCGCGGCGCCAGTTGGTACTGATTTTGTCGGACGAGTAGGCGGTCACAATCATGGGACGCTTTTCATACGACGCACAGCCGGTCAGGCCGGTCAGCCCGAGCGCCAGACTTATAATGACGCACAGTCCGTACCTGCACACATTTTTCCTCCACCTCATACTCCACCTCCACCTTCCTCGGCCGTACCTCAGTTTGCATTTTCCCCTCTCCCCTCGGACGTGTGATGCCCATTCCCAGGAATCAGCGCCCGCCAGAAGGGGGGCTGCCGGGCCGGGGTGGGTTCCGTTTCGCATCACACGTTGGAGAGCCGGCCTAATCCAGCGGTTTGACCGGCCTCGAAGTCATGACCTCGCCGGTGGTGCCACGGTTGATATGGCTCTTCCGCGCCTGCGCTTCCTGTTTCAGGCCAAAGCGTCGCCACATGTCCGGGCCAATGGCCGTCAGGCCGCCGTCAACGACGAGCGCCTCGCCGGTGACGAAGGCTGCATCATCACTCGCCAGGAAGAGTGCGGCACCGGCGATGTTTTCGCCCGTGCCATGCTCCGGCCAGGGCTGAAACGTTGCCAGGGATTTGGCACTTGTTGCCGGATCTCCCTGATCCGTCAGGCCGGTCAGAATCCCCCCAGGACAGATCGCGTTGACGCGAATCCGGTCGGGGGCGAGCTGTACGGCCGCGGCCTTTGTCAGATTGATCACCGCCGCCTTCGCGGCCGAGTAGACGAGCGGCCCGCTGCCGCCGCTTAAGCCTGCGGTTGAGGCGGTGTTAATGATCGCCCCACCGTGGCCCTGCTGCTTCATGGCTCGGGCGGCGTGTTTGATGCCAAGGAAAACCCCTTTGGTGAGCACATCGAACGTATAGTCCCACTCCTCAACCTCGATATCCCAGACCGGCCCCACCACTCCGCCTACGCCGGCATTATTGAACACAATATCAATCTGGCCAAATGCCGACGTTGCCAGAGCAATCATGGCCTCAACATCGGCTTCTTTGGCAACGTCTGTTTTTATAAAACGGACCGCGTCGCCATGACCTGCATTTGCGGCTTCAGCCACAACTGCGGTACCGTTTGCTTGGTTAAAATCCGCAATCACCACCCGCGCGCCCTCGTCCAGAAAACGCAAGACGGTCGAGCGTCCCATACCGCTGGCCCCGCCAGTGATAACCGCGACCTTTCCTTCGAGTCTCATGCTGCGCCCTCCGTTTTTGTGTCACCGTCTGGAGGAGATTCTTTACATCCTGACCGTATTCTCCGGCTCGGCGACTACCGGGTTTTCCAATTCGCCCAGCTTGTCGATAGCGATTTTGACCGTATCGCCCGGCTTGAGATAATTGGGTGGCTTCATGGCAAAACCCACACCGCTCGGAGTGCCCGTGGAGATGACATCCCCCGGCTCCAGGGTGAAACTCGTTGACAGGTGCTCGATCAGCTCAAAGCAGTCGAACAGTAGCTGACAGGTGTTCGAGCTTTGCCGCAGCTCGCCGTTCACCCAGGTTTTGAGGTCCAGGGTGTGCGGGTCGCCGACTTCATCCGGTGTCACCAGGTAGGGACCCAGCGGACAGTGGGTGTCGAACGATTTGCCCATGGTGAAGGTAGGAATGCGAATTTGCCAATCCCGCACGCTGACATCGTGGGCGATAGTATAGCCGGCAACCACTTCGGCGGCGCGGTTTTTTGGTACGTGGCGGCAATAGCGGCCAATGACCACCCCCAGCTCGCCTTCGTAGTCCACCTGGTCCGAGGCGCGTGGGACGTGGATGCCTTTGCCCGGCCCGGTCACGGAGGTGGATTGCTTATTAAAGATCATGGGAATTTCCGGCGTCTTCATACCGGTTTCTTCAATATGATCTCGGTAGTTGAGGCCGACCGCCAGGATTTTGGGCGGTCGGAGAATGGGCGCTTCCAGGGTCACGTCGGCCAGTGCAATCCGGGCAGCGCTCTTTTCAGCGGCCTGCCGTGCGCTGGCCAGGGCATCCGCGCCCGCGGCCAGGAAGGCGCACATCTCGGTAGGCAGGTCCGGGGCGGCGGCGGACAGATCAACAACGCCCTCTCCATCCATAACGCCGATGCGGGTCGTTCCGGACTGGGTAAAGGTCACTAATTTCATACGCTTCTCCTTGCAGGTTGCTCTTTCGGGTTAATGGGAAAATTCGGGTTAATGGGCAAAGCGCTCCCAGGCTTTGGCCGGTTCCGGTACTGGCGGTATGTCCGGCTGCGGTTCCGGCGGCGTGCCGGTGACGGCAAAGGGGACGTGGTCGCCAAAATACATCACATGCTGGTTATACGGCTTCACTTTCTCGGGTGTGAGCACCAGAGTCGGGCTGTCGAGCAGGGTGTGTTCGTGGGTCTTGGTCCACGCCAACGCGGGTTCCAGGCCGCCGGCGTGCGGCACACCGATCCCGTGGACGTAGTAATGAGACGGAATGACAATGTTGGCCCCGAGCTTTTTCATGACCACGTCGGCCCACTTGGGCGTCAGGATATGTCCGTCGTCGCTGACCGATAAAAACGCCACGTCAATATCGCCCACCATCTCCCAGATATGTTCGGGCGGATTCTGTCGGTTGTCGCCCCAGTGCAAAAACCGCAGCCCCCCGGTTTCGATCACGTACATATTATTGTTCCACTGGGTACTTTCGTCGGGCGGGCAGGGGTCCTTGCCGGTGGCGGCAATGACTGCGCTCCGAAAGGGATACTTGCCTTGGGCTTCGCACATATGTTTTTCGGCAATGCCGAGAATCTTGACATCGCCCAACTCAAACGTTCCGGCCATACGATCCAGAATCATGGCCGCGTCAACCCGTTCGGTTGCGTCGTGATCGAAATGGGCGTGGGTGACGAGGGCGATGTCGGTCCGCTGCTTGGGCAGATGCATCTGATACCACATGCCGAACATATGCGTCGGATCGTTGCGCCACGGGTCAATGAGCAGCTCGATGCCACGCGGCGAGGTGATCTTGAACGCCATGTGACCGTAATAGGTGACGGTCACCTCTCCGGTACTCTTGCGCACCCCGCCGTACTTTTGCGCAGCCATGACCCTGTCATTGTTCGAGTCTTGCTCGTGGGCGACGCTGTGGGCGCTGGCAGCGTGTGGGGCAACCAAGACTGCCAGCAGCAGCATGAGGGACCGGATAGCGGAGGGCGTCAAGCTCCTTTTCTTCGTTCTCATACGCCAGTGCTCCTTTTTTCTCTGCATTCAGCCTATGTTTCTTTGCCCCAGCGTTCAAGGACTAGGGGAGACGCAAGGCCGGTCGCCGGTAGGGTCATGGCCGCGTCTTAGCCCTTGCGATAGTCCGGGTCCTCCAGCCCCGGCATGCTGAGATAACCGGGCAACTGCTTGAACCGGGCAATCCAGGCTTGGACCGCAGGGTAGGGCTCCAAAGAAACATCGCCCATAGGCGCGAGCGCGATATACGGAAAGCAGGCCACATCGGCAATTGTCGGCCTGTCCCCGCACAGCCAGTCCTGCCCGGACAACTGCTTCTCCATGATCGTCAGCGATGTTGCGCCCCGTATGCGGGCTTCCTCAACGTCGCCCTTGAACGTATGCGGCAGGCCATTGCCGCTAATCCCGAACGACACCAGGGCGCGGGCCGTAAACACTCCAAACTGAATCCAACTGGCGGCAAAGGCCAGCCATTCCATGACAGAGGCCGTGCCGGCGTTATCGGTAGGGAGCCAGTGTCGGCGCTCATCGTACCGGGTCGCCAGATAGACCAGGATGGCCATGGAGTCGCGCAAGACCAGGTCGTTGTCAACCAGAACCGGCACTTCACCGCGCGGATTGACGGCCAGAAACGGCGCTTGGTGCTGCTCGTCGGTCATCAGATCGATAGTAACGGATTCATATTCAAGGCCGAGGAAGGACAGCAGAAGTCGGACCTTGTGGCTATTGCCGGATTCCGGGTGCTCGTACAGTTTCATAGGTTTCTCCCATAAGCCTCGCTCTATCATTATTCTTTCGATCTTCCAAAGGAATATCGACAACGTCTAACCGCCGCCGGCCTCACTCCCTGGCGGAGCCTGGTAGTGCGTATGGAATTGGGTCGCTGGAGCAAAAAGAATTGCGGATTATAATGATAGCGTATATGCTGTCATGCCATGGCTCCTAGGATCGTGGTCGATACGAACGTCGTGGTCTCTGCGATCCTGTCGCCCCATGGCGCGGCGCGGGAAGTTCTACGACGCTGCCTGACCGGTGACGCTCGACCACTGATCAGTAACGCTCTGTTTCTGGAGTATGAGGATGTGTTGGCGAGAGAAGACTTGTTCACTAAGGCACCTATCAGTACGAGAGACCGAGCGGTGCTGCTGGACGCTGTCCTCAGCGTCTGCCAGTGGGTCAACATTACATTTCTGTGGCGTCCGAACCTGCCGGACGAGTCTGACAATCATCTGATCGAACTGGCGGTTGCGGGCAATGCGGAGTGGATCATTACGGGTAACACCAGGGATATAGCGACAGGCGAACTGGTTTTCGACAGCTTCCGTATCGTCACGCCGGGTATCTGGCTGAAGGAGGACGACGAACATGGCAACACTAACAATCCGAATTCCTGACGCGCATCGGGATCGGCTGGCAGCTATGGCTGCTCAGCGGGGCCTGAGCCTGAACAAGTTGATGGAAGAACTCTCTGTGCGGGCATTGGCCGAACACGACACCGAAATGCGTTTCCGTATGCGTGCGGCGCGCGGCAAGGTTGCTCAGGGGCTGAAACTGCTCGACGAACTGGACCGCCGCCATGCCCAGGACTCGTGAAGTCTGGCGGCCTGCCGGAACGTAGTGCCGTACTCTGCAGCGTCCTTCCCTGGCACTTCCTGCCAACTCAAGCTATGCTCCCTGCACTCAAAGAGTGATGAGGAAAGGAGACCTGCATGAAGCTCGCTACCCCCCGTTTGGACCCCATTCAACCGGAAGACTGGACTGACGATATCAAGAAAACCTTGCAGCCCAATGTCGAAAAGGGAACGGTTTTTAATATCTTCAAAACCCTGTCCCACCATCCTGACCTGTTTCGCCGCTGGCTCGTATTTGGCAATCACGTGTTGTTCAAATCCACTCTGCCGCCGCGTGAGCGAGAATTGATCATTCTGCGCATTGGCTGGCTGTGTGAGGCCGAGTACGAATGGGCTCAGCATGTGTTGATTGGCAAAGAAGCCGGGCTGACCGCTGAAGAAATTGACCGGATCAAAGCCGGCCCGAATGCGCGGGGCTGGAGCGAAGCCGATAAACTGCTGCTGCAAGCCACGGATGAGCTGCGTAAAGACGCGTTTATCACCGATTCGACCTGGAACGGGTTATGTCAGCATTTTGACAAAAGGCAGCTTATGGATGTGGTGTTTGCCGTAGGGCAGTACAACCTGGTGTCCATGGCGCTGAATACCTTGGGCGTGCAGTTGGACGATGGCTTGGAGGGGTTTTGAGGGGATGTATGAAGGGGAACCCACCCCGGCGCTACGCGCCACCCCTCCGAGGAGGGGATTAAAAAGGAGCGTATATGGGAGATCGACTGAAGGATAAGGTGGCTATTGTGGTCGGGGCCGGGCAGACGCCGGGCGAGACGATCGGCAACGGCCGGGCCACGGCGATTGTCTACGCCCGTGAGGGAGCCAAGGTGCTGCTGGTGGACCGCCGGCTGGAGTCCGCCCAGGACACCCAGGCCATGATTGAGCAAGAAGGCGGGACTGCGTCTTCTTTTGCTGCTGACGCGACCAGTGAGGCCGACTGCCAGAAAATGACGGAGGCCTGTGTCGAACGCTACGGCCGCATCGACATCCTGCATAATAACGTTGGCATTGGTGACGGCGACTCGGGTGTGACCGGAATGCAGGAAGAAAACTGGGACCGCATTCTCAGCGTCAACATGAAGAGCGTGATTATGCCGAGCAAATGCGTCATTCCCATTATGCGTGGCCAGCGTAGCGGGGCGATTATCAATATCTCCTCCATTGCTGCGGTCTGCGCGGTGGGCATTCTGGCGTATAAGACCTCAAAGGCCGGAGTGAACGCGATTACGCATCAGATGGCGCTGGGCAACGCCAAACACGGCATTCGGGTGAATTGCATTATGCCCGGTCTGATGGATACGCCCATGGCGATTGAGGGCATTTCAAAAGCCCGCGGCATCTCCAAAGAGCAATTGCGCCAGGAACGCGACGCCTCAGTCCCTTTGGGAGCGAAAATGGGTACGGGCTGGGATATTGCCAACGCCTCGCTCTTTCTGGCCTCGGACGAAGCAAGGTTCATTACGGGGGTATTGCTGCCGGTTGACGGTGGTCAGAGCGCGCGTATCGGCTAAGCTGGTGCCGCGAGATGCATCCAAGCAAAAAAGGAGGTTTGTCATGTCAACACTGCTGCATATCTCGTTTCGGGTGAATGATCCGCAACGCTCTGCCGAGCTGTACGCCGACTTGCTGGACGGCAAGGTGGTCGGCTCGGGGCCACAGTTGAACAGCATCGGCGTGCGCACGGTCGTGTTCGGCGACTGGCAGCCCGGCCGGCTGAATGACATCATGGAGTTCTGGCCGCTGGACAAACACTGGTCCAAGGGCGAGTTTACCGACCGCACTGTAGGCCAGGACCACCACTTCGGGCACGTCGCGTTTACGACCGACAAGTCCTTCGACCAACTGGCCGCCATCGCTGCCAAGCACAAGGTTGATATCCTCGAAGAGGAACGCGGCCTGCCCCATCTCGTGCCGGTTATCTACGACCATGAGGGCAACGTGCGACAGGAAAGTCGCTTAGAGAAATGTGTCCCCAGGGACACTAGCTAGTACACAAGCTAACACCATTATTCCCATGCGCTCGGAGCAATCCGGGGGTGTGAAGCGGAATAAAATGTCCAAGGACAAGAGGAGTTATCCCTCAAATCCGGGCTAGGTGTCAGGTTGGTATGGTGAACGATTGAAGGCTTGATAGATGCTTCGTTACGTGGAACTTCCGAAATGATAACTGACACGGGAGAATTGGGGATTAGGGTATGTGGAGTTGTTCCACATACGAAGTCAGGGAAGAGTTGCTCTTCCTTGAAAGTGTACCAAACCCCCGGAGTAAAGAGCCCACCTAACCCAACCAAACGATTCTTTAAGTGGAACCTGATAACCCCGATGGAGTCTTGGTTATATCCTGACCTAAGTAAGCCAACTGTAAAGAAGGCTGAACCCTCCAGCGGGTGTAGGAAGTCCCAAGAAGCGAATGCTGGCAGTCGAAAGATAATGGGAAAAGGAACCTAAAACTTCCACTTCCGACGTTTCCGACGTTTGATTTTCGCATTATAAAGAACCCGAGCAGGAATGGCTAAAGATAGACCACTTCCAGCGAGTAAAGCGAGCGCAAGACGAGGACGCTTCAATAACGATGCAAGTAAACTTCCTCCTGAAAGACCCACACCGGCAAAAGCCAAAGTAGGAATAAGGGGGAAAGGCTGTTTACTCTGCTGAAACCGACGCTGACGAGCAAGGGAACGAGGCTGCGTCATGATTTTAAGCTCTGGATAAGTTTCAAGGCTTCCGGTTTACCTAACCGATCCAAAGCCTTGCCGAACAATTCCATAGCTAAGGTATTACCTTGCTCATCCTTCTTCCTCTGTTCCTCCGGGGACAAATCGAAATACCACTTCAAAACACCAGCACCACCAACTATCGCAGCAACAGCAGCCAAGGGAATAATCGGAAACACCATAAACTTCCTCCCTCCAAAAACGGAATAGCAGGAAGGTAAAGGAAACAAGGAAGAAAATAAAGGGACTTATAACCAGCCAGATAGGGCAATACCCAAGGCGAAAGCCTGCTGACATGGGATTGGTGGTTTGTCCAAAGAACATTGCGAAAGGAAGCACACTATGACTGACGTGAAGATTCAGGCAACTGGAAACGAGGTCGTAGCGCGTGACTGGAACAGCATCGACTGGTGCATAAACGCCAAGATCGTGCGCGACCTCAGGCAACGTATCTTTCGGGCTGCACGGCAAGGGAACCGCCGCAAGGTACGTTCCCTGCAACGTCTTATGTTGAAATGCACAGCTAACCAAGAGATGAGCATCAGGAAAGTGACGCAAATCAACGCCGGACGAAGCACGCCAGGTATCGATAGGATAACAGTCAAAACCCCGGCAGCGCGAACCGCACTCATGGAAGAACTCTCGACCTACGAGCCGTGGAAAGCACAGCCGGTTAGACGGGTCTTCATTCCCAAGGCCAACGGCAAACAACGCCCCCTCGGCATCCCGACCATTCGAGACCGGTGTATGCAGGCAATCGTCAAAAATGCATTAGAACCGGAGTGGGAAGCCCAATTCGAGCCTTGTTCTTATGGGTTCAGACCAGGCCGTAGTTGCCACGACGCCATTGAGAGATTGTTCAGTATTTACCGACCAAATAAGAACAAAAAATGGGTCGTTGATGCTGACATCTCAGGAGCCTTCGACCATATCCAACATGAAACAATCCTGAATGCCATCAAGGGTTTCCCAGGTCAGCGCCTCATCAAGGCATGGCTCAAGGCAGGAATCATCGAGGAAAAAGCGAAGGTACAGCCCGAAGAAGGAACTCCCCAAGGTGGGGTCATTTCCCCGCTATTAGCCAACATCGCCCTACATGGAATGGAACAGGCTATAGGGGTTATCTACGCCAAGGCAAAAACGCTCACAGGAAAAAGGGCATTAGTTCGATACGCAGACGATTTTGTCATCTGTACCGAGACAAAAGAAGATGCAGAACAAGCCTTACTAGAGATAACGGAATGGCTGTTAAAACGAGGGTTACAACTCTCAGCAGAAAAGACACACATTCGACACATCTCGGAAGGATTCGACTTTCTCGGATTCACAGTCAAACAGTATCCTATGCAGCACACAAGAACCGGATGGAAGCTGCTCATCACGCCAAGCAAGAAATCGGAACTCGCCATAAAACACCGACTCAAACAAGAATGGCAGAAAGTCACCGGATACAATGCAGATGCAGTAATCGGACGACTCAACCCGATTATCAGAGGATGGGCAAACTACTTCAGAGGAAGCGTAGCAAAAGCAACCTTTGGAGAATTGGACCGGTTCATGTGGGACCGAACCTTGCGATGGTGCAGGCGAACACACCCACACAAAAACCACGGATGGATAACAAAACAATACTTCGGGAAACATAGGAAAGGGAGCCAGGATAAATGGATTTTTGGGAGGCCAGAATCCCACCTCATTAAGTTCATGTGGACATCCATTACACGGCATAAAATGGTGCCTTTTGATATGGCACCAGACAACCCGGACCTAAAGGAATACTGGGAAAAGCGGGAAAAGGACAAGTCAAAGAACCTCCCAAGAAGAGTACACGCACTGGCAAAACGGCAAGGGTATAAATGCCCACAGTGTCACATGAGCCTGTGTAATGGTGAAGAGTTAGACAACCATCACCATGTAGAAAAGACCAAGGGAGGAACAGACAAATCCAAAAACCGTAGACTCGTCCACCTGTACTGTCACCAACAGATACATAGCAACCGTAAAGCGAAACAAACTGCTTGAGCCGTATGAGGCGAAAGTCTCACGTACGGTTCTTAGGGGGGGGAGCCGTGGCAACACGACTTCCCTACCCGACTTTGTGGAGTTCTTCTCGCCTGACGATCAGTTGCCGACGGGAGGAAAGCCGCCCTCGTCGTAGACGAGATACCTCCTGCCGAATCGACTCCCCTCCTCGGAGGGGTGGCCGAAGGCCGGGGTGGGTTCCTGAGAAGCTCCCCTTTCAGACGAGCCGAAAAATGAGGGCTACAGCGTTTACCTGCGTCTGGTTTTTGTTGTTGGTCCACGTAGCCGGCGGAACGGAGGTTCCGCTTACAGACGTTCCCGTGTTCGACCGGGACAATCCAAAAGCCGGCGGCATTATTCTGTCGTTTCACCACTGGCCGGATGAAAAGGAAGCCGCAGCGATTCTTCGAAAGACCACGGCAGCAGGTCTGAACAAGACAAAGGAATTTGAGAGGTTTAAGGCTTGGGTCTTTGAATGGCCGGAGTTGCGGGAGGGAAGAGAGGCCCAAGAGATGTGCGACAGTCTTCCAGAGCTGCCCTCCCTAGAACGCTGTGAGCCGGATTATGTACTCGGTCCAGCAGAGTCTGTAGGTTAGGTTAGCGAAGCGTAACCTAACATTACCTCTGGAATTGTCGGATTCCGCTGCGCTAATCTGACTTACTGGACTTCTCGGAGGAGGATCGTCTGCCGACAGCAGGAAACCCGAGGCCGGCGTAGAACGGCCTAAGAGGTGCTTACGACGACGCGGACAACCATATGAAACCCACGTTGTATCTTGAAACCACCGTTCCCAGTTATTACACGTCACGCCCCGTCCGCGACGTTGTTATCCTCGCGCATCAGGAGATTACGCGGAGATGGTGGGAACGCCGCTTACCTTTGTTCGACGTGTATATCTCGGAAATGGTCCTCGAAGAAGCTGGGCGCGGCGACTCCGAGGCGGCCCGCCAAAGGCTGGATCTGCTCGCAGGCTTTCCCGTGCTTGATGCAACGCGAGATATCGAAGACCTTGCGGCCACGTATCTAGCAGACCTGAAGTTGCCCGGCAAAGCGGCGAGCGATGCTATCCATCTTGCCTTCGCGTGCAGTTACGAGATCGACTATCTTGTCACCTGGAACTGCGCTCACATTGCAAACGCAGAGATTCGTCGCCGACTGACCGCTATCAATGCCGCCAGCGGTCGTCAAACCCCTACCATCTGTACGCCCGAGGAACTCATGGGCATGGAGGAGATCGAGAATGTATGACTCCATTATCGCTGAGGTGCACGAAGCGCGCTGGAAGCTGTTCGAAGAGGCAGGCTGCGACTTGCACGTCTTCTTTCAGCATTTGCGAGAGGCGCAAAACAAGCACAGGGAACGGGTAACGGAGTTGCCACGCCGATCGTCGGACGACATGGTGTCTGGCAGCCCTCCATACGCCGGAAGCGTGGCCAAGCGTTTTCGGCGTGTCCCGTCGCCAAAACCCAGCGGACTGAGCGAATGAGCCGAGACGGTTGATTAGAGCAACACACATGAAAATGTTCTTTCGCTTGGTTAGTGGCGTTCTGGCATTTGTTGTCACAAGCGCCCTTGCCCCGACTTCCGCTCAGGCAAGCGGATGCGGGCGGTTGTGCCATGCCGAGTTCTGGAAAACAGCGGCACCGGAGGACGTGCAAGCAGAGCTTGCCAAAGGCTCCGACCCGCACGCGCGGGGTGGTTTCTTCGGTGGGACCCCGCTGCATTTTTCGGCAGCGAACAGTGACTCCCCGGCGGTGGTGAGCATGCTACTCGCAGTAGGGGCGGATGTGCAGGCGCGAACTAGGTCTGGTAGTACTCCACTGCATGCTGCGGCGCAGTATAATGGAAATACTGCGGCATGGTACAATAGAGTGCTTTCGGGGACGGCGGACGTGTTTCCCGGGGTGGTGACCTTTTTCGCCAGTGCCTCAATCGACGATATGGATTCCTTCATAGAGTTTCTGTAGTCAGGGTTTGACTTGTCAGAATACAAGTCCAGAGCGCTTCTTAGATGATCCTTCACGCCGCCGTAGGGCGTTGAGGCGGCTATTGCAGATTCAATCGACTCAATTTCTTCCTTTGAAATTATGTCTGCTATTTTTCTACCGACAAACCGGTACGCAGAGTTCTCTCGTTCTAGGTGCAAGTTGCAGCAGTTTATGAAGTTTTCTCTTCTTGATACGTTTCTCTCATCAGCATCAGCGATAAACTCGACAAAGTCATAAACTTCCCACCATTTTGCATCGAAGAAATAATCTCGAATATAACCGAGATTATCCCGCCAGAACTCTTTTAGTGTATCAATTGGTTTTTTGAAGTAATCGATCCATAAACTTTCGATTAAACATCCTAAATCTGATCCAATAGCTCCGGCCAAGTCGTTGATCTGATAGGTAGGGCTCCGCGATTCAATTAAATGTCCTAAATCTTCTCTAATGATCTTACTAGTGCGAACATTCTTAGGAAACTGGTTCCAGTAAAAGGACAGTAGAGCATTCCATAATCCGTTTCGAAGAGCGTCGTCAATCGAGTCAATCTGCGCCACCTTCGGTGACTTTATTCCCCTTCTTTCTGAAAATCTCATAACTTCAAATCCCGCCCATCGGCGACCGTTGCGTCGAGGTCCCGCCAGTCCTCGTCAGCCTCGGCCATGGCACGGTAGGTATCTCTCCAGGAGAGCTTGGCTTTTTTCGGGTCGTACAAGAAGATACCGTCTCCCGTCTCCTCCAGGACAAGCGAGTCGCTCCAACCGTATTTCTGGATTAACGCCTTCGGAAGACGGATGCCCTTGGAGTTGCCGATAGCGATCAATTTGACGGCTCGTATGCCGCGGACACCGGGTGCTTCGCTCATTGTTACGGCTCTCCTTCGTTCTGGAGAGTAGGTACCGACTCAGGAACGACGCTTCATCCCACGCGGGCTATGCTGACGGCCTTACAAATTCCCCACTTCCAACTCCAGCATCTCCCCATACTTCTGAATTGCTTGCTCGCGTAGCGCCGGCAGATGGCCGGTGGGGAACAGGCCCTTAGTGCCTTCGTACTCGCGCAGAACCTGGCGGGCCACGGTGACCTTGTGCACTTCGGTCGGGCCGTCGGCCAGGCCCATGACGAAGGACTCGGTGATCTGTTTGGAAAACGGCATCTCGTTGGACACACCCAACGAGCCGTGCAGGTAGAGCGCCCGGCAGGCCACGTCGTGAAAGACTGTGGGCATCTGGGCTTTGACCGCGGCAATGTCTTTACGGACCTTGCGGTAGTCCTTGTATTTGTCGATGCGCCAGGCGGTTTGTAGCACCAGCAGTCGGAACTGCTCGATCTCAATCCAGGAATCGGCGATTTTTTCCTGGACCATCTGTTTGTTGGCCAGGATTTCGCCCTGGGTTTCGCGCGACAACACCCGCTCGCACATCAGATCGAATGATTTCTTGACCTGGCCGATGGTGCGCATGGCGTGGTGAATCCGCCCGCCGCCCAAGCGTGTCTGGGCGACCTCGAAGCCCTGACCCGGTCCGCCCAGGATGTGGTCGGCGGGAATCCGCACGTCTTCATAGCTGATATAGGCGTGGTCGCCCTCGTCTTCGGACTCTTCGCCAATACCGACATTGCGAATGATGTTAATGCCCGGCGTGTCCGTCGGCACCACGAACATGGACATGCTCTGATAGGGTGCCGCGTCCGGGTCGGTCACGGCCATGACGATCAGAAAGCTGGCCCAGCGGGCGTTTGAGGAGAACCACTTCTGTCCGTTGATGACCCATTGGTCCCCGTCCCGCTCCGCCTTGCATTTGAACATCTTGGGGTCGGCGCCGGCGTGCGGCTCGGTCATGGAAAAACACGACACGATTTCGTTGTTGAGCAGGGGTGTGAGAAAGCGCTCTTTCAGTTCCGGGGTGCCGTAGTGCGCCAGTATTTCGCTGTTGCCCGTATCCGGTGCCTGGCAGCCGAAGACGATGGACGCAAAGCGGGAGCGACCCAGAATCTCATTCATGAGGGCGAGCTTGAGTTGGCCATAGCCGGGGCCACCCAGTTCCGGTCCCAGATGACAGGCCCACAGGCCGCGCTGCCGGACCTGTTCTTGGAGCTTGGGTACGATTTTTCTGTTGCGCGGATTCTGAATATCGTACGGATTGCCTAAGATATGGTCTAAGGGTTCGACCTCTTCACGAACAAATTCTGTAATCCAATCCAGTTCTTTTTGAAATTCCGGCTCGGTTTCAAACCCCCAGGACATACGCTTCTCCTTTCATCGTGGTCGTTTCGCTTGCGTGAGCGCCGCCAGAGTAGTCTGTTGCTCCGCGTCTGTCGATGTCCCCCGCGTGATGCACTCCTATTGTCTCTTGACTCGCGTAGCCGATTCGCATTAGCCAAGTTTAGCTAGTGGAGGGCCTGTCATGAAAGTCAACATGCACGAAGCCAAGTCGCAACTGTCACGCTTGGCCAAGTTGGCTTGGCAGGGTGAGGAAGTCATCATCGCCAAGGCCGGCGAACCGTATCTGCGGCTGGAGCCGTATCGCCCGCGCAGGGTAGAACGAAAAATGGGTGGGTTGGAAGGTCAGATCTGGATGTCACCTGATTTTGATGAGGAAGACGAAGAGATCATCACTGCCCCGGATAATTTGTCAAGTGTGATTGAAGAATGGGGCTTTGAACATCTGCCGCTGACGTTCTTTCATGTCGAGCAGGCCGGACTGCTGCCTATGCACCACCGCGACCCGTTCGATCGATTATTGATCGCTCAAGCCCAGGCCGAAGGGCTCATCCTCGTGACCAGAGGCCGCCATATCCGGCGCTACGGTATACGCACCCTGGCGGCGTAAGCGTCCGCTGGGAGTGCGGGCCTCCTGCCGCCAGTTGCCTAGCACAGACGAATGGTCACTTCGGTACTGTGCACGCTGGAACTCTCGCCCATATCGGACCGAATCCCCGGATTCAGTGCGTTCACATTGTGACGACCGGCTTCGAGCTTGGGCCAGCGGCCCTTATGCGCCAGGGCCACGCCGCGGGGAGCGATGGCGTCAAGCGTTGCGGTCAATTCAAGCTGACCGGTTTCATTTTCAAGCCGAACACGCGTTCCGTCCGTGATACCCAGCCGTGCTGCGTCGTCCGGGTGCAGGGTGACGCCGGCCTGACCGGCGCGGTGCTGAATGTTTGCGTCGTTGGCGTACGAGTCGTTGAGCCGCCAGCGCGAGGCCGGGCTCAGCAGGCGGAAACGACTATTCGTTGGCTGGGTGTCCGCCCAGGGTTGGGGTACGCGTGGCAGTCCCTTTTGTTCGGCCTTGTCCGAGGCAATTTCAATCTTGCCGCTGGGGGTATCAAACCTCAGGTCTTCGTAGAAAATGAGCGGGGCCGGGCTGATCGAACGCCAGCCTGTCTGTTGGAGCGTGCTGAAGTCACAGCCGGTCTGCATTTCAGCGAGCATCTGGCTGATAACAGCCTCGTCCGGCTCAAATAAGGCCGACTCTTCAAATCCCATGGCCGCGGCCAGACGACGAAAAATTTCCTGATTGGGCAGAGACTCCCCCATGGGCTCGCGCGTTTTGGACTGCGCGCCAATATTGAGATGAAAATAGCTGAAGGTCAGGTCGTCAAATTCGAGAAAACTCGCCGCCGGCAGTACAATGTCGGCAAAATCCGTGGTGTCGGTGGGAAAACAATCGATGGCTACCGTGAACAGGTCTTCGCGTTTGAGGGCCGTGTGCAGGCGTTGCTGTTGCGGGGCCGACGCCGCGGGATTGGTATTCCAACACAGAAGGGCCTGTGAGGTACTCGTGTCTTCGAGCCGTGCGGTAAAATCCATATGGCTGATGCTTGGCGGCCTCCCATTTGCCAACGAGCCGCCGGCCAGCGCATCAAAGTCCAGACCCGCAATAGCGGGGGTGATGTTCAGATAGTAAAAGCCGGCACCGGGTTTACCGATATTCCCGGTCAGCGCCGGCAGCAGCCCACAGGCGCGCATGATATTGCCGCCGGTGGTTTGGCGCTGCAAACCCTGTCCGACCCACAGCAGGGAAGGGCCGGGTCCGTACAGATGGGCGGCGCGTTCGATCAGGTCTGCCGGAACGCCGGTTGTCCGCTCTCCCCAGGCGGGGGTACAGGACGCCAACAAGGGCAGCATTTCGTCGTAACCCACGGTGTGTTCGGCTATGAAGTCAGTCTGAAAAAATCCGTCCCGGTGCAGAACGTGCAGCAGGCTGAAGGCCAGGGCCGCGTCCGTGCCGGGAAAAGGCTGGAGGTGGAGGTCGGCCTGGGCCGCGGTCTCCGTCCGGACTGGGTCGACAACGATCTTGTGGGCGGGGGATTCGGGCAACCAATGCTTGTGCGCGTGCGGGGCGGAATGGGCCGGGTTTGCGCCCCAGACCAGAATGCAGCGCGAGTCCGCGGCCGTGCGGGGGTCAAAGCCGACGGATGAATTCCCGAACAACAGCCCCCAGGCAACATGTCCGGCCATATTGCAGATCGTGTCGGGCTCGACCTCGGTTGCGCCCAGGCGGTGAAAGAAACGCAGGGGAAACATATAGGCCAGCAGCGACAGCGTGCCGGTGTAATGGGTATGAATGACGGCTTCCGGGCCGGTCGTCTGTGCAATATCCCGGAGTTTCGAGGCAATAGTTGAGAGGGCTGCATCCCAACTGATGCGCTCGAACTGGCCGTGGCCTTTGGGGCCGGTTCGTTTGAGCGGGTATAACAAGCGGGCCTGCGCATCCTGCCAGACGCCGTTATAGGCCGTGGCGCATTTGCCGCACAGCGCGCCCCGCGAAACCGGATGGTCCGGGTCGCCCAGCACGCGACTGATGGCTCCGTCTCTTCGCTCGACGACTATGCCGCAGCCGTCATAGCAGTCACGCGGACAGGTGGTCCGTATGCGCTCAAATTGTGGGTCCATACCGTGTCTCCCCTCCGTGTCCCGCGGTGAGCGTTAATTCGGCCTACCCCCCTTTTGTAACCCCCGACGTTCACATAGGCTAGACCGCTCCAGCAGCAAGGGAGGAGCAGGGATGAGGAAGGTTCAGCTTCTGAGAGGTCGTTGGCAGTCGGGAATATGGATGCTGGCGTTGATCGCGATTCTCTCTACCGGCCCCCTCGCGCGGGCCAGCCAAATCACCGCACCGGGGCTGGCCGCCAGCGACGGTATGGTGGTCGGCAACGCGGTGGCCTATCCGTTCAACGCAGCGACTGCGCTGTTTCACAATCCGGCCCAACTCAGCCTGGTGCCGAACTCCTTCTCCACCGGTGCATTCAACATCATGTTTCATCCGTCCTATGAGAATAGGCACGGCATCTTCTTGCCTGATTCTTTGCGCGGGGCGCTGCCGCCCGGCGTCGACCCGGAAGGGTTCCGTGCGTTCAGAGGATTCAGTCCGTCGGCCGATCGCTCAGGGTACTACGACAGCACTAGTCGCGAGTTCCCGATAGCGCCGAACTTCGGCTATCGGACCGACCGGTTTGCACCCTTCTCATTTGGTATGGGTATGTATGGCTCGTTGGGTTTCGCTTTCAACTATGGGGCCGAACCCGAACACGGAGTCCCCAACAATTTCTTTACCGAGTTGGTCGCGGTGTCGCTGGCGCCGTCCCTGGCCTATTCGCTGGCATCGAACCTGCACCTCGGCGTCAGTCTCAATCCGACCTATGGGCGGCTGAAGACCAAATCGCCCACTCCGCTCGGTCGGCTCGATCTCGATGTACGCGGGCCGGGCGTGTTCGGGACTATCGGGGTGATGTATCAACCCACGGACCGCCTCAACCTGGGGCTGACGTATAAGACGCCGGGCAAAATCTGGATGTTCGGCAACGCCCGGGTGGACGGGATGGGCGACGACGCCACGGTCTATTTTAATATCCCGCAGAACGTCAAGTTCGGCTTTGCCTACCGGATCACCGACCGTCTGACGTTTGTCGGTCAGGCGCGCTGGAGCCATCTGTCCGTGTTCGATGAGACGCGCGTCCGGTTCAAGAAGTATACCCCGCTGAATCAACCCGCGGTGGGTCGGGCCAAGGACCGCTGGCGGCTGGGTACCGGGCTCACCTATCAGGTGTCCGAAAACTTCATGCTCGGTGTTGGATTCTCGCATGAGCCGTGGGCCATCAAGGACGACGCGCTCAAGCCCACGCTGGCCGACAATACCGATTATATGGTTGCCTTCGGAGGTCAGTATAAGCACGGCGCGTGGATTTTCGACGTGATCGGTGGTATGGGCCACCTCGAGCCGCGGCGTGCGGACGTTCGGGAAAACCCCGCTTTCCCCGGTCGTTACGATTTGGGTATGAACGTCTTCGGGTTTCAGATGACGCGCCTGCTCGGACCATCAGAAACGGAAGCGACAGGTGATCCCGCGGCGGCGATAAGCCTCGCCTCGTACCGGGACTATGCGGAATCTGCCCGCTACTCTATTGCCGCGTCTCAGCGCAAGCGGAACCCCGAGCGCGGCCTCCTGACCGACCCGAGCCAGGGCGACGATCTCCTGGATACGCTGATCGCGAAACTCTCACGCAATCGTTGCACCCTGCTGCCCCGGTCCGAGTCCGAGCGCATGTTCGCGCTCTCGGACAAGGAACGCCAGCGGTGGTGCCGGCGCTGGGACGACCTGCGACCGGCGTAAGGCGGCCCTGCCGCGTACTGGCTCCCCATTTGTTGACTTGACCAGACGGAAGGCCGGGCGCTACCTTCAGGCGGAAAGGACGGAGACTATGAGTACCGTACTCCCCGCAGTCGAAGAAACGTCGCTCACCCTCCATTTTGGTCCCGTGCTGCAAAAGATGAACGAGCATGAGTTTTTTGAGTTTTGTCAGCTCAATCGTGACTGGCGCTTTGAGCGGACGCATGAAGGGGATTTAGTCATTATGCCGCCCACGGGAGGAAAGACTGGTCAGCGTAATTTTCTCTTGACCACACTCTTTGGCGGCTGGGTTGAAGCGGATGGGACGGGCGTTGGTTTTGATTCGTCAACCGGATTTACCCTGCCGAACGGAGCCAAACGCTCGCCCGACCTCGCGTGGGTCGGGCGTTCTCGATGGGAAGCGCTGACTGAGGACCAACAGACTGAGTTCCCGCCGCTGTGTCCGGACTTCGTTGTTGAACTGCGTTCGTCGTCCGATACGCTTGCTCCGCTTCAGGCCAAAATGCAGGAATATATGGACAACGGAGCTCAGCTTGGCTGGCTGATTGACCCCGAGGAGCGCCGCGTCCATATCTACCGGCCCGGGATGCCAACCGAGTGTCTGGATAATCCTGACGGTCTGGACGGCGAGCCTCTTTTGCCAGGCTTGCGCTTGCCGGTGGCCAAGCTGTGGGGGGAGGGGTGAAGCCCGTCGCGGGGCAGCAATGTCTCACCGAACGATGTGATACCCGGTAGCCTCTCGCCGGAGTATGGCCCAGCGTTTTCGGCGCGCCCTGTCGCCAAGCACCAGCGGCCCGAGCGAACGAGACGAGATGGTTAATATGTACTACAGTTGAGGTTGTATAGGGGTAGAAGGTCGTTTGGTACTTAGCCAGCCTTTTTGATCCATACTCGCTTGTCCCTTCTCGGATTTTTCGTTAGCCTCAATTCCATGTTGGATTGGTCGTCTTGCCCCGCCGTCGAGCGCGTACCTGGTAGAGTGAGCGGGGCGTGGGTCTTTCGCGACACTCGTGTCCCGGTGAAGGCACTCTTTGAGAATCTGGAAGATGGGACGTGTCTTGATGATTTCCTGCTCTGGTTTCCTGGCGTCACGCGCCAGCAAGTCGAAGCCGTGCTCAACCATACCCAGCAAAGCCTCCAGACCGAGGCAAAGTAAACTCTATGCGGGTACTGTTTGACCAAGGTACCCCGGTTCCCCTGCGTCGTTACCCTGCTCTCCACGCTGTTGCCACTGTCTTCGAAAAGGGATGGAGTACGCTTCAGAATGGAGAACTGCTCAGCACTGCTGAGTACGAAGGGTTCGAGGTCTTGGTCACTACGGATCAGAATCTGGAGAATCGTCAGATCGCGGTTAACCGTGTCGTTGCCGCTCTCAATTCAGTAAAACCGGGTGGGTATCTGGAAGTGGAGTTCTAACGCCTGGTGGCGCTCCCTTACCGCTCCCCCTTATACAACACTCCCTGATCGTGCAGCGTGGTAATCGTGTCCGAAGAGCGGCCCAGGTATTGACTCAGTACCTCGGCGTTGTGCTGACCGAGCAGGGGAGCCTGGAGGTCGGGTTCATCCGGGAAGGCCGAATACTTGAACGGGAAGCCCGGAATGGTGACCTCGCCAAGAATATGGTCAGGCACCTGCCGGACCATTTTGCGGGCAATGAAATAGGGATGGGAGACCGTTTCTTCAATCGATAACACCGGTCCGGCCGGAACGCGGTGGTCGGCCAGGGCTTTGAGCGCGGCCTCATCGCTCGGAAACGATTGCAGCCAGGCCTCAATCATGGCAATCAGTTCTTTTTGATTCTGGCCGCGCGCCTTGGCAGTGGCAAAACGGGGGTCATCCACGAGTTCCGGCTTGCCCAGCGCCTTGGCCACATTCGGCCACTGGCGGTTCAGGGCTAAAATCACACAATGGCCCTGCCTGCTCTTGAACACGCCCAGCGGACAGGAGGCATAATGATGGGTGCCGAAACGCATGGGTTTGTATTTGCCGTTGCTGGCGGCAAAGGCCTGCACTTCAACGGACTGCATATGATACAGGGCATCGACCATGGAGATATCGACGTGCTGGCCCTGGCCGGTGCGGTCCCGGTGCAGCAGGGCATAGCCGAGCGCCCCAAAGGCACTGACCCCGGCAATGCCGTCGGCTATGGCCACACCAACGAAACGCGGCGGGCCGTCCGGGTCGCCCGTCATATGCATAATGCCGGAAAAGCCCTGGGCGATATAATCGTAGCCGGTCAAATGGGACAGCGGACTCTTCCGGCCGAAGGCGGAGATGGAACACATGACCAGGCCGGGATTGAGCGTCTTGAGGGATTCGTAATCCAGATCGCGCCGTTCCATCACCCCAGGTCCGTAATTTTCAATGACGACATCCACCTGGGGGATGAGCGCCCGAATCAGCTCGACGCCTTCCGGTCGTTTGAAATCGATACACAGGCTTTTCTTGCCGCGATTCTGCTGAATGAAGTAGATGCTGCGATTGTCTTTCACAAAGGGCAGGGAGCGCGCCGGGTCGCCGCCCGTAGCCTGTTCGACTTTGATGACGTTCGCCCCGAGTTCGGCCATGAGCCGGGTTGCCGTCGGACCGGCCAGATACTGGGTAAAGTCGAGTACGGTTGTACCGGCCAGCATGGATGGTTGTGTGTCTGCCATAGCAGTCCTCCCTTTTGTTGAGCGACTGTATAGCGGAAAGCGGGGCGTTAGCGAAGGGGCGACTCACAGCGTCGAGCCGTGCGCTTGTCGAACCGGCTGCGACGCTATAGGAGAGGAACACAAATTTCTCAACAAAGGAGAATGTCATGAAAGTAGGATTACTCGTCCCCAATCTTGGGCCTTTAGCCACCGGACCCGGCTCGGTGGATGTGGTAACGACCATTGCCATGAAGGCGGAAGAGCTGGGCTATGATGCACTCTGGGTGGCCGACCATGTGATCATGCCAATGCACATCGAATCCCGTTACCCGTATAATGACACCGGCGAGTTCCCGGCCAATCCGGCCGACGGTTTTCTTGAGCCGTTGTCGCTGCTGGGCTATCTGGCCGGGGCAACCAAGCGGGTCCGGCTGGGGACCTGGGTGCTCGTGCTGCCGCACCGCAACCCGATTGTCACAGCCAAAATGTTCGCTACCCTGGACGTGCTGTCGCGGGGACGCATGATGCTGGGGGCCGGCATTGGCTGGATGGAAGAAGAGATCAGTCTGCTCGGCGCACCGTTCAAGAAACGCGGCAGGCTGAGCGATGAGTATCTGCAAGCCATGCGCGAGCTGTGGACGAATCCCGACCCGCAATTTGACGGTGAGTTCTGCAAGTTCAGCGATATCAAATGCGAACCCAAGCCGGTCCAGAACCCGCTACCGGTCTGGATTGGCGGGCATTCCGCCCGCGCGATGCGACGGGTCGTCGAACACGGTGATGGCTGGGTTGCGGTGGCCAAGAGTTATGACGGGTTCAAAGAGGGGGTGGAGATGATCAGAGTCGCCGCGGACAAAGCCGGACGGGACATGAGCAGCATCAAAATTCTGGTCGCTCCAGCCTACACCACCTCGGTTGATACCTTCATTGAAGAGACCAAACGCTATCAGGACCTGGGCTATGATTCTTTTCTGGCGCCGCTGCCGTTATGGAGCGACAAGCTGGAAGAGGGCGTAGGATTTATGGAGGATTTCGCACAGAAAGTGACTCTAGAGCCGTAGCGGGCTTGCCTCCTCTTACGGGTCGGTCAGGAACCCACCCCGGCCTGCGGCCACCCCTCCCGAGAGGGGAGCTTTTTTATCCCCTCCTTGGAGGGGTGCCGCGCTAGCGGCGGGGGGGGGTTCTTTTTGCATCGCACGTACGGGGGGGGGGGTTTTTTTTTTTTTGTGGAGGGGGGAAGGCACAAATTCCCCCTCCGCGGCGGGGTGGGTTCCTTTTCGCATCGCACGTACGGGGAGGGGATTTCTTTTTAGCTGGTGTAGGGGCAATGCACGAATTGCCCCTACGGCTGGTGAGGATCGAAACACAACTATGCGTGCGCTTCACTGGGACGGACAAAACCTGCGGGTGCAGGAGCGGTATCCTGCACCGCAGGCGAGTGCTGAGCGGGCGCTGGTGCGCGTCCGACTGGCCGGGGTGTGTTCGACCGATTTGCAGATCCTCAAAGGCTATATGGACTTCCGGGGTGTACCGGGGCATGAGTTCGTGGGTGAGGTCTCCGAAGGGCCGGCCGACTGGCCGGGTAAACGGGTTGTCGCTGAGATCAATTTCGGCTGCGGCCGGTGTGAGGCGTGTGGGCGCGGCATGCAGCGTCACTGCCCAACCCGCCAGGTCATGGGCATCCTGGGCGCGGACGGCAGCTTTGCCGAATATCTGTCTGTGCCGATTGCTAACCTGCATCCCGTTCCCGACTCCGTTCCCGACGAAGCCGCGGTTTTTACCGAACCGCTCGCCGCCGCGTTTGAAATCCTGGAACAAATACCTGTCCGGCCTGGAATACCAACGGTCGTGCTCGGCGATGGCAAGCTGGGTTTGCTGTGCGCGTTCGTGCTGCATCAGGCTGGCGCGGCGGTGACCGTTGTCGGTCGGCATGACACGAAACTCGCCCTGGCGAAGAAGGCCGGCATGAGAGCGGTGAATCTCTCCGACTGGCAATCCCAGGCCGTTGATCTGGTAGTTGAAGCAACCGGCTCGTCTACCGGTTTGCAACTCGCCATGGCGGCCGTCCGTCCACGTGGTATGCTCGTGCTGAAAAGTACGCTTGCCGAGAACCATAGCCTCTCGCTGGCACCGTTAGTCATAAACGAGGTCACGGTGGTCGGCTCGCGCTGCGGCCTGTTCCCCCCGGCCCTGGACGCGTTGGCCCGCAACCGGATTCCGGTTACCGCCCTGATTGAGGCGGCGTATCCGCTCTCCGCCGGTATGCAGGCCCTCAACCACGCCGACCAGCGTGGGGCTCGTAAAGTGCTGTTGCGCACCACTCCTTCTCGACGCTAGACTGCTGTCAGCATATCTTCCTGTCCAAGAGGGGGACGTAGACGATGGATAAGAAAACGCTGATCGCCGTTGGGCTCCTGATTGTGGTGGTTGTTGTGTCACTGGAATGGCTTCGCTCCGGGCCTTCCTCGGACGTCCCGCCGGAAGTGATACAGCGGGATATCTTTATTGGGGCGGCCGGCTCGGGCGATATGCAGACTATGCTGGAGATGCTGGAGCAAGGCGTGGACATCAACGTCCATGCCTCCTTCGGCGGCCCGACGGCCCTCATTGTTGCCGCGCGGTTTGGCCATGTTGCCATTGTCGAAGCGCTGCTTGAGCACGGTGCCGATGTCAACGCCGAAGATGACTACGGCCAGACCGCACTCTATTTCGCCAAGAAAAACAGCAAAACCAGAGTTATTGAACTGCTGGAAGCCGCAGGCGGAACTTCGCCACCAGTCGAAAAGGTGGATACACAGCCGTCGACAAGCGATGTCTGAAATCCCGCGGGTTCTTGCGGATTGACCTTGTCCCATGAGCAGGATAGGACGACCCTCGTCAGGGCCGAGCCTTGTTATCTGAAGAAAGAAAACGTTTCGCATATTTTGCATATTAAGGAGGAATACTATGGCGGCACCCGTATATGTGCTTGGTGGGCATCAGACCGATTTCGCTCGCAACTGGATGAAAGAGGGGAACGACATTGTCGATATGCTCAAAGAAGCGGTAGCGGACGGCTTCTCATCAACGGAGATTGATCCGCAGGAAGTCGATGTCGCCCATGTCGGCAATTTCGCAGCGGAACTCTACTGCAAGCAGGGCCATCTCGGTGCCTTCCTGGCGGAGATCGATCCGGCTCTCTCAGGGATTCCTACCGCGCGACACGAAGCGGCCTGCGCGTCAGGCAGTATTTCCATGCTGATGGCCTCGGCAGAAATCGAAGCCGGCCGGTATGATCTCGCGTTGGTCGTTGGGGTCGAGCAGATGAAGACCGTTGACCCGGCCACGGGCGGAGATTTTCTCGGCACCGCGGCCTGGTACGATCAGGAAGCCAAAGGGGTGGAGTTTGCGTTTCCAAAGCTGTTCGGCCAGCTCGGTGACGTGTATGAAGAACGCTACGGGCTGCGTGAAGAGCACCTTACCCGGATTGCCGAAGTGAATTACTCGAACGCCCGCCGCAACCCCAGAGCACAAACCCGCGGCTGGTTTTCGGACGAATCACAGAATCTGGACTCCGGGAAATATGGGAATCCGGTGGCCGGTCGGCTGCGGGTGCGCGACTGCTCCCAGGTCACCGACGGTGCCACCTCGATTTTCTTGGCCTCGGAATCCTTTGCAAAAAAATACGCCGAACGGAGAGGGTTGGCTTTGGCGAATCTGCCCCAGATTCTGGGCTGGGGTCACCACACCGCCCCGATCAAGTTTGATACCAAAATCGCCCAGAGCAAGGGCAACCCCTACGTCCTGCCCCATACGCGGCAGGCTATTGTGGATGCCTTTCAACGGGCCGGTCTGTCCGATGCCTGGCAGGTGCAGGGTATCGAGACGCACGATTGTTTTACCACCTCCGAGTATATGGCCATCGACCATTTCGGTCTGACCAACCCGGGCGAGTCGTGGCAGGCCATCGAGGATGGCGTGATTGAATTTGGCGGCAAGCTGCCGATTAACGCCAGCGGGGGGTTGATCGGCTGTGGACACCCGGTTGGCGCAACCGGGACGCGTCAGGCCCTGGACGCCTTTCGTCAGGTGACGGAAACGGCTGGAGATTACCAGATTGACGGCGCGAAAAAAATCGCGACCCTGAATATCGGTGGCTCGGGCACGACCAGCGTGGCCATGGTCATTGGCTCCTAGCCGGTGACAGGGCGTAGAGAGAAACCCATGTTTGAAAGGGCGGCCGACTGGTCGCCCTTTTTAGCGGCCGACCGGATAGACAATCAGCCGTCGAAACGGCTCTTCCCCCTCACTGTGTGAGATCAAGCCATAGCTCTTCACCACTTGGTGCTGCAAGCGTCGCAGCCGCGCGCGTTGTGGCGAAAGCTCGCACTGCTCGTTCTGGGCAATCACCCGCTGCACGCCGGCTTCGGCCTCAGCCAGTGCGGCCCGATCTTCAGGAAATTCCTCGCTGAGATGATCGCGTAGGAACTTCTCCATTTGCGAGGCCGTATCGCTGCGTAAGGCGTAGAGCGGCATGCCGCGTTCGACCAGCAAACGGAGCGCTTTTGGTTGGCGTTTGGCCTGGCCTCTGACCGTGAGAATGACATCGGCGTAGGTCGGTTGGGCGACAACCCGAGCCGGGACATCGAGCGCATGTATGGCGTGTTCGAGCCGCTGTCGATTAATGCCGTAGGGATAAATCCGCAGAACCCGGTTTTGCGGTCCCTGGGTGGGAGCGGCAGTCTGGTCCTGAAGCGCGGAATCGGTCTCCGTCAACTGCTCGGTCGTAATGCTGCCGTCCTCCTGGCGGGTGCGTATCTCCAGGCTGGAACTCCAGCCCCGCAGCAAGCCGTCAACCGCGGCTGCCACGTCGGGGTGGACGGCAAAGCGGTGCCGTGTATGGATTTCAATCAGCACGTCGAAGGTCGGGGGTGCCTTCCGTTCCTGTACGGTCTTTTGGGTCCGCCGCCGCCGGGCTTCGTCATCGCCCAGGGTCACCGACTGCACGCCGCCAATGAGGTCTGCCAGGGTGGGATTCAGGACGAGATTCTCCAGCGTCCCGCCGTGCGCCGTAGCAATCAGCCGGACGCCGCGCTCGGCAATCGTGCGGGCCGCTTCGGCCTCGGCCTGCGTCCCGATCTCATCCACCACAATGACTTCGGGCATGTGGTTCTCAACTGCTTCGATCATCACCTGGTGCTGACGGTCCGGTGAGGGCACCTGCATCCGCCGGGCACGCCCGATAGCGGCGTGGGAAATATCTCCGTCGCCGGCAATTTCGTTTGAGGTATCCACGATAACGACCCGTTTGCCGTCCTCGTCGGCCAATACACGGGCCGCCTCGCGCAGCAGAGTGGTTTTACCCACACCTGGCGGGCCTAAGAGCAGAATGCTCTTGTCCGGCTGATGCACCAAATCCTGGACGATATCGAGCGTCCCGAACACGGCCCGTCCGACCCGGCAGGTCAGTCCAATGACACCGCCCGTGCGGTTGCGAAGCGCGGAGATGCGATGCAGGGTGCGCGGAATGCCGGCCCGATTGTCGTGGCTGAACGCGCCGATGCGTTCCACCACAAAGGCGATGGTCTCGGCATCGACCGGCTCGGCGGCCAGATCGGTGGTCTTGGCAACATACCGCGCCTCGGGCGGACGACCCAGGTCGAGAATGACTTCCAGCAAATCGTGCAGGGCGCTTTCCCGCAACACGGTCTGACGTAGCGTTGGCGGAAAAACGTCCAGCAGCAGCTCGATGTCGTCAACGGTTTCCAGGCTCATGACAGGGTGCGGAATATTGCTACTGGTCCAGGTACAGACCGTCAATCTCAGCCTGTCGCGTTTGCAACACAGTGCGGCGTTTGACCTTGAGGGTGGGTGTCAATTCGTTGCTGTCCTGCGAGAACGGTTCGGCCAGCAGGGCGAACTTGCGGGGCTGGGCGTGCCGCGGCAGGCTGCTGCTCACCGTCTCGAAACACTGCTGAAACAGCGCGCGGATGGTAGGATGGTCCAAAACGGCCGGCCATGCGCCGCTCACCCCGTGCGTGCCCGCCGTGATTTCCACAAACTCGCGGTCGGGCACCAGTAGCACCGCCAGATAGGGACGTTGGTCTCCAATCAGGCAAGCCTCCTCGATCAGTGGCTCCTGGCGAAAGCGTCCCTCAATGGGCTGCGGCGCGACGTTCTCGCCCTGTGAGGTGATAAGCAGGTCTTTCTTGCGGTCGGTAATGGACAGAAAGCCCTGAGCATCGATTGCTCCTATATCGCCAGTGTGCAGCCAACCCTCGGCGTCCAGGGCGGCGGCCGTGTCCTCCGGCCGGTTGTAATAGCCGGCCATGACGTTCGGCCCGCGCACGCACACCTCTCCGTCGTCGGCAATACGGACCGAGACCTGGGGCAAGGGCGTTCCGACGCTGCCGACCCGGTTCCGGTCCGGCGTATTACAGGCCACGACCGGCCCGGCCTCGGTCAGGCCGTAGCCCTCATAGACGGAGATGCCCGCGCCATAAAAGAAGCAGGCCAGGTCCGCGTTGAGCGGAGCACCGCCCGACACCAGAAAACGAATCCGTCCGCCGAGCGCCGAGCGTAGCGCGCGGAATACCAGCCGGTCGGCCAGACCGTGTTGCAGGCTGAGCGGAAGGGGCAGGGCGGCTGTTCCGACGTCGGCGGTGCGTACCCGGCCGACCGCTCGTCCGACTTCCAACGCCCAGCTCAGGATTTTCTGTTTCACAAAGGACGCGCTTTCTCTTTCGCCCAGCATATGCTGATAGACCCGTTCCAGCACACGCGGCACACAACACAGTATGGTTGGCCGAACTGCGGACAGGTCGTCGGTCAGGCTGGCGATTCCGCCGCCGTAGGCGATAGTGCCGCCGGCCCGCAGACTTGTGTAGAATCCGCCGGTGCGCTCGAACCCGTGCGACAGGGGCAGAAAGGACAGGAGCAGGTCCTCTTCATTCAGCGGCAGGACCGCGGTCGCATCCTCGGCGTTGGCCAGCATATTGGTATGGCTCAGCATAACGCCCTTGGGCCGGCCGGTCGTGCCCGAGGTGTAGATGATGGTCGCCAGACCGGGGTCGGGCACCGGCTGGGCCGGCCCGCTGCTGTGTTCGCCGCTGGCCAGCAGGTCTGTCAGGCTGAGCGCGGTGAGACGGTTCGGCAATCCGGCATCCGGCGCGGAATCCGTGTCGAGATGGATAACCTGCCCGAGGCTCGGCACCTCGGAGGCAATCTGGGCAATTTTTTGCCGTTGGTCATCGCCGGCCACGGCCAGCACGCTCGCCCCGGCATCGTTGAGGATATAGGCCAGGTCGTCCGGCGGACTGGTCAGGTAGAGCGGTACGTCTACCCCGCCCAGATACAGACAGGCCAGATCAAGCAGCGGCCATTCGGGCCGGTTGTCGGCCAGGATGGCCAGCCGGTCGCCCGGCTGAAAGCCTAAAGCCGCCAGCCCGCGGGCAGCCCGAACAATCTGGTCGCCAAACTGCTGCCAGGAGATGTCTTCCCAGGAGCTGCCGCGTTTGCGCAGAAAAACGCGCCGCGAGCCGTACCGCGCGGCCCGGTCAAGAATCATGCTGGTCAGTGACGTATCGCCCATGTTTCAATCTCGCCGCCGAAGAACTGCGCCCCGTGGAACTCCGCGTCAGGCCACGACCTGTTTCAGGAACTGGGCCAGGTCCGCGTTAAAATCCGCAGGTTTTTCCAATTGGTAAAAATGACCGACATCTTTGAGGATTTTAATCTGGGCATTGGGAATATTATCGGCCAGGAATTGATTGGCTTCGACCGGCGTGGCCTGGTCCTCTTCGCCGGCAAAAATGATGGTCGGCTTGGTGATGTTCTTGAGTTGATCCGAAATATTCCACTGAAAGACCCCCTTCGGGTCGGTCGCGTTGGCAAAAAAGACCTGCTCGGTAAAATTGTCATCTACCGCGAAACAGGCCTTCATCAGGTCTAAAATTTCCGGCTTGTCCTGTTTGGTCTTTGCCGCGACCGCGCCTTCCATCAGACCGCCGAACGCGCCGGTGAGGTCTTGCTGAAAGGCCTGCATGGCCTCAGGGGGCATGCCGGCTCCGAGATTGGTTCCGCTGCTGACGATGGCCGTAGCCAGGACGCGGTCGGGAAAGTCGAGGTTGAACTGCATGGCAATCATGCCGCCAATCGAATTGCCGACCAGAATCGCCTGCTCGTTGCCGGTTGCGTCGAGAATGGCGGCAACGTCCGCGGCCATCTCGGGAATGGCATAGCCGGACTCGGGCTTATCCGAACGCCCATGGCCACGATGATCGACCGTAATGCACTGATAATCCCGTGCAAACGAGAAGGTCTGAAAATACCAGATATAGCCGTTGGTCGAAAACGGATGCAGAAACACAATCGGTGTTCCCGATCCATAACTTTCGTAATACACATTCACGCCATCTCGATGCACATGCGGCATAGTGCCCTCCTTAGTGTGTGATTCTCACGGCCCCGCTGTATCACACCCCCAACGCCTTGACGAGGGTGTACGGGTATGTGAGAAAAAGAAAAATTGAGGAGAGCCGACCACGACTGCCGGTGTTTGCCCGGAATGTGGTCGCGCAGCAAAGCGTAAATAAGGAGGACTGGATGGAGATTACGACTGAACGCATTCATATCAATGTCAACGCGCAGACTATGGACGGCTATCTGGCCCGACCGGCTGACTCGACACCCCGGCCGGCCGTGCTCGTCTTCATGGAAATTTTTGGGGTGAATTCCCATATTCGGGATGTGACCGAACGTGTGGCAAAAGCGGGCTATGTCGCGCTGGCGCCGGACTTCTTTCATCGGACCGGCCCTGGGGTGGAGTACGGATATGACGAAGCGGGTATGGAAGCCGGCATTAAGCTGCTGAGCCAGCTCAACGCAGACGAGATGGCGGCGGATGCGCTGGCGGCCGTTTCTTTTCTCAAACGCAAGAATTTTGTGATTGGCAATAAAATCGGGGCCATGGGGTTTTGTGTAGGCGGACATATGACCTATTTAGCCGCGTGTGAAACCGATGTGGTCGCTGCAGCCAGTTTTTATGGTGGCGGGATTGCCGGGGATCAAGGCTTTGGTGGCCAGCCGTCAACCGTCGGCCGGACCGGGCAGGTTGAAGGCCGCATGCTGTGTCTGTTCGGCGGGAAAGATGCCCACATCCCCATGTCCGATGTGGATACGATTCGGGGCGCGCTCGAAGCCAACAACATTCAGCATGAAGTCGTGGTTTATCCCGAGGCTGACCACGGATTTTTCTGCGACCAGCGCGGGTCGTATAATGAAGCCGCGGCGACCGACGCCTGGGAGCGGGTGAAAGCCCTATTTGCCGAAGAACTCGGTGCGTAGCCTGCGGCTGACCGGACTGTTCGTGGACCACAAGGGCGCACAACTGTGCGCCCTTCTTATTTGAACAAAAGAGAGTAAGGGAGGGCGTGATGGGCAGCCTTGATGGAAAAGTCGCGATTATCACCGGAGCAGGGCGTTTGCGCGGGATTGGCCGGGCCGCGGCCCTGGCCCTGGCCGAACTGGGAGCCGATATCGTTGTCACCGGAACCGGGCGTGACCCGCAGCACTATCCGGAAGATGAAAAAGCCGCGGGCTGGCGGGATATTGAGAGTACGGCCGAGCAGGTACGGAGTGTTGGCCGACGTTGTTTGCCGCTGGTTGCCAACGTCACCGACCGTGTGGCGGTGCAGGACACCGTCGATGCCACGCTCAAGGAGTTCGGCCGGATTGATATCCTGATCAACAATTCGGCTTTTGCGCGCGGGCCGGACCGGCTGCCGCTGACCGAGCTTCCCGAAGACGTGTGGCGGAAAGTCCTCGACATCAAGCTCACCGGCAGTTTTTTGATGAGTCAGGCCGTGGTGCCGGCCATGATTCAGCAGGGCCAGGGAGGCAGTATTCTGAATATCTCGTCCATTGCCGGCAAAAAGGGCAACCCGAATATGGTTGCCTATTGTACCTCGAACTTCGGGATCCAGGGCTTTACCCAAGCCCTGGCCATGGAATTGGCCGCACATAATATTCGGGTCAACGCAGTATGTCCGGGCATAATTGATACCTCGCGTATGGACGACCTCGGGCGGGATAACACCTGGAACAAAACGATTCAGCAGTTGATCCCTCTGAATCGACCCGGTTCCGATACGGAGATTGGGAAATTCCTGGCCTATCTGTGTACGCCTGACGCGTCGTATATTACCGGCCAGTCCCTCAATATTGACGGTGGCGTAGTGATGTGGTGATACTGATTGTCGGAGTGAATATAATGATCCTGCACCATTGGGAGTGCCTTATTGACGTTGCCTCAACCGAGGGACGCGGGTCCTCCGGTATCTCCAACGCCACCCATGTGGCGAGTAAGGGTGCGGTTCAGACTCGAATGGAATGCAGGAATTTCACAAAATAGCGAGCGGCCTGCACGATATCGGCAGTGCACTCGTCAAGCGTGGCACGGCAATGGGGCCATTGGTGCCGTCACTCATAGCGGTCCCCATTTTGCTTCTGTTTGCCTGGCTGTTCCGGGAAACGGCTGTCCTGATGGGATTCCCCGTCATTACCGTGACGCTGGTAATCATAATGGCGTGCGTTCTGTACAGCTACCATCGCCATTACGCATCGTTTGCGAAGAATGATCCTGATAGACTACAATCTGAGGAGTACCGATACGAGATGACTCGCGTACAGATGCTTGCGGCCAAAGGGCTTCAGGAGCCGCTGCCCGAAGACAGTCTTCCGCTGGCTGACCCAACGCGAAACTTGTCCGGGGCTGATACGCCGAACGAGGGTGAGGAAGCATCCGCCTCGGCCGTTAGGGATCAGGAAAAGGCACCATGAAAGCATATCTTTTTGCGTACAGTCAGGCGTGCACGCAAGCACAGGTGCAGGCCTTTCTCAACGATACCAAGGCCATCAAGATGTGGGTTGCGCCGTTTCCGTACGCCGCCATCCTCGTATCAGATCTCGATACTCAGGATCTCAGCGCCATCCTTCACAGACGGCTATCGGATGCTTGGTTCATAGTGACGGAAATAAACAGTCACACTGCGGACGGATGGCTGCCAGGAAATCTCTGGGAATATGTGAACAAGCCGGAACAGGCGTGGTCCCAGAAGTTGTTCGAGCAAATCCCGCCTCCGAAAACGTCGCCTCCGCAAACAAAGTCACCTGACAACCCGTTTGCGGTCCCCTTACAACGTTGACTGGGGCTCCACCTGACTGTCAACCAGCTTGACCGACAGCGTATCCCGTCTGGCATTGACGTGGTTGATGCTGACGTGGACGGGGGTGCCGAGGGGTAGCGGTGGCGCATTGTTCATGGGGACGAACAGGAGCGTCTCGTCCAACTCGACAAAAAGCCGGCGGTGTTGGGCGCGTACGACTTGGCCACTGACGACCTCCCCTTGCTGTCCCTCAAGCAAACGCAGTAACCAGAAGCGTGTGCTCTCGCGCTCGCAACGTCGGGCATCTCCAATAGCAGCCTGGGTACTCGCCGCCACGACCTGAAGCTGGCTCTCCTGAAACAGGGCGCCGCCATGTACAAGGTGGTGCTTGATCTGGTGATGCATCTGAAGGTCGGTATAACGCCGGAGCGGGGAGGTCGCCTGGGTATATAATGGCAGCCCTAGGGCGGTATGTGCCTCTGGCAGGGTGCCGAGCTGAGATGGGGACATCAGGCGTCTGGCCGCATGGACATAAGTTTGCCGGGTGGGGAAATCGGAGCGGTCCGGAATGGTGTCATCCGGCGGTGGCTGGCCGATATAGAGGGCGGGGAGGTGGTTGGCGTGGCAATAGCGGGCGGCTGTTTCGTTGGCCATGATCATGCATTCACTCACCAGGCCACGGGACGGTGAGTTATAGTCGAGCAGGGTCGTTGAGACCGTTCCGTTGCTCACCTTGACCTTGACTTCGTCTCCGTCGATCACAACGGCTCCCTGGGAGATACGTTGCTCTTTCCGTTTCTGGGCGAGTTGGGCGAGTTGCCGCAGGGTCGAGCCATAGGAGGCCGTGCTGCCTTCGACTAAGGCCGCGTCCGCTTCGGCATAGGACAGGCGACGAGACACCCGAACGATACTGCGGGTGATGCGTTCGGGCTGGAGGTGGCCGGTCTCATCAATGTGGACAAAAAAGCTGAGCGCGCGTCTCTCCGCTTGCGCAATAAGACTGGCCTTCTCTTCGCTGATGACCGGCGGCAGCATGGGAAATTTGCCGCTCGGCAGATAAATGGTCGTGCCACGTGCCAGGGCGGATTTGTCGAGGATGCTCCGCGGCGGGGCATAGGCACCAGCGTCGGCAATATGGATGCCGATGAGGAGCTTCCCATCGCGTTCGGTCAGGCTGAGCGCGTCGTCGATCTCGTTCGTATCGGCATCATCAATCGTAAATGTTTCCAAAGCCGTCAGGTCTTCCAGAGTGCCCTGCTCGCCGCTGTCCGCCGGAAAGACTGGGAGATCGTTCGCCGCTTGGAGGGCTTCCTCGGAAAAATACGTCGGAATGTGATAGCGCAGCAGGCAGAGTTCTTCGTCCGGCTGCCAGATACCGATGTCGACAAGCAATTGAAACGCGGCGTCCCAGGGCTGTCCCTTGCCCTGAAAGCCGATGGCATTCAAGAGTTGCAGAGCTTGCGGGCGTTTGTCATATCCCTCGCCATACAGAGCCAAACCCTGAATCAATGCCAGAAATTGTGTATGGCCTGGGGGTGGCTCACCTACGGATCGGCCTTGTAGTTGCGCTTCCATCCAGGTGAGGAAGGCCTGCTGCTCCCGGGCTTTTTCGTGCTCTCGTTGCTGCTGAAGCAGGCGCTCCTCCACACTGTGTGGGTCTCGCGGAGAGAAAGAGCCGGCCTGTTTCTCCTTAAAATACAGAGACTGGTTCCAGAGTGCCTCAAGGACGCCGGCAATGGCGAACGGCTCATCACCGGAAACGATAAATCCGGCCAGTTCTTGCCAGGTGAAGACGGCAGTATGGTCCGCTTCCAACAGTTCCCACAGCTCTTTGAGATCTATCGTCTGGGCATGGTGCCGTATGGTATCGCGCAGCTCGGCGAGACGTCTTTTGCGGTCTGCGGAGGACTGGTCGAGTGAAAACGTCGCTCGACAATCGAAAAATATACGCTCCCTCGATACGGACAGTTTTTTGTCACTTTCCCCGAGGAGTTCCAGACTGCCTTTTCCTGAGGTGCCGATTTTTTGAACAACGCCGAGCGCAAGCTGCCCACGTTCACGATAAACAACGACGGATCCAGGCTGCATAAGGGTTTCAATCTTCTAGCGTATCGTAATGCGTGGGTTTCGGGTCCTGACACAGGCGTCCTACATATCTGTTTGCATTGGCCAGAGAAATACCCTTGGGGGCTGAGGCGAGGCCGGTATCAAAAAGAGCCGGCTTCGGGCCTGGATGTCTGCCGGTTGCCCGACCTGCTATACTACCCGGACACTTGGACAATATCTTGATGAAGCGGGAGGAGTTGATGCGCGACTATGTTCTCTACCACGCCCATTGTCCGGACGGCTTTGGAGCCGCCTGGGCAGCCTGGAAACGACTGGGCGAGACGGCGACCTATGTGCCGGTTCGTCACGGTGTGCCGCCACCGCCCCTCCCGGACTGTGCGCGCCTCTTCATGGTTGATTTTGCCTATCCGGCAGAACAGCTCGGGCAACTGAGGCAGAGCGTGACGCATATCACCGTCCTGGATCATCATAAATCGGCGCAGGCCGCGCTTGCGGATATCCGGGAGCAACCGCCGCGCTTTGCGCCCGACCAGACCCCGCCAGGTCTGTTTGCGCTCTTTGATATGGACGAGTCGGGAGCAACCCTGGCGTGGCAGTATTTTCATCCCGAGACGGATTGCCCGGAACTCCTGCGCTATATTAAAGACCGGGACCTGTGGCAGCATGCCTTGCCGGGCAGTCGGGCGATCAACGCGGCCATTCGAAGCTATCCGTACGATTTTACGGTCTGGGCGGACAAATTAGCTGCGGCAGGGCATCTGCCGCAGCTCCTTGCGGACGGCGAGGCGATTCTGCGTAAACAAGCCCACGACATAGAGGAACTGCTGGCCGCAGTGATGTGGATGGAGCTGGGTGGCTACCGGATTCCCGTCGTCAATGCCACCGGAAATACCTCCGATCTGGGGCATCGCTTGTGCGAGATGTTTCCCTCGGCGGCGTTCAGTGCCAGCTATCGGGATACTGCCGAGGATCGCCGGGAGTGGAGTCTCCGCTCGACGGGCGACTTCGACGTCAGTGCGGTCGCCAGGCGCTACGGCGGAGGCGGACATCGGAATGCCGCCGGCTTTCAAACCGCGCGGCCACCGTTGTTGGTTGAAGCCGATTGATTGCTGAGGGCCGGGAATCCGGCCCCGCCGCGCCCCACCGGGCAACCACAGGGGGTTGCCCCTACAAATGCCCCATGTTTCGCGCTAAGAGGCAGGGGTGTTGATCTCGGTGTTCTCCGTTATAGTGTCCCGACTTGAGACGTATCGCGAGGCGCGCAGAAGCATCGATTCATTATGGCCGAGCTGAAAGTCAAAATACTCAACAGCATGCAGGATGTGGGACGGGAGGAGTGGGATGGCCTGCTCGGGCGGGGCTCGCCATTCCTCGAATGGGACTGGCTGGCGTGTCTGGAAGAGTCGAACTGCGTCCGAGCCAAATCCGGTTGGCAGCCCCAGCATGTGGCGGTCTATGACGGCGAGCGCCTGATTGCGGCCTGTCCGATGTATCTCAAGGGGCACAGTATGGGCGAGTTTGTCTTTGACCACGCCTGGGCTGATGCCGCCCACCGCGCCGGGATCAATTATTATCCCAAAATTTTAGTGGCGTCCCCATTCTCGCCGGCAACGGGTGTGCGGCTTCTGACCGCGGAGGGTTCCGACCGGACGGGTTTAATTCACATCCTGGGCAGAACCCTGCGTGAGGTGTGTAAACGCAACAATCTGTCCTCGGTGCATGTCAATTTCTGCTTGCCGGACGAAGCCGAAGCCCTGTCTCAGATTGGCTATCTCAAACGCCTGGGTATTCAGTATCAATGGCTGAACCATGCCTACCAGACCTTTGATGACTATCTGGACCACTTCCGCAGTAAACGGCGCAACCAGATTAAGCGTGAAATCCGTGAGATGGACAAGCGCGGCATAGAGATCGAGGTGCTGAGTGGCGAGGCTATCCCGGATGAGATGTTTCCGGTCATGTTTAATCTGTACCAATCCACGGTGAACAATCTGTACTGGGGGCGCCAATACCTCCTGCCCGAGTTCTTTGACCTGCTGGCTCAACGCTTTAAGCGCAACCTGTGTTTTGTGATTGCCCGGCAGCACGGTGAGATCATCGCCGGGACCTTTAATGTCCAAAAGGGCGGGGTGTTTTATGGCCGCTATTGGGGGGTGTTACGCGAGCAGCGGCATATGCATTTCAACGTGAGTTATTATGCCGCCATTCGGCACTGCATTGAAAATGGCTTCATTCGGTTTGAACCCGGCGCGGGGGGGGACTTCAAGCGTTTGCGCGGCTTCGATCCCCAGCCGACGGTGAGTATGCACTATTTGGCCGATTCGCGTCTCCACGAAGCGGTCAGCGACTACCTGGTCCGCGAGCGGGACCACACCGATCAATCCATAGACTGGATGTGGGAAGAGAGCCAGCTCAAGCATACTCCGTCAGAAAAAACGTTTGTGTACGGCAGCCTGGACCTGGAGCGACCGGATGAAACAGAACAAGAGTGAAGAGACCCGAGGGAGGAGCAGGCGTGGCACATGGACATGCGTTAGTGACCGGAGCGCTGGGTGGCCTGGGGAGTGGTATGGTGCGGCGACTCCTGGCCGATGGATATGCCGTGGTGGCCTGCGACCGCCGTGCTGAGCGGGCTGACGAGTGGCTCGAACATATTCCGACCGAACAGCGTGAGCGCGTGGCCTTCTACCCCCTCGATGTCACCAAGGAAGACCAGGTGAACGAGTTGGCGCGGATGCTGAAGGACCAGGGCGTCCATATTGCGTATTTGGCGAATAATGCCGGCGTGAATGGGGCCGGCGCGGTCTGGGAGCTCGAGTCGCGGGTCTGGGAAATTGTGCTTCGGGTCAACCTGCACGGCACGTTTTATATGACGCGCGCGTTTAGTGCCGCCATGAAGGAGCAGGGCTTTGGACGCATCGTGAATCTGGCTTCTTTGTACGCCTATCATCCGGGCGAAGCGGAAGCGCCGTATGCCGCCGCGAAGGCTGGCATTACCGGCTACACACGCTCGACTGCACGTGATCTGGCACCCCATGGGGTAACCGTCAATGTGCTGGCCCCAGGGCTTATCTGGCATGAAGGGCTGAAGGGCGTTTTCCCCGATGAAACCTGGGAGAAGATGCGAAAGAATATTCCGGTTGGTCGTACTGGTCGGCCCGAAGAAATAGCGGCGACGGTTGCCTTCCTCTTCTCCGACGAGGCAGCCTTTATCACTGGCCAGACTATCCATGTCAACGGTGGAGAGTACTTGCCGGGGTAGCTGCCGAACCCGCGTTGCTCGGTTCGCCTGCGTTGACAGCCTGGGACGGGCGGCGTAGCATGACTCGACATCGATCCTAAGGCGTTGGGGGAGCTGAGGTTTTGGCTGAGAGGATGCACTGCGTTGGACAGTGTATCGACCCCTGGAACCTGATCTGGGTAATGCCAGCGAAGGGAGCACGGTCTCAACATCTCCATTGCCCATCAGTGTCGCTCGTAAGGGATGCAGGCAGCCCTACGGGGTGTCCCGTGTCCAGGTCGGACCAACGATATGGAAGGAGAGGGATATGAAACAGGAGTCTCTGAACGGAACACATCACAATGGGTCTGCTCCACACGACCGCCTCTCGACGACGCCGTTCCCGGCTTCGCGTAAGGTCTATGTTGAAGGGTCGCACGCCGGCGTGCGTGTTCCCATGCGTGAAATCAGCTTAACCTCGCCGCCTTCACCGCATGCCCCTCAGGGCCAGAGCCCGGAACCCGCCTCGGAGACCGGCCCGAGCAGCATTACCGTATATGACACCTCCGGCGTGTATACCGACCCGGCAATCTCGATCGATATTCGTCAGGGGCTTGCGCCTGTCCGGCAAGGCTGGATAGCCGCCCGGGAGGACTCGGAAGAACTTGATGGCAGCTCGTCAGACTACGGCCGCTTCCGTGCCGCCGACCGTTCCCTGGCCGACATTCGATTCGCTCACCTCAGGCGCCCACGGCGCGCTCTGGCCGGCCGTAACGTGTCCCAAATGCACTATGCGCGCAAAGGCATCGTGACACCGGAGATGGAATATATTGCCATCCGTGAAAACCAGGCCCGCGAACAACTGCGTGAGCAGGCTGAGGCGAACGGCAATGGCAACGGTCTTAGCGCAGTCGCGCATCAACATCCGGGTAATGCCTGGGGGGCCAGTATTCCCCAGACGATCACTCCTGAATTTGTGCGTGACGAGGTCGCCCGCGGCCGTGCCATTATTCCGGCCAATATCAATCACCCGGAGTTGGAGCCGATGATTATCGGCCGGAACTTCCTGGTCAAGATCAACGCCAATATCGGGAACTCGGCGGTGGCGTCTTCCATCGATGAAGAAGTCGAGAAAATGATCTGGGCGATTCGCTGGGGGTCGGACACGGTCATGGACCTGTCCACCGGTAAAAACATCCACGAAACCCGCGAGTGGATTCTGCGCAATGCTCCGGTTCCTATTGGGACGGTGCCCATCTATCAAGCCTTGGAAAAGGTGGACGGCAAGGCCGAAGAACTGACCTGGGAAATCTATCGTGACACCCTGATCGAACAGGCCGAGCAAGGCGTTGATTATTTCACGATTCATGCCGGGGTGTTGCTGCGCTATGTCCCGCTGACGGCTAAACGCCTGACCGGCATTGTCTCGCGCGGCGGGTCGATTCTGGCCAAGTGGTGCCTCGCCCATCACCAGGAGAATTTCCTGTACACCCACTTTGAAGAGATCTGCGAGATTATGCAGGCGTATGATGTGTCATTCAGCCTGGGCGATGGCCTGCGTCCCGGTTCTATTGCCGATGCAAACGACGAGGCGCAATTCGGCGAGTTGGAAACCCTGGGCGAGTTGACCAAAATTGCCTGGCAGCACGATGTCCAAACCATGATCGAAGGCCCAGGTCATGTGCCGATGCATCTCATTCAAGCCAACATGGAAAAGCAGATTGCCGCCTGCCATGAGGCGCCGTTCTATACCCTCGGACCGCTGACGACCGATATTGCTCCCGGCTATGACCATATTACGTCCGGTATTGGGGCGGCCATGATTGGCTGGTTCGGCTGCGCCATGCTGTGCTATGTGACGCCCAAGGAGCATCTTGGGCTCCCGGACCGGGAAGATGTCAAAGCGGGGGTGATTGCCTACAAGATCGCGGCCCATGCGGCGGACCTGGCCAAAGGTCATCCGGGGGCGCAAGCCCGCGATAACGCGCTCTCGCAGGCTCGCTTCGAGTTCCGCTGGGAAGATCAGTTTCATCTTTCTCTTGACCCTGAAACAGCCCAACAGTTTCACGATGAGACGCTCCCCGCCGAAGGAGCCAAAGTGGCCCATTTCTGTTCCATGTGCGGACCGCATTTCTGTTCCATGAAGATTACGCAGGACGTGCGGGACTACGCAGAACGTAAGGACATGGACGAACAGGCCGCGCTGGAGGCGGGCCTGCAAGAGAAGGCTGAAGAGTTTCGCCAGGGAGGCTCGGAACTATATCGTCAGGCGCGCTGACTTGGGCGCTCCGCCCTGAACCCTTTGCGCAGGGCCCGGACCGCCTTGATGACACCGGTCATGCTGGTGGCCCTTTCCGCTCTGGCAATCTGTGCCAGGGCGTCGCGTTCGGCTTTGCTGAGTCCGTTTTTCTGTTGGAGAGAGGCACTCCGAATGAACTGCTGCCACGGCGAGGCACCCGGCGTAGCCGGTTTTGCCTTCCCCAGCAGAGAGCGCACGCGCGGATTGGCCAAAAGGTAGAGGTCTTGGGCATTGATTTTCAGCGCGGTTGATAATTTTTCGACAACGCGCTGGCTCGGGTGGCGCATGCCGCGCTCCAAGTAGCCGATATAATTCGCTCGCACCCCGACTTTTTTCGCGACCGTCTCCTGTGTCAGGCCCAACTCACGGCGGCGACCTTCGATCACTCGCCCAAAACTTCTCTCAGCCATAGTCTATGACCTCCCTGACCCCTCTGGATGCAAAACGCGCTGACAAATGTAGCATACTTATGGGAGTGACGCAAAAGCGGAGGCAGGGACGCGCACTGTGAGAGATATCACTCTTAGCGTGGCTTCCTCCGGGATCCATCGGAGGAGCGGGGAAGCCTGGAAGGGAAGAACTCCCCGCGCAAAAGAGCCCGCACTGAGGCGGGCTCCTGTATGGTCGCACGGTGACTCGAACACCGGACCTCTTGCATGTGAGGCAAGCGCTCTAGCCTGCTGAGCTATGCGACCCTAAGCAGATTCCCTAGCACGACAATGAGACTTGTGTAAGAGGGGGAGTCGGTATCAGGAGGCGGAAGAACTCGCCGATTGAGACGAACTCTCACTGGTCGAAGAGGAGCTGGAACTCTTGGTGTCGCTCTTGGTCTCACTGTTTTTGGATTCAGTGCCTTTGGATTCAGTGCTTTTGGATTCGTTGCCCTTCGCACCGTCTGAGTCGGACGATTTTGAACCGTTCTTGCCATAATCGGTCGCATACCAACCGCTGCCTTTAAGGTGAAAGGAAGACCGGGAGATCAGTTTGGTGACAGCCGTCCTCTTGCCGCAGTGCGGGCACAGATAGCGTTTTAACGGTTCGTCGGTAATACGCTGGGAGACTTCAAATTCCCCATCACATTTTTTACAGGCGTATTCGTAGATCGGCATGACCGCAGGCCTCCGAATCCCCAAGGGATTATCTTATCACGGAACGCTAATCATCCCCGTATTGATTGTCAAGGCGGCGGACGTCACCAGGATCAGCGTAGCGCGAGAGACAGATCGACGAGGCTTTGCACAAGAAAAATTTGGAGAAACTGGATAAAGAGCATGAGCAGCAACGGCGTCAGATCAATCGCACCAATAACCGTCGGAAACGGCAGGAGACGCCGCAGGGCATACAGGACGGGGTCGGTAACAGAGCAGAGAAAGCGGACAATGGGGTTATAGGGGTCTGCATTGACCCAGGACAGGACAATACGGATGACCAAGATCCAGAAATAGAGCCAGAGTAAAGAGCCCAGAATGCTGGCCACTGCTTGTAAAAGATTCCCGAGAATAAACATCTGCTTCTCTTTCCTGTCCTTAGCCTCGTCCGAGTTCGCGCGACCGACGCGTGGCCGCCGCCACTGCGGCACTGACGGTCTTGGAGAAGGCACCTGTCTTGAGGCGTTTGAGACCGGCCAAGGTCGTGCCACCGGGCGAGCTGACCATTTCTCGAAGTTCCTTGGGGCTCTGTTTTGTTTCCTTGAGCATGGCGACCGCGCCTTCCAGGGTCTGGAAGGTGAGGCGTTCGGCCACCGTCGGGCTGAGACCCGCCTTGATACCGCCGGCAATCAGCGCTTCCGCGAACAAATACACATAGGCCGGCCCGCTGCCGCTCAGGCCGGTCACCGGGTCAAGCAGTTGCTCGTCCTGTACGGCCAGCGCATCCCCAACACCCCGAAAGAACCTGAGGGCAAGTTTTTCGTCCGCGGCCTTCGCTCTCGTACCGCGGACGACAACCGTCATGCTTTTCCCCAGCAGGGCCGGTGTATTCGGCATGACACGGATCACGCGGGCCTTTTCCCCCAGGCCCTTTTCCAGACGTGTCAGCGTGACGCCGGCGGCAATGGAAATAAAGCGTTTCGTCAGTGTGACCCCGGGTTGAATTTCGGCCAAGACCCGATCGATGATTTGCGGCTTGACCGCAAGCACGATGGTCTGTGCCTGCTGCACAACCGCGCGGTTCTCCTGCGTGCCCTCGACCTGATAGCGACGTTTGATTTTGCGCAACTGTGCCGGGAGCGCATCGCTGACGATAATCTCCTGCGGGGTGTAGAGTTGGGCGTTGATGAGGCCCTTAATCAGCGCCCCGGCCATATTCCCCGCGCCAATAAACCCAACCTTTTTCATTCTGGTCCTTCCTCTTCTCGCCTCGCGCGGTGTTACCGCTCGCCAAAAATAGCGCGTCCAACCCGGACGATAGTCGCCCCTTCTTCAATGGCCACACTGAAATCCTGTGTCGTACCCATCGAGAGTTCCCGCAGCGGCATCCTGGTCGCTCCTAGTCTAGCATAGCGCTCCCGAAGCCGCGCCAGGGTCCGAAAATAAGGGCGCGCCTCGTTCGGGTCCGAGACTGCCGGCGGAATGGCCATCAAGCCGTCAATCTGAAGATGAGACAAGGAGCTGACCCCTTCGAACAAAGCATCGAGCGCATCCGGCCGTACTCCAGATTTGGTCTCCTCCGCAGCAAGATTCACCTCGACCAAGGCGTGCACCGTTATACCCTGTTTTGCGCCCTGCCGGTCCAGTTCTGTGGCCAGGGAGAGGCTATCGAGGGAATGAACGAGACGAAAAAGTGAGACGGCGAGCTTGGCCTTGTTGCGCTGAAGATGACCGATGAGGTGCCAGTTTGCGGGCTCTGGAATGACGCGAATCTTGTGCTGCGCTTCCTGAACGTAGTTTTCTCCAATATCGGTTGCGCCAGCTTGTAGAGCGGCCCGGACGACCTCGGGTCCTTTTGTCTTGGCCGCGCAGACGAGGGTGACCTCGTCTGCGCTACGCCCCGCGCGTTCGGCTGCACGGACGACCTGCTCGGACACGCGGGCATAATTGCTGGCGATCTCATCCATGATTTTTTCCGCTACGGGTGTCACGCTGGGAGCAGGCCAACCGTGCGCAGGGCGGCTGTGACCTCGTCCATGGGCAAGCCGATAATATTGGAGTGGGAGCCGGAGACCTGAGCGATAAGGTCGCGTCCTTTACCCTGAAAGGCATACGCGCCGGCCTTGTCAAAGGGCTCTCCGGTGGCGAGATAGGCGGTCACCTCCGACGCTGACAGCTCCTTAAAGGTGACCTGACTGGTGACAACTTCGGCGGCGGTCGTGTTGCCGGCTGTATCCAATAAGACAAAGGCCGTCATGACTTGATGGGGGTGCCCCGAGAGGGTGGTGAGCATCTGCCGCGCGTTGTCCAGATTTGCCGGCTTGCCGAAAACCCGGCCTTCCAATGCGACTATGGTATCCGCAGCCAGGATCCAGAAACCCGGCTGACGCTCGGCGATCGCGCGGGCCTTTTCCGCGGCAATACGTGCCACATAGGTTTCCGGAGGTTCCTTATCGCGACGGGTTTCTTCCATATGGCTGGGGATAACCCGAAACCGGAGGGAGGTTTGTTGTAACAACTCGCGACGCCGAGGCGAGGCCGAAGCCAGGATGAGACGGGGAGGACTTTCTTCGGAGGGCATGGGATCACTTGAAGTGCGGAATGACTTCCGCTCCGAATTGGCGGATACAGGCGACAACGCGCTCTGGCGCCGGACCGAGCGGAAGGCGGAAACGCATGATAATATAGTCCGCTCCGACCACCTCTCTCCACATCTCAAGCTGTTCTATACATTCGCTGGGCGAGCCCATGACCAGGTATTTGCTCAGCTTTTTCACCGTGAAATCCGACTCCGACGTGAACTCTTCGTTTGGTGAGAGGAGTTTCCAGCGCCAGTAGAAGAGCATCTCTTCGACCCACAGTGGTCCAAACGTGTCTTCGGCCTCTTTGCGGGTGGGGGCGACCCAGCCATCCCGCATGAGAACCACTTTGGGGGAGCGACCGTATTTGGCCGCGCTTTCGCGGTACAGGGCGGCCTGCGCTTGCAAATTCGGTATGGGGTCCCAGAAGGGCAGAATGCCCCAGGCATCACCCAGCCGCCCGGCGCGTTTGATGGCCTCGGGATACGCGGCGCCAATCCACAGCGGCGGCCCGCCTGCCTGATAGGGTTTCGGAGTCAACATGACATGGTCAAACTGAAAGCGCTTACCGTGATAGGAAAATGGCGTGTGGCTGCTCCAGGCCAGACGCATGATATCGAGGCTTTCTTCAAAGCGAGAGAAGCGCTGCTTATACGGCTCGTTGAACAGCCGAAAATAGTCGGGGTGATAGCCGAGCCCGACGCCCAATATGACCCGGCCTTTGGACATCAGGTCAATCATGGCCACATCTTCAGCCAGATGCATGGGATTGTAATACGGCGTTTGCAGAACAAAGGTACCAAGATCAACCCGCTCGGTGCGGGTGGCATAGCCCGCCAGCATGACCAAAGGCGGCGGGAACATGGTCTCGGTGCGATGATGCCGCTCGGGCAGAAAGATGCCGTCAAAGCCGGCCTGCTCTGCCTCAATGCCCTCGTTCAGCAACTGGTCGCAGAATTGCGCGGCTGCCTCGGGCGAGGGCTCGGGCTGATTATACGGACCGCCGTGGGTGTCGGGCATATAACCGATTTTCATGGGGCTGGCCTCTCCTTGGAATGACAACTGGTCAGGATGCTCTATCTGCGCAGTGTGTTAGTACGACTTGGGCAGCCCGAGTACGTGTTCGCCCACATAATTCAGCACCATTTCCTGTGAGATGGGCGCGATACGAAACAGCCGCGCCTCGCGCCAATAGCGTTCCACGTCGTATTCTTTGATATAGCCGTAGCCGCCGTGGACTTGAATCGCCCGGTCGGCCGCTTCGCAGGCGGCCTCCGCAGCCATATACTTCGAGATATTGGCTTCTTTGCCGCAGGGCTGACCCTGGTCGTATAAAGAGGCGGCCTTCTGGACCATGAGTTCGGCGGTTTCCAGCTTGGCAAAGGATTCGGCCAGCGGGAATTGAATCCCCTGGTTTTTACCAATCGGGCGTCCAAAGACCTCGCGTTCTTTGGCATACTGCACGGCTTTCTCGACCGCCCGTTTGCCCATGCCGACGCACTCGGCCGCAATCAGAATGCGCTCCGGATTAATGCCGTCAAGAATGTAGTAAAAGCCCCGGCCTTCTTCGCCAATGAGATCCTCCTTGGCCACATACAGGTTGTCGATAAACAGCATATTGGTATCGACCGCCTTGCGGCCGAGCTTGTGGAGCTCCTGGATTTCCACGGCCTCGGGGTCGATGTCGGCAAAGAAGAGACTCATCCCCAGCGTTTTCTTCTCCACTTGATCAAACGGGGTGGTCCGCGTCAGCAGCAGCATTTTCTTGGACTCTTGGGCCTTGGTAATAAAGACCTTCCGACCGTTGATGAGATACCCGTCACCGCTCCGGGTGGCAAAGGTACTGATCTGGGTCGTATTCGTACCGGCATCCGGCTCGGTCACGGCAAACGATACATGAATATCGCCACTGAGGATGGGGGCGAGGTATTTGTCTTTGGCAGCCTGGGTGCCGTATTTGATGAGCGGCTCCAGACCAAAGATGCCCAGATGAATGGCCGAGCAGGCCTGCGTGCCGCCACCACACTCCGCCACCGTCTGCATGACGAGCGCGGCTTCGGTTATGCCCAGACCGGCCCCGCCGTATTCTCTGGGGATAGTGATGCCCAACCAGCCCCCGTCGGCAATGGATTGGTAAAACTCCCAGGGGAATTCCCCGCTCTCATCCCGCTCCCGCCAGTACTCATCCGGAAAACGGGAACACAGCGCACGGACCTGTTTGCGAATCTCTTCTTGCTCGTCCGTCAACTGAAAATCCATAGATATCCTCCTGCGTGCGCCTCATCTCTACCATTTGCCTGCGACCCTGCCAATTCCTCCCAAGGCTTCGAGGGTCGCTTTGGACCTCCGTCGGATTCCTTGCGTGAAAAAACCGCCTCAGCTAAGGTGCGGACCGAGTTGGCCGACTCCCAGAATGGCTACAGACGGGGCGAATCAGGAGGAAGACATGGCCGGACGATTGGACGGAAAGGTTGCGCTTATTTCAGGCGGGGCGAGCGGTATTGGCGCGGCTCACGCACGAGTGTTTGCGGCCGAGGGAGCACGGGTCGTTATTGGCGACATCCAGGAGGCCAAAGGCCGGGAAGTTGCTGCCGACGTCAATACGAGCGGGGGCGAGTCGGTCTTTGTCCGTCTGGATGTCACGGATGAAACCGACTGGCAGAACGCCGTTCATGAAGCCGCGGCGCGGTTCGGCAAGCTGACCACGCTGATCAATAACGCTGGGGTATACTGGCCGGGCGGGGTCGAGGAGGAAACCCGGGACAAGTGGCAGAAGATGATAGAGATCAACCAGACAGGTGTCTGGCTGGGCATGAAAACCGCGCTGCCGGCGCTGCGTGAATCCGGGAACGCAGCCATTGTGAACATTTCATCCTTGTATGGCCTGATCGGCAGCCCCGGATCGATCGCCTATCATGCCTCAAAGGGCGCCGTCCGACTCATGTCCAAAGCCGCGGCCTTGGAGTATGTGCGGCAGGGGATTCGGGTGAACTCCATTCATCCCGGCCAGATCGATACACCCATTCTGGCCGGACTGACCCCGGAGCAGGATGCCCAGATCAAAGAGGTCACACCCATGGGCCGCCTGGGTCGCCCGGAAGAAATCGCCTATGGCTCACTCTATCTGTGTTCCGATGAAGCGTCCTATACCACCGGAACCGAGTTGGTCATCGACGGCGGCTGGTTTGCCCAGTAACGAAGCGAGTAACGCAGAAGGGAGAACGACAGTGAACCGACGAAATAAGATTGCCATGACGACAGAGGAACTCTCCGCCTACCTGGATGAAGCGCGGAATATGGCGCTGTGTACCATCGGCAAGGATGGCTATCCGCATGTGGTGGCCATGTCGTATATGGCCAAAGACGGCCTTATTTACATGTCGTCTTTCAAGAAGGCCCAAAAAGTCGTGAACGCCAAAAGAAACCCTAAAGTCGCGGTCATGGTCGAATCCGGCGATGCCTATAGCGAACTCAAGGGGGTTCTGATTCGGGGCGAGTGTGAAGTGATCGACGAGCCGGAAGCAGTCTGGCAGATCATGAAAGAGGTGCGTGACTTTCAGGGAACAACAGTGACACCGACGGAAGACGCGGTGCTGAAGGAGCGCGCCAAGAAACGCGCCGTCCTCAAGATTACGCCGGTCAAAACTTCAAGCTGGGATCATACCAAGTTGCCGGAAGGGGTGTACTAAACGTGTCGAGCGGCCAGATTTGGGAATCTCTCTTGACTGGCTAGCGTCTCAATCAAGGCTTCCCCCTCACCCCAGCCCTCTCCCTCCAGGGGAGAGGGAGCAGAGCATCCCCTCTTGGGAGGGGTGCCGCGCAGCGGCGGGGTGGGTTCTGCGACCAGGTGAGGCGGTAACCAGTCTTCTTCACCGGCCATAGCGATATCTCACCGCTTTTTTTTCTTCCCGTACCGCTGTGGGCGGCGGGCGCGGAAGTCGAGCCGGACTGGCGTACCTTCGAGGTCAAACGTGCCTCGGAGTTGATTCTCCAAATAGCGCTCGTAGTGGGCCGGGACGCCATCCGGCGAGCTGGTGTAGACGGCAATTTTGGGTGGCCTGGTCTCGACCTGGGTGGTGTAATAAAAGCGTACCGGCTTGCGATGATAGATGGGAGCCGGGTGGCGGGTAGTCCACTCTTCAAACGCCTGGTTCAAGACCGGGGTCGGAATCTCGGTGCGATGCGCCTGGGCCACGCGATCAATGCTGGGCAGCAGATGTTTCACGCGAGAGCCGGTCAAGGCGGACAGAAAAACAATCGGCAGCGGCTGCGTGACCGGGAACTCCTCATGCAGCGCCCGTATGAACTGCGGCTGGTTTTTTCTGTCTGACGGAATCAGGTCCCATTTATTGACGACAAGCACGATGCCGCGCCCGCGCTCCCAGGCGTACCGAATGAGACGTGCGTCCTGATCGGTCAGGCCCTCCTGGGCGTCGAAGACCAGCAGGCCAATCTCCGCCCGTTCCAGGGCTTTCAGGGCGATAAGCGAGCTGGCCTGCTCAATATGCTCATGAATGCGGGTGCGCCGTCGCACGCCGGCGGTATCGACCAGCAGAATGTGCTTGTCCTGCCAGACCAGCCAGCTATCAACGGCATCGCGCGTCGTCCCCGGAGTTGAGTCTACAATGGAACGCTCGACTCCCACCAGACGGTTGAGAAGGGACGACTTGCCGACGTTGGGCCGTCCGATAATAGCCAGCCTGAGGTCCGGTTTCGCAACGGGAACTGCGGCGTCAGGGGCGGCGGGGGAGGGGGGGGCTTCCTGTCCCGAAAAGGTCTCGACCACCGTATCCAGTAGATCGGAAACGCCGCGACCATGGGCGGCCGAAATGGGAAAGAAGGAGGTGAGGCCCAGGGTGTAGAATTCGTTCGAGGCGAGCTCCTGCTTGTCGCCATCGATCTTGTTGATCGCAAAAAAAACAGGCGTGTCGCTCCGCCGGAGCAGATCAACCGCCTGGGCGTCTGCCGGATTGATGCCTTCTTTGCCGTCAAACAGAAAAACAACCCGGTCGGCTTCTTCAATCGCCAGCCGCGTCTGCTCCTGCACCCGTCCGACGAGCCCGTCCGTTTCGCTCAGATCGATACCGCCGGTGTCCACGAGCAAAAACGGACTGCCCTTCCATTTTACTTGGGCGAAATTACGGTCCCGGGTGACACCCGGCGTATTGTCCACGACGGCCTTGCGCCTGCGACTCAGACGATTGAACAGCGTGGACTTACCAACGTTCGGTCGCCCGACCAGAGCAACGACCGGCAGGCGTTCGGGTAAGACGGATTGGACAGGGATTTCGGTTACGGTTTCCATTTATTATTTGGCATCATACCATTCAGACAAAGTCGCGGGTAAGGGTGGGGGACGAACAGGAACCCACCCCGGCCCTGCGGGCCACCCCTCCGAGGAGGGGAGCTTTTCTATCCCCTCTTGGGAGGGGTGCCGCGTGAGCGGCGGGGTGGGTTGCCTTCAGCGCAGTTGACGACCGCAGCGAAAAAGCATTCTCTTGTGACATCAACACGAACGGAAAAAGGAGGTCATATGCCGAAATTATCAGTTGCCGAACGCGATGCATTTCTCCAGGAGCGGGGTCATTTGGCCCGGATTGCCACCCTTCAGGAAGACGGTAGCCCCAGCGTGGTGCCGGTCTGGTTTGTGCACGAGGACGGAAAAATCATCATCACCCCGCGCAAACACTCGGCCTTCTGGGCCAACATCCAGCAGGACGCGCGCGTTGCCATTACGATTGATGAGGAATCGGGGGTGTATCGCAAAGTGCTGGTCGAAGGCAAAGCTGAGGTGCTCTATCCGCTCGGCCACGACGATGAATGGCGGGACA
>MKWU01001055.1_pt1 | contig 49816 bp, 34 predicted proteins | sample 809101 | NCBI WGS metagenome assembly MKWU01 (sample SAMN05860141, study PRJNA318959) | sponge metagenome | host: Aplysina aerophoba | place: Slovenia: Piran, Adriatic Sea, Gulf of Piran | collected 2013-05-07 | reverse complement strand
CCGAAGGGCTCCGTGAGCGCGGCTTTCCCCCCGAGATCGCCGACCGCGCCGCCGCCGAGTCCCGCCGCCGCCCCGCCGACGCGCTCGCCTTCGCCGAACAGCCCGACCTGATGGACGACCGCGGCCGCCTCCTCGACCGCTGCGCCGAGCTTGCCGGCGCCCGCGCCTCCGAGCGCATGACCTACGCCGGCGACCTCGCCGAGCGCTGGCGCCGCGACCGCGAGCTGGTCCTCACCGAACTCGACGTCTGGGAGACCTTCTGGGAAGGCCGCCTGCGAGCGGGCGCCGGCGCTGAAAACGGCGCGCGCGACGCCCTCGACGCTCTCCGTGCCGTCGCCGATGCGCGTCGCGACCTGGAGGCGCAGGTGGTCGCGCGCATGGCCCTGGAGCTCATGCTCCTCCGCTTCCCCGCCGTTACACTGGCCGCCGAGGGCGCCCCCGCCCCCTCCCGAAACGAGAACGAACCATGACCGATCCCCGGCAGAACGTCGCCGGTGTCCGCTTCCGCAACGCCGGCCCCATCGAGTACTTCCACGCCGCCGGCATGCGCCTCGACGTGGGCGAATCCGTCATCGTGGAGACCAACCGCGGCCCCGAGCTGGCGCGCGTCGTCATCGCCCCCGACCAGGTCGTCGTGAACGAGCTCGGCGAGGACAACCTCCACCCCATCCTCCGTCTCGCCACCGAGGACGACATGGTCCATGCCAGCGACCTCGCCGCCCGCGCCGAGGAGCTGCTGGCCGAAGCCCGGGAGCTTGCTGACGAGTCCGGCCTGGAGGGCCGCGTCGATCGCGCCGAGTTCACCCTCGACGGCGAACGCCTCACCTTCCTCGTCAGCGGCGAGGGAGTGGGTGGCCAGCGCGAGTTCTCGCGCCGCGCCGGCCAGCGCTGGGGCGTGCGCGCCTCCGTGCGCCGCATCGGCGCCCGCGACCGCGCCCGCCTCGCCGGCGGCTACGGCATCTGTGGGCGCGAGCTCTGCTGCTCCAACTGGCTTTCCACGTTCCCCTCTGTCTCCATCCGCCTCGCCAAGGACCAGGAGCTGCCGCTCAACCCCGAGAAGATCAGCGGCCTCTGCGGACGCCTCCTCTGCTGTCTCTCTTACGAGGAGGAGGGCTACAAGGAGATGAAGAAGACCCTCCCGCGCATGGGCCAGCGCTGCAGCACCCCCACCGGCGAAGGCAAGGTCGTGAGCATCAACGTCCTCCGCCGCCAGGTCACCCTCAACGTCGGCGGCCAGCGCATCGAGGTCGGCGACCGCGACCTCGGGCTCGTCGTGCGCTGGGACCCCTCCGCCCGCAACGCCGAGCCGCCTCCCAGCATCACCCGCGAGGAAGCCATCGCCCAGGGCCTTATCGAACCCGAACCGGAGCCGGAACCCGAGCTCCAGGCGGTCGCCGCCATGCCCGAGGCCGCCCCCATCGAACTCGGCCGTGAATCCCGCGAAGCCCCCGCCCGCGACCGCAACCGCCCCTCCCGCCGCCGCGGACGTGGTCGCCGTGGCGGCGGCGGACGCCAGGACTCCCAGCAGCCGCAGCAGTCCGAGGAAGCCCCCCGCGGTCGCATCTTCCGCCGCTCCTCCGGCAGCGACCCCTCTGGCCAGCAGTCGGGCGACACCCAGCCCCCTGCGAATGCCGGCGGCGACCAGTCCCAGGGCGGAGGCCGCCGTCGACGCCGTCGACGCCGCCGTCGCGGCGGCGGCGGCGGTGGGAGTGCCGGTGGTGGTGGCGACGCCTAGGCGTCGCCTTCGCCGTACCCCCGTACCTTTACAGCCAGCTCCCGGACGTGCGCCGCGACCAGCCCCGGCGCCTCCATCGGGATGAAGTGGCTGTGCTCCTCCAGCACGATCTCCTCAGCGTTCCGCAGCTCCCCCGCCAGCCCCGGCCACGTCGGCGAGACCATCATGCTCCACTGCTGATCCGGGGTTGGCGGTGGCGCCCGCAGGATGCGGATGGGCAGGTCGAGCTCGCGTAGCAACGGGTACGGGTCCCATGCCCGGTTTCCCGCGTACACGGCCGCCTCGACCAGCGGCGGACAAGCGAGCACGTAGCCCTCGCCGTCGGGCGCGGGCAGCAAGCCGTGCTCGCAGTAGTCGCGCAGCACGCGCGGCTCCCAGCGCTGGAACGGGTCGCGGTCCGCGAACCGCTCGATCATCTCCTCCGGCGAACCCCACTCGTTTCGACGCCGCGCCACGAAGTGCTCCGCTTCGAACGCTGGCTCGCGCTCGTACAGCGATGGCTTCATCAGCACCGGGTCGACCAGAAGGAGCGCGGCGAACGTCCCCGGACGCAGCGCCGCCGCTGCCGCCACCGCCGCCCCGCCCTTCGAGTGCCCCACCCCGATCGCTCCGCGCAGGTCCAGCGCTTCGCAGAACGCCGCCACATCGTCCGCCACGTCTCCCCAGGGGTAGGGCGGCTCCGGCTTCTCGCTGCGGCCGTGCCCGCGCAGGTCCAGCGCGATACTGCGTTCCTCCAGCTCTTCCGCCACCGCGTCCCAGCAGCGCGCGTGGAACCCCGTGGCGTGCGCGAATAGCACCGTCGGTTCGCGACCATCCCGCTCGACGTAGGCCAGCTCCACCCCGTTCGCCTCGACACGTCGCTCTTCCGGCTGCATCGCGCGATTATCCCCGCGCCCTCGCTCAGGCGCTCCCCGTGCGGTCGCGAACACCGGGACCGCTAGAATCCCCCCATGCCTGATGACCCCGCTCCCCAGGAGGCGCTCGCTCAGCTCGCCGCCACCCCCAGCAAGCTCGCCCACCTCACCGTCGAAACGACCGACGCGGACCTCGATGTGGCCCCCGAGGGCGAGTGGTCCGCCCGCATGGTGCTTGCCCACTTCCGCGACGCCGAGGCGCTTGAGTTCCGCGTCGGTCTCGAACGCCTGCTCGTCGAGCCCGACCCCACCCTCTTCTTCCTCCCCCCGGACCAGTGGGAGCGGGAGCGCAACCGCGACCGCGACGACAAGAGCGTCCTCCTCGGCGACTTCGCCCTCCAGCGCCAGGCCTCCCTTAACCTGATCGCGACCATGCGTCCCGCCGACTGGGAGCGCACCGCCCCCGGTCCCCGGGGCGAGACCATCACCGTCGCCCAGTTCGTCCAGATCTGGGCCGGCCACGACGCCGCCCACCTCGGCCAGGTCGAGGAACTCCTCGGCGACACCGTCGCCGGCGCCCAGGACCGCCGCGCCCGCCGCCCGGAGTAGCCGTGCCCCCCTCTGACCTCACGGACGCCCTGACCGATGTTGTCACCCGACTGGAGGCTGTCGGGGTGGACTACATGCTGACGGGCTCGGCTGCGGGGTTCTTTTGCGGTCTCTCGCGCTCAACTGGCGACTTAGACATTGTCCTCGACCTTGCCCACGAGCAGGTGGCTCCACTGGTCGAGGTGTTTGATGGGGACTACTACATCGAACCAGATGCCGTGTTCGATGCGGTCGAACATGCCTCCATGTTCAACGTCATACCTATGCGATGGGGCCTGAAGACTGACTTCATCGTCCTGTGTAACGAGCCGTTCGATCTCACAGTATTCGGGCGGCGGCACCAGGCGAAGTGGCATGGCGCTCCGATCTGGGTCATCCGACCCGCGGACCTCGTGCTCAGCAAACTCCGCTGGGCGCGCGAGTCGTTTTCGGGCCAGCAACTTGCCGACATACGCGCGATAATGGCGACCGGGTTGGTGAGCGAAGACGATGACTTCCGCGGCTGGATCGAGCAGCTCCGACTCCACGACATCCTGGACGCCAGTCGTACCACGAGATACGACGCCTGAGATGGCGGCTCGCCACCGCGAGTGGTGGCTGGGGTTGAGTGAGGGCGAGCGTCTTCAATTGATGCTCGACTTGGCGAACGCCGGTATCGAGGCGCGCGTGGGGATGCTCCGGGAGGAGCATCCCGAGGCCTCCGAGGCCGAGCTGACCGCCCTCTGGACCGAGGAGCGCTACCGCGACTCCCTCCCCGCCGACTTCCTCGCCCGTGCCGTCGCTGCCATCCGCGCGCGCGACGACTAGCGCCCCGCTGCCGCCCCCACCAGCTGGCGCGAGCGCGCCAGCCGGGCCGTCCCTTTATTCGCCGCCAGCACCTTCTCGATGCTCCGTGCCAGCTCCTCGCTGACCGCCGCCTGTTTCCAGTCGAACTCCTGCTCCAGCCCGTCCGTGTCATGGATCACCAGCCGCACCTCGTCCGCGCCGGGGTGATCTCCCAGCAGCGCCTCCACCGTCTTCAAAAGCGCCTTGTCCGTGACGTCGTCTTCCGTCTCGTAGATTGTGATCACCAGCTGCGAGTCGCCCCCCACCGGTGAGCGCACCCCCGGCGACTCCGCCTCCGTCGTGGCGGCCGGTGGTGGTGGCGACGCACTGGCTCCGTTCCCGTTGCGCGGCGCGGGAGGCGCGGGCCGGGCCGGAGGGGTGCTCGATGCCGGCGCGCGACGCCGTCCGCCGCTGCGCCGCGTCTCCACCTGGAAATCCTCCGGCCTGAAGCCGACCAGCGTCCCTTCGGCGGCGTTCCAGGGAGCGGCCCGGCGTGCGCTCAGGTTCAGGCGGTCTCCCCGCTCGCGGCACTCCACCGAGACCAGCACGATCTGGCCCTCCGCCCAAGTGTCCTCGCTGGAGATGTCGAGCACGTCGCTCCACACCGCCAGCTCCGCCCGCCCCGAGAGGTCCTCCAGTGTCACCAGGTAGTAGCGACGGTTGTCGCGCGTGTAGCGCACCGTCACCTGCGTGATCATCCCCGCCACCCGTACCGTCTGCCCCACCAGCTCCAGTGAGAGGTCGGCGAGCTGCACCGGGTTGTGCACCGCCAGGTCCTGCGCCGCCCGCCGGAAGGGGTGCTCGCTCAGGTACACGCCGAGCAGTTCCTTCTCCCAGCGCAGCCGCTCGTCCTGGTCGAGCGGCGCCTCGACCAGCTCCACCCCCGGCATGGGCGTGTCCACCTCGCTCCCGAACAGGTCGAACATCGTCGACTGGCCGCTGTCACGCAGCTCCCGCTCCCGCTTCGCCAGGTTGGCGATACGCTCGCTGTTGGCCCGCAGCGTGCCCCGGTCCCCGATCTCGTCGAGCGCCCCCGCCAGCGCGAGGTGCTCGATCGTGCGGCTCGTCGCCCCTGCCAGGTCGGCCCGCTTGCAGAAGTCGTCCACGTCCCGGTAGGGACCGTTCTTCTTCCGCACCGTGATGATCCCCTCGACCGCCGCCGGGCCCACGTTCTTGATGTCCCCCAGCCCGAAGCGGATGCCCAGCGACCCGTCGTCCCCCCGCTCCACCGCGAAGGTGGACGTGCTCGAGTTGATGTCCGGCGGCAGGACCTCGATCCCGAGGCGGGCGCACTCCGCCACCGCCTGCGCGATGCGCTCGTACGGGTCTGGCGAGCTGCCCGCGAGCTGCAGCACCGCCGTCAGGTACTCGACCGCGTGGTTCGTCTTCAGGTAGGCCGTCTGGTAGGCGATGTTGCCGTAGCACCAGGCGTGCGCTTTGTTGAAGGCGTAGCCCGCGAACGGCTCGATCAGCTCCCACACTGCCCGCGCACGGTCCTCCGGGTAGCCGTTCGCCACCGCCCCGTCGATGAAGCGCGTGCTCTCCGCCGCCATCACCTCCGCCTTCTTCTTCCCCATCGCCTTCCGCATCACGTCCGCCTCGCCCAGCGTGTACCCGGCGAAGCGCTGCGCGATCTGCAGCACCTGGTCCTGGTAAACGATGACCCCGTGCGTGTCCGCGAGGATTTCCGCGAGGTCGGGGTGCGGGTGCTGGATCGCCTCGTCGCCGTGGCTGGCGCGGATGTACGTGGGGATGTGCGCCATTGGCCCCGGCCGGTAGAGCGCCACCATCGCGCAGATCTCGGCCACGCTCTTCGGCTTCAGCTCCTGCACGTACCGACGCATCCCCGCCGACTCCAGCTGGAACACCCCGAACGTCTCGCCCTGCCCGAGCGTCTCCATCGTCGCCGGGTCCGCTTCCGGCAGCTTCAGCAGGTCCAGCTCGACGCCCGTCGTGTCCTTCACGAGCTCCACCGCGCGACCGAGGATGGTCAGGTTCGAGAGCCCCAGGAAGTCGACCTTGAGCAGGCCCATCGCCTCCACCTGCTCCATCGCGAACTGCGTCGTCGGGACCGCGAGTTCGTCCCCCCGTCCCGTACGCTGCAGTGGCACGTATTCGGCCAGCGGCTCCCGCGAGATCACGACGCCCGCGGCGTGCGTGCTGGCGTGGCGAGCCACGCCTTCGAGCTGCTGCGCTGTGTCCACCAGGCGGCGCACCTGCGTGTCCGTTTCGTACGCCTCCTTCAACTCAGTTGACTGCGTGAGCGCGTCCTCGAGCGTGATGTGGAGCGCGTTCGGGACGTAGCGTGCGACCCGGTCCGTGTCCGCGTAGGTCATGCCCAGCGCCCGCCCCACGTCCCTGATGGCCGCCTTCGGCCCCAGCGTCCCGAACGTGATGATTTGCGCCACCTTGTCCTCGCCGAAGCGCTCGTAGGCGAACCGGATCACCTCGTCTCGCCGGTCGTCGGCGAAGTCGAAGTCGACGTCCGGCATCTGCCGCCGCTCGACGTTCAGGAAGCGCTCGAACACGAGGTTGTTGGCCACCGGGTCGATGTCCGTGACCCCCAGCGAGTAGAGCGCCAGCGAGGCCGCCGCCGACCCCCGCATCCCCATCGGGATGCGCTCCCGGTGGGCGAAGTCCGAGATCTCCTTCACCACGAAGAAGTAGTCCGTGAAACCCGTGTCCCGCAGCACGTCGAGCTCGTAGTCGAGGCGCTGTTGCAGCTCCGGCGTCAGCGTCCCCACGCGCCCCTCCAGCCCCTCGCGGCAGAGCTGCCGCAGGTACGCGTCGTTGGTGACGCCCTCGGGCGTGACCGGCTCCGGCAGGAGGGCGCGGTCGAAGGACAGCTCCAGGTCGCAGGCCTCCGCGATCGCCTCCGTGTTCGTGACCACCTCGGGCGTCTCCGGGAAGAGCGCGCGCATCTCCTCGTCGCTGCGCAGGTAGTACCCCTCTCCGTCGATGCGGAAGCGGTCCTCCTCGTCCACCGTTGCGTTCGTGCCGATGCAGAGGAGCACGTCGTGCGCGGCGGCTTCTTCTTTGTGCGTGAAGTGCCCGTCGTTCGTCGCCACCACGGGGATGTCCAGCTCGCGCCCGACCGAGACGATCTCGGGGTTCACACGGCTGAAGCGCTCAACCCCGTGCTCCTGCACCTCCAGCGCGTAGTGCCCGTCGAACACCTCGCGGTACCACTTCGCCACCTCCACCGCCCCATCCCGGTCCCCCTCCGATAGCCGCTCGAAGAACTCGCTTGAGGGGCAGCCGCTCAACACCGTGATGCCCGCGCTGTGCTGCTCCAGCAGCTCCCGGTCGATGCGCGGCTTGTAGTAGAAGCCCTCGAGGTTCGACTTCGTCACGAGCTGCAGCAGGTTGCGGTAGCCCGTGAGGTCGCGAGCCAGCATCGTCAGGTGGAACGGCTGGCGCTCCCGCGTGCGGCTGTGGCGCGACCCCGGCGCGATGTACGCCTCCAGCCCGATGATCGGCTTGATCCCCCGCTCCTTCGCTTCCCGGTAGAAGTCGACCGCTCCGTACAGCGCCCCGTGGTCCGTCATCGCGATCGAATCCATGCCCAGGGCCTGCGCGCGGTCCAGTAGCTGCGGGATGCGCGACATGCCGTCGAGCAGCGAAAATTCGGTGTGCGTGTGTAGATGCGTGAACATTTCGCGTGAGGGCATCCTACCCCTCCCAGGACCCCCTTTGGGAGTCCCTCACAGGTGCGCCGAAAGGGTTGAACGCCGCAAAACTCTACCCTGCGACTGCCGCCGCCAGCCCGCCCCTTACGTTATCCCCAGGCACCCTGAAGGCGGGTTGGTGCTTTATGTCCCAGACCGCCCCGACGTCAGTCCAGGGTCGCCCCTTCGATCGCCGCCAGCCGCTCCCCGCCCCCGGTCCCCGGCCACCGCGACCGAACCACCGTCCAGCCCAGCGCGACCACGAAGAGCGCGCCCTGCAGCAACACCACCGTCGCCCCCGAGGACACATCGACGAACCAGGAGATGTAGACCCCCACCAGCCCGCTCACCCCTCCCACCGCCGCCGCCAGCGCGAACATCCGCGTGAACGAGTCCGTCAGGAGCCGCGCCGTCACCGGCGGGATGACCAGCGCCGCCGCGATCAGCGTCGCCCCCAGCACCTGCAGCGACGCGATCACCGTGGCCGCCAGCACGAGCGAGAACAGCGCCTCCACCCAGGCCACGGGTACGCCGTACGTGCTCGCCACGTCCGAGTCGAAGGTCGTGAACAGCAGGGGCTTCCACCAGGTGAAGATGACGACGGCTGCCAGGGCCATCACCCCCGCGATCACGTACAGGTCACCACTCGTGATACCGAGGATCTCGCCGAAGAGGGCGGCGTCGAAGTCGCGCGTGAAGCGTCCGTGGCGGCTGATCAGCGCCACCCCCAACGCGAACGCGCAGGTCGTGATGATGCCGACTGCCGCGTCGCCCCCGATCTGCCGCCTGCGCGCCGCCCCGTTGATGAGCAGCACCGTGAACACGCCCCAGAGCGTCGCCCCGATGTAGAAGCTGATGCCCGAAACGAACGAGACCACCGCCCCGCCGAAGATGCTGTGCGCGAGCCCGTGCCCGATGTACGCCAGGCTCCTCAACACGACATAAACGCCGACCGACGCGCACAGCACACCCACCAGCGTCGCCGCCACCATCCCCCGCACGAAGAACTCGAACTGGAACGGCTCCGCCAGACCGCCCACCGCTAACCGCCGAGGGGCGAGGCGCCCGCCCCGACCTCGTCGGGAATCGACTCCGCCTCGCTCATCCCTTCGTCCAGGTGCTCGACCACGTAGATCGCGTCGCCCCGGCGCAGGACCAGCATCTCCGCGCCGTAGGTGCGCTGCAGCACCTCCGGCGTGAGGACGTCCTCTGGAGCGCCGTCTGCCACGAGCGCGCCTTCGCCCACGCAGACCAGCCGGGGAAGGTGCGTCGCCACCGCGTTCAGGTCATGGGTCGTCATCAGGATCGTCGTGCCCGCCCGGTTCAGCTCGCCCAGCAGGTGCATGATCTCGTGCCGCGTCTTGATGTCGACCCCGCTCGTGGGCTCGTCCAGCAACAGCAGGTCCGGGTCGCCGATGAGCGCCCGTGCCAGGAACGTGCGCTGCTGCTGCCCCCCCGAGAGCGCCCGTATCTGCCGGTTCGCCAGGTGCCCGATGCCCAGCCGTTCGAGGATGTGCCCCAGCAGTTCACGGTCGTGGCGGCGGGGCCAGGGCCGCCAGCCCATCTCCCGCCAGCGTCCCAGCAGCACCGCCTGCCCGACCGTCAGCGGGAAGTTCCAGTTGATCGCGTCCACCTGCGGCACGTACCCCAGACGTAGGGCGCGCTCGCCCGCTCGCGGGTGCGTCTCGACCGTCCCCGCGAAGCGCCGCGTCTGCCCGGCGATAGCCCGCAGCAGCGTCGTCTTGCCCGAGCCGCTGGGCCCCACGATCCCGGCGAACTCGCCTCGCCGCAGGGTGAAGTCGATGTCATGCAGCACCGCCGTGCGCTCGTAACCCGTCGTGTAGCGGCGCAGCTCCACCAGCGCCTGATCCGCGGGGTCGGCGGGAGGAGGGCGGTGACCGGGCGCGCTCGGCGCCAGCTCAACCACCGCTGTGCTCCTCGAACGGGATCCAGCTGTAGCTCACGTCGAACCCGTCGAGGGCGGAGGCGTTGCCGCCGAGGCTCGTCACGATCGTGCGGGCGTTCTCGACCATCATCGCGAGGTACGTGTTCCGGGGGTCGCCGGGCTCCCCGGGGAGGTCGTCGTCTCGCAAGGTGGCGACCTGCACGGCCCCCGCCTCGGTCGCGATCGTGTCCAGGACCTCCGAGGGGAACACCTCGGAGCCGAAGATGGCGGGCGTGCCCGAGGCGCGAATCTGCGTAATCAGCTCCGCCACCTCGCGTGGCGAGGGTTCGGAGAAGTCGGACGGCTGGATCGCCCCGATGATCGTGAATCCGTAGCGCGGCCCGAAGTAGGGGAACGAGTCGTGGTAGGTAAGGAGCACGCGCTGCGCCTCCGGCACCGTCGCCACGGCCGCCTTGATCGCCGCGTCCAGCTCCCGCACCCGCGCCAGGAAGGCTTCGGTGTTCGCCGCGTAGTACCCCGCCCCGTCCGGGTCGATCCGGCTGAGCGCGTCCCGCACGTGCCCCGCGTACTCGCCCGCGAGGATCGGGTCTGTCCAGAGGTGCGGGTTGGGGTCGCCCCCTTCCTTCGGGAAGGAGAAGTCGTACACGTACTCGTCGGGGTTCACCGTGGCTTCCCCCAGCAGCAGGATCTCGACCCCGTCCTGCCGGTTCGCCTCCGCCAGCTCCAGCGTCGGCAGCTCAAGGTTGAGCCCGTTCGCGACGATCAGGTCCGCCCGCACGATCTCACGCGCGACCGACGGGGCAGGCTCGAACGTATGCGAGTTCGTCCCCTCGGGGACGATCGCCGTGACCGTCACGCGGTCGCCCCCCACGTTCTCGATGATGTTGCGGATGGGGGCGACGGTGGTCACCACGTGGATGGACGCAGCGCTCGCGTCCTCGTCCTCTCCGCCGCCACAGGCCACCACCACCGGCGAGAAGAGGAGAAGCAGCGGCGCGACCAGTCCCAGCCGCCGCCGTGTGGTCTGTCGCCTCACGCTGGCATCGTATGGCCAAGGGATTGCAGATGCAATCAACTGCAACAAGATTCGGTTAGCAGGTGGTAAACCTCGCCTTTCCCCTCGCCCTCGTCCACTCTCTCCCTTCACGTCGCCCCCGTACGATCGCCGGAGAGCCCATGAACGAAGAACGCTCGACCGACAATGTGCTCGCCCAGCTCCGTGACCTCGCTGCGACCGGCGAGTGGTCGAAGTCGGTCGCGCTTCTGACCGCCCTCCACCCCGCCGACCTCGCCGAGGTCGCACTCGACCTCGATGCCGCCGAGCTCCGCGACCTCCTCCACCACCTCCCCACCGACGTAACCGCCCACGCCCTCGTGTTCCTCGATGAAGACGGGCTCGCCGCCGTCGCCGCCGCCGTCGATACCTCCGCCCTGCTCGCCATCCTCAACGAGGTCCCCGACGAGATCGCCACCGACGTGCTCCAGCAGCTCGCGCCCGAGCGCCAGCGGGACGTCCTCGCCGCCCTCGACCGCGAGGAGCACATCGCCGCCCTCCTCGAATACCCCGACGAGTCCGCCGGCGGCATCATGCGCAGCGGTTTCGTCTCTCTCAACGAGACAACCCCCGTCGAGCGGGCCATCGAAACCCTCCGCCGCCTCCGTCCCCCCTCCGACCGCGCCTACTACCTCTACACCGTCGACGACGAGGGTCGCCTTGGCGGCGTCGTCAGCGTGCGCGACCTGATCGTCGCCTCCCCCGGCACGCCCCTCGCCGAGATCGCCGAGCGCGATGTCCACGCCGTCGGTGTCGACCTCGACCAGGAAGAGGTCGCTCGCACCCTCCAGCGCTACAACCTGCTCGCCATCCCCGTCGTCGATGAGGACGGCCGCCTCGTCGGCGCTACCACCGCCGATGACGTCATCGACGTCCTCGCCGAGGAGGCCACCGAGGACATGTACCGCATGGTCGGCCTCGATGAGGACGAGCGTGTCTTCAGCCCCGTCCGCACGAGCGTGCGCCGCCGCCTCCCCTGGATGCTCGTGAACCTCGTCTGGGCCTTCGGCGCCGCCGCCATTGTCAGCCTCTTCGACGGCACGCTCGCCCGCTTCACCCTGCTCGCCGCCCTCATGCCCGTGGTAGCCGGCCAGGGCGGGAACGCCGGCGCCCAGACGGCCACCATCGCTGTCCGCAGCATCGCCCTCGGCGACCTCGACGTGCGCGACGTCTTCCGCGCCACCCGCAAGGAGATCGTGGTCGGCGTCGCCAACGGCGTCGCCATCGGCATCGTCGCCGGCGCCGCTGTCTACGCCTGGGACCGGAACGTTGCCCTTTCGATGGTCCTCGCCGCCGCCCTCGCCGGCAGCATCGCCCTCGCCACCCTGCTCGGCGTCATCATCCCCCTCGGCCTCAAGTGGCGCGGCGTCGACCCCGCCCTCGCCGCCAACATCTTCGTCACCGGCGCCACCGACATCCTCAGCTTCGTGCTCTTCCTCGGCCTCGCCGCGCTCGTCATCGAACGCATCGCCTGAGGCTCCGTGCTACCTCGCCTGGCCTCCACCCGGCGCACTCCCTCCACTAGCCACGAGTCACCAGCCACGAGCCACCAGGAGCCGGCTGGGGTGGACGGAGGGATTTGAACCCTCGATCTTCAGGGCCACAACCTGACGCGTTAACCACTACGCTACGCCCACCGCGCAGAACCCGATCGTACCGAAGCCAGACGCCAGCGGCTAACGGCCTCCCCTGTAAACTAGGCGCTCCCATGGATTTCCACCTGTCACCCGAGACCGAGCAGTGGCGTGAACAGCTCGTCGAGTTCCTTCGCGCCGAGATTCCCGAGGGCTTCGAGGGCGACGACGACTTCTTCGATAACGAGGAACAGGCGCCCTTCGCCAGGCAGTTCATGCGCAAGCTCGGCGAGCGCACCTGGCTCGCGCCCCCCTGGCCGAAGCAGTACGGCGGCATGGGCGCCAGCGCCCTCGAGCAGATGGTCCTCAACGAGGAGCTCGCCTACCACCGCGCCCCCTCCGGCGGCCGCCTCTTCACCATCGGCATCACCGGCCCCACCGTCCTCGTCCACGGCACGGACGAGCAGAAGGCCCGCCTCCTCCCCGAGATGGCATCCGGCGAGGCCTGGTACTGCCAGGGCTTCAGCGAGCCCGAGACCGGCAGCGACCTCGCTTCCCTCGCGACCCGCGCCGTCCGCGACGGCGACGACTACGTTATCCAGGGCCAGAAGATCTGGACCTCGAACGCCCACCTCGCCGACAAGATGATCGTCCTCGCCCGCACCGACCAGGAGGTCCAGAAGCACCGCGGCATCAGCGCCTTCATCCTCGACATGCACGCCCCCGGCGTGACCGTCCAGCCCGTCCCCAACATCGCCTACCGCAACGACTTCAACCAGGTCTTTTTTGAGGACGTGCGTGTTCCCGCCAGCGACCTTCTCGGTGGCGAGAACAACGGCTGGCGCGTGGCCATGACGGTGCTCGACTTCGAGCGCTCCAACATCGCCGCCATCAGCGGCGCCCGCCGCACCGTCGCCGACCTCGTCGGCTGGGCGAAGGAGGAGCACGGCGGCGTCCGCCCCTGGGACGACCTCCACGTGCGCAACAAGCTCGCCGGCCTCTACGCCGAGGGCGAGATCGGGCGGCTCATCGCCTACCGCACCGCCTGGCTCCAGAGCCGCGGCGAAGTGCCCAACTACGAGGCCAGCATCGGCAAGGTCTGGATGGCCATGTACGGCATCAAGGTCGCGAACGCCGGTGTGAACCTGATGGGCGGCTACGGCCAGCTTGCCCCGGGCTCGAAGTGGGCCCAGCTTTATGGCCGCGTCGAGACCTCGTATTTGCTCGCCGTCTCCGGTCCCATCGCCGGTGGCGCAGGCGAGATCCAGCGCGACATCATCGCCACGCGCGGCCTCGGCCTCCCTCGAGGCTAGCCGCCCCTCGCCGGCGGCTGGCTACTCCTCTTCGTCTCTGGCCACGTTCGGCACCACGATGCGGTGCTCCAGCGTCTGCTCCAGGTCCTCCTCGTGCGCCTCCTCGGACTCTTCCGTGGTTTCCACGCTCGGACCGGCGTGGACGACGATCCGCGTGATCGTCCCTTCCCCGAGCAGCGGCTCGATCAGCACGCTGCCCTGCACGTCCTCGCCTTCTGGTAGCAGCTCCGGGTCCACCGTGATGATCAGGGCGGTGTCGTGCCCCCGCTTCGTGATGAGTTCGCTGCAGTAGTTCGCGGTGCAGATCACGATGGTCGTTTCCACGCCCACCGCCACCCCGCCGTGAAGGCGCCCGTTCCCCTCGCGGTGAACGACAATCCACGGGTCGGATGTCTGTACCCGGAACGGGGCGATCCACGTGCCCACGTTCTGCACCGTGACTTCCGTGCTGCCCGCCACCCCGTTCTCGTCGACCGCGATCGCGACATCCGCCGGCGCCTTGATCAGCGTCTTCGGCTCCCCTATCAGCGCGTCACGCAGGGTCGGATCGACCGGCGGCGTCGGGTCCTGGTGCGGCTCGATGCCGAGATCCGGGAACGACGTGGGGAAGTGCATCGCCGCGCACCCGTCGTACCAGAACGAGTCCGAGCAGGGGAAGTAGACCTGGGGCGACAGCGCTGCCGCCACCGCCGGGATGGTCGGGTCGGGCATGTTTACCTCCACCGCCGGCCACAGCCGCGCTACCCCGTCGGCGCCGCGCGCAGGCCAGGCGTACGGGTCGGGGGTCGCCGTCGCCTCCGGCGCGTCGTCCGGAGTCGGAGTCGGCGTGGGAGTTGGCGTAGCGGTGGCCTCGGCCTCCTCCACATCGGTTGGCTGCGACTCTTCGCCTTCACCGGCTTCCGCCGGCTCCTCCGGCACCTCGATCGGGGCGGGTTCGGGCGTCGCCTCCGGCCGTGGGGTGGGCGCGTACTCTGGATCGTCGTAGAGCCGCTCGGGGTACTCCGGCGGGTGGCGCATGCACCCGTACACGAGCTCCGGGTACGTGTAGTCGCCGCGGCCAAACCACGGGTTGATCCCGTCCGTCGAGATCCAGGTCGGGGCGCTCGGGTCGTTGCAGTGCCACATGTCGCCGCGCATCGGGTCGCGCATCGGGTGCTGCAGGTACCCGAGCCAGTTCAGCCATGAGGACTCGTGCGCCGTGTCGTACTGGGGGTGGTTCGTATAGAAGAGCCCGTTGTAGGCCCAGACCGTGTAGTACCAGTCCTCCAGCGAGGCGGGGTCACCGTCCCCCGCGATCGGCACGAACTCGTCGTTCCACTTCTGCGCCAGCATCCGCGCCGCCTCCGCCACGTTGAAGAGGAAATGCGTTCCCACCAGCGCCTGCTTCACGCTCGGGCTGCCCGCGTAGTTCTCCATGCCACTCGTGATCTGGCCCAGGCCGAAGCCGCAGTCGAACGATCGCGATACCTGCCCCACGCCTCCCCAGGGAACGTCGCCGTGCGCATGCGCGAACTCCGACTCCACCCACACGACCGACTTCAGGAGGGTCGGCGGAATGCGCAGCGACTTGTCCGGCTCCTGGTCGATCCGGTCGGACTGCGAACCCTTCAGCAGCCCCGGATAGTCGAGACCGTGGGGCTCGCCCGAGGGCGGTGTGAAGTCGGGAACCGCCGCGCCCTCGGCAGCCAGCTCGATCGCTGCCAGGTAAAGCCCTGCGTTGTCGTATGCCTCGAGCGTGTCGAACTCGAACGGCTCGATCCCGAAGCAGGCTTGCGCCTCGGCACCCTCGTCCCGCCCGGAGAACACGATCAGCGCCACGGCCGCCACCACGGCCAGCGCCGCTAGCGCGCGGACCATCCGAAGAACCTCGTGAAGCCTTCGAGCTGCTGGCGTCCCAGCCGGCTCAGGATCTGGAGCTCGGGCGTCCCCGGCTCTGAGAAGCTCCCGCCGCTCCAGTGGTGTACCGCCAGCGACGTGCCGTCGCGGCTGTAGGCGAGGGGTACGTCGAAGCCGCTCGCTCCCTGCGCGCTCACGCTTCCCGGCGGTGTGTACGGCTCACTCCCGAACCGTGGGTCGCCCGAGGGCGCCCACGCCGCCCCCAGCGCCTGCTGCGTCGAGGTCGAGGCCGCCGCCACGCTCCCGCCCCCCTCAATCGAGACGACCCGCGGCAGATACCGCAACCCCTCCCAGGTGTTCGCCTCCACGAACGCCAGCCGGGTGCCGTCCGGGCTGAGCGCCCAGTCCCGCGTGATGTGCGTGCTCAGCCACAGGATGGCCTCCCCGTCCCGCGTCAGCGTCGATCCCCGCGCGTCGATCCGGATCGCCAGCAGCCTCCCTTCTCCGTCGAACCCCACCGGCGCGACCATCCCCGCCCCCTCGTGCGTCTCCAGCACGGTCTCCACCCCCCGCAGGTCCACCTGCGCTACCGCCACCCCGAGCGCTCCTGTCTGTGTGCGCACGGTGCGGGTGAGCACCACAGCCGTCGCATCCGGTGTCCAGAGCGCGTCCTGGAGCGGTTCGAGCCCCTCCGCCAGCCGTAGACGGAGCCCGGTCTCCAGGTCGAGAACGATCAGCGAGGCGTATGGCCTGCCGGAGATGGAGTGGTCGGGCGTGAGCAGGGCGACGTGGCGCCCGCTCGGTGAGACCGCCCCCCGCAGGTTGTACCCCTGCAGGTGGGCAATCGACGCAATCTCCATGGGGGCGTCGTTTGCGCCCGTCCCCACCACCGTGACGACTGTTGCCATGCCTGTGTTGCGCGCTACGACCGCGTACTGCCCGCTCGGTGCCCGCGCGAAGGCCGTTTGCGGGGGGCCGCCGCTCTGCTCCAGCAGGGCGATCGCCGCCACTCCCAGCAGCACCAGGGCAAGCGCCAGCACGGCCAGCGCCCGGCGCGCGCGCAGCCGCTCACGGGCCCCGCGCGCGAGCGCCGGCAGGGAAGGAAAACGGCGGACGGAGGGTGGTGCGTGCATATCCGGGGAACCGCGAATGGAGCGGTGGCGAGAACCCGAACCCGCTCGACCGGGCCCGCCCTCGTCAGGCGCAGGAGTATCCCCGCACCTCCGACCAACATCGCAGTTGGTCGAAGAGCACCATGGCGAACCTAGCAAGCGTCCCGCGATCGGTCAATGTGCCGCAACGACTGGGTAAGGCCGGGAATAGCCGCCAAGCGGGCGGCTGCTAGCATGGGGAGGCCGTGATCTTCCAGCTTATCGACGTTCTCCAGGAGAACCCGGCCGCCTTCTTTGCCTACATGGTCGCCATCGGGATCGCGATGGTGACGGGCATCGCCTTTCACGAGTTCAGCCACGCCTGGGCCGCCAACGAGCTCGGCGACGACACCGCCGCCCGCCAGGGCAGGCTCACCCTCAATCCCCTCGCCCACCTCGACCCCGTTGGGACGATCCTGCTCTTCGTCGTAGGCGTCGGCTGGGGCAAGCCCACGCCCGTCAACCCCTACCGCCTCAGCGCCGGCGTCAAGCGCGGGAACATGCTCGTCGCCCTCGCCGGCCCCCTTTCGAACTTCGCCTTCGCCCTGCTCGCCTCCATCCCGCTCATCTTCGGCTGGGTCGAACCCCTCGCGTTCGAGAACATCGAGCGCGCCAGCGGCTCTCAGATTCTCGGAACGTTCCTCTTCTTCATCGGCTTCCTCAACGTCATCCTCGGCGTCTTCAACCTCATCCCCATCCATCCCCTCGATGGCTTCAAGGTGCTCCTCGGCATCCTCCCCGACGAGCTTTCCCAACCCCTCGCCTCCCTCAGCCGCTGGGGCCCCGCGCTCCTCATCGGGCTAATTGTCCTCGGCTTCGTGGCGCCCGAGTACAGCCCCCTTCGTTGGATCTTTGGCGGCGCCGCCGACCTCTTCCTGGAGATCATCACCTGATGCTCCACCGCGTCCGCCAGGTACGGGAAGCCTCCCTCCTCCCCTCTGCCGCCGAGCTCGCCCTCGCCCGCGAGTATCTTGCCGGCGATCTCCTCGCCCTCTTCGCCGCGCAGGAGCCCCGCGACCAGCGCCACTCCGCCCGCACCGCTAGCTGGTTGCTCGAGCGCGGCTACGACAGCGACCACGACCTCCTCGTCGCGGCCCTCCTGCACGATGCCGGCAAGGGCGCCCAGCGCACCCGCGACCGCGTCGCCCACGTGATGACGGAGTGGCTCCCCGCCCCCGTGGTCGCGGGCGAGGCCTCCCGCTTCGAGATACGCCGCGCCCTCGCCCGCAGCCGGGCCCACAGCGACCTCGGCGCCGAACTGCTGACCGCCGCGGGCGCCTCCCCGCGCGTCGCCGAGCTGACGCGCCTTCACCATCGACTGGCGGGGCGGGATGCTATGCTAGCCCTCCTGCAGCGCGCCGACGCTGCCACCTGATTGCACGGGAACACACATGGCCGACTCGAAGGAATCGAAGATCGCCATCATTGGCACCGGCCTCATCGGCGCGTCCGTGGGGCTCAACCTGATGGCCCGCAAGGACCGCAAGTACGAGGTCGTCGGCGTCGATCGTAGCCGCCAGAACGCGCGCGCCGCGCGCGAGATGAAGGCCGTCGACAGCACCGTCCGCTACCTCGACGAAGCCGTCCGCGATGCCAGCATGATCGTCCTCGCCGTGCCCTCCCGCGCCGCGGAGGAGCTCCTGCCCACGCTGGAGCCCTACGTCGCAACGGGCGCCATCATCACCGATACCTGCAGCACCAAGGCGTCCTTCATGGCGAAGGCCGAGGAGGTCTTCGGCAACAAGGTGAGCGTCATCGGCGGCCATCCCATGGCCGGCTCCGAGCGCAGCGGCCCCTCCGCCGCCAGCGTCGATCTCTTCCAGGGCGCCGCCTGGGCCCTGACGCCCTCACCGGTCGCCAGCGAGTCCTCCGTGCGCGTCGTCCTCGGCCTCATCGAGTCCGCCGGCGCCGTCCCCATCTACGTCGACCCCGCCGAGCACGACGAGCTCGTCGCGGCCGTCAGCCATGTGCCCCTTCTCCTCTCCGTCGCCCTCTTCAAGCTCGTACACGACAGCGCCTGCCGGGACGACGCCGAGCAGCTCGCCGGTCCCGGATTCCGCGATATGACCCGCCTCGTCATGGGCGACCCCGAAATGGCTACGGACATCGTCACCACCAACCGCACCGCCATTCTTTCCTGGCTGCGCCGCTACCAGGGCGAGCTGGACACCATCATCCAGGCGCTCGAGCTGAGCGACGAAGAAGCCGAGCGGCTGGCCGAGGGCATCGACCTGCCCGGTGACGGCAAGGAGTCTGCCGCCGCCACCGCCGATGCCCTCATGGAGGGCCTCTTCACCCGCGCCCGCATGGAGCGCTTCGTCTTCGATGACCGCCTCATCGGCCGCCAGGTCCCGAAGGATGGCACCGAGACGCCCCGCTCCAGCGACGTCATCGGGCAGATGTTCATGGGCGCCTACCTCTATGGCCGGCTCAAGGAGCAGCTGAATCGCGGCGAGGAGCGGGAGCGCGAAGCCGCCCTCCGCCGCGGCGCTCCCCGCAACCGGTGATCGTCCGCAGCCCCGGCCGCCTGCGCGCCACCCTGCGCGTTCCCCCCGACAAGTCCATCTCCCACCGCGCCCTCATCCTCAACGGCATCGCCGAGGGGGAGGCCCGCGTCGAAAACCTCCTCGACTCGGACGACGTGCGTTCCACCGCCGCCTGCATGGCCGCCCTCGGCGTCGAAATTGACTGGCCTGTGGGGTCCACGGAGGCCCGTATCCGTGGCGGCGGCCTCCACGGCCTCTACGAGAGCGAGGACGCGCTCGATTGCGGCAACAGCGGCACCACCATGCGCCTCCTCACCGGGCTCCTCGCCGCCCATCCCCTCTTCAGCGTCCTCACCGGCGACGATTCACTGCGCCGCCGCCCCATGGGCCGCATCATCGAGCCCCTGCGCCTCATGGGCGCCCGCATCAGCGCCCGCCGCGGCGACACGCTTGCGCCCATCGCAATCCGCGGCGGCAACCTGCGCGCCATCCAGTACGAGATGCCCGTCGCGAGCGCCCAGGTGAAGTCGGGCTTGCTCCTGGCTGGCCTCTCCGTCGAGGGCCGCACGCGCATCACCGAGCCGGTCCCCACGCGTAACCACACCGAGAAAATGCTCGCCGCCATGGGCGCGCCCGTGGCCCGCGAAGGACGGGCCGTCACCATCCGCCGCCCCGGCCGCCTCCAGCCCCTCGGCATGCGCGTCCCCGGCGATATCTCCAGCGCTGCCCCCTGGCTCGTGCTGGCCGCCTGCCACCCCGATGCCGAGCTAATCATCGAGGGGGTCGGCATCAACCCGACCCGTACCGGCCTGCTCGACGTACTCGGGCGCATGGGCGCCGGCGTCGAGCTCCACGAGGAGCGCGAGACCAGCGGCGAGCCCGTCGCCGACCTCGTCGTGCGTTCCTCCACCCTGACCGGCGTCACCGTCCAGGGCAGCGAGATTCCCCGCGCCATCGACGAGCTTCCCCTCGTCGCCCTCCTCGGCTGCTTCGCCCACGGCACGACCGTCGTTCGGGAGGCCGAGGAGCTGCTGGTCAAGGAATCCAACCGCATCGACACGGTCGTCACGATGCTCTCGGCCATGGGCGCGTCCATCGAGGCGACCGCCGACGGCTTTGTGGTGGAGGGCCCCAGCCAGCTCCGTGGCGCCCGCGTCGACGCCGCCGGCGACCACCGCATGGGCATGCTCGGCGCGGTCGCCGGCGCCCTCGCGAGCGGACAGACCCGCGTCGAGAACGACGCCGTCTCGGTCTCCTACCCGGACTTCTGGCAGGCGCTCGAGGCGGCCGCGCCCGAGGCCGCGCAGACGGCGTGACCGCGGAGCGCCGCCCCCTCATCCTCGTCCTCCACGGCCCCTCGGGCGTCGGCAAGGACTCCGTCATCGCCAGGCTCCGCAAGCGCGCCGGCATCCACCGCGCCACCAGCAGCAACAGCCGCCCCATGCGCAAGGACGAACGCCAGGGCGTCGACTACCACTTCCTCAGCCGCGATGAGTTCCAGCGTAAGATCGACGCCGGCGACTTCATCGAGCACGCCCGCGTCTACGGTGACTTCAAGGGTCTCGAGCGGCGCGAGCTTGAATCGCCCCTCACCAAGGGCGAGGACGTGCTCATCCGCACCGACCTCCAGGGCGCCCGTGAACTCCGCAGGCTGCTGCGCGGCGCCGTGTTCGTGCTGCTTACCGCGGAGAGCCGCGAGGCCCTAGAGGCCAGGCTCACCGCCCGCGAAAGCGAGAGCGAGGAGACCCTCGCCCGCCGTCTTGCCGAGGTCGATGCCGAGCTCGCCGACGCCCCCAACAACGACTACGTCGTCGAGAACCGCGAGGGCGGTCTCGACGACGCTGTCGATGAACTTGTCCGGATTGTCGAACGCGAGCGGGTCAACCCGGACCGGGAGCCCGCGGGCGTCCGCTAGGCGCGCCTACTTCTTCTGCGCGAAGTCGAGTTCGATGTACTGGTCGGCGGCTCGCTTCAGGTTGCCCGCCACCGATTGACCGAGCCCCGCAACCTCCACGCGAATGCCCCGGCTCTGCAGGACCTCCACGAGGTGCTGGAAGTCGCCGTCGCCCGAGATGAGCACGGCCACGTCCAGGCGGTCGGCCATGGTAATCACGTCGAGCGCCAGCTCGATATCGACGTTCGCCTTGATTGAGCCGTCGGCGAAACGCTTCAACGGCTTCGTCACGATCTTGTAGCCCCTGCCCAGGAACGGCTCGACGAAGCGCTGCGTTTCGGGGCTCACGCCCGGGTCGTCGTGCACGGGCGAGTAGGCGATGGCGCGCACCAGTTGCCGGTCCTCGGTCAGGCGCTTGAGCACGAGTCCCCAGTCGATGGCCCGGCCACCGCGTGTGCGGTCCCGCGCCAGCTCCACGTTCGCGCTGTCGACGAAGATGCCGACGCGCGGCAGCGTGGCCGTCTTGGCCGAACCGCTCCCCTTGCCGGAGAGCCGCTCGATCATCTGCTCCTGCATCTCGACGAGGCGGGTCAGCTTGTCGTTGTGCTCCTTGAGCGTGCTGATCACCGTGGCTTCGTCGCTCTCCTCGGATGCAGCGCCCGCACGCCCGCCGCGGCGCGGGGCGGCCCGCTTGGGCGCGTCCGGGCCCTCATCCAGAACGGTCGCGACCGCCGGTCGGCGTCGCGAAGGGCGTGCCGGAGGAGCCTCGTCGTTGTCGCTTGTCCTCGCCGCGGGCGCTCGGCGCCGCGAAGGCCTCGCCGGGGGTGCGTCATCGTCGTCGCCCTTCTTGGCCGCAGGCGAGCGTCGCCGGGAGGGTCGCGGCGGTGGCGCGTCGTCTTCGTCGCTGGCCTTGGCCGCGGGCGAGCGTCGCCGGGAGGGTCGCGCCGGAGGTGTTTCGTCTTCGTCGCTGGCCTTGGCCGCGGGCGAGCGTCGCCTGGACGGCCGTGCCGGTGGCGCGTCGTCTTCGTCGCTGGCCTTGGCCGCGGGCGAGCGTCGCCTTGAGGGCCGTGCCGGAGCCGCTTCCTCGCCGTCGTCGCTCGCGCGCCGGCGGGAGCTGGCGCGCCTGGGGGCGGCCGGCTCTTCCTCGGTGGTCTCGGTCGCGGCGCCGGCCTTGCTGGCCGATGAGCGTCCCCGCCCGCCGCGGGTCCCCCGGCGGCGACGAGGGGCCGCCGGCGCTTCGTTCTCGTCGGTGGTTTCGGTCGTGTTGGTCGTCGGTTCGGTATCGGTTGCTTCCGGCGCCTCCTCCGTTGAGGAGCGGCTGCCGGTCAGAAAGTTGAGTGCCATGTGGGGTTACGTTCCCATCCTTTGCAGAACACTGATTCGGGCGGCGACGGCCCCCGCGATAGCTCGGAAGCCCTCCGCCGAGGCGGAGTCTCCCTTGCCGACCACGAGCGGCACGCCCTGATCCGAGCCCTCACGTATCTGGGGCTCGATCGGGATCTCGCCGAGGAAGTCGATTCCGAGCTCCTCGGCGGCGTCACGTGCGCCGCCGTGCCCGAAGATGTCGTATTGCGTCCCGGTATCGGGCGCGATGAAATAGCTCATGTTCTCGATCATGCCGAACACCGGCACGTCGAGCTTCTCGAACATGGAGACCGCCTTCATGGCGTCCTCCAGCGAGACATCCTGAGGGGTCGAAACGATAACGGCCCCAGCGATCGGCGCTTCCTGCGCCATGCTCATCGAGGCATCGCTGGTGCCGGGTGGCAGATCGATGATCAGGTAGTCGATGTTTTCCCAGGGGACGTCGTGCAGCAACTGGCGCACGGCGCTGCCGATCATCGGCCCCCGCCACACCACCGGCGTCCCCTTCGGCAGCAGGAACCCCAGGGAAACCAGCTCTACGCCGTACTTCTCAACCGGACGCAGCCCTTCCGTCTGGTTCGCTTGCAGTCCCGCCTCCAGCCCGAACATCGTCGGGATGTTCGGACCCGTGATGTCCGCGTCGACCAGACCCACCTTCGCGCCCGTGGCGGCCAGCGCAACCGCCAGGTTGCTGGCCACGGTCGACTTGCCCACGCCCCCCTTGTTCGAGGCGACGGCGATCACGTTCCGTACCCCCTCGATCGCCTTCTGCCCTTCGCGTGGGTCGCTGGCGCGCACCTGCGCCCCCCAGTCGAGCGCAACGGTCTCGACTCCGGGAAGCACCTCCAGCGCGGCGCGCACGTCCGTCTCGATGACGTCCTTCAGCGGGCAGGCGGGGGTCGTCAGCTCCACCTTCACGCTGACGGCTCCGCCCTCGATGGTCAGCTCTTCGACCATCCCCAGCGAGACGATGTCACGATGCAGTTCGGGGTCGTTGACGGTTGCGAGTGCGGCGAGAACGGCGTCTCGGTCTACCGCGGTGGGAGCGGTCATTGCGGCTACGGCATCCTGATTACGGCGGCGGTCCTCTGCGAGTACGAAAGCGCCGAGCGGCTGGGAGAGTCCGCGGGGAGATCACGGCGGAAACGCGAGAGAAGGGCGGCCCTTGTGTGGGATATGCGCACGGTGCCCGTTCGATCGTACCCCGCCCGGGGGCCACAGACCAGCCGGATAGCCGCTACTCCCCCCAGGGTGTGATCGCTTGCTTCAGCTGGGCGTACCCCTCAAGGAACCCCGGACGCTCGCCCGCATACACCTCGTCGAAGCGCGCCAGCGCCTCGTCCAGCCACGCGTGCAGCCCGGCGTTGTCGGGATTCGCATCCTTGTAGGCGTCGCGGATCAAGACGAAGTGGATGCGCGGGTCGTAGGGACGCTTCGTGCCTCCCATCGACTCGTCGCCGTCCAGCAGGCGCAGCAGCATCGCGTCCGCCGAACCGAGCGTCTGCTCGTGGATGGGCGGACCGTGCATGCGGTACATCACCGAGGTCATGTCGCGACCGTTCCCGGTCGTGTAGCCCATCTCGCCCCACAGGTCACGCATCTTCGCGTTGCTGCCCACGGCGTCCACGACGCGCTGGCCGAACGCCCGCAGCGGCTCCGAAACGTCCGCCAGCAGGTCCGTCAGCCGGTCGCCGTCGAGGTCGGTGGCGAGCACGATCGTGTCCTGCTGCTCGATCAGGTCCCACAGCAGCAGTCCGTAGTTCGTATCCGAGATGTGCTGCTCGATCTGGCCGCTCCAGTCCTCCATCCCGTCTTTGAAGTCGTCCGGCAGCAGGTTGACGATGCGGTCGACACGCTCGCGGTGCTCCACGTAGCCATCGACCGCGTACCTTCGGCCGACGTTGAACTTGGTGCCGTCCAGCAGCCACGAGAGCAGCCCTGAGTTGATGCCGTCCTCCATTGCCTGCGTCGGCTTGAAGGCGATCCGGCCGAGGTGGCCGGTCTCGTGCACCATCTGCAGGAAGCGCCGTCCCGCGTAGGCCATCTGAATGCCCGGCGTGTTCATCTCCGAGTGGATGTTGCCCGTCTCCGGGTCCACCTCGAACACCGAACGGTTCTGCGAGTAGGGCAGGCAGGGCATGCAGCGCACCACCGTGATCGGCCCGTAGGGACGCACGTTGCAGTAGACCCCCGCCTGCGTGCGCAGAGGCGCGTTCCCCGACTTGCCCATCACCACCACGCGCCCGCCCTGGCTATCGTTCACGTAGGCGTCTCCCGCCGTCGACCACTTGATCGAGGTGCAGGGCATGTTGCCGAACCAGCTCAGCGCTTCCAGCTTCGTGTCGTGCCGGTACTGCGCCCACATCGGCACCCCGTAGAAGGGCAGCCCGAGAATGTCGACTGCCGCCAGCGTGCCGAGCAGGGCGTAGGCGTCGGTCAGCGAGTGGGCGACGGGGTTCACCGACCCGTCGAAGTTGCCGCCCTGCCAGATCACCGCGTCAGGGTAGCCCTCGGGGCGAACGTCGGCGGGCTCGAACAGCTCGCTCAGCGCGCCGAGCAGGTCGCCGCCGGCGTGTTCCGTGCGGGCAATCGTCATCAGGTCGGGCATGTGGTGTCTCTCCTGGCGAGTCGTCTGTTTGTCGTGGCCAGTGGCCGTCTAATCTTTCGAGCCGGCGAGTTGCCGCAGCACGAACGGGAGGATCCCGCCGTTGCGGTAGTACTCGAGCTCGACCGGTGTATCGATGCGCACGAGCGCATCGAACGTCGTGATAGTTCCGTCATCGGCTGTCGCGGTCACGGCCACCTGTCCGCCGCGGCGAAGCCCCTCGGCGATGCCGTCGATCGCGAACGTCTCCTCCCCGCTGAGCCCCAGCCCGTCGCGGCTATCGCCCGCCAGGTACTGGAGCGGCAGGATGCCCATCCCCACCAGGTTGCTGCGGTGGATGCGCTCGTAGCTCTCCGCGATGACCGCGCGTACGCCCAGCAGCCGCGGCCCCTTCGCCGCCCAGTCGCGCGAGGAGCCGGTGCCGTACTCCTTGCCCGCCAGCACCATCAGCGGGACACCCTCATCCCGGTACTGCATGGCCGCATCGAAGATGCTTTGCTCCTCGCCGTCGGGGAGGTGGCGGGTCACGCCGCCCTCCGTCCCCGGTGCGAGCTGGTTGCGCAGGCGGATGTTCGCGAACGTCCCCCGCATCATCACCTCATGGTTCCCGCGCCGCGCCCCGTACGAGTTGAAGTCCCCCCGCTTGATGTCGCGGTCGAACAGGTAGGCTGCCGCCGGGCTGTCGGGCGCGATGCTCCCCGCCGGCGAGATGTGGTCCGTCGTCACGGAGTCGCCCACCATCACCAGCACACGCGCCCCGGCGATGTCCTCAAGCTCGTCCGGCTCCTCTGCCAGGTCCTCGAAGTAGGGCGGGTTCTTTACGTAGGTCGAGCCGTCGTCCCAGCCGTAGCGGCTGCCCTCCGGGGCCTCCAGCGTGCGCCAGGCGGGATCGCCGTCGAACACCGAGCCGTACTGGTCGCGGAACATCTCCGACCGCACCGCCTCGCGCATCGACACCTCGATCGCGTTCTGTGAGGGCCACAGCTCCGACAGCATGACGGCGTTCCCGTCCGCGTCTTCGCCGATCGGCTCCGTCAGCGGGTCGAAGTCCATGTGTCCGGCGAGCGCGTACGCCACCACCAGCGGCGGCGAGGCGAGGTAGTTGGCGCGCACGACCGGGTTCACCCGCCCCTCGAAGTTGCGGTTCCCCGAGAGCACCGCCGCCACCACCAGCCCCCCCTGGTTGACCGCCGCCGCCACGTCCGCGTCCACCGGCCCCGAGTTCCCGATGCAGGTCGTGCAGCCGTACCCGACGAGGTTGAAGCCGAGCTCGTCCAGGTAGGGCGTGAGTCCGGCCGCGTCGAGATAGTCCGTCACCACCTTTGAGCCGGGCGCGAGGCTCGTCTTCACCCACGGCTTGCGCTGCAGGCCACGCTCCACCGCCGCCTTCGCCAGCAGACCGGCCCCCACCAGCACCTCCGGGTTTGAGGTGTTCGTGCAACTCGTGATCGCCGCGATCACCACCGACCCGTGCCCCACCTCGAAGGACGCGCCGTTGCGCGCGACCTCTACCGGTGGCGCGTCGGCGCCGTCTCCCGCCAGCTCCGCCAGCGCGTCCTGCCAGGCATCCTTCGATTCCCGCAGCAGCACGCGGTCCTGCGGCCGGCGCGGTCCCGCCAGCGACGGCTCCACCTCGCCCATGTCCAGCTCCAGCATCGCCGAGAAGCTCGGGTCGGGCGTGGCATCCGTGCGGAAGAGGCCCTGCTCCTTGCAGTACGCCTCCACCAGTGCCACCTGATCCTCGTCCCGGCCGGTGAAGCGCAGGTAGCTCAGCGTCTCGTCGTCAACCGGGAAGAACCCGACCGTCGCGCCGTACTCGGGCGCCATGTTCGCGATCGTCGCCCGCGTCGGCAGCGGCAGTTGCGAAAGGCCCGGTCCGAAGAACTCGACGAACTTCCCGACCACTCCCAGCTCGCGCAGCATCTGCGTGACCGTCAGCACGAGGTCCGTGCCCGTCGCCCCCTCGGGCAGGGCGCCCGTCAGCCGGAAGCCGACGACCTCCGGAATCAGCATCGAGACGGGCTGGCCCAGCATCGCCGCCTCCGCCTCGATGCCGCCCACACCCCAGCCCAGCACTCCCAGCCCGTTGATCATCGTCGTGTGCGAGTCCGTCCCCACCAGTGTGTCCGGGTAGACCAGCCCGCTGTCCTCGTTCTGGAAGACCACGCTCGCGAGGTACTCCAGGTTCACCTGGTGGACGATCCCCGTCCCCGGCGGCACCACGCGGAAGTTGCGGAACGCCTGCTGCCCCCAGCGCAGGAACAGGTAGCGTTCGCGGTTGCGCTCGTATTCGAAGCTCACGTTCTCGGCGAAGGCGCCGTCTGAGCCGTAGGCGTCGACCTGTACGGAGTGGTCAATCACCAGGTCGACCGGCTGCAGCGGGTTGATCCGCTCCGGGTCGCCCCCCATCCCCTCCAGCGCATCCCGCATCGAGGCCAGGTCGACGACCGCCGGAACGCCCGTGAAGTCCTGTAGCAGCACGCGCGCCGGCGCGAACGCCACCTCGCGCTCCTCGCCCGAGTTCGGGCGCCAGTTCGCCAGCGCTTCGATGTCCTCCCGCGAGACGGCGTCGCCGTCCTCGCGACGCAGCAGGTTCTCCAGCAGCACCCGCTGCGTGAAGGGCAGGCGCGTCGCCGCCTCCCCCCTCAGGACCGAGTCGAGGCGGTGGAAGGCGACCGAGCGCCCTCCGGCCGTCAGCGTGTCGCGGCTGTTGAAACTGTCGAGCATGGTGGAATCGTCCCCGCCTGTTCCCTTTGCACGGTCTCTTGCCTGGGGCCCGTCGGGCCCTGGTTCGGCGCCTTCGGGACGAAGCTCCGGCAGTATACCGCGAGCCGCGCTCCCGAACCCCGCACCGGCGACCCGTCTACGGTCGCCCACCTATACTGCCCGCAGGGCCTGTAGCTCAGCGGTTAGAGCACCCGGCTCATAACCGGTCGGTCGGTGGTTCGAATCCACCCGGGCCCACCAGACTGGACAAAATCGAGAACTTTCACGCTGGCGCTTAAGCTGCAGCTATAGGCGAGCTACGAGCCTCGCCGATCGCTTAGCGGCAGGGTGGATCAACGTGCGGCGCGGGTGAGGACGCCCTCGTGCGGCGCATCTTCACGAGGCCGTCTCGGGCCATGGCGTGCTCCCCGACACTAGCCCCCCACCAGCGGCTCGACGGCCGCCCGCGCCACCTCCGCATTCGTGCCAATCGCGAAGATCACGTCGCGACCCACGGGTTCGAGCATGGCGACCACGTAGCCATCGTCCCGCGTGACTAGGGTGTAGGTGCTGTCCTCGACCATCTCCCCGCCTGCCAGCGCCTCGCGATGCGCCTCCTCGAACTCACGCGCGTCCTCCGCGTCCGTGAAGCGCACGACAATCACCAGCGCGCGCTTCTCGCCATTCTTGAAGAGGCGATACGAGTCACCCCGCCATCCCTCTCCTGCTCGCTCAACGCGGAACTCGACCTCGCTGTAGTAACGGCCTTCGTAGCCGTAGGCGGGCCACGGGTAGCCGGCGGCATCCCCGAGCAGGTAGTTCATCAGGTGGAACTCGCCCAGCACGCCCGACTCTTCCTCGGTCCAGCCGAAACCGAGGCTCGCCACGATGGCTTCGGCGGGCAGCAGCCGGTCGACTCCCTCCTCCGGGCTCCAATCCGACCCCAGCAGATGCGTGTGAATATAGGCGGCCGTGCCCGGCGGCGAGCGCTCGAAGAGAGCGTTGAGCGCCTCCGCGCCTCTACGCTCCAGAATGCGCTGTACCGCCACCGGACCCGTGAGGTAGGGGAACCAGAACGCGCGCTGGATTGCCGGGGGCATGTCGGCCGCCTGTCGAAGGTCCGCCAGCAAGGCCAGACTTCCGACCGAGAACCCGCCCGGGATTAAGGTCCTGCGCTCCCCCCAGATGGCGGTGTGCAGGGTGGCATCGCCCTCGATGAGGCTGGTCCAGGCGAGCCTGGTATCAATTGTGGCCCCCACCCGACCTTCCGTCTCGCCGAGGTCGAAGTGGTGGTCCTGGATGGCATGCGCCATCTCGTGGGCGAGTGTGCCGAGCTCCGTCTTGCTGAGCGCTTCGAGGTCAACATCGTCCTGCTCGGTTACGACCCAGAGCGTCTTGTGTTCGTAGGAGTAAAACCCCGCGGCAAGCCCGGCCGTGGATACCATTACGTCCCAGTAGGTCTCCCCCGGCTCGATGTAGCCCAGCAACTGGTAGAGCGCACCGCCCTCCTGCAGTGCTTCCCGGGACTCCTCGTCGATCAGTCCGGTGTACACCTCGACCACGTCTTCGGGCGCCACGGTCTGTACGCGAAGATTGGTTGGTGCCTCCAGTCCTCGCACAGCAGCCACCTCCTCAATCATCTCGCGGAGTTCCTCGGAGAGCGGCGCGGCCTCACTGGCGGGCTCGCCTCCGCCACATGCTGCGACGAACACCGCCAGCAAACCCAGCAGCGCAAGGAAGGCGCCCCGACGAGTCACCATCGTGGCAACATTCTGTCGGGGTCCGTTCCGCTCCGCCGGACCAGCCACTGCGAGGTGTGAACCCGCCACCGCCTAGCCCCCCACCAGCGGCTCGACGGCCGCCCGCGCCACCTCCGCGCTCGTTCCAATCGCGAAGATCACGTCGCGACCCACGGGTTCGAGCATGGCGGTCACGTTCCCGTTTTCCTTCGTTGCGATCGTGATGGCGCCGTCTTCCACCACTTCCGCCCCTGCGGTTGCGACCTCGCGCTGCGCCTCCGCGAACTCGTGCGCGTCCTCCTCACTCACGAAGCGGACGCGCACCGCAACCACCCCCTCCTCGACGCCCCCGTAGAGGTAGTAGGAGTCCCCCGCCCAGCCGGCGGCGGCTTCGAGGGCGGTCCCGGTCCAGGCGCCCTGGCGCCAGTCGGAAGGAGTTGGGGCGGCGCTGAGCAGGTAGTTCAGGAGGAGGAACTCCCCGAGCGAACCCCAGGCCGTGGCCTCAAGCCCCAGGGGGATCAGGCTGCTCCGCAGTCCCGGGAAAGGGGAAGTCAGCCGTTCGGGCTCCCAGTCGCTCTCCATGAGCTCGGGGTGGAGGATGACCGTGGTCGAGGGCGGGTACCTGAGGTAGGTGTTCAACGCTTCCACTCCCTGCGTCGCCAGCACCTCCCGCGCCCACGCGCTGCCCGCCGAGTTTTGGAAGGCGAACTCCCGTGCGATCGACGCCGGGACGTTCGTGATGTGGTATGGGGCGGCAAGAAACTCGTACGCCTCTTCGGTTGTGGTCGTGCCCGTGAAGCGAGAGATGTGCACAGTGGCATCGCCCTCGATGACGGCGCGGAAGCCCAGGTGGAGGTCGAGGTTCCATCCGAGGTTTCGGTACGTTGAGCGCAGGTCGAAGTGGTAGTCCTGGAGGGCGTAGATCATCGCGTGGACGATAGCTTCCCGCTCGTCCGGGCTGAAGTCCTCGAGATCCACGCCCCCATCCTCGGTCACCACCCCCAGGATCCCTTCCCATGAGTAGAAACCAAAAACGCTGCTCGAGAGGGAGCGCCGGACATCCGGGAGGTGCTGGTCCTCGCTCAGGAAGCCGAGAAGCCGGTAGAGCCTCGTCTCCCGCTCCCACCCGATCTCCTGCGGACCTGTTAGCTCTCCCGGGAGGTCCGGAAAGTCGCGAGGGGTGACTGTTTCGATGCGAAGGCCGGACGGCGCTTCAAGCTGGCGCATCGCTGCTACCTCGTGGAGGAGCTCCTCCATCTCGCCGGAAACGGGGCGGGGCTCGCTGGGCCCGCCCCCGCAGGCCGTGACCAGGAGCGCCAGGAAGACCAGCGGCAGAAGGAGGATGCGGGAACGGGTCAACATGGTGCGTGCCATTCTTGCGTGGGGCGGTGCGTCCGCCTAGCCCCCCGCCAGCGCCGCCAGCGCCGCCCGCACCACCTCCGCATTCGTGCCAATCGCGAAGATGACGTCCCGCCCCACCAGCCCCACGACGTTTGATTCAGTAAGTCCTGGTTGGTTGACACGTACACCGTGAAGTCCGGTGTCACCGCCCCGAGTGCTCGGCGAAACACCACCTGCGCGCTCCGCAACTCTGCCCTTTTCGACTCCTGTTCCCTCTCCGTGAGATCGCCCAGGAAAACGAACTCAGCTTCCTCCACACGTAACTCCGCCCATCGCTCCTCCATCGGGTCGGGCTTTGCGGGTTGGAGGGCGAGCACGAAACTGGGCACGATCCCGAATAGGAGCGCACCCCCAGAACGCCAGGCTCGCGACTCCGCTGCGGCTCCCGCCGCAGTGGTGCTCCTTGTAAGGCATTCTCAGCCCTCGCAGTACTTCTCCACTAGCGACTCCTGCGTCTCGGGAATCTCGATGACGAGGTCGGTGCGGTCCCGCTCCTCGCCCGTAAACGGTTCTGCCCCCAGGTTTTCCCGTGCCAGGTAGCCGCTGGCGTCGCCAACCAGGCCCTCGGCTCCCCACTCGCCCGCGAAGACCCAGCGCCCGATGATGTTGTCGTTTCTGGGGCATTGGAACGCAAGCGCGATGGTGTAGCCGCTGCCGGGCCCTGCGAATGCGAACGCTCCCTGTGCATCTGTTGAACCTTCGCCGGCCCACCACCATTCGCCTTCAACCCAGGCCACCGCAGTGGTGTGCACATCCTCAAGGGGCCGGCCGTCGGCGTCGAAGACGGCGCCTTGCACCCTCCACTGGAAAGGAGGCGCTACTTCCAGGCGGTGCGCATCGAAGGCAAGTTCGAATTGATCCAGCGTCATACCGAACGCCTGCTCGAACGCCGCTTCGTGGGCGCCTAGTCGGAAGAATGCCAGGATTGACTCCGGTCCGTTCTGCTCCACCAGCCAATCGATCGCGAGAAAGCCTACCTGGTAGGTGAACAGGGTGGAGTGGGCCGGAACTGTAAGCGAGTAGGCGTCCCGTGGGAGAGGTCGGGCCAGGGCCGACCAGGTGATTCGCACACCCTTACGCCAAACATCGAAGGGAATCCGGCCCCGCGCATCACTCACCAGGGCAGATGCGTAGACCGCTGAGCCCTCCACGACCCAGTCTGGCCAGACATTCCCCGTTACGGGGATGGGTCCCTCCCGGCCCTGAAGGACGTGAAAGTACTCGTGTGCCAGGAATCCACCCTGAGATTTGAAGGCGGGGCAATCCTGCACGACCACGATGATGGCTCCCGCTGTTAAAGAGAGGCCTCCACAGGTGTGCCCAACGCGATAACTCTCACCCAGGAATGAGGCAACCCGTTCATTCAACTGTTGAAGGTCGGTGGACAGGTACACCGTGAAGTCCGATGTCACTGCCCCGAAGTTGTCCGCAAAGATGACCTGGGCGGTCTTGAGTTCCCGCCTGAGGGACTCCCGCTCGCCTCGCGTGAAGTCGCCCAGGAACACGAACTCGACCTCCGGCACGCCCAACTCCGCCCAGCGCTCCTCCCACCGATCCGCGTCGCTCGCCCCGAACGCCAGGACGAATCCGAGCACCACGCCGAGCACGAGCGCAGCCCCCAGCAACGCCAGGCTCGCGACCCCCGTACGAGTCAGGACCACGCTCGCCTCCTGACGCGTCGATTCACTGTGTCAACACCACATCCAAGAGATTCTGCGCGACCCGGAGAGTTCCCAAGGCATGCGAGAATCTTGTATGAATCGCACCGGGATACACCAAGTGGATAGTGCCAAGCTGACGCACACGGCCCAAGCGCTGCATGGCAGATGTGTCGAGCACAGCGGTTTCGAGAACGGAGAGGAAGATGTCTCCGTGAATTGGGTCGGTGATCTGCTTTGTCAGCGTGTAGCAACTGCGAAGGCAAGCCCCATGGCTCAAAACGGCCTTGTTCATCTGTCAGGCCCCACTTGGGCAAGGGTCTCCTCCTGACTCCATGATATGGCCGCGTTGCGAGAGCTACTCGCGGGTTTCCCTCGCGGCGAGGCCGAGATCCACCGCTTCTGCTTCCCGCCCAGCCAAGGCTGGAAGTCCCTGCATCGGTCCTTGCGCCAACCAGACCGGACAAATCGACAACCCTCAGGCTAGCCATGAGGTTAGCCCTGCGGGAGCTGTCCTCGAGGCCGGGGGGCGTCCAAGGACGCGTGTGGTTGACTCCTGCCCTTTGCGTCCATCGAAAGGCCCAAGAGACAGGGTAGGCGACTGTATCTATGACTTGGGTGGTAAAGCGACCTAGGTCTGCATGAAACGATGTGTGCCTTCGCAGCACCACTCCACCAGCGAGTCGGTAAGGCCTACAATCGTGGCACCCCGCCCGGCGCTCGCCTCGGGGTACCCACGCTGACCGCGTAGTGCTGAGTGGGGCATGGCGGGGAGTGGGCGGCCGCCAAGCGGTAAGGGTCGTGGCCGGGGAGAGGATTGGAAGAACCGTGATCCGTACGAGTGGCATCCTGAGCCATCCGAACAGTCTGCGAGTGTTTGGCCCAGCCGGCTCGGGGAAGACACGGTGGCTGGTAGACATCGGGAAGAGCCACGTCGAGAAGGGCGATTTCGACATCCGCGACGCCATCATCGTCTCGCCGATGGAGCAGGAAAATTGAGAAGCGTGCACCTTGTGGTGTTCCTATCGGCCGTGCTCGTTTCGGTGGGCTGCTCAGCGGGTCAGGGCCCGGATACATCCATTGACCGTCCTACCGTTGAGTCGACACCGGTGGCTGCCACGCCGGTTTCCGGGGACGGGCCGGTTGAGGGTGCACTGCGGAATTACACCCACAACACCTGGTATGTCGCTGAGCGCGATGAATTCACCGGTTCCCTGGATACATGGGTTGGTGTCGCATCCGAACAGAATCCGGCACTGTTCTACCTCAACATGGCGTGCTACCAAGGAGCGTTGTGGTTCGCGGTCTTGGGGGCCGACCTGACCTACGAGGAACTGGTCACGTACCGCATTGATGCCCGTGTCCTGGTGAAAGACGAACTCTGGGGGACTACCGCCGACCGTGAAGATCCGGGCCTGGAATCGCCCGATCCCGGGGGACTGATCGAGAGCCTGCGCGGTGCCCAGCGGTTTGAGTTCCGGATTGGCCAACACGACGAGACGACACTCACCTTTGATATCCGGGACCTTTTCTCCACGCGCGTACAGCCCAACATCGACAATTGTGGAAAAGAGGGGTGGCGTTGAGGAACTGCGCGCTGGGCATTGTCCCGAGACATGGTGGGGCATGGCCCGGATCCCGGCTCTGCTCCTGCTCGCGCTCTCGGGTTTCGCCTATTCCGCCTGCTCCGCTCACGTCTACCCTCTGGGTTGGCTCCGATCCATGGCTGGACAGCGACCAGACAGAGCGACAGGCAGAAGCTGGAGCGCGCCCGCGAGTCATACGAGGAAGCGCGGGACGCGTTCTCCGCCCACCGGGGGCTTGCGGAGTGCTGCCCGCAAGCGTGGTGGAAGCTGGGCGAGCTGGCCGTGGCAATCGACGACCTGGAGCGCGACCTGGACCGCTGACCTTCGAGGGCCATGAAGTCGGCCTGGGCACTTGAAGAGGTATGCTCGAGCTTGAGAGCGCTTGGCTTTGGCCAAGTCAACCAGGGTCAAGAAACGGTGGGAAGACGTCCGTTGAGATCCCTACTGGGGCTTGTCTGGACCGCACCTGCCGGCAGGGGGAGCCACGGGAGACAGATCATGTCGACTGATTACCCGAGCGTCACGCCTCCCTGCCAGCCCCTCTGCCCGTTCTATCCCCGGGGTAACAGCAACTTGAGAACGAAGGTTCTCGACCGAGTCCAGTCTGGTGGAGGCGAGATGGTCCTGAACCGCAGGGGAGTCGCGAGCCTAGCCATCCTGGGGGCCGTGCTGGCCGCAGCGTTCGCGCTCGCATGCGGGTCGAGCGATGCCGACCGGTTCGAAGAGCGCTGGGCCGAGCTGGGGATACCCGAGGCGGAGTTCGTGTTCCTCGGCGAGTTCGCGTCCGGGGAACAGGAGTCTGTCAGGAGGGAGCTGAGGGTCGCGCAAGTGGTGTTCGCGGAGCACTTCGGCGCCGTGTCTTCGGACTTCAAGGTGTACGTGAGCACGGACCTCGAAATGCTGAACGAGCGGCTCACCCAATACGGTGAGTACGAGTACGAGTACAGGTGTGGCGGTGTCGCGCCAAGGAGAGCGATCTTCCTGGCCCTCGGAGAGTGCCCCGAAGCCCAGGAGTACGGGCCGGTACTGGCGCACGAGTACTTCCACATGCTCCAGTACGCGGCCGGGACTTTTTCGCGGCCCATTGGAGAGGTGTGGTGGACGGTCGACGGGACTGCGGCATACGCGCAGGCGCTCTTCAACGACGCGCAAGGCCGCCGCACTCTTGCCGCCTGGCGCCAAGGGAAGCAGCTCGCCTGGTCGGCCGGTCTGGTCGAGGGACCAAGGTGGGCGTACGACTACGGATTCCTGGCGACGGATTGGCTCGTCGAGCGGGCCGGAGCGGAAGCGGTCCTGGAGTTCTTTCGCCTGGGCGGGCACCACGCTGCTTTTCGGTCAGCGTTTGGCATGAGCCCGGTAACGTTTCAAGCAATGTTTGGATCGTACCTAGCGGGAGTAGCCCCCCGCTACGAGTGGCGGGTCGGGGGAACCGTGCTCGACGATGACGGAGCGCCCGTTGAGGGGGCACACGTATCTGCAGTGGTGCGCATCGAGGGCGAGGCGTGGATGGCGGCGACGGGCCTGACCGACCCGCAGGGGAACTTCGAGTTCCCAGCGCCGGGGAGTGGGTACAGGTTAGCGTTCTGGCTGCAGTGTCCGGGGGCCGAAGACGACGTGCAGTGGGTGCGCGCGGGTGAGTGGGGCGAGGACGGCTTTGTCGCTGATGCTGACGGAACCTGGGACGGGCTTGAGAACGGGGCAGAGCCGTTCACGGACGGGGGGCGAGACCGCACCGGCATGGTCATCGAGCTATCGGAGACACAGGACTCGCTTATCGCGAAGCACTGCGAGTCCTGATCCAAGGGGAGCATGTCCCGAGGCGCACCGGGCATGGCCAGTTTGTTCGTGGCTGGGGCGCGTGCTCGTGTTCGGGCTGGCTGGGACAAGGAGCGCGTGCGCGACGTCATTGAGCACTACGAAGGGCAGACGGACGACGAGTTGGCTGCGGAGCTCGAGGCCGCCTTCGAGGACAGGTCGCAGACGGTGATGGTGATCCCAAACGATCTCGTCCCACCGTAAGGGCGCTCCTCCCCGAGTCGCCCGATCCTTCGCCGGCATCCCCGGACATCTACTCAATCTGAGCTCCTCGCATGGGGCTCTCGCCGACATCCTCACGCTGGCGCTCCCACCAGACTGGACAAAATCGAGAACCTTCACGCTAGCGCTTGAACTTCAGCTATAGGAGGACTGCGGGCCTGGCCGATCCACTCGGCGGCACGGCTGGATCACAGGGCAAGGGCAACTGGTGCCGTGAGGCCTCGGCCTCCGCCCCATTCACTCCGGACAACAGCAACCGCTCTGGCGCAAATCAATGTGGTGTCCGGTGAACCCTTCCGTGCGATCTACCAGGACAGTGAAGTCCCTCTCCCCTTGGTAGGCAACTGCGTGGTATATGAGATTGCCTTCCTTGTCCCACTGCTTGCCCCATATCTCACCGGCGTTGGAGCTTGCCCTCGTGTAAGGCTTTCCGGAAGGATCTCCTTCGTAGAACCTGACGTAACGTGATCGGTCTGGCGAGGATATGTCCCACCTCTCAGGGAAGGTGCTGTCGGGAAATGCGATCCAGTCCTCCCACGCGTGTTCCAACCTACCCAGCTGATAGCAGGAATCCACGCTCTCCCTCACAGGGAGGCCATTGGCCCAGTACAGCTCCCCAACGATCGCTTTGACTTCCGCAGGAGAAAAAGCGGGTGTCCAGACAAACCCGGAGTGCTCGAAGAGGGAGAGGGGCCAGACGGTGCATCCGATGCTCTCGCAGCCAGCCGTCAAGTCGGTTACGACTCTCGTCGTCACTCGGCTTCCAAAGTTGTAGCCCTCCGACTCGCCTAGGTCGAGACCGTAGGCGTGGATCCCCACGACGCGGTGGTTAGTGCCCAGGACCGCGGAGCCGCTTGAGCCCTGCGTCGCGTCGATGTCGTAGAGCAGGTTGGAGTCCTGCACCGCTACGAGCCCGTCGGCGAATTGCCCCCAGAGGCTACCGTCGGGCTTTACGTCACCGTGGTATCCCACGATCGCCACCTCGAAGCCGGGGGCTATGAGTTCGGCGTCCTCGAGTACGGGAAGTGGGAGCCACCCGACGCGCTGCCCGAGGCTGTAGTCGGGCAGCGCCACCACGCCCCAGTCGCGAAGCGCGGGCTGCTCCTCGTCGATCCATGCGGCGGGAACCCAGAAACCGCTCGCCCACTCGGACCCGAAGGGCTCTTCCCGTCCGTTCTTCCCCGGCACGACGCGCACGCGGTCGACCCAGCCGCGCTCACGGTCCCAGAGGCAGTGCGCCGCTGTCAGGACTGCGTCCGGTCCGATGAACGTCCCCGTGCACTGCCCAACCTCAGCGGTGCTGTCGTAGTGCAGTTCGAGGTAGGCGATCGCCCGCCACGGGAACGCGGTCGTGTCGGTGATGCGCACGCGGTCGTCCTCCCCAACCACCGCGTGCGCGGACACCAGCGAGCCTTCGTCGCTCTCTGGAGTGGCCTCATCCGAACAGGCCACCGCCCCTAGGGCAACTATCGTCGCCGACGCCAACGCCAACAGCCTCACGTGCCGCACCCCCTCAAGCCTCGAGCCGCCCAGCGGGTGGCAAGGGTCGATGTGCTCCTGGGACGATGCCTGCTGACGCGCCACTCCTCGGCGAAGGCGGACGCTGAGGTGTTGGGCGTGGTAGGCATGGTGTCTTGAAAGCTCTTCGGATCATGCACATGTTCCGTCGGGAAGCAGCAACTGCATCCGCCACAGGTTAGTCTCTGCGCCTCCGCCGCGGTCCTGTGGTGACGCTGGTGGCGACCGACTCCGACCAGGACACGCGCCGCGCCGTGCGCGCGCTGGGGGAGCCCTCGGGCTTCCACCACAGCGCGGTCGCCCCGCTGGGCGCGTGTCCTGCCGAACTAGGCGATCACCGCGCGGGGCAGGGCGCGGCCGGGCTGGCCGCGCTCGAGGAAGTGCCAGAGCATGTGGCGGGAGACACCGAACGCCTCAGCCGTCCGCGCGTGGCCGTGGCGCTCGATGTGTGGCAGGAGTGGCTTACTCGCCACCGCTTGAGGGGTCATCCGCACTTCCCTACAGGACCTGCCACCTGACACCAGTGCTTGGTTCCCTGGAAGGGCATCGTGCAGGTCGAACGGCCCATTTTGCCCGTAGCAGACGTGTACAGGGATTCAGGGGGTGTCTGCAAATTGCATGTCCGGTCCTGAGCCCATGAAATCAGGCGTTTCCGGGGGCACGCGCCTGCAGTCGCCAAGATTTCTGCCGTCGTGCCCGTTCCGGTCGCAAGATGCAAGAAGAGTGCATTTTGTATGCCGCGAAACGGCGTCGTGGGGCGCGGTCCGGCGGCCAACTCTGACTGGTCAGGAGACCTCGGATGGGCAGTCAGAAGGGGTAGTGGGGGCTGAGGCGGTGGGTGCGCGGTTCGTGGTCTTCGCCCTGCTGCTGGGAGTCTCAAGCGGGCGCGGCGTTGCTCAAGGGCTGCAGAGCCACGGCACACCCGCCTGACCGGACGAGCCTCCGGGTTTCTGTCCGGCGGCTGGGAACGGACGTCACACGCGGTGCGGTCTTGTGTTTCCTGAGACACCCCGGAAAAGCTCCCCAAGGACCGCGGCAGGAAGCGGAGACGAAGCGTTGACCGAGCACGGGTCGGTCGTGCCGCCGGCCCCAGGGTATGCACTTTGTTAGGGCCATGGCATGTCATGGGCGTGTACAGGGAAAAGAAGGAGATTGCAGAAAGGCAAACGAGGCGAGAAACCCAGTCGATACAGGGGAAAACGGCCCCTACCGGCCGTAGACAGTAAGCGATTTGGTTCCGGGGCTCCTTCCACGCGGAATCAGCAAAATGCCTAGACGAAATTGACAAAAGGCAATCGGAAAGGCCGACCTGAGAAGGCCAGAATCCCTGCCGGAACCCGCGAGAGAAACCAGCCCGTCGGCGGTCAGGCGGACCTCCACGCCGAGGGGACCAAGAGCCCGGAGCACCTGCGCCACGAGCGGCTGGTGGCAATACTGCGTGACGTAGATGAAGACAGGGGCAAGGTGAAGGCGGCGGAGGCGCTGGGCGTCAGCTTCCGCACGCTGGGGCGGGCCGTTGAGTCGGGCCGGCTCACGGGGCGCATGGCCGACGCGCTGGGAGCGGCACCTGCGGGAGGTCGAAGCCTCGGCTAAGGCGCCCGTGAGACAGAAGCGGGCGGATGACCTGGAAGGGCGTGTGGAGCAGCTGGAGGCTGACATGGCCGCGCTCCGCGCCCGCGTCTGCGGCGTGTGGCTACATTCGCTGCGTCGCCGCTGCCGGCAACGGCGAGGACCACGGCTACCGCCGCCTAGGGCGATCTGGCCTGCACGTCTCGGTGGTGAGACGCAGACGCAACAACTTCGGCATGTGCACCGGCTACGGGGGCCACCAGACTGGACAAAATCGAGAACCTTCGCTTTGGTCTTCCAACTGGCCTTGGAGGAGCGCCACCTGAGTGAGCCTGAAGGGCGGCAATGTGAGTGACCTGGAAGATTGGACCGAAGGCGGGTTAGCTACTCCTCGGCTCGCTGAAGTGCAACAGCGTGGTTGTCACCGTGGGCCGCCAGTCCGTCGACGACTCGCTGAATCACCATGCGCTGCTCAGAGTCTAGGCCGCCTGCCCTCTGTAGATCCCCAAGCCAACGGGGAAGGTTCCAGCACTGTCCGGCTAGGCCCTTGGCAGCGCCGTCGACCAGGTCGTTGACCCAACCAAGACCAACCGAAGCTTGCAACTCTGGGTCGGCAGTTCGTAACAGATCGATGGCTGCGTCGACGCATCGGGGCACTCCGCGCGCAAGAGGGATCCAGCGAATTACTAGATCGGACAACTGGGCAGGGTCAATCCAGTTTGCATTGGCGGCTTCGATGACTGCGTCCGTGTCAGCACGCCCCAGTCTTGTGACGGGACGCGGGATCATACTCGCGAGAGCGGTCTCGAATTCGAAACGGTCGTCCTGCGGGTCGCCCAGAGAGTCGATGCCATCAAGCGCGGTTGCCATCACAAGAGGCCAAACGGTCGGGAGGGAAGCCCGCAATTCCGCGTTGTATGTTGCTGCTTCCAGGAGGTCGTGTAACAGCTGGCTGAGGGCGGCCGGGTGGCCCGCAAACGCTTCTAGGCATCGAATCAAGGGGGCGGATTCTCCCCGGGCGGCATAGGAGAGCAGCGCCTTGGCCGGGTAGAAGTGATGATCGTGCAGGCTGTCAAGGTAGCGCTTTTCGACCCAGAGGATCGCTCCGCGGGCGTACGTGTCGAGGAGTTGGTCGAACAGGTCGCGGGCCGCGTCGCGAACGCAGCACTCGCTGGCGGCCGCATCGCCCGCCGCGACAATCGGGGCAACGATACGAGTGATCATCAAGTCGTCAGTGGCGACACGGGCAAGTTCCTCCGGCAGCGGCCCGGTCATAACCAGTGGCTCGCGCTGTCCGTCACCGCCAGCAGGGCCGAGGCGGCAGTCGCGTGCGCTGTCAGCAGCAGCGCGCAGTGCGACTTGGTGGATGCAAATTCCGTCGCCGGGGGTCGGCAGGCAGGCGGCATCCCACACTGGGCCCAAGGCTGTCGCGGTGATCCTCCGCACCTCGTCGAATAGGCTGGTCATGCTGGCGAACAGAGCCTCCTCGGTCCGCTCGTGGGAAGGGGCTCCGGGCTCGGACTTTGCTGACAGCACTAGCAGCGCTGGCAGTGCAGCAGCGGCGGACCGGTCCGCCCCCATCGGGTCCATGGTCTGCTCAGAGGCGAAACTGCCGACTTCGGGGCTCATGGCGCACGCAGTAAGTGTGTCTGCAGACCAGCGGAGTTCACTCTCATCGAGCGTGACCCTCTTGCACTGGTAGGCCACGAGGGCAGAGGAGGCCACCGCTGCCGCTGTCGCAATGGGGTCGGGTCCGTGCTCTAGCGCCTCCTCAGCAAGAGTTCGCGCCAGCGCAAGATCATCGTGGATAGTCTCGCTGGTGACGTTGCGGTCTTCCACCTCCGTATAGGCAGCGAGCAGGCGGTACGCCTCGCTGATTCGGGTGAGATCGGCAACACGGGGTTGCACGACCCCGGCAAGGTCGCCGGGCAGTTCGTACTCGAAGACGAAACTGCCGTCCGCGACTTCGCGACGCTTGTAGTTGCTGGCATCCAATGTCGCAGCCCAGCCAGCAACGGTAATCAGTTCGTCCACCTCGTGGTCGCGCGTGTCGTCGTCCTCATCCAGCCCAGGCACCGCGGCACGAGCGTGCCACATGAGCGTACGGCCACACTCCCGCAGCGCTGCTACTCGATCCTCGTCGCCGTTCGTGGCCGCGCGCGACACCAAGCAAGCGGCCGCATCGTAGAAGCTGAGGCGGCGAAACTCGGTCCCATGGGTGTCCGGAGCATCAGTGCCTTGAATGTGGATGCCGCCTTCCGCCGCGAGGCGGGCAGACTCCAAGCACCACACCTCGGGGCGCGACAGCCAGATGTCGAGTTCGTCCGTAACGAGGTCGAGGTGCCGGAGGAGAGTACCCACAACAAGCCCTGGAACCGCGAGATTGTGGCACTCCTCAAGCAGCAGTCCTACGACCTGACTCAGCGCAATCCCGTTGTCGAGCAGTTGGTCCGCGAGCCGCTCGACCGCAAGCAGCGCGCTGACGCAGGGCTCCGGCCCGACACCGGATCCTCGATACCATCGCCACACATGGGGATCGCCGATGCACTGCCGCGCTCCAATCCCCGGCAAGTCGAGTTCGCACCCCGGGACATTGTCGATCTCCGGCTCCGTCTGGCCGCTCAACTCGGCTAGCTTTTCGGCGCGAACCCGGGCTCCGTGATCGAGAATCCGATTGATCGTGCGCGAGCCCAAGCGTGGATCGCTTGCGAGGAGCTTCCAGAAGGGGCCGTAGCCCCAGCTCGCCATGGGACTGGCCAGGCTCGCTCTAGTGCGGTCGTGGTTCCGCACACCGTCGTCGAACGTGGAGTAACCACGCTCCCACTCGTCGTCCCTCGGGAGTTCGATGTAGTACGCCTCGGTGAGTTCAGCGAGAAGATCGGCACTGCGCTGGACCAAAGCACGGGACGCCATCAATGACTCGACCGCTGGTGTAAGAGACCCGGGGGCTGTCGGCGCGAGATCTCGGAGATGTTGTTCAGCACGATCATCGAGGTCGGGACCGAGCAGGGCCAGCGCCTCGACGACGAACTGGTCTCGCGGATGGCTGGAGTGCTCGAGGAGCGTGTCACGGAGGCGTGCACGGAGCGGGTCAGATCCGGCGTCGGCCCTGACCAGACCGCGGAGCCACGCGAGAAAGAGTTCGGATGCCTTCTCGGTGAGGGCGTTCGGGGCATGATCTCGCACTTCAGCCCAGTGGTCGCAGAGCAGTTTCGCCAGCGGGGTGAGATACGCGGGTTGGCCGAGACCGAAGTCCACGTACCGCTGGAGTGCGAGACGGACCAGAGTGGCTAGCTCCTCGTATGCACCGGATGAGACCGCGGGCCATGCACGATCAAGCGCATCCCCCAGGGGGAGCATCGCCTCCAGTGGCAGCTCGGCCCACCGCTCACCGTGCTCTGCCGCCATCTGCTGGTACTGAGCCTGCTGCTCCCGAAGCACCTGTTCATTGCGCTCGCCGGATGCCGCCAATGCAGCCTGACACGCAAGTCGAGCCGCGCGTATTGCCCAGCGCGGCGCCCCGGCTGACACCAGTGGTCCGTACCCCTCAGTAAGCAGCAACCGCGCCAACGCGAAGTCGCGGACGAGGTCACTCGCGAACTCGTCACCCTCGCTCCACGCCACCGTTGGGCCAGCCGATAGGAGGAGGCCGTCGGAACGAAGTGATGGCAGCGCTCGCGCTGCCAAGCCAGGGGAAGGCGCACCCGATTTAAGGATCCCCCGAGCGAGCGCAACGAGCGCCTGTTCCCGTTCGTCAGGGCTGACGTCTTGGGCAGCTGGGGATTCGTTCAAGCGGACAAGCCCTGACCACACCGCCGCGAAGACATCCGCCTCCGACAGCGCCCGGTCCGCGAGGTTGCGGCTTGCATCAGCACGAAGCAGGAGAGCGACCAACCCGGGTTGGGCGAGCACCCAGGTACTCCGCTGGTCCTGGCCAAGGTGTTTGAGCGCTGGGAAGGCGTTGCCGACCTCTTCGACCTCTGCGGCGGTAAGTCCTTCAACGACATGTACAACGGGCTCGACTTCTGTGGACGACACCACGCTCGATGCGTGCCGAAGCGTATCCGTAACCGCACGTTCTCCATCCACTCGCGTGACAGCGGCGACGCCAAGGCCAGCCTTCAGAGCAGCAATCGCGACGTCGCCGAGCAGATCCTGACGGCCCTCAAGTGCAGCCTCCGCACCATCCACAACAAGGAGTCTCACCTGATCAACCTCAGTGCCAGCGAGTACCTCCCTAAGTGGTGCACGTAGGAAGTACTCAAGCTCAACAGTCGTCTTCGGCAGGTCCCGCAGACTGACCGTGGTGATGGCGGCGCCGGCGTCCCTCGCGTCTTCGACGGCGCGCAGGGTGAGCGCGGACTTGCCAACGTCAGGCTCGCCGGAAACGACGAGCGTCGAAGGTGTCTCGATGCTGCTCGCCCCGACCGACTTGAGGGCCTCGCCAAGGTCCGCCCGGGCTGACGCACGCTTCAACTCCAGCGATGGTCGGGACCGATCAGTCAGGCTTGCACCTGTCCGGTGACGGAGCCGCTCAGCAAGGGAGTCAAGCGTCTGCCAAGCTTCTGGATGGCGCGACGAGCGTTTGAGGTCGGCAGAGCCAACGAGGTCGCGCCGGAGCATTGCCTCATCCACATCCGCTCCAGCCGGGTCGTACCTGCCAACCAACCGGTTGATCGCGTCAAGCAGTCGGCTGGCTTCGTCCGGTGTCCCCCCTCTCGTCACGGACCGCAGGCTCCCGGCTAGTGAGTTCAAGTCCGATTCGTCAGGTGACTCAAGCCTGACCTGCCGAACCCGGAGCGAGGATAGGAACCGCCACGTCAATTCACCTGCCGCAACGCTGCCAGTGTCAACGCGCTGCATCGCCTTCTTGACGACACAATCGAGTTGGTCAAGCCGATCGCGCACCTCGCGGCCCCTGTTTGCAACGGCCCCTCGAAAGGTGCTGTCACTGGGATTCGCGCGAGCCACGGCCGAGAGATCAGCTAGCTCCTGCACCTGTTTGCTGGGGACACTGGATAGCCCGAGGCGCCACTGCCCCGACCGAATGTCGGCCCAGTGGTCTGTGATATCCCTCAGGTAGGACGCGACGAGCTTCACGAACCGGTCGTTGCTCGCCACCAACTCCGGATTGCGCCGAACTGCGACCGCTGCCAACCGCTCTACGCCATCATCGCCCCGGCCTCCAATAAGTAGGTCATCGACCGCGCTCTCGGCGCGCGCTTGGAACTTAACCCGGACTACCGTGGCGTCGTTGTCGAGTTCAGGGACTGGATCGCCAGTTAGCAGATGCCCGAGGATCAGCGCGCCGTAGCGTTGCTCAAGCACTACACCGCCACCACCCGTCGAGTACGTGGACGCTGGTGTTTTCGAAGGCATTTCTGAGTGCGACGGTTCTTGGCTGGTCATCGCTGCGGATACGCAGGAAAGATCATAGCGAACTCCGCGATCCTCCGTTAGAGAAATTCGATGGCGGACTGGCGCAGGCTCACTTCCTAGGCCTCATACGTGAGGAGGTGGCGTGCCGGTGTCGAGGTTCCGCTCTGGGTCCCTTCTCCGGGCGGCCATCAAGGCGTTGGGACCACTCCAGTCGGTGGCATGGAGGCCGCCCGGATAGGGCTAGAACGCCCGTGCGCAATCTCTTTGCGCGACGTCCACCTGCGAGGTCCCCCGAGATTGCTGGACGGTGCCCCGCGCTCCCGCTACAGTCAGCGCGCTTCCAAACGGTCATACCGAGAGGTGTGCCTGTGCTTTGGGTGGGTTCATGCCCCCCGCAGTACACCCTTGGCGACCGTTTGGAAGCGATCACCACCCGTGGCCGCGGGGGGCTCCCTGTGCGGCCCGGTCAGGGGACCGCATGAGGAAATGGATCGCCGGAGCTTTGGTCGCCAGCCTGGCCATCTCGGCCGTCTTGGGCGTGGCTACCGCTCAGGAGGAGCCGCCCGATCCGCCCCCCGATCCCGAGCCCGTCACCGCTAACGTCGAGGTGCGCGTCTGGCAGGACGTGAACGACGCGCGGAGCATTTACATCAGCGCCCGTCCCGAGAACGGCTCGTGGGCCGCGCTCGGGACGATCCCGCTTCCGCTCGATGACGGCCACAGCAGCAGCGGGCGCTTCCGCTACGGTGACATCGCCGTCGACGTACCAGTCGGCGCCGCCACGGCCACGGTTGAGGTGAGGGTCTGGCAGGATGTGAACGCCGCGCGGAGCGTATACATCAGCGCTCGTCCGGAGGACGGCTCGTGGCGCACGCTGGGGACCATTCCCCTGCCGCTCGACGACGGCCACAGTAGCAGCGGGCGCTTTCGCTACGGCGACATCACCGTCGCCGTGACACTGGGCACCCTCTCCACGCCTACTCCCACGCCCACTCCGACACCTACGCCAACGCCTTGGGTCGACCCGCGTCCGGACAACACATACACACTGCGCGAGCTGGCGGCCATGCCCGCGCCCGCCGCTCCCCAGCCGCCGTACAAGCCTGATCCCCTGATGACCGTGAACGCCGTCTCTGGCAGTAGGTTAAGAGGAAACGTTGGGCTAATTGATGATCCAATTGATAACCAGAGATTTATCATCAACTTCATCTATACGATACGAGGCAGAGAATACCCCATTGAGTGTAGGGATATTCCTCATCTTTACGGCAACGGATTTAGCTGCGACTGGACATCCCAGGCACCCTTCAACAGTAGTGGTACAGGAAGGATAGACATTAACCGAGTCAATCACCACGACTTAGAGTCGGACGGAGCATACCTTGATGGTAAGCTTCTCACGTGTATAGAAAGGACAAGTCCAAGCGACGTTCGGAGTTCTGTGGTTTACCGTACGTGGGTCTGCTACGACGCTGCTACGTACAACGCATGGGAGGGAGCACGGGAGCGGGCTCTGGCAGTCCCTGACGATCCGCTGGAACGCTACCAGCGCGCGCAGGGCGATGCGCCCCTGTGGCGTCGCTCCCTGGCGTACGACGCAGCCGAAGATGCAGCGAATCAAGATCCTCGTCCAGCGGCAATCGCTTGGCAATACGCAGAGGGAATTGGCGACTACACCACAAGCGCATTCGAAGTAAGGCCGTATGTGAAACACTGGGCCTCGCCGGCTCCGGCGAGCGCCGCGGTCACGCTGGTGTGCGTCCCGAATGATCCAGAACCCGGCGGCTACCTTGCCGTTACCGCCCAGGATCTCATTGTGTTCCGCCTCTGGGATGAGGAATTCACTGCGCGAGCCTCCTTCTGGTGCGAGTTCGAGATCGAGACCGCCGGTGAGTGGAGCCTGGAGGTGGCAATCGAGGTCCAGTAGCAGAGGCCAGAGGAACGATGTCCCAAGGGCAGCGAGCGGGACACCGTAAGAGAGCCTGAGGGCAGCACCTTCTCCCTGAGGAGAAACTGAAGTGAGCGAGTCGACACCTCTGCGTGGAGTGCCTTTCTATGATCGCGCCACGTTGGTCACGAGGTTGTAGAGGAACCAACCATCACCATCCCCTACGACGAAGGACTCGGGTTTCGCACGCGCCAGATCTCGCATGATGCCGAGGCCGTTGTCGTGGGGCTCGAAGGAGACGATCTTGTCGTAGCGGACACGGAATCGTTCGTGGCCGCCGTGGAAGTAGATGTGCTTCGTGGTAACCGCCAAGATCCCGGAGTCGGCCATCACAGTCTCAGTCACATCGACCGGGTGGCCCTGGAAGGCACTCTGCCGCAGATATATTCCCTTCGCCACACGGACACTCACGCCCGTTGAGCCACCGCGAAGCGTCCTCTGGGTTCGCATCTGGTAGTAGTCAGCGCTTCCGAAAATCCAAACGGGTTTCTCCGAATTCTGAAAGTTGAACGGAAGAACGGAGAGAGGCGAACCCTCGGCAGCACGAAACTGAAACTCGGGGACAGTCCCTTCGCAGACTTGTCGAATGACTTCTGCCTTTGCCAGCCGGGTGAGGGCGGCCATGAGGTCTGGGGTGCTCGGCCCACCGTCAACCTCGACGACAAGCTGACCTCGCTCCTCGCGGAGGTTGAGCAAGGTAGCGAAGTGGTCCAAGTACCGCTCGAAGGCCTCTCTCTCTTCCTCGGTCAGTAGCTCATCCTCAAGCGCCCTGTCGACCGCCATCACAAAGGCGTCGATGCCGAGTTGGCGTTGCTCGTCCAAAGGAATGGTCGATGCAGACAATTCACTCGTGACTTCAGTCAGCATCTTGCCTTGCCGGGCGGCCTCGCTAGTGCCGGCTGCCATGACTGCGTCTTCGAGGAGACGCAAGACGAGGACGGCCTCAAGGTATTCGCGAGAGGCCGTGATTGCGTCGGCCGAAAGTGCCTCCCGCAGTTCAGCCTGCTCGAAGAATTTCAGTAAACTTGCTCTCTCTTCGCGAGTAGGTATCCGATCACCGAGAGTGTCCGGAAGCAGTGTCCATGCTTCGCCCAAGATGGACGGGATGCTGCTCTCGTCCACGGCTATTTCGATCTCGCCAACCCGATAGCCAGCACCCATCGACACTAGTTCCCGGCGAAGTGCCCCGACGTCAACATTGGGTTCCAGCGCAGCCTCTGCCGCCCTGTCCACCATTGCCCCCCATGCCTCCTTGGCGGCGCTCTCGCACGACCCGTGCAGGCTGCGGAGAAAACCTGCGTCTTCGCTGCAGATTCGACACTTACCCACCGTTAAACTCACCCGCTGTGGTCCGCTCCGTGGAGACCTCCTCCAAGGGGGTTGTGCGGGGGGCGACCTCGACGCCGGAGCGGACCCAGCAGGCGCGACCGTTGCGGACCTCGGCGGGCTCCCGGCCCTCGAGCAGGTTGCGGGCCATGTGCAGCATCATACGGCGGAACTCGATGATGGCGACCGTCGGTCGTGCCGACGTGCTCCTTCGTGCGGTCGCAGATGAGGCCCTGGCTGTCCTGGACGACGCCCTGTCTGCTTGATGGTCACGGCGAGAACCGCTCCTGACGCTCGGCTTCTCGGCGCTCCAGGTCGTTGGTGAAGCGATGGGAAATGCCCCGGGCGCAGAGCGTATGTACGCTGGATGGTGGATGCCGGAGAGAAGCCGTGGAAGCGATACTGGCCGACGCCATCGGCGATTACCTGCACGCGCACATCGAGCGCCACGGCCGTACGCGCACGGCCGCGGCCTTTGGCGTTTCGCGCCACACGCTCTGGCGCTTCCTCGAGCGCGGCCAGCCCGGCCGCGCCCTGCCCCGCGCCGTCATGGCGCGAGCCGGCGACACGCCCCGGAAGCTCGCCGCCGCGACGCGCGCCCTCAGCGGCGAGGCGCGCCCGGCGCCCTTTGAGCGCGCCCGCCCGCCGCGCCTGACGCACGCCCTGTCGGAGACGCTGCTGCTCGTCTGCGAGACGCCCTTCGCGAGCGTGGAGGACCTCGCGCGGCTCAAGCACGTGCCCGCCTCCACGCTGCGCGAGCGCCTGGCGAAGCTGCGCGGGCTGGGCCTCGCCGAGGCACATCCGCACCGCCTCGCGATGCTGAGCGACCGTCCCCTGCGGCGCTACGTCCCCACCCCGGCGGGCATCGCGGCCCTCGACGACGACGTGCTGCGCCGCCACCCCGTCTCCCGGCAGTGGTTGCGGCTGCTGGCCGAGCGCCTCGACGGCGTGGCGCTCGTCTACGAGCTGGCGGCGCTGATCGCCGACGCCGACCCCGAGCAGGACCCCGTGCGCGTCGAGCACTGCCGCCGGGGGCCGTACGACGCGCTCATCACGCTCTCCGGGGGCCGCACGCTGGGCGTCGTGCGGCAGGGACCGCTCCTGAGCGCCGCGAGCCTGCGCTACCGCATCCGCACTATCGAGCGGATGGGCGTGCAGGAGCTTCCCCACGTCACGCTGATCGCGACCGATTCCGACCAGGACACGCGGCGCGCCGTGCGCGCGCTGCGGGAGCCCTCGGGCTTCCACCACAGCGCGGTCGCCACGCTGGGCGCCGTGATCGGCCGCGGGGCGCGGGCGCGCGTCTGGCAACCGGCGCGCTATGGTCGCGGGAACGCGCCGGTCGTCGCGCCCGACACGAGCCTGGCGTGGCTGGTCGACCTGGCGGGACGCGAGGCGGAGCACCCCGTGCACACGGTACTGCCGAAGCGACACTGGGCATGGCTTTCCGCCGGCGGCGTGCGGGCGACGCCGCCCAGCGGCGACGATGGGTGCGAGGACGTGCTCGCGCTCCAGCTGACGGCCGCCGAGAAGCAGGCGCTGGACCTGCTCGCGGCGTGGCCGCTGTGCACGACCGAGCAGCTTGCCAACCTCATGGGCGGGGTGAGCGCGCGGCGCGTGAACCAGGTGCTGCGCCCGCTGCGCCGGCGCCGCCTCGTGTGCAGCGACGGGAATGCGCTCGTGCTCACGGACGAGGGGCTGACCGCCCTCGCGCGGCGCGACCGGGCGGCCGTGGGGCCGCTCCTCGACCGCTGGACGCCGCAACGCGACGGCGGCGTCTACATCGGGAGCGCGCTGCGCGCCCTCGCCTCGCAGGGCGACCACCAGCGGGGGCTGGCGGAGCTCGTCTCGCTGCTCGCCCTCGACGCCGCGTCCTCGCGCGACCACACGCTGCTCGACCTGCTGCCCACGCACCGTTCGCAGATCACGTACCCGTATCGCGACACCAACTACGTGATCCATCCCGACGCCTCGTTCCAGCTCGGCTACGAGGGAGAGTGGACGTGGTACCTGCTCGAGTACGAGCGGCGGGCGACGACGCCGAAGCGGCTACCCGAGCGGCTGGCGTCGTACC
>MKWU01001054.1_pt1 | contig 49854 bp, 41 predicted proteins | sample 809101 | NCBI WGS metagenome assembly MKWU01 (sample SAMN05860141, study PRJNA318959) | sponge metagenome | host: Aplysina aerophoba | place: Slovenia: Piran, Adriatic Sea, Gulf of Piran | collected 2013-05-07 | reverse complement strand
AAGGTTCCGGCCGGATCGTAGGTGGCCGTGGCGGTGAGGCCGGGATCCATGCCGGCGGCCAGGCGGTGGCTGGAGGGGTAGGCGAGGCGGGCCAGTTCCGCCACCCCGATCCCGGCCTCCCTACCCGCCCCCGGCGGCCGCCCCGGCCCGGATGACGATGTCCTCGGGGGCCGCCTCCAGCTCCGCTGAGGCGATGGCGGCCAGCTTGGCTGCCAGCCGGCCGGACGCCAGGCGGGCCGCTCCCCCGGCGATGACCAGGGACCGGCTGGCGAAGGTGCCCCAGCCGTACGGCGTGCGGTCGGTGTCGCCGTGAACGATCCGGACCCGGACCGGTTCCACTCCCAGTTCGTCCCCGATCAGCTGCGCCAGGGTGGTCTCCAAACCCTGCCCGTGCGGGGAGGCCCCCAACCGGGCCTCCACGTTGCCGGACGGGTCCATGGTCAGGTCCACGGTCTCGTATCCGGGCGTCACATCCATGCTCCGGGCGGCGAAGGCCGAGGTTCCGTAGCCGGTGCGTTCCGAGAACACGGAGAAACCGACCCCGAGGCAGCGACCCTCGGACCGGGCCGCAGCCTGCCGTTCCCGGAACTCCTCCAGGCCGATCGCCTCGACGGCCCGATCCAGTGACTCCACGTAGGAACCTTCGTCGTACACCAGGCCGGTGGCCGAGGTGTAGGGGAACTCCGATATCAGGTTGCAGCGCCTGATTTCGGCGGGCTCGATCCCGAAGCGGACCGCCGCCAGATCCATGAGGCGCTCCATGGCCAGGGTGATCACCGGTCTCGACACCCCCCGGTAGGGCGCCATCGGGCAGGTGTTGGTCGTGACGCCTCGGGACCGGACCCGGTAGGTACGGAAGTCGTAGGGCCCGGGGAACTCGGCCAGCGCCATCAGCGGCTCCACCCCGCAGGTGACCGGGTAGCAGGAGTAGGCGCCGATATTGCACAGCAGATCCGCATCCACCGCCAGCAGCCGGGCGTCCGCGTCGAAGGCGCCCCTTACCCGGTAGTGATGGTCGCGGCTGTGGAAGGAGGACATCAGGTTCTCGCGCCGATCCTCCACCCACGACACCGTGGCGCGGAGCCGTCTCGCCACCCAGGCCGTCACCACGTCCTCGGGTGCGAGGCAGAACTTCTGCCCGAATCCTCCGCCCACATCCGGGACCACCACCCTGAGGTCCGACTCGGGCATGCCGAGCAGATCGGCGAGGACGGTGCGGACCACATGAGGCGACTGGACGGAAGCGGTAAGGGTGGTCCGCCCCGAACGCGGGTCGTAGGAGGCAACGGAGCCTCGAGCCTCCAGAGGAAGGGCGTTCTGGCGCCGGGAGCGCAGGTCGAACTCCACCACCGCCGCGGCGCCCGCGAAGACCTCGTCCACCCCCTCGGTCTCGAAGCGGGCGTCGACGACCACGTTGTCCTCCACGTGGTCGTGCACGGCCGGCGCGCCGGGGCGGATGGCATCGGGAGCGCTGATCACCCGGTCTTCCGGTTCGATATCCACGAAGACCTGCTCGGCTGCATCCTCCGCCTCCTCCGGCGTGGCCGCCACCACGACCGCTACGGGCTCACCTACGAAGCGGACCTTGCCGGAGGCCAGTACCGGCTGCTCGATGGGATGGAAGTCGGCCCGGTGGAGCAGCGGCCGGATGGGACGCACCTCCCTGACGTCCCCGGCGGTGAAGGCGGTGATCCCCTCGGGCACTTCGATGGAAAGGATCCGGCCGTGGGCGACCGGGCTACGGACGAACCTCAGAAAGGAGGCATCCCGGGTGAGGTCGGCGACGAACCGGCCCTCGCCGGTGAGCAGGGGTGGATCCTCGAAGCGCGGGAGCGGCTGCCCGATCCACGGGATCACGCGGCGATCGCCTGCTCAAGGGCTCGTCGGGTCAGGGCACGTACCAGGTCCCGCCGGTAATCGGCGGACCCGTGGATATCGCCGATGGCGTCGATCTCGAGAGCGGCAATCTCGGCGGCGGCCCGGAAAGACTCCTCGGTGGCGGGCTGACCCTCCAGCGCCTGCTCCGCCTCAGGGGCTCGAAGCGGGCGATCGCTCACGCCACCGAGCGCTATCCGGGGGTTCCCGACGTTCCCGTCATCGGATTCGAGAGCCACTGCGGCCATGGTCAGGGCGAAATCACCGGCCCGGCGGCTGAACTGCTGGAACCCGACCCGGGTGTGCTGGGAGAGTTTGGGAAGGCGAGCCTCCACTAGGAGCTCCTCCGGTTCGAGAGCGGTGGTGAACACGGTCTGGAAGAAACCGGCCGCAGAGATGTCACGACCGCCGGACGGGCTCCGGGTCGACAACTCGGCATCGAGCAACAGGGCGATCACACACCACTCGGCGGCCGGGTCGGCATGGGCCAGGCTGCCCCCGAAGGTGCCCCTGATCCTGATCGGTAGGTGACCGACATGGTGGGCTGCCATGGACAGGAGGCGGCCGGTGGGGCCTTCCGTAACGGGTCGCTCGAAGGTCACGTGGCGAACCATCGCTCCGATCCGGAGCGTGTCACCGTCCTCGTCCAGGTAGTCGAGCTCGTCCAGCGGGTTGATGTCGACCAGAACCGCGGGACGGGCCAGGCGGAAGTTCATGGCCGGGACCAGGCTCTGGCCACCGGCCAGGACCTTGGCCTCGTAGCCGTACTCGCCCAGGTGAGCTACCGCTTCGGCCACGGATCGGGCCTGGTGGTAGTCGAATGGAGCCGGCTTCATGAGGGCCGGAGTGTAGTATCCGGGCGCCAACCCGAGGCCTTTACCGTCCCATGACCCCACACCAGCGGCCGGCGCCTGCCGGTGGTATCGGAAGCTCCATCCGGCGCCACGAGGACCCTCCACTGCTGGCCGGCCGGGCCCGCTACGTAGCCGATGTCCGCCTTGCGGGCATGCTCACCATCGCTGTGGTCAGGGCACCCGTCGCCCATGGCACGCTGCGGAGCATCGACTGCTCCGAGGCCCGCCGGCTACCCGGAGTGGAAGCGGTCTTCACTGCCGAAGACGTGAGCGATTCGCTCGGAGGCATTCCCAGCATCCCGCCTCGGGTCTCGTTCGACGAGACCGTGATCCCCTACCTGCAGCCGATCATCGCCCACGACCGGGTGCGCTATGTCGGCGAACCGATGGCATTGGTGGTGGCCCGGGATCGGTACGTGGCGGAGGATGCCGCCGACCTGGTGTTCGCCGACATCGACCTTCTCCCGATGATGATGGATGCGGGCGCCGGGGACCGGCCCGCTAGGCGCCTGTTCGATCCGGAGAACCTGGTCACCACCCTCGAAGCCCGCTTCGGCGACGCAGAACGGGCATTCGGGGAGGCGGAAGTGGTGGTCGAGGCCGAGCTGGCCATCGGCCGCCACAGCGGCGTACCGATGGAAACGCGGGGCATAGTGGTCGAGTTCGATCCGGCAGCCGAACGGATGACCGTCCACGGCGCGACCAAGGTGCCGCACTGGAACCTGGCGACCACCGCCGAACTGCTGGGAATGCCTCCCGGTCGTCTGCGCATGCGCGAGACGGCAGTGGGGGGAGGCTTCGGCGTCCGGGGCGAGCTGTACCCCGAGGATGTGCTGGCGGTATGGGCAGCCGACCGGCTGGGTCGATCGGTGGCCTGGATCGAGGACCGCAAGGAACACCTCCTGTCGGCCAACCACTCCCGCCAGCAACTCCATCGGGCACGCATAGCCGGTGACCGTGGGGGCCGGATCTCCGCCATCGAATCGGACTTCGATATGGACATGGGCGCCTACGCCCGCACCCACAGCATCCGGGTGGCGGACCTGACGCTGTCGATGCTCCCCGGACCCTACGACCTGGACGCATACAAGGGAACGGCCCGGTGCGTGGTCACGAACAAGACCCCAACCGGCACCTATCGAGCTCCCGGCCGGTTCGAATCCAGCTTCGTGCGGGAGCGGCTCATCGACCTGTACGCCGCCGAGATCGGCATGGACCCGGTCGAGGTACGGCGCCGCAACCTGATCAAACCCGATCGGATCCCCTATTCCCGCCCACTGTCTTCGACCGGCGAGCCGATGCTGTTCACCGACGGCGACTTCCCGGCCATCCTCGACCGACTGGTCGGTTCGTTCGACTGGCAGGCGCTGGAGCGACGACGCGAGGGGGGAGAACGGGTCGGAGCCGGCGTGGCGATGTTCATGGAGAAATCAGGATTGGGTCCGTGGGAGACCGGCACGGTCGAAGTCGACCCCGATGGTCTGGTCCGGGTCCGGTCGGGATGCTCCTCGGTCGGCCAGGGCATCCGCACGGTCCTGGCCCAGATCGTGGCCGATCGGCTGCAGCTGGATCCCGCCCGGGTCCGGGTGGAACTACTCGACACGGACCGGACGCCCTACGGGATCGGAAGCTACGCCAGCCGATCGACGGTCACCGCCGGTAGCGCCCTCGTGCAGGCCGCCGACGAAGTGGTGCGGATCACCAAGCAGGTGGCGGCCGTGGACTTCGAGGTGGACGAAGGGGATATGGACTACCGGAACGGCTCGGTCTTCGTGGCAGGATCGCCCGAGTTCAGCCTGTCCATCTTCGAGGCAGCCGCCCGGCTCCACCCCGTGACGGCCCGCAGGTACGGAAGGTCCGAGCCGGGCCTGGCCGTGGACTCGGTATTCGAGGTGGAGCGGGTGGTCTACCCGTGCGGAGCCAACCTCGCCGTGGTCCGGGTGGATCGAGAGACGGGCGAGGTGGCGGTAGAGCAGTTGATCCTGTATTACGACATCGGGAGGGCGATCAACCCGATGCTGGTGGCGGGACAGATGGAGGGAGGCGCCATCCAAGCCGTCGGGGGCACGCTGTACGAGCAGTTCGCCTACGACGGGGACGGCAACCCCCTGTGCGGGTCCTTCATGGATTACCTGCTGCCCACCCTCGCCGAGACGCCGGCCATGACCGCCATGATCGGGGAGCAGGACCCGACCCTCACGAACCCACTGGGCATCAAGGGAGCGGGCGAGGGCGGTGTTCCCGGAGTAGCAGCCGCCATCGCGACCGCCGTAGAACATGCCCTGGGTCGGCCCGGCCTGGTTAGACGGCTACCGATCACGCCTGAGCGAGTGTTGGCGCTCCCCTTGCCGGACCACCGGAAGAACGGCGACCGCTGACGGTCAGGACGCAATCGGCCTGAGCCTCGGACCTATCCCTTATCCGCGGACTTCCAGACCGGCGCCCACGGTCCCGAGCACCAGCGGGTTGAGCACCGCAACCAGGTACCAGGCAACCTTGTCCGCCTCGCTGAACCACTCGCTATCGGCCAGGTTGAACAACCGGAACCAGAGCGTGAAGAACAATATGGCGAGGGCGGTTTCATGAGTGCGTCGAGGATCTGTCACCTCGGGTAGAATCGCAGCACTGCCTAAACAGCTCTAGTGTAGCGCTCCCTCTCCCAGTCGCTCACGCTCTCCTGCCAGGCACGTAGTTCCCACGCCCTCGATATTCCGTAATAGTCGCTGAAGTCCGCGCCCAGCGCCCCCTGCAATGCCGTGTCCGACCGGAATGCCCTTAGGGCGCTCTCCAGGGAGTTGGGTAGCGGAGGCAGGTCCGCCCGCTCGGAGACATCCCCGGTTTCGGGCGCCGGGGGCGACGCCCCCTCCCTGATCCCGATCATCGCCGAAGCCAGCAGAGCCGCCAGCGCCAGGTAGGGGTTGGCGTCGGCGCCGGGACGGCGGCACTCCAGCCGGGAACGGGCCGGGCGGTTGCCCCGGATGGCCCGCACCGAAGCGGAACGGTTCTCGTCACCCCAGCTCACGTTGACCGGCGCGAAGTAGCCGGGGACCAGACGCTTGTAGGAGTTGACGGTGGGGTTCACCAGGAGGGAGGCGGCCGGGAGATGGTCGAGGATACCTCCGATGGCCGTCAAGCATGTGGCCGGCAACTCACCGTCCGCGGCGGGGGCGAAGGCGTTGTGCTCGCCTTGCCAGAGCGACAGGTGGATGTGGCCGCTCGAACCCTCCTCGAGCGGCATGGTCTTGGCCAGGAAGCTGGCGGTGAGGCCCAGGGAGGCTGCCACCTCCTTGACCGCGAACTTGAGCAGGGCGGCGTCGTCGGCGGCCCGGAGACCCCGCCGGGCGGAGATGTTCAGCTCCAGCAGGCCGGGACCTGCCTCGGTGTGGACCGCTTCGAGGTTCACGCCAAGACCCTCGAGGGCCGGGACCAGCACCTCCAGCAGCCGGTCGAAACGGCCGATCTCCCCGAGGCTGTAGCTGATGCCCGAAGAAAGGGGCTCGCCTGCGCCGTCGAAGATCCTGACCTCGTACTCGAACCCCGCCATCACCTCGTAGCCGAGGTCCGCCATGTCCGCCAGCACGTCGCGCAGCACCTCGCGAGAGGCCAACCGGCATCTGGACCCATCCGGCCAGCTCGGATCGGCCAGGCAGATCTCCCAGCCCGGCCTCCACGCGAGCGGCCGGAGGGTGCCGGGGTCCGGCTGCAGCAGAAGGTCGGGTGCGCCGGTGTTGATCCCGTACTCCCGGTAGTCGGTGATGGGCATGTCGACCGGGTCCAGACCGAGCCAGAGGTCGGTCATCACCGTGCCCTTCTCGACCGCCGACCGGAACGCTCCGGGCCGGAACGCCTTACCCCGGATGGAACCGTGCACATCGGGCATACCCAGGAGCACGAAGCCGTCGTCGGAAGGATTCCAGGTCATGTCGTTCCTCCGTTCGCCAAGCTGTCCGTCACCGTCCGGTCCACCTCCGCCACCACCCGGGCGAACCGTTCGATCATCTCGGCCAACTCTTCGTCGGTGCTCGTAAGGGCAGGCGCGAACACCGTCTGATCCCCCGCATAACCGTCGGCGTTCGGGTGGGTGGACATCACGAGCAGGTCGTTCTCCAAGGCGCAGGCATCGATCCGTTCGGCGATCCCCAGCCAGTCGGGCGGAATAGAGGCGCCATCCCGCGGATCCACGTATTCCACACCCAGCAGGAACCCGCGGCCCCGGACCTCACCCACGATCGCATAACCGTCGAGCGCCGCCCGAAGCCGGTCAACCAGAGCCGGCCCGCGCTCCGCAGCCAGACCTGCCACGTCGTGCCTTTCCATGTAGTCGAGCACTGCGAGGCCGACCGCGCAGCTAAGCGGCGCTCCGTCCCACGTGTGGCCCAGGTCGAACTCCTTCGAACCACTCGCCAGCACGTCGTACACCGGTTGGCGGCACATGGTGGCCGCCAACGGCATGTAGCCGCCGCCGAGCATCTTGCCGATAGTCACGATGTCGGGGGTGATCGGCATGCCCTGGTAGGCGAACCAGCCTCCGGTGCGCCCCATGCCGGTGACCACCTCGTCGAAGCAGACCAGGAAGCCGTACTGGTCCCGCCGCTCCGCCAGCCCCTCCCAGAAGCGATCCGGGGGCGACTGGCCATGCGCTGGGAGGCAACCCGCCCCCGGGTGCCCCCCATGCGGGCGCCCCCCTGGGCGAAGCAGACCAGAAGCCCGTACTGGTCCCGCCGCTCCGCCAGCCCCTCCCAGAAGCGATCCGGGGGCGAATAGCCGGGTAGGGACGCTCCGCTGACCGGCTCGCAGATGAACGCGGAGACGCTCTCCGGACCCGCCTGCTCTATCGCATCGTCGAGGGCGTCCAGAGCGGCCCTTCCGGTCGGGTCGAACCTCGCGGTGGACGGTGGGATATGGAGGTGCTCGACCAGGTAGGGACCGAACGGCGCCTGGAAGGTGGGGCGGCCGGTCAGGGCCACCGTGGCCATAGTGCCGCCGTGGTAGGCCTGGGCCGGGGAGACGACGCGCCATCGCCGGTCATCCCCGCGGTCCACGTGATACTGGCGGGCCAGACGGAGAGCGGTCTCGTTGGCCTCGGAACCGCCGCTTAGGAATCGGACCTTGGCCATCTCCGGGGCGATCTCCACCAGACGAGCCGCCAACTGCTCCTGGGGACGGTTGGTGAAGTGGTGGGCGTAGTAGTAGGCGATGTCGCCCATGGCGGCCTGCGCGGCGTCTGGGATCTCGCCCACCCCGTGACCGAGGCCGGCCGTCATCGCCCCGCCGGAGACGGCGTCGAGGATGCGCCGACCCCCGGTGGTGTACAGCCACACGCCCTCGCCCCTGTCGATACTCGGATAGGCCCGATCGAGGAACTTGGGGAAGACGCTGGTGGAGGCGGCGTCGATGGTCACCTGGCCATTTCCCGCAGCCGATCCGGTCATGATCGGTCCTGTCTCCGTCCTGGCAGGGCGAGGCCGGCTATGTCCTCGGCGTAGCGCTCCAGCAACTGTGCCGCTACGGCTCTCGATCTGGAAGCAAGCCGGCGGGTCTCCTCCAACAGGGCATCGGGATCGACCCCCTCGTCGTCGAGTTCGTGACGGTAGGCCTCGACCCAGCCGTCCATGATCTCTTGGTTGACCTCCGGGTGGAACTGCACACCGAGGCTTCGACCCACCACGAACGCCTGCGGTCCGGCCTCGCTGTCTGCGATAAGCTCACCTCCGGGTGGGACCGAGAAGGTGTCGAAGTGCCATTGGAACCATGGTCCCTGTGGCACGAGATCCTCATCTACGCTGCGTACCGGTAGCCAGCCGACCTCGGAAAGCTCCCCCCGGTGGGAATCACCGCCGAGGACTCTGGCCAGCAGCTGGCCGCCAAAACACAGGCCCAGGATCGGAACATCGGAGCCGTGAGCTTCGATCAGAAGGTCCTTCTCCCGGTCGATCCATGGAATCGAGTCGTCGAAGGCGGCGAATTCCGAGCCGAGCGAGACGATGAGGTCGTATCGGGTGGGGTCGATGCGGCGGTTCTCGAGGTCAATACGGTATGTCTCCACGTCGGCGCCCTGGTCCACCAACCACTCGTGGACGAACCCGGCCGGTGTCGGGTCCTCGTGCTGGACGATCAGAACGCGAAGCTCCGAGGACGGATCGCCTCCGGGAGACAGATTCGAGCCGAGCTCGTCCCTTACCTCGGCGGCAACCTCCTCAACGGCGGCGGCCATGCGTTCCACCATCTCTCCGAGATCGCCGTCCGGGGTCGGGAAGGGCGGCGCGAACAGATGCTGGTCACCGGCGAACCCGTCCCTGGTGGGCATCGTGCCCAGTACCAGGAGACCGTGGCGAGCGGCGGCTCGCTCGATCCGCCCCGCCACACCCAGCTCCGGCGGCAGGAAGGACCGGCCGTCCGCGGGGTCCACGTAGTCGATCCCGAGCAGGTAGCCGCGCCCCCGGACCTCCCCCACGAGATCGTTGCCCGCTAGTGCCTCCTCCAGCTCCCGGCGGAGCGACGGTCCCCGGGTCGCCACATGGTCGACCCAGCCTTCGGACTCAAGGATTCCGAGCACCGCCAGGCCCACCGCGCATGGCAGCGGCGAGCCGTCCCAGGTATGACCCAGCGAGAACGACCGCACCGCGGAGGCGATCGCCTCGTACACAGAATCGCGGTAGAGGACCGCCCCGATGGCGGTATAACCGGCCCCCAACCCCTTGGCAGTGGCGATCACATCAGGAACGATCGGGAGGTCGTGGGCCGCGAACCAGTTACCGGTCCGGCCGATCCCCGTCACGACCTCGTCGAAGCAGATCAGGAAACCGTGGCGCTCTCTGCGCTCGGCCAGCCCCTCCCAGAACCGATCCGGGGGCGAGTAGGCGGGCAGCGAGGCGGCACTCACCGGCTCGCAGAAGAAGGCGGATACGTTCTCCGGGCCGGCCTGCTCGATCGCCTCGTCCAGCGCGTCGAGGGCCTGCTGGCCGGTCGCATCGAAGCGGTCGGTGGAGGGCGGTATGTGCCGGTGACGGCTCAGGTAAGGGCCGAAGGCGCCGTGCAATCCGGGCCTTCCGGTGAGGGCGAGGGTCTGCATGGTGGGACCGTGATAAGCCTGGGCGGGCGAGATGATCTGCCAGCGCTGCGGCTCTCCCCGGGCGACGTGATACATGCGGGCGGCCCTTATGGCGGACTCGTTGGCCTCCGAGCCTCCCGTCACGAACCGCACCCTGGCGAACCCGGGCGGTGCCAGATCCACCAGCTTGGCGGCCAGGGACTCCTGCCATGGATTGGTCAGCCGGTTGTTGTCCAGGTATCCGACGCGGCGCGATTGCTCCCAGACCAGGTCGATGAGGTCGCGGCGGCCGTGGCCCAAGGTGGCCGCCATCGAACCGCCGCTCATGGCGTCCAGGTAGCGCTTGCCGGCGGAATCCTCCACCCGGGCGCCGTCCCCGGCGACGATGACGCGATACGGCCTCGCCAGTTCGAGTTGGAACACGGCCCCGGCACCCGGCGCTACAAAGGGTGCTTTCGAATGCAATCGACCTCCAATCGGTCCTCACCGGTGGGCGGGCGCCCCGCTGTACCCTGGGAGGGTAGGCATCCGCCGGAAAGGCCGCAGGCCGCCCGCCGGGCAGGATACCAACCGCCGGCGGCTCATACCGGTCTCGTCCCGGTGCGCGTCACAGGTACCTGCAAGGCAACGGCACGTGAGATTGGAGACAGGAATGGATCCGGTCGGAGACTCCATCGAGGTCATCGACCCGGCGACCGAGCAGGTCATCACCCGGCTGCCATCCGCCGTCCGGGAAGATGCCGACCGAGCCGTCGCCAGGGCGAAGTCTTCCTTCAAGACCTGGCGCAACGTCGCAGCGGGAGATCGCGCCACCCTGTTACGCCGGGTGGGCGCCGCCGTAGAAGCTCACGCCACGGACCTCGCGCGGCTGGAATCTCGCAATGCCGGCAAGCCGATCGGCGACGCCCTGGGGGAGATCGGAATGGTGGCGGCCACCTTCGCCTATTACGCCGGCGGTTCCGAACGGCTCACCGGCAAGACGATTCCGGTTCCTGGCGGAGTGAACATGACCTTCAAGGAGCCGATGGGGGTGGTGGCGCTCATAACTCCCTGGAACTTCCCGCTCGCCATCGCCTCGTGGGGAGCGGCGCCCGCGCTGGCCGCCGGCAACACCGTGGTGCTCAAGCCGGCGCAGCTGACCCCTCTGACCGCCCTGGAACTGGAACGCATCGCCCTTGAGGCGGGGCTGCCAGAAGGGGTGTTCAACGTGGTGGCCGGACGGGGAAGCGTGGTCGGCGAACGCCTTGTCGACCATCCCGATGTCGCCAAGATCACCTTCACCGGGTCGACCGCCGTGGGAAGGCGGATCAGCGCCCGAGCGGCGCGAACCGTCAAGCGGGTGACTCTCGAGCTCGGTGGCAAGTCGGCCAACATCGTGTTCGCCGACGCCGATCTTGAACAGGCGGCCGCCGCCGCGCCGGGCGCGGTATTCGGCAACGCCGGCCAGGACTGCTGCGCACGCTCCCGGATCCTTGTGGAACGTAGAGCGATGGACGATTTCCTCCACCTGCTCTCCGCTCGCGTGTCGTCCATGCGGGTGGGTGATCCAATGGACGAGACCACCGAGATGGGGCCCCTTATCACGGCGGAACACCGATCGAAGGTGGCCTCGTTCCTGGACGATGACACCACCATGGTGGCCCGCGGAACCGCCCCGGAGGGTCCCGGATTCTGGTTCGCGCCGACGGTCGTGACTCCGAACTCGCCCTCCGCCCGCGCTGTCACCGAGGAGATCTTCGGTCCCATCGCCTGTGTCCTGCCGTTCGATGGTGAGGACGAGGCCATCTCCATCGCCAACGACACCATCTACGGCCTGTCCGGATCGATCTGGACGGAAAACGGCGCCAGGGCGCTCCGGGTCGCCCGGGCGCTCGAGGCCGGCACGCTGTCCATCAACTCCAACTGGTCGGTCCGGATCGCCACTCCCTACGGGGGCTTCAAGCAATCCGGCGTAGGCCGGGCGCTCGGCCCGGACGCCCTCGACTACTACACCGAACTCAAGAACGTCTATATAGCGACGACCTGACATCGAATCGTCATACGGCGACACCCGGGCCCGCGTTCAATCCCGGTGTCTACGATGATCAGCGAGTTGGAAGACGAAGCACACCATGAACGGGACCGGTCCGGAGAACTCGCGTACTGGTCGACCCGCAAGGCGGTTGAAGGTCGATTGGAGAACGGCTGGTTCGAGCGCTTTTACACGGGACACTTCGGCCTGACCGCGGCGGATTACGCGGGCAAGCGCGTCCTGGACATCGGCTGCGGGCCTAGGGGATCGCTGGAGTGGGCGACCGCCGCCCTCGAGCGGGTAGGGCTCGACCCGCTGGCCGATGAGTACACCGAGTTCGGAACCGATGAGCACTCAATGGTCTACATCGCCGGCGGAGCGGAATCGGTCCCGTTCCCGGACGGCTACTTCGATGTGGTCTGCTCGTTCAACTCCCTCGACCACGTTGACGATCTCGGCCTTGCTATCAGCGAAATGAAGCGGGTGGTGACGGTCGGCGGGCTGGTTCTGCTGCTGACCGATGTGCACGAGGAACCGACCCCGCAGGAACCGATCTGCTTCGGATGGGACTTGGTGGACCTGCTCCGGCCGGAGTTGGCGCCGCAGTCGCTTGCCTGTTACGAGAAGGGTCGGCGTGGCATGTACCACAGTGTGGATCGGGGCATCCTCTTCGACCACGCCGATCCAGCGCCGCGCTACGGGGTCCTCTCCGCTCGCCTGATCAGAGTGAGGCCTGCGAACGACGATTCAGGTGACGAACTCCCGGACACGTGAGTCCGAGCGAGATCGCCGGAAGGATCGCCCGGGGGACGGCCGGCGGGTTGACCGAAATAGTCCCTGTTCGGCACCCTCGTAATAGACCCGGAATCACGAGGACGCTCTCCCCGGGCGTAATACGAAATGCTATACTATTCGCATGGCACAGCTAGTTACGCGCGTCAACGACGGTTTGGTCCGGCAAGTTGACCAGCTTGTCGAAGACGGTGTAGTGGCTTCGAGATCTGACGCCGTCCGTCGGGGCCTGCGAGCACTGATTGACCACGAGCGCCGACGCGCGGTCGCTGCCGCAATCGTCGAGGGCTACCGCCGTCAACCTCAGGCGGGGAATGAGGCGGGATGGAGCGACGAGATAGCCCGATCCATGATCGCCGAGGAACCCTGGTGACTCCGGTGCAGGGAGACATCTGGTGGGCTGAATCGGAGAGTCAGCGCCGGCCGGTACTCGTAGTCACCCGCAGCGAGGCAATCCCCGTGTTGAACAGGATCCTCGTGGCGCCGGTGACCCGCACTATCAGGGATATCCCGACGGAGGTCCGGCTGGACAGCAGGGACGGGCTTCCGGAGCCCAGCGTGGCTTCGTTCGATAACCTGCAGCCTGTTCCCAAGTCCTTCCTGACGGCACGGCTCGGCACCATTTGGCATCGCCGTCACGAGATCTGCTCCGCGCTCGAAGCTGTGTCCGACTGTTGACGGAGTCCGCATTCCGCTGAGCGGCGCCGGGAGGGTACTGAAAAATGAATCTTGCGGGGTTCGCGCGTCTATGAACCACCTGGTCAGAGGGTTGCACACCTGCGCGCGAACCTCTTTGTACGGACTTTTTGGGGGACCCTCCTAGGTAGTATCCGGCAGGCTCTCACCCGCAAGGAGCACCTACGATGATCGTCAGTCTGGACGGCACTCCCTACAGGCTCGAAGACACAGGCACGTGGGTCTTCAACAAGGTCAACGAACTCCAGGACCGTGTTGACCTGCTCAGGGAACAGGGAAAGCTCTCCGAGCAGACGCTGAGGGCTTACTTCGGTGATACGCGCTTTCGCCAGATCGCAGAGTCGAACGCCATCGAGGGCAGCACCCTGGATGTGGGCGAAACCCAGATGGCGGTGCTGAGGGGTGTCACCATCACCGGACACGACCCTGCCTATTCGGCGGACGCCATCAACCTCGCGAAGGCGCTGGAGAGGATGGTCGAACTCGCCCAAGATAGCTCTCCCACGAGCCTCGACCAGGTAAAGGAGCTACACGAGCTAATCCTGGGCCATTCGCAAGGCGCAGGTCTCTTCCGTACCCATCCGGTCAGGATCGCGGGATCACCGCACCGCCCCCCTGCATCTTGGAACAAGATGATGTCCGGCATGGAGGACTGGGAAGGCTGGTCCGTGTCCAACGGTGGTGGTCAGGCCCTCCTTCGAGCCATCGTGCTCAAGACCTGGCTGACCCACGTACATCCCTTCTCGGATGGGAACGGGCGGACCTCTCGGGCGGTGATGAACCTTGAACTCATCAGGGCCGGCCTCCCGAGCATCATCATCCGGCGGACGGACCGCCCCCGTTACTACGAGGCCCTCGCCGAGTCGGACCTGGTAGGCGACCTCGGACCCATCTCGGAACTGATCCTTGCCCGAGCGGAAGACGCGTTGCGGGACTTGGAGCGAAAGGCGACCGCGCATGAGGGCTTCGACCTTGTCCAAGCCAAGCTACGTAAAGCTCAAGAGCGACAGGTTGTGATCTGGAACGACGCGGTGCGCCTTCTGTTCTCGCTGGTGGACGATGCCTTGCATGCCACACTCGATGGCGTGGGCGAGGTGTCAACGCGCTGGTACAACGACGAGTTGCTACTGGATGACTACGCGGCTCTGGAGAGGGATGATCCTGCGGGGAACTCGTGGCTCTACCGCATGGATGTGAACGTCCCGCTCCTCGGCAATCAACGCCGGCTGGCGTGGACCGGTTACCGCAGTCCCGACATGAAGCAATGGCAGGGTATCGGCGCCGGGCCGTCGATCTTCTGGTCCATCCCAGATCCCACCGGCGACCGGCAGTGGACCCGGGCCTATTCGGAGTCACCCGGAGTGGAGGAGCTCACCTTGCAGCTGCCGGATGTTGATCAATGGATCATTCGTCTCCCCGGCGGGGACATACGACGAGCAAAACCCAGCGAGATCGCCCGATGGATTGCCGACGCCGTAGCGAGCTCGATGACCAACCCCTGAGAGAGATCACGCGGGCGCGGTTCCGTCGCCGGGCTGTCGATCCCCCGAATGCCGGACCCCCGAGTCGACCCGGAAGTTGACGCCACATAGGTCCGGCCGCTGACGGAAGCTCCTTTACCGCCACGTGAGCACGGGTTCGCCAGTGGTCACGATCGGCGCAAGAGTTCGGTCTCCGCCATATCGAGGCGGTAGTCGTCCGGAAGGCGTACCAACTGGTCATCGCTGCCCAGGTACTCGACCACCACGCCGTAGTCCCGTCTTGCCGCCTCCACCGAGACGTAGCCTTCGATCACGTCCCAGAGAACCGCTTCGGGATCCCGGGCGAACGGATCTCCGTATCCGCCGCCACCCGGAAGGTTGAGCTGCACCCGGCTGCCCGGGTCGAGCACCAGCAGTCGCTTAGGCTGAGCCTCCTCGGTGCCGTCGATCCGGAACTCGCCGGCCCCTCCGTACCCTCCTCCCAGAAGCCCCTCGGGCGGGTAGGAGATCCGATCGACCATGGCCGAGACCGTCCATGCCTCGTCGGTGCGACAGCTCATCTCGGTCCACTGCCCCAGTCCGCCTCTGTATTTGCCTGGTCCGCCGGAGTCGGTTCGTAGCTCCCGGCGGTGCTGGACCATCGAGGTGAGGGTCTCCACGGACTCGGCCGGCACCCCCGCAACCCCGCTCGGGAAGCCGGTCGTGTTCAGGCCGTCCTTGGACGCCCGCGCCCCGGCGCCGCCGCACTGGAACAGGCTGAAGGTGAACCGGTCGTCCGACCGCCGGGGCCTCCCCCTCCAGATCGAGATCCAGATCGGGTCGGAACCGGGCGCCATGAGCCGGTCGGGCAAGGCCTCTGCCAGCGCCCCGAACACGACCCCGGGCAGGAAATGGCCGATGATGTGCCGGGAGGCCACCGGAGCCGGATCCAGGCAATTGAGGATCGACCCGGGAGGGGCCGACACGTGCACGGGACGGAAGGCCCCGTCGTTGTGGGGAACATCGGGGCTGATGGCCGCCTTCATCGCGAACGATGCATAGGCGTGGGTGTAGTTGAAGACCACGTTGATTCCCCGGACGCTCTCCGGCGACGAACCGTCGAAATCGATGAGGATGTCCTCGTCCTCGATGGTCACCTTCGCCTTTATCAGGATCGGCTCCTCGAATCCGTCGCTCCACGTCTCGTGCTCGTGGACACCGTTGGGAATTTCTCGGATGGAGCGGCGCATCGCCTCCTCCGAGCGGGTGATGATCTCATGGGAAAGGGGATCGATGGAGTCGAGATCGAACTCGTCCATGAAGCTGAGCAGCGCCCTGGCGCCGACATCGTTGCAGGAGGTCTGGGCATACAGATCGCCCACCGTCTCGTCAGGGGTGCGGACGTTGGCCCGGACAATCGAGATCAGATCCTGGTTGATGGCGCCCCGGTCGTAAAGCTTCATGATCGGGATACGCAGACCCTCCTCGTACACCTCCCGGGCCTCGGCGGAGAGGATCCGCCCGCCGATGTCGGCCGCGTGACAGGTGTTGGCGAAGTAGGCGACCTCGATGCCGTTCTTGAATACGGGCGTCAACACCGTTATGTCGTTGATCTGGCCGGCGGTCATCCAGGGATCGTTGGTGAGCAATACGTCGCCGGGGCCCAGACTCCCCGGCGGGTACTCCTTCAGGAAGTGGCGTACCCCGGTGGCCATGGCGTTGATGTGCCCGGGGGTCCCGGTGACCGACTGGGCCATCATCCAGCCATTGGTGTCGAAGACGCCGCAGGCCAGGTCCTGGGTCTCGCGCACGATGGTGCTGAAGGCCGTACGTTGCAACGCCACCTGCTGCTCGTTGACCACCGACAGAACCCGGCTCCAGAGCACCTCGATGAGGACCGGATCCAACCGCGTCCGGGTGGTCATGTTCCACCTCCCAGCGAAACGACGATGTTGAGCCGGTCGTCCACCCGCACCAGACCACCCGGTCCGATGATGGCGGTGGACTCCCGCTCCTCGATGATTGCCGGACCGGCCATCATCGAGCCGGAACCGAGCCGGTAACGGTCGTATACAGGCGTGGTGACGAATCCCCCCGCAGACGGGAAGTAAGCCGGGCGTTCACCCTTGCGGGCCACCTCAGCATCGCCGGTCACATCCTCCCTATCCGTCCCGATCGGCATGGGCCGCGGTCCCCGGCTCACCACCCTCCACGTTAGGGCCTCGAGGCCGACCGGAGGCCCCTCCCTGCCGTAGAGGCTCCGGTACACCCGGTCGAACTCCTCGTATATCGCCCCGCGCTGCCCGACCGTCAGCGTCCCGTCCGGGATCGGAACCCGTATCTCGTGGCCCTGGCCCACGTAGCGAATGTCAGCGGTCCTGGTGTGAGTGATCTCGTCTGGGCCGGCGCCCGACCCGACCAGAAGGTCGGTCCCGTCCCGCTCCATTTCCTCGAAGATGCCGTTCACCTCGCCCCAATCCAGCTCGTCGAGCCTTCCGTAGTAGGAACGGACGAAGTCGAAGGCGAGCGGCGCCACCAGGAGCCCCATGGCGCTGGTGACACCGGCGCCGTAGGGCAGCACCAGCTCGGTGCTCCCGAGCAACTCGGCGACACCGTAACCATGGACCGGTCCGGCGCCTCCGAACGCGACCACCGGCAGGGCCCTGGGGTTCTTCCCCCGCTCCACTACGTGGACCCGGGCGGCGTTGGCCATGGCCTCGTTGACGACTTGGTGAACCCCCCATGCGGCCTCCGGGACCGACATACCCAGCCGGTCACCGATACTTCCGGCGATAGAGGCTTCGGCGGCGGCCACATCCAGCTTCATCGCGCCGCCCAGGAAGTAATCGGGGTCCAGGTAGCCGAGGACCAGATCGGCATCCGTTACCGTCGGGGAGTTCCCACCCCGGGAGTAACAGACCGGTCCGGGATCGGCCCCGGCCGAGTCGGGTCCCACCTTGAGCAGCCCCAGGGGGTCAACCCGGGCGATGGATCCCCCGCCCGCCCCGATCTCGATCATCTCTATCACCGGAACCCTGACCGGCAGCCCGGAGCCCTTCTTGAAGCGGTAGCGGCGGTCCACCTCGAAATCGTGGGTGACCAGCGGCTCGCCCCCGTCCACCACGCTGAGTTTCGCGGTGGTACCCCCCATGTCGAAGGACAGCAACGAGTCACGGCCCATGGCGGTCCCAACCGCCGCCGCCGCCAGCGCGCCGGCGGCCGGACCGGACTCGAGGAGGCGGATCGGGAACCGGACGCAGGTGTCGAGGGTTGCCACACCGCCGCTGGACAGCATTACGAACAAATGCCCCTCGAAACCGATCCTCTCCAAGCGGCGGCGGAGTCCATGCAAATAGTCCTCGACCCGCGGCTGGACGTATACGTTGGCGATGGTCGTGGACGCCCGCTCGAACTCGCCGATCTCGGGAACGACCTCCGAAGAAAGCGAGACGCGCATCTCCGGAGCCTCTCCTTTGACCACTTCCCGGGCCCGTTCCTCGGACTCGGCATTGGTGAAGGAGTGGAGGAAGCAGATCGCAACGGCCTCCACACCGGCTCCGGCCAGCTCACGGACCAGGCGCGCCACGTAGTCGTCACCGAGTTCGATGGCCTGCGTCCCGTCAGTCAGGGTTCGCTCCGGCACGTCGAAGCGCAGATGGCGAGGTATGAGCGGCCTGGGGAGTTCCAGATTCAGGTCGTACAGCTCGTAGCGATGCTCGCGGCCGATCTCTATGGAATCGCGGAAACCCGTAGTGGTGAGCAGAGCTGTCCGGGCCCCCTTGCGCTCGATGATCGCATTGGTGACGAGGGTGGTTCCGTGGACCAGGTGGCGGACCGAAGCACCGGAGTAACCCGAACGGTCGAGCGTCCGCCCCAGCACCTCCTCGACCCCTCGTGACGGATCGGGAGTGGTGAGCACCTTGCCGATCTCGACCTGGCCGGAAGGGCCGACCATCATCAGATCGGTGAAGGTACCGCCGATATCGACACCTATTCGCAACTCGCTACCTGCTGATCCGACCATTTCGACGCCTTAAGAAACACTCAGAATCGGTGGCTGTAACATCTGTTACTGCTTTATTTATGAACAACCTGTTTAACCAATGGATATAGTCGGTTATTCTCATTTGAGCATCATACCAAATAGATACACTAGAACTCGGGAGGAAACCAGTTGCCGACCTTGACCATCTCCACCTAGTATATCGCTTGATGAGGCATCCCAGGCGGGAGGAGTTTGTAGTGCCCAAATCAATCGACCGGAGAGAGTTCTTAAAGCGTAGCGGGCTCATGATCGGGGTGGGCGCCGTTGCCCCGACCGTGCTGGCGGCCTGCGGAGGCGATGATACCCCGGCGACCACCGCAGCCCCGGCAACCACCGCAGCCATGGCGGAGGAGACCACCACCACCGCAATGATGGACGACGCTCCCGCGGAGTTCGAGAGCATCACGCTCTCACAGGTCGGTGGCTGGATCTCGCTCGATAACAACCGGACCACCGGTGGCGCACTCGCCTCGGGCCAGCACACCTTCGAGGGTTTGCTGATCAAGCTGCCCGACCGGTCACTGATTCCCGGCCTCGCCGCCGAGATGCCCCAGCAGGTCGACGGCACGACCTATAGCGTGAAGGTGCGGACCGACCGGACGTTCACTGACGGCTCCCCGATCACGGCATCCGACATCGCGTACGGGTTCGACCGCCTAGCGCCGGAAAGGGAGTTGGGATCGCCCTTCACGTCTTACATCTCCTTCATCGAATCGGTCGAGGTCGTGGCCGACGACGAGCTCAGGATCAACCTCACCCAGCGGATGCCCGAGGACGTCCTGTTCCAGCGGATCTCCGGCATCAACGCCTATCCGGAGGCGGTAGTGGAGGCGATGGGCGGCGAGGAGTACTCGTTCGCGCCGACGCCCTCGTCAGGTTCGATGATGGTTGACGGCCCCTTCGACACCGAGATCAACACGTTCAAGCGGTACGACGGATACGAGGGTCCCATGCCGTTGGCGGCCAAGGACATCACCTATCTGGTCATCCCTGAACTCTCGGGCCGGATCGCCCAGGCCGAGGCCGGCCAGGTCCAGATCCTGGACGGCGTGTCGCCGCAGCTTTACCGGGCTATCGAGGACTCGCCTAATCTCGAGTTGGGCGTTGCTCGCGAGACGACGTTCCTCGAGATGATCTTCTTCAACACCACCAAGCCTCCCTTCGACAACCAACTGGTGCGCCAAGCGGTGATGTACTCCATCGATGCGCCGCAGCTGATCGAGATCGGCTTGGCCGGCGAAGGTCGGATCGCCCGCTCGCCGCTGCCTCCGGAGAGCGACCGGTTCAGGGAGCCACAGATGCAGTACAACTACGACCCCGATCGGTCGAAGGAGTTGCTCAAGGAGGCCGGTTACGATCCGGATAACGAACCCCTGCAGTTCCAGCTCGGCGTCGTGGAGTGGGCATACGTCTACCCGCAGGCACCCCTGCTGGCCCAGACGATGCAAGAGGGCGGTTTCGACCCGCTGCTGCTGGTGGACTCGATCGACGCCCGCTGGGTGTCCGACATCATGCGGCCTGAAGACGGCGGTCCGGCGCGGTACGACGCCTGGGTGGCCACCATCGGGTTCGAGGTGTTCACCTATGACCCGGACAATCTGTTCCGGGGATGGTGGGGCGGCTGGGCCGAGAACGCCAGCTTCGCCACTGAAAACGTACCGTCGAAGCTCAACGCACTTCTCGACGAGGCGCTGGAGGAGCCGGACTTCGACAAGCAGAACGATCTGTACGCCGAGGCCAACGAGATACTCGTCACCGAGGCCGGTGCTGTTCCGATCCTGTTCCAGCCGATAGCCCACGCCTGGCACAAGTCGGTGGCCGGCTACCAGATGCCTCAGACGCTGGGCATGACACTGTTCGGTGTACATCCGTCCGGCGAGTAGCCGGCCGGGATCGGCAGACCGAGTAGCAACCGAGCCGATATCGGGTTGGTATCGGTAAAGGCCGGTAGGGCCTGATGGGAGCGGTGGGCAGGCTGGTCCTGCAACGTCTCCTCCAATCCCTACCGGTCATCATCGGCATCACGTTCTACGTGTTCGTGATGCTGGAGTTCTCTCCGGTTGACGCTCGCTACGCGGGTCTGGGGCTGTACGCCAGCGACGAGGCGCGCGAGCAACTCGCCGAGGAGTTCGGGCTCAACGATCCGGTGCTCGTCCGCTACGGACGGTATTTGGGAGACCTTTCCACCGGCGACTTCGGTTTGAGCGTCTATGGCGACCGGCCCGTCCTGACCATCCTCGGGGAGGGCATCGGGATCTCGCTATCGGTGGCGGCGATTTCGTTGTTCCTCGCTACCCTGATCGCTTTCGTGCTGGGGGTGAGCTCCGCCTATTTCGCGGGCAGCTGGTGGGATTCGTCAGTAAGGGCGGTGACGCTGGGGGTACTCTCCATGCCGATCTTCTGGCTGGCCCTGCTGTTGATTCTGACATTCGCCCTAGCGAACCCCATAGGGTTCACATGGTTCCCCGCCGGGAGTTGGGTACCCTTCGCCGAGGACAAAATCGGATGGCTGAGGTCCCTCACCCTCCCCTCGTTATCGATAGCCCTTCCCGTTGGCGGATTCCTGACCCGCGTGGTGCGTTCTTCGGTCCTCGACGAGTTGGAAAAGGATTACGTACGTACGGCGCGCGGGATGGGACTGCGGGACCGGGTCATCGTCCGCAAGAACGTGCTCCGCAACGCCTTGGTGGCCCCGTTGACCGTGCTTGGATTGCAGGCCGGCTACATCCTGGGCGGCGTGGTGCTGGTCGAGAGGGTCTTCAACCTCCGCGGCCTGGGCTGGAAGATGATCGATTCCGCCACGACCGGCGACTTCAACATCGTCACCGGGATCGCGATGGTCGGCGCGCTGATGTTCGTCCTCTCCAACCTGGCCGCCGACGTGGCGTTCCTGATCTTCAAGCCGAGCGCCCGCGAGAGTTCGTGACGTGAGCGAAGCACGCGACCCCAGCGCTGACCGCCAGCCGCGGATCAGATTCGGTCCCAAGTCGGTGGAAGCTGCGATGGAGGCCGCTCCCGCCGGTCCGGTGAAGATGGGAAGGCTGCCATTCCGGGCCAAGCTCGGGTTGGCCTGGGTCGTTTTCGTCATACTGGTGGCGATCTTCGCCCACTGGCTGTCTCCGTACGATCCCTACACGGTGGGGCTGACCTCTCCCAACACGGGGCCCGACTGGCCGGAGCACATCTTCGGGTCAGACGAGATTGCTCGGGACATCCTGTCCCGGGTGATCCACGGATCGAGGATGTCGGCTCTCGTGGCCGTCATGACCCCGGTGCTGGCCCTGATCCTGGGAGGAACGATGGGGATGGTGGCCGCCTCCACATCCAGGAATCGAAGGCTCAGGTGGATCAACGACGTGCTGATGCGCCTGGTGGACATCCAGTTCGCGTTCCCGGCAGTCGTGCTGGCCGTAGTGGTGTCGTCGGCATTCGGCCAGTCATTCCGGACCCTGCTGCTAGTCCTGACCGTCGTTTACACGCCGATCATGGCCCGCTACATCCGCGCCGCGGTGCTCGACCAACTGGGCGAGGACTACGTATCCGCCCTCAGGGCCATGGGGAGTTCCCAACTCCGTATCCTGCTACGCCACGTGTCCTTGAACATCGCCACGCCGCTGCTGGTGTTCTTCACGCTGGTGGCGGCGGACGCGGTCATTCTGGAAGCCTCCATCAGTTTCCTTGGAGCCGGTCTTCCTCCCCCCGCTCCCACCTGGGGAAACCTCGTCTACGGCGGCTCCCAGTACCTGATAGCAGGCACCTGGTGGTACACGACTTTCCCCGGTCTTGCCATCTTCCTCACGGTGCTGTCGCTCAATACGGTGGCGGAGAGCATGGCGGACCGTCTCGGCGGTAGACGGCACCTGCTGGGGCAGTGATGAACGCAGCGGTGAGTAATCCGATCCTGGAGGTCGAGGATCTCAGCATCCACATCCGGCATGCCTACGGGAACACTCCGGTCGTGTCGGGGGTGTCGTTCTCGGTGCTGGAGGGCGAGAACCTGGGAATCGTCGGCGAATCCGGGTGCGGCAAGACGCTGACCGGTCTGTCCGTCATCGGCCTGCTACCGCGTCTGGTAGAGGCCACGGGTTCCATCCGGTGGAAGGGCCAGGATGTACTCCAGCTGTCTCCCGCAGAGCGTCGCAATCTGATGGGCCGGGAGATCGGCATGGTGTACCAGGACCCGCTGATGAGCCTGAACCCCGGGATGACGGTCAAAGCCCAGCTGCGGCAGGCGCTGCGGCTCGACGGCGACCACAGGGGTGAACGCATGTACGAGTTACTGGACTTGGTTCACCTGCCCAATCCCAAGGCCATCGCCGCCGCCTACCCTTTCCAGCTGTCAGGCGGGCAGCGCCAGCGGGTGCTGATCGCCATCGCGCTGGCACGGCGGCCCTCCATCCTGATCGGTGACGAGCCCACCACGGCCCTCGACGAGACCGTCCAGGCCCAGATCGTCGAGCTGTTGCGCTCCCTGCAGGCCGAGCTGTCCTTCACCACCATCCTCATCACCCACAACCTGGCCCTGGTGAAGGAACTATGCGAGCGCACCATGGTCATGTACGCCGGGCAACTGGTGGAAGCGGCGCACACCGAGGAGTTGGTCCGCGACCCCCGGCACCCGTACGCGGCGGGGCTGCTGGGTTCGATCGTGAGCCTGGAAGCGAAGGAGCGGCCCGCCCGCTCGATCGAAGGGGTCGTTCCGAGTCCCCTCGAGTTCTCTCCCGGGTGCCGGTTCGTCGAGCGCTGCGCCAACGCCGGCGACCCGTGTGCCGAGACTCCCCCAGTCCTAGAGTCCGTCGGCAATCGCCACGACCTGGCCTGCTACTTCCCGGTCGGAGGAACCGCGGTAACCACCGGAGCTGTCGGATGACATCCGGGCCCGCTCCCACCGTCGCCGCCCCTGCCGGCCATGAGCAGGCAACCACGGGTCCGGACGTCCTGCTCCGGTTGGAGAATCTTGTCCACCACTACCGGGCTCCGAGACGCCAGAAAGTCCACGCGGTGGAAGATCTCTCGCTGACGGTGGCCCCTGGTGAGGCTCTGGGACTGGTGGGCGAGTCGGGATGCGGCAAGTCCACGGTGGCCCGCTGCGTGGTCGGGCTGATCCGACCCACCGGAGGGCGGATCATCTACGACGGGACCGACGTCTGGGACCAGCCGGCCAGGTGGCGCCGCCGCAACTTCGCCCGCCAGGTTGCGATCGTCTTCCAGGATCCGACCTCAAGCCTCAACGCCCGTCTGAAGGTAAGGGACACCCTGGCCGACCCGCTGATCATCCACCGAGTCGGCGACAAGGCAGCACGGGACGCCCGAGTGCAAGAGCTACTCGACATGGTGCACCTTCCCCGGGACGCGGCGGACAAGCTCCCCTCCGAGCTGTCGGGAGGCCAGCGTCAGCGGGTGGCGATCGCCCGTGCGCTTTCGCTGAACCCTTCCCTGCTGGTGGCCGATGAGCCGACCTCGGCGCTCGATGTCAGCGTCCAGAACCAGATCCTCAATCTGCTGGCGGAGCTCCGCGACGCCCTCAACCTCTCGGTGATCCTGATCAGCCACAACATCCAGGCAGTCTCCTGGCTGGTCGACCGCGTGGCGGTGATGTACCTCGGCCGCAAGGTCGAGGAAGGCCCGGTCGCCGAGGTGAGGGACCACCGGCTCCATCCGTACACGCGGGCTTTGCTCTCGGCCAGCCCGATGATCACCAAGAGCAGCGAGCGGATCATCCTGGAAGGCACCCTCCCGAACCCCCGGCACCCTCCGAGCGGATGTCCATTCCGGACCCGCTGCTGGAAGGCAGCCGAGGTCTGCGCGAGCGAGTTCCCTCCCGCCGACATCCCGGTAGAGGGCCACGAGGTGCACTGCTACTTCCCCGAAGACCCCGTGGTAGTGGAGGGGTAGGGAGATGAAGGTCGACCGGCCACTCATCGTGGCGCCCCGCAGCTTCGACTGGGCTCCCGTCACGATCCCCGACGCCGTGGAGCCCGGGAAGGTCCGCATCCGTGCCCTGGTCAGCCTGATCAGCCCGGGTACCGAGCTACGCCTCTACCGCGGGGATCCCATGGTCGATGAGGTGTGGGACTGCTTTGCCGACATCGATTCGGTCACCACCGAGGGTATGGGAGTGATACCCGAATACCGCATCACCGGCCGCAACCAACCCTCGGGCGCCAAGTACCCGGTCAACTGCGGATACAACCTCATCGGCGAGGTGGTCGAGGTCGGCGCGGGAGTACGTTCGCTGGCCGAGGGCGACCGGGTCTTCGCCCTGGCCAGGCACCAACCCATCTTCGACATCCGGGAATGGCAGGCCGTCAAGGTGCCGGAGGGCGTTGCGACCGAAGCCGCCGCCTTCGGTTACCTACCGACCCTGGGGCTGCATGCCCTCCGCCGGGGCGGTTTCACCCCGGGTCTCAACGTGGCGGTGATCGGCCTCGGCCTGATCGGCTTCGGGGCCGCGCTCGTGGCCGACGCCATCGGCGCCTACCTGGCGTGTTTCGAGATCAACCCGGTCCGGCGTCGGCGGGCGGCGGACGCGCTTCCGAGAGCGCTGATCCTCGACCCCACGGCGGACGGCTTCGAGGACGCTCTGATGGAGCGCTTCCAGCCGTTCGGGATCGACGTGGCGGTCGAGGCGGCAGTCGGTCCGGCCCCGCTCGACCTAGGCATGCGCATCCTCGACGACCAGGGCCGCATGGTTGCCATCGCCCTGCACCCCGAGGATGTGGGACCTCTCCTCTCGTCCGACTTCTACAACAAGCAGGCTTCCATCCTTGGCACCAGCAATGCTCCGTACGAGGATCCTGCCAAGCGGCTTTCCCGATTCACCTGCGCCGACAACGTGTCCTACCTCCTTGAGCTCCGCCGGAGGGGAAGACTCTCCCTGGAAGCCATGCACACCGACACCTATCCCGCTACGGATATCGACGTAGCGTTCGCCGACCTTGACGCCGCCGAACGCGACATGATCGGAGTCCTACTCGACTGGCGCTGAGAGTCTCTGCTCGGTATCTCAAGAAGGATCATTGCAGCCGGGAAGGCAATGCGAGACCTACTGACGGATCGAATAGATGATCTGGATCCGCGTCCCCACTATTGCGCCGCCGCTCTTGTAGCCGAAGTTCAGGGCGCCGTCTACAGACCACACCGCCACGTCATCAGATTCCACGTAGACGCTAAAACCCTCCCTGTTGGACATGTCTATTGCTCTGCCAACCCGAAACCGCGCCATCCTTGTCCGGATGAAGTACCTCCCGCCGCCAAAGCCCGAACGACTGCTTCTTCGTTGTCCACCCCCGGGAAGGCCCTTTTCATGCTGGTGGGAATTCCCACTCCATCATCCTGCACGGTGACGACAACGTGGCTTTCGTCCTCTTCGACCAGGACGCTTCCGGCCGCCTCAGCCCATTGCAAGACGTCAGGCACAACTCGAACACAACGGTCTCCAACGCCTTCAGGTCGTTGTGTGGCGCCGAAACCAACGGACAGCGCGGCGGGCTACGTCTCTAGGAGACGTTATCGGGATGGTGTCTACCGGCGTCATGCGTTCGATAGTTTGGGGATGACGCTGCTCTTGGACGTAATCATCGTCAGGTCGATGATCTTCATGAGGCCTGCTATGGCCTCCTCCTTCGGCAAAGGTTCGGAAGTCACCCGATCCAGGGTGGCCCATTGCCAGTAGTTGTGAGTACCGTTCGTGCCGATCGCTACGTGGAGGACGGGACGGTTCCCGACGTATGACTGCCTTACGCGGCAGGAGAGGTCAGGCCGCAGCACGGCTTCGAGCAGCGTCGGGGTGGGACGGGTCCACCTGTACCGCTGCTCGCTAGCTATTTCGTCGAGCCAGTCTTCCTGGTCGCGGGCGGCATCAGGCATTCTGGGCGGCCATTGGTATCCCGACCCCCTTGAACATGCTGTAGAGCCTCCTAGACTTCGGCCGACGGTCCACTTCTGATGGTATCGAATTGGTCATGTGATGGTACGGCTAGGAGTCCGCCCAGGCGAGCAGGCGGCGGGGTGTGTCGATCATCCAGATGTCGAGCAGTTCCCTGTCGATGCCCATCTGGTCCATGAGCCGGGGGACGATCGTCGGGATGTAGGCGTATCCGTAACCCCCATGGGACGTGAACTGCACCCTGCTGCACACGTCGTGGCTGATGAGCAGGCGATCCGCATAGCCTCTCTCCGACCAGTCCGCCAGCACCGCCAAGCGTTGCGGGTCGGTCGGGCAGTGAACGTAATGATCGACGGGTAGCCATACGGAGCCGAAGAAGTCGAACTCCACGCTGATACCCCGCTCCATCGCCCGCTCGTGCCAGGTGAGATCGCGGATGTCGAAATCCATGTGGCAGAACGCGGTCCGCTCCCAGATCGGCTCGTACTCGTCGAACACCGCCAGCGCGTCGGCCGCCACCGGAACGTTCATCAGGTGCACCCAAAGAGGGGCGCCCGTAGCACGCTGGGCCAGGACCGCCGCCTCCAGAACCTTCAGCTCGGCGGGACGTACCGGCTCGAAGAGCCCGATCTCCCCGATCACCCCGGTACGGATCCCGGTGTCGCCGATCCCTTCCGTCAACTCGCCGATCATCAGCTCGGCCAGCTCCTCCCGGGATGCCTCGAGGGCCCACGGACGCTGGTGGTGGGCGAGGTACTGACCCGTTCCCGATATCACGTTGACGCCCGTGAACTCGGACACCTCGACCATCCTCTCGGGGTTCCTCCCGATGGGCTCGGTGGTCAGCTCGACCAGCGTGTCGATGCCGGCATCAGCCGCTTTCTTCAGCTCGAGCGCCTGCCCGCAGCTGCTGTCGAGGTGGATATTGTTGACGTTCGTCATCAGGTCCGAGCGGATCTCGCCCAGCCGGTCGATCGTGATGGGCCGGTAGGCCTCCTCGCCGGTTGCCGGATAGGCATAGGTCATTGTGGCGAAGAGATGCTCGTGGGGAAGCGTACGACCGATCCGGTCGGCCGGAACGAGGCCGGTAACCGTTACCGCGTTCTTCATGGGTTGAACCTCCTGATGTGGATCGGTCGTCCGTCGACCGATGCCGGCGGTCTTGGTCACACGTCCGGTCGGACCGCCCCGTTGATACCGCTCAGACCTCCGTCGAGAGCCAGCACCGCGCCGGTCATGAACCCCGACGTGTCCGAGCAAAGGTAGCTGACCAGATGCGCCACCTCCTCGGGCGTACCGGGCCGGCCGGCGGGCAGGATCTCGTAGTAGGCCTCATCGGGCGGCGCGTCGGAGATCATCGGAGTGTCAATAGCACCCGGCGCGATCGTGTTGACGGTGATCCCGAAGGGTCCGAGTTCGGCCGCCAGTGCCCGTCCGAGTCCTTCGATGGCAGCCTTACCGGCGCAGTACGCGGCGTGGCCGGCTATGGCGGCGCCCGCCCCTATCGAAGACCAGAGAACGATCCGCCCCCCGCGGCCTTCCTCGATCATCTGGCGGGTAGCGGCGCTGGCGCAGTGGACAACCCCCATCAGGTTCACGTCGAAGACCCGGGCGGTCTCTTCGGGATCGCGGAGGTGGGATAGCGCCCCCGGCGGGTAGATCGCCGCGGCGGCGGCCAGAACGTAGGCCCGGCCCAGGTCGGCCTCGATCTCGTCAAATGCTGCCGCCACTGCTTCCGCATCGGACACGTCAACCTGGAGTCCGCGGCAACGGCTTCCCATGTCCGATATCTCGTCCACCAGGCTGGCGAGACCTGCGGCGTCGACATCAAGCGCCGCCACCACAGCGCCCTCCCCGGCCAACCGGAGGGACGTAGCGCGGCCCTGACCCGATGCGGCGCCCGTGACCACCGCAACCCGCCCGGAAACTCCCATGGTTGCTCTCCTTGGTTCCTAGGGTCCAACGCCGTCAGCGGTGTGCCTTGAGGACGGTAACGCAGACCGCCCGACACTCCGCCAGCCTAACCCTGGCGGCAGGCAGAGCGCGGCCGGCGTCCAGTGGCTCACCAGCGCTCACTGGTATCCTCCCCGGAGCACCAGTCAACAACACCCTGGGAGTACGCGTGCCCGTAGATTTCGACAGGTCGTCCACCACCGCTCTGGTCGAGGTTGCGCTGAGCGTGGGGTTCGAGGAGTTCCACCGCATGCTCCGTTACGAGCTGGACGATCTTCGGGACCAGAAGTACGCCGAGCACTTCCCCAACGACGAGGAGAAAGCCCCACATAAACCGTTCATCGAGGAACCGGACGGTGGGTTGGCCGCCCTACCGTCCGCCAGCCCGATAACGAACATACGCCGGTGGTTCAGCAGCGAGGACGGGAGCCGGTTGGTACAGGTCCAGCGCAACTGGTTCGCCCGCAACTGGCGAGCGACCCTCAAGAGCGCCGGCAACGGAGCGGTAGCCCCGTACCCGGGTTATGCCTCGGTGCGTTCGGACTTCGCCGAGTCCTTGCAAGGTCTGATCGATTTCGTGGAAGGTGCCGATCTGGGCGAGTTCAAGCCGCTCCAGTGCGAGATTTCCTACCGCTTCCAGCTGGGGGCCGAGGGTCTCTGGGACGGTCCGGGCGGGCTGGACCGGGTCGCACGCATGTTCGCCGCAGACGGGGGCTCGTACCTTCCCGACCTGGAGGCAATGCGGATCATTACCCAGTACGCCATGGCAGACGAAACGGGTAAGCGGCGGGGACGGTTGTACGGGAGGATAGAGACCGCCACCGCAGAGGACGGATCGGACTTCCTGATCCTGACCATGTTCGCCCGCGGGACACCCGATGGCCATCGCCCCGAGGACGTGTACGCCTTCCAGGATGACGGGCAGCAGTGGATCGTGAACGGACTGCGTGACCTCCTGACGCCGGAGGCTCTGGCCTGGTACAACCTGGGTTGAGGCATCCCGGACCCGGAGGTGCTCAGCTGCGTCCTATCCTGGTTCTGACCATGGATCAGGAGGTTGGCAAGTGGAGATCGTTGGTTACGCCGACAGGCTGAGGGCCCAGCCGGGCGAGACAGTGAGCTTCAAGGTCAGTTGCCGGGCGCCGAGCTTCCGGGCTCAGCTGGTCCGCCTGATCCACGGCGATGACAACCCTGACGGACCGGGATCCAAGATCGACGACCTCGACTCGGCCGCCAACGGCGAGTACCCGGGAAGGATCCAGGAGCTCCATCCCGGCTCCTTCGTCGCGGTGCCCGACGATCCCCGCCTCCAGCCTGTCGGAAGCTTCACCATCCAGGCATGGATCTACCCGACCACCGCGGGCAAGGGTCCGCAAGGGGTGGTCACCAAGTGGGACTGCAACACCGACATCGGCTACGGGCTGTTCGTGGACGAGAAGGGCGCCGTGTCCCTACGGGTCGGCGACGGTGAAACCGTCGACACGGTCAGCACCGGAGTGGCCATGCGGGATGCCAAGTGGTACTTCGCCGCCGGTGTCTACGACGCCGATGAACATTCGATGCGCGTTTACCAGACCCCGCTGGACCACTGGCCACTACAGGACACGGCAGCGGAGGCCGAGGCAACGGCCGCAGTAGGGCCGGGTCAGTCCGGTACCGGTCTGCTCATCGGCGGCTGCAGCCTTGGTCCGGAGAACGTCCCTGGGACGGTCGGCGGTCTCTACAACGGCAAGATCGACAACCCGACCATCATCGGGCGCGCCCTGGGACCGGACGAGATCGCCGCGCTGAGAGCGGACCGCTCGTCCCTGGCCGGGGACGGGGACCTGATCGCCGCCTGGGACTTCGGCCGCGATTTCTCCACGGCCACGGTCACCGACAGTTCCCCCAACGGCCTCCATGGGAAGGCGATCAACATGCCGGTGCGGGCCGTTACCGGTCACAACTGGACGGGGCGGGAGGTGATCTTCCACAGAGCGCCCGAGCAGTACGCCGCCATCCGTTTCAACGACGACGACCTCGACGATGCCCGGTGGGAGACCGACTTCGAATACGTGGTGCCCGAGGATCTGAGGAGCGCCATGTACGCCTTCCGGCTCACCACCGACCACGCCGAGGACTACATCCCGTTCGCGGTCAGGCCCAGGACCGGGGCGCCGACCGCTCGGATCGCCTTCCTGCTCGGCACCTATACCTTCCTGGCCTATGCCAACGAGCACCTGGCCAACAACCCGGTCCTCATCGAGTATCTCGACGGCAAGGGGATGGACGTCCCGTTCCCGGTCCTCCCGCACGAGCACTACATGGTCGAGAACAAGTTGGGCGGCCTCTACGACCTGCACACCGACGGGAGCGGCATCTGCTACTCGTCGAGCCGCAAGCCCATCCTCAACTTCCGGCCCAACAACAAGCAACGGACGATCGGCGAGGGCATGGGCGGGCCGGTGCTGCTGTCCGCCGACCTCCACCAGATGGACTGGATGGAGAGCCAGGGGTTCGATTTTGACCTGATCACCGACGAGGACGTGCACTTCGACGGATTGGACCTGCTGTCCGGATACAACGTGGTGATCTCGGACACCCATCCGGAGTACTGGACCGAAGACATGCTCATCGCCCTGGAGGCCTACCTCAACGCCGGCGGCCGTTTCATGTACCTGGGGGGCAACGGCCTCTACTGGATCACCTCGGTCGATCCCGAGCGCCCCCACGTCATAGAGGTGCGCCGCTGGAACGGTACCGGGTCATGGCGAACCGACCATGCCGAGAGCCACCACAGCACCACCGGGGAGCCGGGCGGGCTGTGGAGGTTCCGCGGCTGGGCGCCCCAGCGGTTGGTGGGAGTGGGCATGACCGGCCAGGGCGGGAGCGGGATCAACTCGGCGTACCGCCGCCTCCCGGACAGCTTCGATCCGAGAGCCGCCTTCATCTTCGAGGGAATCGGCGAGAAAGAGCTGATCGGCGACTTCGACACCCTCAACCTGGGATGGGGTGCGGCCGGCTACGAGATCGACCGGGCCGATCCGGCTCTGGGAACGCCGCCCCACGCCCTGGTCGTGGCAACCGCAACCGACTTCGACGACACCTTCCATCATGTCGTGGAGGAGGTCATGCACATGAACTCCGAGCAGACCGGTACCACCAACGATCAGGTACGGGCCGACATGGTGTACTTCGAGTACCCCAATGGCGGCGCGGTCTTCACCACCGGATCGATCGCTTGGAGCGCCGGCCTCTCCCATAACGATTACGACAACAACGTGTCGCGGATCACCGCCAACGTGCTACGGAAGTTCGCCTCCGACGACCCGCTGCCTTAGGAATCTGTCGAATTACCCACGCCAGGTCCGGGAAATGTCGGTCGCCTCCACGGTGACGCCAGCCTGTGCTATGGCCGGGAATAGTCTCGTCTGTCCTGTACCCGGCCGTAGTTGTCTCTATCGAGCCAATGGCACCAGAGGCGACGACTCTTGATGCTCAAACGCCGCCAGTTACCTTGAGGGCTGGACCATGCAGCCACCTCAATGTGTGCTGCCCTCAGCCGTAACACTGCTTCAAGCGCAGGTCTGAGGTCTGTATCGGTCGACATCAGGATGCCCACATCGTATTCGCCTTGGATGGCCATCACCACGAAGTCGACGGCGAGTGAGACGTCAATGCCTTTTTCCTCGGCCTTCCCGTCCGGCCATGTCTTCGGATAGCGGAGAGGTCGAGTAATGACACGGACTTTCGGATGCCGCGACCAGAATCGAGCCTGTCGCTGCGATGCCCTGAAGCCAATCGGATCTTTGATAGCGTCTGGCATCCCTCGGTAGATGCGAACAGCTGACAGCGTTCTGTCGCGCCGACTCTGCTCGACAAGTAGCGATCCAAGGGCGCGCGGATCGATCTGCCCTGACCAATGCGGTGCCCGGCCTTGATGGAACACTTCGCGAGCGCCCATGTAGACGTTCTGATAGTCGATGAAGACGGCGACACGCTCGGCCAATGCTCCTCCGTGTGCTCGAACGGCGCTGGCTGCGTAACAAATCCCCGCCAGTCCGGGTCGAAGAACCCGGACGGCGGGGAGCATTAGCAGTAAACATATCAAACCTGTTTCTATACGTCAAGGTAGACATCCCAGCTACATATCAGGGAACAACCTGACATCGGGGGTGAGGCCCCGATGTTCGAGGGTTCGAAGCTGGCCGGATCGGGAAGCACCGGCGCGACAAAGAGGGTATCGGTGTAGCGTGAGGCCGTGACTGCCTGGCTTGAAGAACGGCCCGCCCCCGCCCGGACCCGGCCCAACGTTCGTATCCCGATGCGGGACGGTGTCGAGTTGTCCGCTGACCTGTTCTACCCGGAATCGGACGAGCCTGCTCCGTTGATCATCAAGTACTACCCGTACCGCAAGGACGACCTGCTGCGCGGTCTGACGGTGGACCGCGCCAACTACTTCGCCGCCCACGGATACGTGACCGCCCTACTCGATGTACGCGGGACGGGCGCATCGGCAGGCGTGTGCGACCGGATGTTGCGCCTCCAGGAGTGGGAGGACGGCTACGACGCGGTGGAGTGGCTGGCCTCCCAGCCGTGGTGCGACGGGTCGGTGGGCATGACCGGGGTCTCCTATGGTGGGTATTCGGCCCTGCTCACCGCTGCCCAGGCCCCACCCAGCCTCAAGGCCATCGCCCCCATCTACGCCGGATGGGACCTCTACGAGAACAGCCACCCTGGAGGGATGTGGCAGACGTCCATATGGACGGGCGCCTACAACGCCATGATGACCGCTCTGTCCGGTGCGCCGCCCGCCGCCGACGCCGAAGGCGCCTGGCTGGAGATCTGGGAGGAGCACCTCGCCGGGAACGAGCCCTGGCTCGACACCTGGATGCGCAACCAGGTGGACGGTCCCGTGTGGCACGAGGGTTCGGTCCGGTACGGGCTGGAGAACATCCGGGCAGCCACCTTCATCATCGGTGGCTGGCACGACATCTTCGTCTCGGACCCGTTCCACATGTATATGGGCTTGAGCCCGGACGTGCCGAAGAAGCTGATGATGGGTCCTTACCTGCACATCGCCCCCAACATCGGATCGCCCGGAGAACGGGTCGACCACCTTCACGAGATCGTGCGATGGTTCGATCTGCACCTGAAGGGGCAGGACACTGGTATTGCGGACGAACCCCCCGTCAACATCTGGGTGCGGGGTTACGACCGGCCCGAGGCTCGCCGTGAGGGGGCGGCCGGCTACTGGCGGTCGGAGGCGGGCTGGCCGCCCGCTCGGGCGACGGACGAGGCCTTCTACCTGCATCCTGATGGCCAGTTGGGCGGCACCACGCCCCAGGGCGGCGATGGGGACCACGTCTCCTATTCCTACGACCCGGCGGTGGGCGTCTCGACCATGGGCCTCATAACCGGGTTCGGGGCGGATACCGGTCTCCCACTCGACCAGCGCCGGGATGCGGCGGGCTCGGCGGTGTTCCTGGGAGAGCCGCTCGAGGCGGACCTCGAAGTCACCGGCTTCCCGGAGGCCACCTTGTATGTCTCCTCGACCGCCGAGGTAACCGCCTTCTCGGTCAAGCTGATCGACGTCCATCCCGACGGTCCCTGGACGCTGGTGTCGAGGGCAATCAAGAACGCCGCCCAGCGGAACTCGAGGACCGATCCCGAGCCCCTGGTGCCTGATGAGGTCACCGGACTCACGATCGAACTCGAAGCCACGTCCTACGTGTTCGAGGCGGGCCACCGGATGGGCATCATGGTCTCCAGCTCGGACTTCCCGCTGGTCTGGCCCTTGCCGCAGAACGCCGTCAACACCATCCACATGGACACCGATCATCCCTCCGGGGTCAGCCTGCCGGTGGTGTGCCGCCCCGATTCCGGTCTTCCACCGCCCGAGTACCGGCCCGCCCACCCACTGCCCGAGCCGCTGGGTACCACCGAGCCGCTGCGGTGGGACCTGGTGGAGGACCTCACCGGCACCGAGGTGAGCGTGGTGATCTCGACCGGAGGTGACATCACCGTCGAGAACGGCGCCCGGATCTACACGCACATGGATTTCAAGGTCACCACCGACCGGGCCGACCCGGCCGCCTCTAGCGTCGAAGCCGGATACCGCTTCGACGTCGACCACGGAGCCTCCCGTACCGAGGTCAGAAGCTCCACCCGCGTGGTGGGGAGCTCGGACTCCTTCCACGGAGTGACCGCATTGGAGGTCCGGGCCGGCGGCAAGGCCCACTTCTCCCGCACCTGGCACACTTCGGTCCCGAGAGGCTTCCTCTAGAAGCGTCCTGAACTCCGACGCCAGACCGCCCCCTCCGCAAGCGCAGGCGTCGGTAAGCCGGGAGCCCGCCTAGGTGTTGTAGGTTCATCCGGCGGATTCGTAGTATTGGCGGTCTATGGACGCCGCTGACCCACCGTCCTCCACGCAGAGCAGCGAGGAGAGGAACGAACGACCACGCGATCAAACGCGGGATCGAGGGTATTCCGGCTTCCGGATGGCGTTGGGTTCGGCGCTGCTGGCAGCCGCTGCCACAACTACCGCCCTATGGATGGCAGGCGCCTTCGATCGCGAGATCGTACGAGTCACCGAGGTCGTCGAGGTGAGGGAGGTTGTCCACGGTCCGGCCCCGCAGGAAACTCCGGGCCAACCCGGGGTAACCACCGCTGCCGCCCGGCCGGCGCCAATCGAGGTGATCACCAGTTCGATCCTGACCGAACCTGAACCCCCTGCAGCCGGCACGACGGTCGAAACCACTGTTCCCTTGTTCGCCCCCACCGACCTTGTGGCCGTCGTAGCCTCCCAGGCCATTCCCTCGATCGTTACCGTCCAGAGTCTCGACGAGGAGTCCGGCCGGGACGGTTCGGGAAGCGGTGTGGTGATCAGGTCCGATGGCTTCATCATCACCAACCACCATGTGGTCGACGGCGCCGACACCCTGAGGGTGATCATGTCGGACGGTCTGTCCTATCCGGCGGAGTTGATCGGCAGCGACCCGCTCATGGACATCGCCGTGCTGAAGGTCGAGGCCGGCGGCCTCCCGTACATACGATTCGGTTCGATGGAGGGCCTGCGCACCGGCGAACCTGCCATCGCGGTGGGCAATCCCCTGGGACTTGATGGCGGCCCATCCGTAACCGCAGGGGTGATCTCTGCTTTCGACCGGACTCTGGTGACCAATCCCATGACCGGCGACAGCCTGTACGGACTGCTGCAAACCGACGCTCCCATAACCCGGGGATCGAGCGGGGGCGCCCTCTTGGACGTTCATGGTCTCCTGCTAGGCATCACGACCGCCATCGGGCTGAGCGACGTGGGTGCCGAGGGTCTGGGATTCGCCGTTCCCATCAACCTGGTGGAGGAAATCGTCGCCGATCTCATGTCGGAAGGCGAGGTCCGGCACGCCTTCCTGGGGGTCAGAGGAAGTTCGGCGTTCAGCGAACTCGCGGACGGAGTGGAGTCCCCGCTCGGGGTAGAGATAAGCATCTTGGAGGAGTCCGCTATAGGAGATGCCGGTGCTGAGGATGGCGACGTGATCGTGGCGCTGGACGGTGTCGCCGTGAGGTCCATGCCCCAGATGGTGTCCAGGCTACGGAGTTACCGGGCGGATGACCAGATAACGGTGACCTTGCAGAGAGGCGACGAGACCCTCGACATCGACCTGACACTGGCCAGGTTCCCATCGTGATGCTCGCCTGAAGCAGCTCCGGTTACCAGTTGTCGTAGGCGTCGACCGGCCAGATGTCTACCAGCGTGTCACCGCTGACCGCATGGAAGTAGCGGTATAGGACGATCGTCTGGTAGCAGTGGGGAGGGAGGATCTCCACGACGTCGCCCACCTCGAGGTGGTCCTGCCCGGGATCGGCGAAGGTGACCTTGCCCATGTCGTCGCCCACTACCTCGTAGACGGCTCCAGGAGGCGCCCCGCGCAGGATGGCCGGGTTATCGATGCCGAAGATCACGTCCACTTCCTTGATGCCGGCGTCAGTGATGGCGAACCCCGGCTGGCAGTTGCTGATGACGGTGGTCCGCACGAATAGGGCCGGTCCGAACGGGCTCGGCTCCTCACGCCGCTGGACCACGTTGTAGTAGTTGGTGTCCATCAACACGTAGGTACCGGCCTGAATCTCGGTGAAGACCCCCAACTCGTGGTCGATGTCGTGCGTCCCCGTACCGCCTCCCGACACGATCTCGGGATCGAGACCCTCGGCCCGGAGCCGTTCCGTCACCCGGACAACCGGTTCCAGCACATCCAGTCCCCGGGAGCGGCGAGCCTCGAAATCGACCGTGTTCATGTGGTGACCGGTGTAGCCCTGTACACCGGAGTATTCGAGGCCCTCGGTGTCCACGATGAGGCGGGCCAGGGCGACCGCCTCATCCTCGTCGGCGATCCCGGTGCGGTAACTCCCCGTCTCCAGGTCCACGAGGACCTTGATGGGTCGGCCCGAGCGGCGCGCGGCCTCGCCCAACTGAATGACGTTGGCGGCGTGGTCGGCGCACACGATCAGCCCTTCGGCGCGGGCGTTGATCTCGGCGAGCCGATCCAGCTTGGGAGCCGTGACCACGGAGGTGAACAGCATCACATCGCTGAACCCGGCACCGACCATCACCTCCACTTCCGCCAAGGTCGCACAGCAGGGTCCGCGACCCCCCGCCTCCACCTGACGGCGGGTGATCTCGATCGACTTGTGTATCTTGCCGACCGGCCTTACCTCATAGCCGTGGCTTGTGGCGTGCCGGGCCATCTCTGCGATGTTGGCGTCCATGATGTCCATATCTACGACCAGTGAAGGTGTCCCCAGCTGGTGGCGCGATCCAGGAACCCCGATGAGGCTCTCGTTCGGTCCTCGGTCGCCTGTCTCCACCCGATCCTCCTTGCGATCTCCTTAGCGAGTATATGGAGGGTCGGTAGGGGACTGGATTTCACCCACCGTGCGGATCCGGGGAACAGTTATCCTCCCCAGGAACGGCCTAGGTGGATGGCTCCGTACGCGACCACTGGGTCTGTCCGGGAGGTTGACATGTTCGCCGAGGGTTTACGATGCGTCGAATGCCGCCTGGAGACGGATCTGGGTGGCCATTTCTTCGGATGCCGGGATTGTGGCGGTGCTCTCGAGACGGTCTACGACGAGGACCGGGTGGCTGCGGCCGTCTCCTATGCAGATTGGCGGGATCGGACCGACCGGTCGATATGGCGATACAAGGAACTGCTTCCGGTAAGGGATGAGTCGGCGGTTATCACCCTCGGAGAGGGAGGCGCCCCGCTGGTGCGGCTGCCCCAGTCGGCGGCCAATCCCCTCGCCGACCTGTGGATCCAGAACGAAAGCGTGAACCCGACCTATTCGTTCAAGGACCGGTTCCACTCCGCCGCCCAATCGATGGCGCGCCAGTTGGGATACGACCGAGTGGCCTGTTCCACGACCGGGAATCACGGCATGAGCGCAGCCGCCTACGCCGCCCGGGGCGGCATGCAATGCGCCATCCTGGTCGATCCCAGGGCACCGGAAGTGCAACGCCGGTGGATGAGGCTGTTCGGCGCCACCGTGATCGTGGAGATGGATCGCCGGCCGCCCCTCGAGAGCTTCGTGCGTGACCACGGCTGGTATCCCTCCACCTACATGACGCCCAACCCGGTTGCCACACCGTACGGCATGGAGGGTTACAAGACCATGGCGTACGACGCTGCGCTGGCGCTCGGGCGGGTCCCGGATCATTTCATCGTGCCCATTGCGGCAGGCGATGGTCTGTACGGACCCTGGAAGGCCTTCGGGGAGATGGCCCGGCTGGGCTGGACGGATTCGATCCCGAAGGTTCACGGCGTCCAGCCGACCGGTGCGAACCCGATCGTTCGAGCCTTCCGCGAAGGTTCGGACACCGTCCCCTACATCGAGGATCCGCAGACGATCGCCCTGTCGATCGGGGATCCCACCGGCGGATCCATGACCCTCCGGGCGATGCGGGAGTCGGGAGGTCAGGCGATCGACCTGACGGATCCCGAGATGGTGGCCGCCACCCGTTATGCGGCTTCCGCGGGCTTGAGCCCGGAACCCTCCTCGGCCGCCTCGCTGGCCGGAGCCTGGGCACTGGCAAGGGACGGGATCATCCGGGAGCGGGAGACCGTGGTGTGCCTCTTCACCGGCGCCGGTCCCAAGTGGCCCGAAACCACGGAACTCCTTACGGAAGGGGACGAGATCGTGAGCCCGGACCGCGCCTGGCTGGAGCGTCTCGCAAGCGATCCGGAGTCGGTGGGGGTTTCTTGACCGCAACCGGTTCCGCCCCTTTCCGGCCCGGCGCGCCGCGCTGACCGAGACCGATGCGATACGACGCGGTGGTCATCGGCGCCGGACTACCCGGCCTGCTCGCAGCGTGGAAGCTGGCGGAGGGCGGGTTCAGGGTGGCGGTGCTGGAACGCGGCACCATCGCTTCGGAGTCCAGCGCCCTGGCGGCGGGCCACATCCCTCAGGAGTCGACCTCGCCCACCAACCTGGCCGTTCTCCTCCGGACGAGAGCCATCATCGACGAACTGGACCGGGTTACCGGCGGGATGGTGGGGTTCCATGTGGTGGGCGGGTTGCAGATTGCCACCAGCGAGGACGGGGGGAGCGCGTTGCGTGCCAGGGTGGATGTGGCGGCGCGGCTCGGAGTGGCCGGCGAGTACCTCGATCCCGACATGATCGCCTCACGCTGGCCGAACCTGCGGACGGATGACCTGGCAGGCGGTTACTACACCGCAACCGACGGGTTCGTGTTCTCCCAAGCCCTGGCCGTGACACTGGCGGGAATGGCCAGGAACGCGGGTGCGGAGATCTGGGAGGGTTGCGCCGTGGACCGGCTAACCGTCGACAGCGGCCACATGTCGGGCGTGGTGACGTCCGGCCACCATGTCCTAGCGCCGAGGGTTCTGGTGGCTGCCGGGGCCTGGTCGGCAACTTTGCTGGCCCGGAGCAACATCTTCCTGCCCACCAAGAGCTTCGTCCTTCAAGCGCTGATCGTGGTGGGCGATCACGGCGGCCTGCGGTTCATGTCCGAATTCGAGGCCGGGCACTACGTGATGCCTCGTTCCCCCGCGACCCTGCTCCTGGGACTCCCTCCGTCCGATATCGGCGTCGACGTGGATCGTTTCTCCCGCCATCCCGATCCGGTTACTGCGACCAGGTGGCTGGAGCTCCTCCAGAGGAGGGTTCCGGCCCTCCGGGAGGCCAGGGTGGCGGGCGGATGGGCCGGTGTGCTGGCATCGACGCCGGACGCCTGGCCGCTGGTGGGACGATTCGGTCCCGAGGGCCTGTTCGTGGCGACCGGGTTCGGGGGCGGAGGAGTCCAGCGACTGGCGACCGCGGAGGCGGTTGCCCAACTGATGCTCGACCAGGAGCCCTTCTACGACATCCGCGCCCAGGAAGCGCTCCGGTTCGAGGGCTATGACGACACCCCGTTCGAGTTCCGGGAAGGCCCGTTCTACTACACCGAGACTGCGGCAACCCAGCTGTGGTGAGGCAAACCCCGAGTGCGTTGCCCGGCATCCGTCCGGTGGGGATGGAACTGCCGCGATGAGCAACGTTGAACGGAGGGCGCCGGGGCATCCGTCCGGGTCACGGACCATGAGGGCGGCTCTGCTACTGGGGGTGGGCGGGCCGGCGATGCTGGAGGTGCGAGACGATGTGCCGGTACCGGAGGTCGGACCTGGCGAGGTATTGGTGCGCGTTGCCGCCTGCGGTGTGAATAACACCGATATCAACACCCGGGTGGGTTGGTACAGCCGCTCCGTCACCACCGCCACCACCGGGTCCGCCTACAGAGAGGCCGACCTGCACGACGCCGGCTGGAGTCGGGGAGGATTGGCTTACCCGCGCATCCAGGGGGCTGATGTCGTGGGAACGGTGACCGAGGTCGGAGGCGGCGTCGCCGACGATCTCATCGGACGGCGGGTCCTCGTCGATCCCTGGCTGCGCGGTAGCCATCACTCCGGAGACCAGCGATCGGCGGGCTATCTGGGAAGCGAGCGCGACGGCGGGTTCGCGGAGTATTGCTCGGTGCCGAGCGAGAACGTCCACCCGGTTTCCAGTGACCTCTCCGACGTGGAACTGGCCACGTTCGCGTGCTCGTGGTCCACTGCAGAGCACATGCTGGCAAGGATCGACCTGAAGAGCGGCGAGACGATTGCCGTGCCCGGTGCCTCCGGCGGGGTGGGCAGCGCCCTGGTACAGCTGGCCAAGCTGCGGGGTGCCCGGGTGGTCGCCATAACAAGCGCGGCCAAGCTCGACGATGTGGCCGCCCTCGGCGCGGACCGGATCGTGACCCGGCAGGCCGACCGAGTCCCTGAAGACGCCATGGAGGCCAACGGGGGCCCCTTTCATGCGGTGACCGACGTGGTGGGCGGTCCTGACTTCGGAGGATGGCTGGAGGCATTACGGCGTGGGGGCCGGTACGTGACGTCCGGGGCCATTGCCGGGGCGATGGTGGAACTCGACCTGCGGACCCTTTACCTCAAAGATGTGACGCTGCACGGCGCCACCGTCTACGAGCCGCAGGTCTTCTCGGACCTGGTCGGCCACATCGAAGGCGGGCGCGTCCGTGCGGTCGTCGGCGGCGTGTACCGGCTGGAGGACATACATGCCGCCCAGGAGGCATTTCTGGCCAAGCGCCATGTCGGCAGCCTGGTCATCAGGATTTAGGCTGGGGGCAAGGAAATCTCCGGCGTGATGATGACGCCGACTCGAGAAACGGAGGCCCATGTCGGACACGATTGACGTAGCAGTACGGGCGGGTGCACTGCTCGGTGAGTGCCCACTCTGGAGCCCGGAGGAATCCGTGCTCTACTGGGAGGACATCGATGGTCGGCTGGTCCACCGTTACGACCCGGAGACCGGCATCGATGAGACGCGGTCCATTCCGGGACGGCCCGGATCAATGGTCCGCACCAGCCAGACGGGACGGCTGTTGATCGCCGCCGAGAACGAACTCGTCTGGTTCGACTGGGACAGCGGGACCGTCACGCCGTGGGTGGTCCTGGAGCCGCCGGGCACCGGGAACCGGTTGAACGACGGGCGCACCGATCCGGCCGGTCGTTACTGGGTCGGTTCGATGTACCAAGTGGCGGCGGACCGGCGCTTCACCGGGCAGTTGTACCGGATCGAAGGGGACGGATCGTTCTCTGTCATCCGGGGAGAGGTGGGGGTTCCCAACGCCCTGTCATTCGACCCCGAACGGGACCGCATGTACTTCGCGGACTCTCTCCATGACACGATCTGGGCCTACGACTACGACCTTGATACCGGGACGGCCCGCAACGAGACCCTGTTCGCGGAGTTCTCCGACCTGCCGGGACGGCCGGACGGGGCTTGCGTCGACTCCGAGGGCTGCCTTTGGGTGGCTGCCGTGCACGGCGGCGCGGTCCTGCGCTTCACGCCCGAAGGTTCCGTTGACCGCCGGATCGACGTACCCGTGACCAAGCCCACCATGACCGCATTCGGCGGCCCCGACCTCGGGACCCTGTTCGTCACCTCGATCGGCGGAGGGGGAAGCCATCCACCCACCGGCCAGCCCGGGGACGGGGATCTGCTCGCCATCGACGCCGGCGTGACAGGTGTCGCCGATGCGCCGTTCGCCGGCGGCTGAGTGGTTAGGCCGGAGTCGAGCGGCCCGGCACACAGAAGGGTGCTGAAAAAGGCGGGGATGGGTTAACCGCTACACCTCGACCTGGGGTTCCATCGCCGGCCATGGCGCCAGCGGGACTCTTGATGCCCTCCTAGGAGCGTGCTGAAAAAGGCGGGGATGGGTTGGTCCACCAGCCTCCGCTTGGGGTTCCGCTTCCGGACATGGCGCCAACGGGACATTTTTCAGTACCCTCCTAGTCGAGGGTGGTGTCCCGCGTGATGGTCTGCCAGCGTCGGCAACCTCCGACGTGGAACCAGCGCTCCACCTTGACACCCTCCGTGTTACCCATCATGAAGCCACGGTCGACATCCCGTTCGTCGGCTTCGGTCAGGTAGTCGGGAGGGTCGGGAACCTCGCCGTACATCCATTCTTCGACCGGGCGAGGGCCGCAGTGTGGGCAGTCGAGACGCAGGACCATCAGTGGGTTGTCGCCGTCGAACCGGGGTCGAACATCAACCGGTCCTCCTGGAAGCGGTTGAGGGAGAACGGGGCGATTAGTTCGGGGGTGCGGTCGGTAGCTATGAGTTCCGCCATCTGCTCACCGCCGGCGGGTATTCCCTTGAAACCCCACGTTCCCCACCCGGTGGTGACCAGGAACCCGTCCACTCCTGTGTACCCCATGATCGGGGACATATCCACCGACATGTCGCAGACTCCGGCCCACTGGCGCAGGATCGTCAGATTCCTCAGAAACGGGAGAAGCGTGACCGCGGGAAGCGAGCAGTACGAGAGGAATTCGTAGCTGGAACGGTACGAGTAACTGGGCTGGCTGTCGATGCCGGAACCCAGGAGCATCTCTCCTCTCGGCGTCTGGCTGACGTAGAAACCCATCTCTGCCGAGGCCACGATGGGACGGAAGGAACGGGCGTAGTGGTTAGTGACGAACGCCTGGAGGGGATGGGTACGGATCGGGAGCCTCACCCCTGCCATCGCCGCCAGGGTCGATACGTGGCCTCCCACCGCGCTCACAACTACCCCGGCCGCCACCGGTCCCCTATCGGTGAGCACACCCGTGACCCGGTCCCCGGCCTTGAGCAAGCCGGTCACCGCGGTGCGCTGATGGACGTGGACGCCCCGCTTCATAGCGCCTTCCGCCAGGGCCCACACCACCCGATCGTGGCGCGCCGTCGCCGCGTGGGGGCTGTACGAGCCTCCCGTCACCCGGTACTCGCCTCCCCCGGCGTTCAGGTCCACCTCCGGACAGATCTCGCCCACCTCCTCAGGCGTGACGTACACGGTGTCGGCGCCGAAGGCCTGGTTGACGATGGACCGGGCTCTTTCGTTGCGGGTGCCGGGAATCCCGTGGACCAACCACAGGAGGCCCTTGCGGTCGTGCATGATCCAGCGCCCGGTCTCCTCCTCCAACCTGGAGTAGAGGTCTACGCTCCGCTGGTAGAAGCGGACAGCCTCGGGGATGCCGTAGTTCGCCCGGATCACAGTGGTGTTGCGACCCGAGTTGCCCGAGCCGATGTAACCGCGTTCCAGCACCGCCACATCCGTTATCCCATGGCGGGAAGCCAGGTGATAGGCGGTCGACAGACCGTGCCCACCGCCGCCCACGATCACCACGTCGTAGCACGACCGTAGATCCTCCCAACCGAGAGCTACCTGGGCCTCGATGAACTCGTTCACTCCGGCCGATCCCCCGGACCGAGACGCTCCTCCAAGTGGTGCGCCAGCACCGTCGGAACCAGGACCAGCACGCCGCCCACCTCGAACAACGTCTTGACCGGTATGCCCCCAAGGTGGCCCTGGGCGAAAGCCGGACGGCGCCGGGGGAACTCCCAAGCCGACAAGGCCTGCAGCCGGGGCAGCTCGGAGCGATCAAACCATGCCGCCGAGAAGCCGGCCTCGGACTCGATAATGGCGCATGGGTCGGCCACATCCACCTGATCCTGGGGCGGTAGCACCAGCAGGTCGTCAGGCGCCAGGCGCACCAGGTGCCCGCCGAACGGCTCCTCGATCTCGTCGAGTGCCCCAGGATCGGCGGCGATCCGGGTGGCCTCGATCCGCTCGAAGCGGTCAGGCGCGGACACGTAGACCCTCCGGGTCGTAGAAGGGCACCGCCACCCTCCGGGCCGGGCGACCTTCGATCAGGATGTCGTCGGCAAACTCCCCGTCCCGGACGTAGAGCCAGGCCAGCATCACCGAGCGGCCCAGCGCCCGAGACCAGGTACTGGAAGTCACGAAGCCGGCATAGTCGCCCTTCATACGCAGGATGGCGCCCTTGCGCGGCGGATCCGCCTCCATCTCCAGGCCCACGAGCAACTTGTCCATATCCATCCGGGAGATCCGAGCCACCGCGAGGCGGCCCAGGAAGTCCCCCTTGTCCATCCGGACCGCCCATTCGTGACCCAACCGGCGGGGCGTGGAGTCCGGCAGGCTGTCCACCCCCACCAGAATGTGGCCCTTCTCGAGACGCAACTCCTCCAGCACCTCGAGCCCGTGCGGCCACACGTCGAGGTCCGCGCCGGAGTCCATCAGAGCGTGCCAGAGGTCTCGCGAGCGATTTGCCTGGTGGTGGAGTTCGTAGGAGTTCTCGCCCGTGAAGCTCAGCCTCATGACCCGGCACGCGACACCCGCTACCTCCATCTGAGTGTGACCCATGAACGACGGCAACCGGCCGGCGTCGGCCAGCCGGGAGAGGAGTTCGCCGGATCGGGGGCCGGTCACATTTATGGCCCCCCAGGACGCGGTACGGTCCAGGATCCTCACGTCCATACCCCAGGCATCCGCCCAGTCGCGCAGCCACATCTCGAAATGGCCTGCGCCGGCCGAGGTGGTGGTAAGCAGGAACCGGTGGGCATCCTCGCGACACACCAGCCCGTCGTCGAATACGTAGCCGCGCTCGTCGAGCACCAGAACGTACTTTGCCCGGCCGGGGCGGAGCGGGGCGATGGTGGCCGGGTAGATGCGCTCCAGGAAGGATTCCGTGTCCGGGCCGGACACCAGGATCTTCCCGAGAGTGCTCACGTCGCAGATCGACACCCCGGACCGGACCGCCCAGTACTCACGGTCGGCATCGCCGTAGGTCCAAGGCCTCAACCAACCCCCGGATCGTTCCATGACGGCGCCTAGAGCAAGATGCTCGTCATGGAGGGCGGTCCGCCGGTCGGCGTGGTGGTACCAGCCTGCCGCGGCCTCGCCCATCGTGATCTGGGTAACCACCGGACGAGCGGTGAAAGACGGAGGCAGATCCTGCCCGCCGGCGGCCGCGAAACTGCGCACATGCGGCATGCAGACCGCTCCCTGGCAGGCGCCCGTGCCTGCCAGTGTGGACCGCTTTATCAGTTCCAACTCGTGGAACCCGCGTTCCCACACCGAACGCAGATCATCCACCGTCACACCGGAACACGGGCAGACGACGCCCGCTTCCGGCACAGGCGGCCGGTCGAGACACCCGGCAGCGCCCCCCACCGCGCGCACTCCCGGCAAGCCGCTAGCCATTCGGGCGAGGGTGTCCCTCGGACCGGATCCGAGGCCGACCACGGCTGTCTCGCAAGGATAGGTGCGTTCGACGCCGGTCTCCTCGTCGAGGGTCACCACCCGCTGCACGGTCCCGTCCCCGACGAAACGGACCAACCGTCCCCGGGCCGGCTGGTGTTCGACCCCCTCCGGCGGCACGCCGATCGACACCACCCTTCTCAACTCCACACCCGCGGCCGCCAGCCTCTCGGCTGCTCTCCTGGTCAGGATGCCGGCCAGTTGGTTCCCGGGGCAGACCGGCTGCACCTCAACCGACCCGGTCGCCACCACGACCTCCTGGCAGAAGATCCTCGCCATGCCTCCAGGGGTCCGGGCCACTACCTCGGGACCGGGGTAGACACCGACGGCTTCCCTTCCCACCCGCGCATCGAGGGTGACCACCCTGCGGCCCCTCTCCTCAGCCTCGGCGGCCGCAGCCCTCCCCGAACCGCCCTGGCCGATCACGACGGTGTCGCAGTGGATCATCTCGAAGCTGACCGCGCTACCGCAGGTGGGCGCTCGAGTAGACGGCGGCAGGACCGGGTACCCGTCAGATGGATGCGATTCGACCCTCATGCCTTCGGCCGCCGGTGTTAGGCAGGCGCGCACGTACGAAGTCCCCGCCACGGTGACCAGGCAGTAGGGGCAGTCACCCTCGGCACAAAGGCACCCGCGCCACGGCCACAAACCGGTCCGAAGGACAGCGGCGAGAACGGTGTCCCCCTCTTCGAAGGGGACCGGCGTCCCCTCGAAGTCGATCACCTTGCCCGGTCCGTCATCGCAGGCCGAGAGGGTAGCCGGAAAGGAGTTCGGCGCCGGTATCCGTTACCAGCACCTGTTGCTCGAGCTTGACCCCCTCTCCCCAACCCCGCCTACCTACGAAGGACTCGACGCAGAGCACCATTCCAGGCTCTATCACGCCGTCATAACCGGCCTGCTCCCAGGTGTGAGGAAACACGATCATCGGCCATTCGTCGGCCATACCTACCCCGTGGTACTGGTTCGAGTACTGGTGAAACTCGTCGACGTCGAGAGACCAGGAATCGAATGTGAGCTCCCGGAAGGTGACACCCGGGCGAACCATCTCGATGTTGTGCCGGATCGTCTCCTCGGCCCGAGCGAAGACATCCTGCTGGTTGGCATTGGGACGCCGGGAGCCTGCGATCCAGGTGCGCGAGATGTCGACGCACATCCCGAATATGCCTATCAGGTCGGTGTCGAATGCCACCAGATCCCCGTCTTCGATAACCCGCCCAGCGGCCTCGTGGAACCAGGGGTTGGTACGCGGACCGGAACAGAGGAAACGATTCTCGATCCACTCACCTCCGCGGCGGATGTTCTCGGAGTGGAGGATTGCCCACAACTCCAACTCGGTCATGCCCGGCTCGAGTGATGCCCTCATCGCTTCCAGGGACTTCTCGGCCGCAACCAGCGCAGCTCGCATCAATGTCACCTCCTCCGGGCTCTTTACCGCACGAGCCACCTCCATGACCTCGCCCCCGTTGCGGAGCTGGACTCCCTGCTGATCCAGAGCATGGATGGCATCCGAGCTGGCTCGGTCAATGGCCACCCGCCGGTTGCCCGACCCGTGCTCCCGGACCAGGGCGGCCAACTCCGAGGACCATCGACGCAGACGGCGCTCCATCTCGATCCCCGAGAGCTCGTACATCCATTGGGTAGCGGGCCGGACCTCGTCCACCAAGGGGTTATGGCCTGCCAGAAAGGCAGTCTCCGAGAAGTCGAAGAGAACCATGGGGCCCTCCGCACCCACCCAGACGTAACGGCTGGGGTTGTGTGCGGTCCACAGGGTCATGTTGGTTGTATCGGACGCGTAGCGGATATGTACGGGGTCGTAGAGGATGATGCCTGCATAGTCGAGGTCCCGCAGGCGATCCCGCACGCGTTGAAGCCGGTAACGCCTGACCTCCTCCAGGTCAGGAAGAACGATGCCCGTAGCTTCGATCTCAGCGAGGGTCTCGGCGGGCAGGCCTATCGAATGCCGGTTGTTCGCCACGGCCCGCCGGTACTCTCGGGATCCCATCTTGCCGGGTCCGATCCGGCTGCCGGCGGACGGGCTTCCCAAACGATGCGTCCCATCAATCATGGGTCACCGGCGGGATCGGGGTTGATGGCCGGGGTGTCTCCTCGGTAGCCCGCGCCTACTGCTTGGTAGCCGCTCGGAGCTCCTCAAACGACCAGCTGAGTGCACCACCCCGCCACCCTAAACGAACCCCAACGAACATGGAAAGAGTTGATCGGACGGACGGGGGACGGTGCCAACCCGGACGGGTTCAGGTGCGTGGGGGCGGGAAGACGTATTCGCGGTAGCGCCCTACCTCCTCGAATCCCATAGCGGCGAAAAAAGGGACCGCAGGAACGGGGCTGAGCGTCGCCGCCATGCCGGCGCCCTGATCGAAACCGGCCTGGATGGCGTCCCGGGTGACCGCGGTAGCGAGTCCCCGGCGGCGGTGCTCGGGCCTGGCGCCGATCCATCCGATCATGGCAACCCCGTCGATGAGCGACCCGAGCGCGCAGGCGGCCGCAGCTCCATCGTCGTACGCCAGGAAAGCCGCTTTGGTAGGTCCGAGTAGAGCCTGGATCCTCCGAAGGCCGCGGTTCACGAACCGCTGCATGTCCGGGTCCGCGCCCATGGCGGCAGTGACGGTGGCGCAGAAATCGAGCATGCCTGACGGATCCTTCACCCGGCGTCTCTCCACATCTTCCCTGTCCACCGGCTCGATGGACGGGTCGGTCATGACCATCGCCACATGCTCGACCTCCATGCCGCGGCCCGCCCTTTCGATCTCGCCGCGCAGGGCCCGGTCGTCGGACCGGACCAGCACCGTGTACCCGTGACCCCGCGCCCTGAAGAATCCGGCGCTTATACCTATGGCCTCTCCGGCGGACATCAGCCGGTTCAGGCGCATCACCCCGTTGGCGTGGACGGGAGAGGCCTGCTTGAGAGAACTGGCCCACGAGACCACGCCGTTCGCCTCCCAAATCTCACCCCCGCAGTCCCGGATGATCTGGCGGAAGGACTCGGCCAGCACCAGATCGAACCGGTTCAGAAGCCTGCTATCAGCCATGGCCGGTTGCCGGTGGTCCGTGGGCAGGGCATCGGTGAGATGCAGTCTCGGAACGGTGGTCGCAATAGGCCACGGACGGGCTTGGTAGAGTTTCGTCGCCTTCTAGAAGGAACTTGGGAAGCATGAAAGCACTCACTGTGGAAGAGATCGGTGCCTGGGAGCGTAACGGGTTCCTGACGGTCGAGAACTTCGTGGACGCTGCCGAACTCGCCGAGATCCGCAGGATCATGGAATGCCTCGTCGAGCGGGACCCTCCCCACGAGAACACGCTCATCGATATCGACCCGGTGCTCGCGGACCGGACCGACATCCCCAGAACGGAGAAGTTCCGTGCCCTAATGCATGCCGCCCACGCCAGCCGCGAGCTCCTCGAGACTTACACATTGCGGCCCAGGACGCTCGATGTGGTGGAGGATCTGCTCGGCCCGGACATCGTCTACTACACCGACCAGACCTTTCTCAAGCCTCCCGGCGGGAGCGGCGCCCCCGCCCACCAGGACAATGCTTACTGGGATGTGTTCTGGTCCGGGAAGGGAAAGCTCTCCGTGTGGTTGGCGCTCGACGACTCCACCATGGAACGGGGGTGCACCCAGTTCGTTCCGGGTAGCCATCGTCAAGTCCTCCAGCATGACCGAGACTTCAGCAAGGACGCCCTGTTCGGAGGTGCGGTCCCGGACCTCGACCCCGACCAACTCGACTTCGAAGTGGTGGAGTTGAAGGCGGGCGACGCGTGTATCCACCACTGCGAGATCATCCACAGGAGCGGACCGAACGTATCGGATCACTCGCGGCGCGGGCTGGTCACGATCTACTTCAGTGGGCGCTGCACCTACACCGACCAGCCGTCCGAGTGGTTCCCCCACCGCATGATCCCGGCGCGCGGTCACGTGTATCCCGGATGCGTCGGCTGGTACGAGGACTAGGGCGTGTTGACACTTCTGAGCCAGTCGTGTACGAGGGCGAGGGTGATGAATGCTATGAAGATGACGTCCAATTTGTCGTAGCGGGTGTAGACACGGCGGTAGCCTTTGAGCCGGCGGAAGAG
>MKWU01001053.1_pt1 | contig 49888 bp, 41 predicted proteins | sample 809101 | NCBI WGS metagenome assembly MKWU01 (sample SAMN05860141, study PRJNA318959) | sponge metagenome | host: Aplysina aerophoba | place: Slovenia: Piran, Adriatic Sea, Gulf of Piran | collected 2013-05-07 | reverse complement strand
ACTAGACAGCCTTGGCACGAAGTTCAAGCGAAATTCGCCATCAAAACCGGCAAATTCGTCATTTTTTCAACCGATTGCAAGCGGCCCGGGAAGGCTCAGCAAGGCCGTGGGGTCAGGAAGTCTGAAGTTGTCTCATGGTTTCCGTCCAGGAACCGTGGAACTCGTATCCATCGGGGAAGGTCTGCAGGCGGGCGGCCTCCCGGACCGTGAAGTAACGGACGCGGCCATTCGGATGTCTGAGAGTGTTTTCCCCCCCCGGCACGCCGTGGTCTCCAGCCTTGAGCGTCTTGGCGGGCTGATCCCACGGGCTGCCCGTGTGGCCGCGGTAGCTCCGGGCCCCGGGGTTGAAGCGATGGTTGGCGAACGCGCCAGCCTCATTCGAACGGGGATCGGGAAGATCGGAGATCGCGTCACGGACGGTTCGCCAGGGGTGGCCGGCGGGAGGAATCAGGGAAGAGGAGAACGCTTCGACGCAAGACCGGCCACGGGTGGGCGGTTTCGGGCGTCTCGCCAAGGGGATTTCGTGACGATCCCAATAGTCGCCGGTGACCCACTGGTCCCATAGCAGGCAGTCCTCGGTGTGGGTTAGAGGCAGATGATCGTGGAAGGACCATTCGATACCGAGATCGGCACGAAACGCCACGATGAAGACCCGTTCCCGCCGCTGGGGGACGCCGTAGTTGGCGGCGTTGAGGAGTTCGAAGTCGACCCTGTACTCCAACTCGCCGCCCGAGGTGTGGTGGCGCTCGAGCCGGGCCATGTGCTCCGTCCAGCCCTCTTCCGCGGTGGGGGCCAGGTTGGGATACGTCAATGTCAGCACTATGTACTTGAAGTACGGGTCGAAGGACTTGCGAAGCAGACCTTTGACGTTCTCGACGATGACGGCGCGAGGACGGAGCACGCGGACGGCCCGGACGAGGTCCGGGAACAGGTTGCGGGCGTCCGCTTGGCCGCGATGCTTACCGCCAAGGGAGAAGGGTTGGCAGGGAGGGCCCCCGGAGACCAGGTCGACCTCGGTCGCCATCCCTTCGAAATGAACTTGCTTGATGTCCGTGGGCGAGACGCCGGGCCAGTCGGCGATTGGCCGTGCGCCTCGCAACCGGTTGTGGTTGATTGTCTCGCAGCACCACTGATCACTCTCGACGATCCGCGCGTGCCGGAAGCCGGCCCGGGAAACGCCCATCGCAAGCCCGCCGGCGCCGGCGAAAAGCTCGACGGACTTCATGGATGATCCCTCAAGAAGCCCGTCACGCGGCCGGCGACCAAGTCGAGGTCGTTGAGTTCGCACTCCCAGACTACGAGCAATCGCCATCCCAGCTCACCGAGTTCGCGTTGCTTGACGAGATCACGCTCGCGATTGCCTTCGAGCTTGGCCCGCCAGAAATCAACACGGGACTTTGGAGTGCGCGCGAGCGGGCAACCGGGGTGCCGGTGCCAGAAGCATCCATGCACGAAGATGACCTTGAGGCGCGCGGGGAAGACAAGATCCGGACGGCCGGGAAGTTGCTTGCCGTGCAGGCGGTATCGAAAGCCCAAGCCGTGCACCAACCGGCGGACCGTCATCTCGGGACGGGTCCCCCGGCTACGGACGCGGGACATAATCTCCGAGCGGCGTTCGCGTGTGACAGTGTCCATGGACGCGCCAATCACCCTCGGAGGAGTGGCCACCGATCCTCGACGTACCGAGCGACCGCGTCGCGCACGACCCACGCGACGGACACGCGGTTCTGCTCGGCGACGCTCGCGAGAATGTTGTAGTGTTCCTTGGGAAGGCTTACCGACGTGCGGACGATTTCCTTGTCGGGAGCCGGCTTTTCGACCGTCGAATTGGCGCCCACTATGTGCCTTCCTCCACGCTTTGCACCACAGTGCACCAGATCGATGCGTGTGTCAATTTCGCGGCAGGCGGCGGGAAGCGAACGCTTTTCCTCGGCTGCGACGCGCGTTTCCGGTCAGTCACGGCGTGGGGAGCTCGCGAACGCGACCTGACCCCGGAAGCCGTCGTAGACGAAGATGACCTCCTCGGGGATAGCGGTCAGGCTCCGTGCCGTGCCACTGAAACCCGCCACCGAGCGTCCCGTCCAGTCAACGCTTCCTCGCCAAGTACAGAGCGAGACGGGAAGCTATTGCCTGGAGAGGTAAACCCGGCCATCGCGGAGATGCGCCGCGAGAGAGCCGCACGGCCGCCGCAGACGAACGCCGGAGCTTCTCGGTGGTCAACCGGACGGAGCCGGTCCCTGTTGCTCCAGCCCTCGCGCTCGAGCGCCAGTGTCATGTCGGGCGACACGGCGGCGCGGCCGTTCAGGACGCGCGACAGCGCAGGCCGAGAGCAGCCGAGCAGCCTCGGTGACAGTCAGGCTGACGGCCCGGATGCACTCGAAGCGGATCGTCTCGCCGGGATGGGGGGATGGGTCATGGCGCTCATTTCGGTCTGGATCGGTGGGAAACCAAGGAAACCCTCGAAGGAGGGCTGCGCATCGACCGCATGAGGTGGGCGGCCGTCAAGGTCGGTGCCATCGTTGCGGTGGGCGTGGTGGTGGGAGTCGGGGCGGCCTTGGCGCTGCTGTGGGCCGCTGCGACAGCCCTCCTTCAGGAGGGCGGCCGGACTTCCGCTCGTCTGAATCGCCTCGGCGACCGGGGCCACCCGCGCCGGTACCGACCCCTTCTCATCCAGGCCGGAACCCGCGCGACGGGCCGCGCGGGCGGGCACGGGATCGATCAGCCTCCCAACGAAGCCGCCGGCATCAAGAGAACGAGGCGTCTTCGAACGCGCGCAGGAAGGAGGCGAGGAAGGCTCTCTGGTCGTCAGGAATGTCTCAGAAGACGCCAAGTGGCGTCATTCAAGACTTTCACTCTTGTGGTACGAATTGTGGTACGACTTTTCTAAACTGTTGTTTATATTGGACAAATGGCGGAGTGGACGGTCGCGATGTCTGCAGGCATCCCGTCGTACATGCGGGATCGATCGGAGCCGCACGAAATCGAACACCAATCCGAAGTTCCAGCCCAGGTTACCCGGAGCAAGCACGCGAACGCGAACTCGTCACCTTGAGAAGAAAGCTGCCTCCCTTTTCGCAAGCTCGTTCACTCTACTATGAGACGATGCTCCATCATCTACGGTGCGACCGGGAAAAGACGAAGCTAGTCGCCGAGCAGCAAGGCTTCGCGCTCCTGCACGTACTCGGTCCTCTCATGCGGAGTGGACAAGTGACGAACCCGGCGGGGTGATGAGAGTGTCAGGCAAATTCGCACCGGCGTGACGGCGTACCGCTCCACCGGCGCGCAGATGCAAGCGCCGCACTTTCTCGCGCTGCTGGCGCGGTTTCTCGCACGGTCGGGTAGACCCGACGAAGGCACAAGGACTCTCCGTGAGGCAGTCGAGCTGGCGAGTACCAATGTCCAATCGTACCTTTGTGCTTCGGCAGTTCACCCGAACGGGCTAGCCGCCTATCGGCGTTGGGTGGCGCTGAGGTACGGTATGGGTTCGTCCGGCGAGGGCGCTATCGTCGTCGCCGGGTTCCTGACGTACCGTAGGGGTGGTCGAATCATGCCCGAGTCGATGACGGGTGCCCAGTATCTGGCACGTTCACTCGTCGAATATGGCGTCACTCACGTGTTCTTCATGGAGGCGGTCGGGCGACACACCCTGATCGAGCTCGAAGCGCTCGGGGTGACCCGCATCATGGCCCACAGCGAGAAGGCGGCGGCGTACATGGCCGACGGTTACGCCCGTGCCACTGGCCGCGTCGGCGTCTGCATGGCGCAAGCCGTGGGCGCAGCGAATCTCGCGGCCGGGCTGCAGGACGCCTACCTGGCTCGTTCGCCGGTGCTCGCGGTGACGGGTCACAAGCCCATCCCCCAGCTCCACCGCAATGCCTATCAGGAAGTCGATCACCGGCCGCTCTTTTCGGCGGTTACACGATTCTCTGCGAGTGTTGAAGCCGCTCCGGAGCTGCCTTTTCTGCTTCGTCAGGCGATGCGCGAGGCGAGCGCGCCGAAGCCGTTGCCCGTGCACCTCGACCTCGCCGGGCTCTCCGCCGAGCTGGTCGAGCGGGGCGAGGTGACAGAGCCGATCGTCGCGGAAACGCGGCACGGAAGAGCACCCGCCTATCGCTCCATGCCCGATGCCGAAGATGTTGCCACGGCGGCCAGGTTGATCGATGCAGCCGAGCGCCCGATTGCAGTCCTCGGCGCCGGCGCCGTCGTCGGTGCGGCAGCACAGCCGCTACGTGCGCTTGCGGCATCCGGCATACCCATCGCCTACGGGCTCGACGCCAAGGGGCTGATCGAGGACAGCCTCGATCCAGTGGTGGGAGTGGTCGGCAATTACTCGGCACCCTACGCGAACCGCATCGTGCATGAAGCCGACCTGGTGCTGTATGTCGGCAGCGACACGAGCGATATGTCGACCGGAAACTGGCGGGTCGTGCGGCCTGATGCGGTGGTGGTCCAGATTGATGCAGATGCGACCGAACTCGCCCGCAACTTTCCGGGAGCGCATGGCCTGCTCGGTGACGCGGGTCTCGCGCTTACCGCGCTCGTCGAGCGGCTCGGTCGTCGCGATCGCAGCGCGTGGCACGAGCGTGCCATGAGTCTGCGGCGTGCATGGCTCGCCGAGGTAGAGCCGCTGCGCACGTCCAGCGCATCGCCGATTACGGTCGAGCGGCTGTGCAGCGAGCTCGAACGCGTATTACCGGCCAACGCTTTGCTCGTCGCCGACACCGGCCACAGCGGCATCTGGACGGGCACCCATGTAGCGCTCACCCGGCCGGGTCAACGTTATCTGCGTGCCGCGGGCTCGCTCGGCTGGAGTCTGCCAGCCTCGCTCGGAGCCCAATCGGCGCTGCCCGATACACCGGTCGTTTGCTTCTGCGGCGACGGCGCCTTTTACTACCACTTGCCGGAGCTCGAGACTGCGAGGCGCTGGAACATTCCCGTCACCGTGGTGGTTAACAACAACTCGGCCTTGGGGCAGGACATTTCCGGTGTGCGTGCAGCGTACGGCGGGCGCAATGGCCGCACCCAGGACTTGACGCACTTCGAGCCGGTGGACTTCGCGCGAGTCGCGGAGGGCTTTGGTTGCCGCGGCGTCAGGGTCGAGGATCCGGGTGCCATCGCACCCGCGATCGAGGCCGGGATCGCCTCCGGTGTGCCGAATGTGGTCGATGTTGCGACCGACCCCGAGCCGCGGGCGCCGGCCGCGTGGTTTCCGCCGGCGTGACGATGGTCGACGGCAAATCGCCGACCGCGTATCAGCGCCCTGGCGGGCACCGCGGCACCCACGGCGACGTGACTGGTCGACAGTGAAACGCCTCAATGACATGCCGCGAGGGTTTTGAAATGGGACTGATTGTCGAGCGGTTTGCGCGTTCGGGTGTTCCCGCGGCTCATTCCGCAACTCCGGTTGAGCGAACCGGCGGTACTGGTGTAGGACTTGCGCAGACGTGACCTTGACCGGGGAGCCCGCACCATGATCCACGAACTGCGCATCTACCACTGTGTTCCCGGCCGGTTGCCGGCGCTGCTCGAGCGGTTCGAGACCATCACCCTCGGGCTGTGGGAGCGGCACGGAATTCGCCAGGCCGGGTTCTGGACTGTCGGCATCGGCGAGTCGAACCAGGCCCTGTACTACCTGCTGGAATGGGAATCGCTCGCCGAGCGGGACGAGAAGTGGAACGCGTTCGCGTCCGATCCCGAGTGGCATGAAAAGCGGGCGCGCACCGAGGCCGACGGCGCCATCGTCGCATCGGTCTCCAACCAGATCCTGGTCCCCACCTCGTTCTCGTCCGTCCGATAGGCCGGGGTGCCCAGGCTACTCGCCGAGGAACCGGTAGTCGTAGCCGCCCGCCGGGCGGGAGAGCACGTGTCCCATGCTCGGTGAGGCGAAATGGGCCGGACAGAGCAGCGTGTCGGTGTCCGCGATCCGGGCCAGCATCGCCTGGCGGGTGCGGGCCGACTGCCCGGGGTCCTCGCACGCCCGGCATGACCATTCCGGCCGCAGCAATTGCAGCGGATGGTGGATCACGTCCCCGGTCATCAGGCCGCGCGCGGCTCCCGACGCCAGGTTCAGCATCACGTGCCCCGGGGTATGACCGGGGGACGGCTCGATCCACATGCCGTCGTCGATCTGGTAGTCATCCTCCACGATCAGCGCCTGTCCCGACTCGACGATCGGCAGCACGCTGTCCTCGAACACCTCCGGAACCGGCATTTCCTCGCCGGCCCGGTATCGCCCCAGCCAGGCCTCGTACTCCGTGCGCGAGAAGATGTACCTGGCGTTCGGGAAGGTCGGAACCCAGCGTCCGTCGACGAGCCTGGTATTCCACCCGACGTGATCGACGTGCAGGTGGGTACACAGCACGAAGTCAACGTCCTCCGGCGCAACGCCGGCAGCGGCAAGGTCCGCCAGCCACGGCCGGTCCTGCATGTGCCACATGGGCCGGGCCGGCCGGGTCTTGTGGTTGCCGACGCAGGTATCGACGAGGATGATGTGATGACGGGTGCGGATGACGTAGGACTGGATGCACAGGATGACCTCGCCGGTTTCCGGGCTGATGAACCTCGGCATCAGCCAGTCCCGGTGCGCCTCGATCACCGCGGGATCGGCATCGGGAAAGAACGACATCGTCGGAAAGATCGGGACCTCGCTCTCGACCACCCGCATGATTTCAAGTTCGCCCAGCCTGTGCATGACGCCCCTCCCCGTCCGGTGCATTGCCGGACAGTAGCATCCGGACCGCGGCCGGGCACCGTCAACGTTTGGCCGCGGGCCGCCAGATGGTAAGTGTGCCCGGTCACCCGGAGGCCTCCCGATGAAACGCCTGCTCATGCCCGCCGCCATCCATGTCGTTGCCGCACTCCCGGTGGACGCGGCACTGTCGATCGCCGGGCGCTTTGGCGCGGACGTGCTGGTCAAGCTCTACCGGGCGGGCACTGACGACCAGGCGGTCGATCCGATGAGCTGGGGACTGAGCGGCCACGCGAGCCGGGAAGACGTTTCGCTCGACGATGTCGCTCGCGCCCGGGCAGTGCTGGAGACCAGGATCGCCGCCTCCGCCGGGGCGGCGCACGGCACCCGCCTCGAGGTCGACCCCGAACCGATCGGAAGCTGGCGGGAACTCGGCATGGCCGCCCGGATCAGTGACCTCTCGATCGTCTCGCGCGAGGCGCTTGCAGGCAACGCCGTCTCGGTCATGGAGCAGCTGCTGTTCATGAGCGGCAGGCCGATGCTGGTCTCGCCCGGGGGCTGGGACCGCCCGGTCGGGGAGGTGGTCGCGATTGCCTGGAACAGGAGCAGCGAGACCGCGCGACTGATCGGGCTTGCCATCAACCTCCTGCGCGGTGCCCGCGAGGTCTGGGTGATCGCGCTCGACGACTGGTACGTCGAAGGTCCGGACGGACCGGCGGTCACGGCCTATCTCCGGGATACAGGAGTGAACGCGCGGCTGCACCAGGTGGCGCGGTCCCGCGGCGAGTTCGGTGACAGGATCCTGCACGAGGCGTCCCGGCTCGGCGCCGACCTGCTGCTCAAGGGCGCCTACACCCAGAGCCGCATCACCCAGGTCTTCTTCGGAGGCGCGACCCGGGACATCCTGCACGAAGCAGGGCTCCCGGTGATGTTCGCTCACTGAGCGGATGGCGGCGCCGGCCCCGGCAGCTCCGGGGATGCGTCCGGTCCGAAATGGACCGTGGTTTGCGGGAACGGGATCTCGATTCCCTGTTCGTCGAACCGCTTCTTCACCAGCCGGAGGAAGGCCCGGCGCACGCCCCACTGCTGGATCGGCATGGTCCGGAACCGGCAGCGGATCACCACCGCGCTGTCGGCCAGCTGGTCGACGCCCAGGATCTGCAGCGGGTCGAGGATCCGTTCAGCCCAGTCGGGCTCGGCACGCAGTTCCTTGCCCACCTGCTCGAGCACCTCGCATACCCGGTCGGTATCCTCCCGGTAGGCGACGCCGATATCCATGACGGCGAAGGAAAACTCCCGGGTAAAGTTCTCGATGCTGGTCACGTCGCCGAACGGCACCACGTGGACCGTGCCCTGCAGGTCGCGCAGGCGAACGGTGCGGACCGACAGGTCCTCGACCACGCCGGTATGCCCGCCGATGGTCACCACGTCCCCGACCGAGATCGAATCCTCGATGAGGATGAACAGCCCGGTGATGAAGTCGCGGACCAGGGTCTGGGACCCGAATCCGACCGCGAGCCCCACCACGCCGGCGCCCGCCAGCAGCGGAGTGATGTCGATGCCGAGCAGGGAGAGGATGACCAGGCCGCCGAGCACCAGCAGCGAGATCAGGATGAGGCGCCGCAGCAGCGGCAGCAGGGTGCGGGCCCGGCTGCCCTGCTGGCCTTCACGGGCGCCGAGCCGTGCCAGGGCTGCCGTTGATACTTCCCAGACCGCGAGACCCAGACCGACCACGAACAGGATCGCGATGCCGTTTTTCACCATCACGCCGCGGAACCCGGGATCGATCAGCCCGATCACGTCGAACTGCCAGGCCTGCAGGATCACCAGGAGCGCACTGCCGTAGACCAGGATCCGGATGAGACCTGTCGCAACGCGCCGGTAGATGGTGCCGCGCTCGCGCAGGCCGGGACTGAGCAGGTCCAGTTCCGGCGACACGCTGAACAGGTGCGCGAGTGCCCGCCCGGACACATGGACCAGCAGCACCGATACGCCAAGCGTCGCGATGGTGACGGCTGTAGCCCTCATCAGCAGGCCGAAACCGCCGTCCTCTCCGGTAACGAAGCCGCCGAAAAGCAGCAGCAGGTAGAGGATGGCGAACAGGTACCAGATGTCGGCAATCCCGCGGCGCGCGAGCGAGGTTCCCGTACCGCGGATCCAGTCGGTGACCGGGCCCCGCACCCGCCAGATGACAATCAGCGCGACCACGGTCAGCGCCAGCGCAACCGTGACCCTGATCCCCTCGGCGATGGTCAGGCTTGCCCCGAGCGGTACCGCCACCGTGACCAGCACGTATCCGGTGATCACCACCAGCGACAGCCGCAGGACCCACCGGTGCAGCAGGCTCGCGGTTTCCGTTTCGATCGCGACCAGCCGGAATGCCGGCGCTGCGGGCGCCAGGATCAGCCGTGCCGCCACCCCGACCACCGCGTGCAGTGCGGCAGCCTGCACGATGAACGCGGCGATCTGCGCCGATGACAGCGACTGCTCGAATACCGAGACGGCGAGTGATCCCGCCACGAGGACACCGAGAGCGGGGAGTGCGTCAAGCACCCCGTGCACCGCTGCCCGCGCGACGCGCCGGCGCCACTGCGGCACGGATGCCTCGCGCAACCGGCGCATCGCGGGTCGGGTGAGCACTGCAAGAAGGCCGCGCGCCACCAGGGCGACGAGCAGTGGCAGCAGGATGCCAACCACCCCGGTGCCGAGCCAGAAATCGCGACGGGCAGGCACGGTGACCTGCTGGTGCAACCAGCGCGGCAGCGCCGCCAGTCCCCCCAGTGCACGGATCGCCGAGCCGGCGGCGAGGCCGCTGGCCTCCGAGCCTGCCTCGTCCGCCGCGTCTTCGGGCGGAACCCGCTTCGCGTCAAGCGCGGCACGCAGTGCCACAAGCAGCCGGTCACGCCGTTCCGGATCCTCGAGTGTCTCGAGCAGCTGTTCGAGTTCCCGGGTGGCCGCTGGATCCGGCTCGCCGTCGGCCGCCGCCGCCGGCCCCGCAAGCAGCAGGACGAGGCCGATCGCGGTCAGCGCGCGGCGCAGCAGTCTCAGCATTCCGCAAGGATGACCGGCTCGAGCGGTGGTTTCCCGAGTACCAGGTCGGCACCCTTCTCGCCGATCATGAGAACCGCCGCGTTCAGGTTGGCCGACGGCATGGCCGGCATGATCGAGGCATCGATCACGCGCAGGCCCTCCAGACCCCGGACCTTCAGATCGCTGTCCACCACGGCCGTCGGGTCGGTGTCCGGCGCCATCCTGCAGGTCCCCATGACGTGGTAGGTGGTGCTGCCCACGTGGCGTGCCGCCTCAAGCAGTTCCTCGTCGGTCTGGTACTCGTCGCCCGGCGAGACCTCGGACTCGACGTAGGGTTTCATGGCGTCGGTATGGATCAGCCGGCGCGCCAGGCGCATCGCCGAAATGCAGGCCACGCGATCCTCCTCCTCGGCAAGGTAGTTCGGCTGGATTTCCGGTGCGTCGAAGGGATCCGCTGTCCGGATCCGCACATGCCCCCTGCTCTCGGGACGGTGCTGCCAGGCCGCCACGGTAAAGCCAGGGTAGTTGTCGAACGCGCCATGGCGGCCGAACTCGAAGCTTGCGGGCGTGAAGATGAGCTGGATGTCGTTGTTGCGCACCGCCTCGTCGGAGTGCCAGAAACAGTAGAGCAGGCTCGGGTTGAGACTGACGATGCTCCTCGCTCCGACCAGGTACTTCACGATCTCGCCCGCAAGCCTGAGCCCGCGAGCCCGTTCGTTCAGGGTCTCGATGTTGCGGGCCCGCACCGCGAAGCGCGGGGCATAGTGATCGCGCAGGTTCTCGCCCACGCCGGGCAGGTGATGGACGGTCCCGATCCCGAGCGAGGACAGGAATGCGCCGTCACCGACACCCGACAGCTGCAGCAGTTGCGGCGAATTGATGGTGCCGCCGCACAGGATGACCTCCCTGCGCGCGCGCACCTCGTGCACGGGTCCGTTCTTCCCGCCCCTGCGATAGGCGACCCCGATCGCGCGGCGGCCCTCGAACAGCAGCCCGGTGGCTTGGGCATGCGTGCGCACCTCGAGCCCGGACCGCCGCCTGGCGGGTTTCAGGAACGCGCGGGCAGCACTCATTCGCAGACGTGCCGACGCCGTGCGCTGGACGTAGCCGATCCCTTCCTGGCGTTCGCCGTTGTAGTCCGGATTGCGAGGGATTCCGAGCGACGCGGCGCCCTCCATGAAGACCTCGCAAAACGGGTGCCGATAGGGCAGGTCGGTCACCAGCTGGTTGCCGTCCCGGCCGCGGAACCTGTCGTCACCCTCGCCGATCCGGCGTTCGCAGCGCCGGAAGTACGGCAGCACGTCGGCGTAGCCCCAGCCCCGGTTGCCCAGCTGCGACCAACTGTCGAAATCCAGGCGCTGGCCGCGGTTGTAGATCATGCCGTTGATCGAACTCGACCCGCCGAGCGTCTTGCCGCGCGGTACCGGGATCCGGCGCCCGCCTGTCCAGTGACCCGGTTCCGCCTCGTAGAGCCAGTTCACCTTGCGGTCGTTCAGCAGCCGGATGAACCCCGCCGGGATGTGTATGTACGGGTTGCGGTCGGGCGGACCGGCCTCGAGCACGCACACCCTGTGGCGACCGTCCTCGGTCAGGCGGTTGGCGAGCACGCAGCCGGCCGAACCGGCACCGATGATCACGTAGTCGAAGACATCAGGCATCGGCAGCTTACTCCGGCGTGATGATGGGTTCGGGCGCCGGTCGGCCAAGCACCAGGTCTGCCCCCTTCTCGCCGATCATCATGGTTGCGGCGTTCAGGTTGGCCGACAGCATGGCAGGCATGATCGACGCGTCGATCACCCGCAGTCCCTCGAGTCCCCTGACCCTGAGCTCATGATCCACGACCGCAGTCGGATCGCTGTCCGGCCCCATGCGGCAGGTTCCCATCACATGGAAGGTCGTGGTCCCGCGTTCGCGAGCGATGTCGAGAAGTTCTTCGTCGGTCCGGACGTGGTCGCCGGGGTACTGTTCGTAGGCGAAGTAGGGGGCGAGCGGCTCGGTCCGCATCAGCCGGCGAGCGAGTTTCATGCCGCAGAGCAACACCTGCCGGTCTGTCTCGGCCGCCAGATAGTTCGGCTGGATCTCCGGCTTGTCGAAGGGGTCGGATGTGCGTGCGCGCACCCAGCCGGAACTCTCGGGGCGCTGCTGCCACGCGGCAATGGTGAACCCGGGCTCGTCGTCGAGTTGCGACTGCACGCCTTCCCTGTAGCTTGCCGGGGTAAAGGTGAGCTGCAGGTCGTGGTTGCGCACGGTCTCGTCGGAATGCCAGAAGCAGTAGACCAGGGTCGGACTCAGGGCGAGGATGCTCTGGCCGCCGGTGAAGTACTTCACCACCTCGGCCGCCAGCCGCAGTCCGCGCGAGCGTTCGTTGATGGTCCGGATGTTGCGCACCCGGCCGACAAGGCGGGGCGCATAGTGATCCCGGAGGTTCTCGCCCACGCCGGGCAGGTGATGCAGGGTCTCGATTCCGAGATCCCCGAGCAGGGGCGACGGGCCGATGCCCGAGAGCTGCAGCAGCTGCGGCGAATTGATGGTCCCGCCACAGAGAATGACCTCCCGGCGCGCGTGCACCTCCTGTGCGACGCCGCCGCGACCGCCCTTTGCATAGGCGATGCCCGTTGCCCGTCGGCCGGACATCAGGATGCGGGTCGCGTGGCAACCGGTGCGAACCTCGAGGTTTCGCCGTGAGCCGGCCGGCGCAAGGTAGGCCCGGGCCGTGCTGACACGGCGCCGGTTGCGGGTGGTGCGCTGGACGTAGGACACGCCTTCCTGGCGGGCGCCGTTGTAGTCCGGATTGCGCGGGATCCCCAGCTGCACCGCACCCTCGATGAAGGCCTCGCACAACGGGTCGCGCCAGTCGAGATCGGTCACCGTGACCGCGCCGTCGCGCCCGCGATAGGTATCGTCGCCGGTGCCGAGACGCCGTTCACAACGCTGGAAATACGGCAGCACGTCGGCGTAGCCCCAGCCGGGGTTGCCGCGCTGGGACCAGCCGTCGAAGTCCATGCGCTGGCCGCGGTTGTAGACGTGGCCGTTGATGGAGCTGGATCCGCCCAGAGTCTTGCCCCTGGGTGCGGCAATGATCCGCCCGCCGGTCCAATGGCTCGGCTCGGTCTCGTAGAGCCAGTTGATCCGCGGGTTGACAAGGGTCTTCATGAAGCCGGCCGGAATGTGGATGAACAGGTTCCGGTCCGGCGGTCCGGCCTCCAGCAGGCACACGCTGGTGCGCGCATCGGCCGAGAGCCGGTTGGCAAGCACGCACCCCGCCGAGCCCGCACCGACGATCACGTAGTCGAAGCTCTCGGCCACCCTCAGCTCCCGCTGCCGCAATTGATAGGACAGGCCCACCATACCATGACGATGTCCACCGGTGGTGGCGGAGACTCCCGCCCGGAACCGGAGCGCGCGGGAGAAAACCGTTGCCCGCGCGAGCGGCGCAGTGTGAAATGACGCCACTCGTCCCGCAACCCCGGAGGCACCGTCATGCCGGATGTCGCGTCCGCGCCGGTGGAGCTGCGCTACAGCGCCTGCCCGCACGACTGTCCGTCAACCTGCGCACTCGAGGTGGAGCGCCTTGACGAGCGCACCATCGGCCGTATTCGCGGCGCACGCGAGAACGACTACACCGCCGGTGTGATCTGCGCCAAGGTGGCCCGGTACGCCGAACGGGTGCACCACCCGGACCGGCTTCTGCGCCCGCTGCAGCGAACCGGGGACGGTTTCCGTGAAATCGGCTGGGATGCGGCGCTCGACGAGACCGCGGAAGCGTTCCTGCGCGCCGAGGCCCGGTTCGGCTCCGAATCCGTCTGGCCCTACTACTACGCCGGCACCATGGGGCTGGTGCAGCGCGACGGCATCAACCGGCTGCGGCATCTCAAGCGCTATTCCGGCCAGCACTCGACCATCTGCACCACCCTGGCATGGAACGGGTTCATCGTCGGTACCGGAGCGCTGCGCGGCCCTGATCCGCGCGAGATGGCGCGCTCCGACGTGGTGGTGATCTGGGGCACCAATCCGGTCAGCACCCAGATCAATGTCATGACCCACGCGGTTGCCGCCCGCAAGCAGCGCGGCGCGAAGATCGTGGTCGTCGACGTCTACCGGACCGGCACCGCGAAACAGGCCGACCTGTTCGTCTGCGTGCGGCCCGGCACCGACGGGGCTCTCGCCTGTGCGGTGATGCACATCCTGTTCCGCGACGGTCACGCCGACCGCGACTATCTTGCGCGCTACACCGATGCGCCGGGCGAACTCGAGGCCCATCTCGCCGGGCGTACGCCCCAGTGGGCGAGCCGGATCACCGGGACACCGGTGGAAACCATCGAGGAAATGGCCGCGCTCATCGGCCGGAACCCCCGGACCTTCCTGCGCCTCGGCTACGGGTTTACCCGCTGCCGCAACGGTGCGGTCAACATGCACGCGGCACTCTCGATCGCGGCGGTGACCGGTGCGTGGCAGTACGAGGGCGGCGGCGCCTTTCACAACAACGGCGCCATCTACGCCTGGGACAAGAGCCCGGTCGAGGCGAGCGAGGCAATCGACCCGTCCATCCGCCTGCTCGACCAGACCCGGATCGGAGACATCCTGACCGGTGACGCCGACGCATTGTCAGGCGGCCCGCCGGTCACCGCCATGCTGATCCAGAACACCAACCCGCTGATGGTGGCGCCCGATCTCAACCGGGTGCGGGCGGGCTTTGCCCGCGACGACCTGTTCGTGTGCACCCACGAGCAGTTCATGACCGACACCGCGAAGGCGTCGGACATCGTGCTGCCGGCCACGCAGTTCCTCGAACACGACGACATGTACCAGGGTGGCGGTCACCAGTACGTGATCCTGGGGCCGAAGATCATCGAGGCGCCGGGCGAGTGCCGTTCCAACCACGAGGTGCTGGCCGGACTGGCACAGCGCCTCGGTCTCGATCACCCGGGGTTCACCATGACGCCGATGGAACTGATCGACGCGATGATGCGCCTGGCCGGACACGGCACCGCCGAGCAGCTGCAGGCCGAGCGCTGGATCGACTGCCAGCCGCCGTTCGAGACCGCACACTACCTGGACGGATTCGCACATCCCGACGGCCGGTTCCGGTTCAGGCCGGACTGGTCTGCGGTGCCGCCCCGCGGCTTCGGCGCCCACGGGCCCGACGCCATGCCCGCGCTGCCCGACCACTGGGAGGTGCTCGACGAGGCCTGCGAGGAACGCCCGTTCCGCATGGCGACGTCGCCGGCACGCAGTTTCCTGAACTCGAGCTTCACCGAGACCCCGGGGTCGCTTCTGCGCGAAGGCCGGCCGACGGTGAAGATCGGTGGCGACGACGCCCGCGCGCTGGGGCTCGCGGACGGTGACCGGGCCCGTATCGGCAACGAGCAGGGCGAAACCATCCTGCATGTCGAGATCGATGACGGACCCCGGCCCGGCGTGGTCATCGTCGAGAGTATCTGGCCCAACGACGCCTTCGAGACCGGCATCGGCATCAACGCGCTCACCAGCGCCGAGCCGGCCTCCCCGGTCGGTGGAGGCGTCTTCCATGACACCGCGGTCTGGATCCGGCCGGCCTGACCGGCAGGGTGCCGGCCGTAGTGGAAAGCCTCCGCGGGAAGCGCGACTTCCTGCCTGAAGACGGGCTCGGAATCCGGGGACGTTCCCCCATCCCGTGGACGAGGCCAGCATGATGCGTCCGTTTTCCGTTCTCGTCATCGGGCTTGTCATCTGCGCCGTTCCGGCCGTGGCGCAGGAGATTCCACGGCCCGTGAAGCTGATGAAGATCGACCCCCCCGCAACCCAGGTCACGCGGCAGTTCTTCGGCAAGGTGGTTGCCAAACAGACGGTCGATCTCGCCTTCCAGACAACGGGCCAGATTGTACGGTTCCCGGCGATCGAGGGTCGGATCGTGCCGGCCGGCGGCCTGATCGCCCAGCTCGACCTCGAACCCTTCGAGCTTGCCCTCGAACAGGCACGACTGAGCAGCGAGCGGGCGCACAGGCGCGCGGAGCGACTGAAGAAACTCCAGGGAAACGTGGTCAGCCAGGTCAACGTCGAGGATGCGACAACCGAGGCCGGCCTGGCCGAAATCGCCCTGCGCAATGCCGAGTACGAGCTGAAGCACGCCACCCTGTACTCACCCTTCGACGCCCTGGTGGCGCGCCGCACCGTCGCGCGATTCACGACGGTGGGCCCGGGAACCCCGGTCGTGCGCCTGCACGACATGTCGGAAATCCGCATCGAGATCGATGTTCCGGAAGTGGTGTTCCAGCGCGCAGGCCGCGATCCGAACGTGACCCTCACCGCACGCTTCCCCGCGAGCGAGACGCTGTTTTCGGTTCAGTTACGCGAGTTCAAGGCCGAAACCTCCCGGGTCGGCCAGACCTACCGGGTGACGCTGGGCATGGCGCCTCCGCCGGAGCTCAACATCCTGCCCGGCTCCTCGGTCACGATCCTGGCCTCCCTGCACCTGCCACAGTCGGGGAACGTCATCCCGGCCTCAGCCGTGGCCATCGGCGCTGACGGCTCCACCTCGGTGATGGTCTTTCGCGAGGACCATGGCGGAGAGGGTCTTGTCGAGTCGCGACCGGTCACGCTGACGGTCGGCCGGGCCGGGGAATTCCGGGTGATCAAGGGCGTGGAGATCGGCGAGGAAATCGTCACGGCGGGGGTCCATGCCCTCAACGACGGGACCCGGGTGCGCCGGTTCCGGGGCCTGGCGAACTGACGCCCGGCCATGCGGATTGCGCGCGGCAGCATCGACAGGCCCCTGCCGGTCTGGATTCTCGTCCTGGTCTGCCTGGCCGGAGGACTCTGGGGGTTCCTCGCGCTGGGGCGGCTGGAGGACCCCGCCTTCACGATCAAGCAGGTGGTTGTCGAGACCCGCTACCCCGGGGCGTCGGCACAGCAGGTCGCCGAGGAAGTCTCCGAGCCGCTGGAATCTGTCATCCAGAAACTGAGCGAGATCGACCGGATCGAGTCGATCAACCGGCCCGGCATTTCCATGATCAACGTGCATGTCAGGACCGACATCGACGGCGCCGAACTTCCGGCAATCTGGACCAAGCTTCGGGCCAACCTCGCGGATGCGGCCCTGCGACTGCCACCGGGTGTCGGCTCCCCGGTTGTCAACGACGGTTTCGGCGACGTGTTCGGCCTGTACTACGCCGTCACCGCCGAGGGCTTCGCCGACGCGGAGAAACACCGGCTGGCCGCCTTCCTCCGGCGCGAACTGCTTGCGGTCGAGGGCGTTGCCGACGTCAGCGTCAGCGGACTTCCGGACGAGGCCATCTTCATCGAGCCGAACCTGGCGCTTGTCGTCAATCTGAACGTTCCGCCGCAGGCCATCACAATGGCGATCGCCAACGCCAATTCCGTGGTCGAGGCCGGCAAGATCGACACCACACGCATCGCAGCACCTGCCGGGTCGGATACCGTCACGCAGATCGCGGGGCTCTCGGTTGGTGTCGGTGGCGCCTCTGTCAATCTCGTCGACATGGCCACAGTCAGCCGCGGTCGGCTGTCCGATCCCCGACTGATCGTCCGGTTCAATGGCATCGAAGCCTTCACGATCGGGGTCGCGGGGCTTGCAAACGAGAACATCGTCGCGGTCGGCAAGCGGGTGGAAAGGCGCCTCGCAACGCTCTCGCGGGACATTCCCGTCGGTGTCGACCTGCATCCGATCTACCGGCAGCACCGGGTGGTCGAGGAGGCGTCGAACGACTTTCTCGTCAACCTGGCGATGTCCGTCTGCATCGTGACAGTCCTGCTCGCCCTGTTCCTGGGATGGCGGGCCGGCGTGGTCGTCGGATCGACGCTCCTGCTGACGGTCGTCGGCACGCTGCTGTTCATGATGATCTTCTCCATCGAGATGGAACGGATTTCGCTGGGCGGGCTGATCATCGCGATGGGAATGCTGGTGGATAACGCCATCGTTGTCGCGGAGGGCATGCGGATCGCCATGCTGCAGGGCCGGTCCTCGCGAGACGCCGCCGACGAGGCGGCCTCACGGACCCAGGTCCCGCTCCTCGGAGCCACCGTTATCGGCATCATGGCGTTCGCGGGCATCGGCCTCAGCCCGGACTCGACCGGCGAGTTCCTGTTTTCCCTGTTCGCCGTGATCGGCATTTCGCTGCTGCTGTCCTGGGTGCTGGCGGTAACCGTGACACCGATGCTGGGCCACTATCTCTTCAGGCAGGGCGACGGCACGGACACCGACGTTTACGACAGCCTGCCGTTCAGGGCCTACGGAGCGCTGCTGCGCGGCGCGCTCTCCGCACGCTGGGTGGTCCTCGGCGGCCTGGCCGCGTTCACGGTGACATGCATGTTCGGGTTCACCCAGGTCAGGCAGCAGTTCTTTCCCGATTCCAACACACCGATCTTCTTCGTTCACTACAAGCTGCCGCAAGGGACCGATATCCATCGCGTGTCCGGCGATCTCGCCCGCGTCGAGGAATGGCTGGCTGGTCGCGCGGACGTCGCGTCGGTGGCGACCTTCGTCGGCCAGGGTGCCGCACGCTTCGTCCTGACCTATTCGGGTTACAAGCCCAATCCGAGCTACGGACATCTCATCGTCCGCACCCGCACCCTCGAGCAGATCCCGGCAGTGCAGGCGGAACTCGAGGCCTTCGGCCGCGGCAGCTTCCCCGACGGCGAGTTCCGCACCCGGCGCCTGGTCTTCGGTCCGGGCGGGGGCGATCCGATCCAGGTTCGGTTCTCCGGCAACGATCCGCGCGTGCTGCGTGAACTCGCGCAGGAAGCGATCGCGCGCATGGCGGCCGCCTCGAACGAGGTGACGGACCTGCGCACGAACTGGCGCGAACAGGAGCTGGTCATCTCGCCGGTCTATTCCAGTGACCGGGCGCAGACCGCCGGAATTGCCCGCGAAGACATTGCCGCAACCCTGCAGCTGGCGACAAGCGGCGTGCGGGCCGGAGTATTCCGGGAAGGCGAGCGGCTGATCCCGATCGTGGTGCGGATGCCGCGCGACTCCGGGATCAGCCTCGCGGACCAGATGGTCTACTCCACCACCGGCGCCGCCTTTGTCCCCATGGAACAGGTGATCGACGGCTTTGCCTACGAGGCGCAGAACACGCTCGTTCACCGCCGGGACCGCCTGCCCACCCTGACGGTATCGGCCGATGTTCCGCCGAACCGGACCGCAGCCGAGGTCCTGGGCGCGATCCGTGCGATGGTCGAGGAGATTCCGCTTCCACCGGGCTACCGGATGGAATGGGGCGGCGAGTTCGAGTCATCGGGCCGCGCGCAGGCCGGTCTTGCACGACAGCTGCCGCTCAGCGTCATCGTCATGGTGCTGATCTCGGTCTTCCTGTTCAACGCCCTGCGCCAGCCGGTCATCATCTGGCTGCTGGTTCCGATGGCCGTCAACGGGGTGGTGATCGGACTGCTTGGAACCGGCCTGCCCTTCACCTTCACCGCCCTGCTCGGACTGCTCAGCCTGTCGGGGATGCTGATCAAGAACGGCATCGTCCTGGTCGAGGAAATCGATCTCGTCCGCCGTGACGGCCAGGAGATGCAGGATGCCATCGTCACAGCGTGCACGTCGCGCCTGCGACCGGTCATCCTGGCGTCGGCCACCACCATTCTCGGCATGACGCCGTTACTGACCGACGCCTTCTTCGTCTCGATGGCAGTCACCATCATGGGCGGCCTGGCCTTTGCCTCGCTGCTCACGCTGGTCGCGGCACCGGTCCTCTACGCCGTGCTGTTCGCGGGCGAGGCGCGCCGCGCTGTCGTTTCGGGTCAACCGGCACACTGAGGACAGGCGGCGCGCCCGCCGCCACAAGGACGGCGCCCCACACGGAGGCCCCGGACCCGGCCCGCCGGCACGTCCGTCCGCCTACCGGGACCTCCCCGTCGGTGGGTCCTGCATCAGGTCTGCCAGCAGCGCGGTCTCCAGACCTGGTCCTGCGGCGGCGAGTTCTCCGGCAGCGGCGAGCCGCGCGACGTCGGGCCGGTTCTGGCCGAGCTTCCAGGTCCCGTCCACCGCCTCGATGTCGAGTTCCACCGGCACGATGGCCTTGAGCAGCGCTGCCATGCGCCCGGGCGAGACCTTCCCCGGCGTCCAGGGCGGCTTGCCGGCAAGCCGGGTCTCGAACCGGGCAGACAGCGCCTCGAGATGGGCCGGCAACCGGTCGGCCGGGCACAGTCGCAGCGTTCCGCGCAGGTGGACGGCGACATAGTTCCAGGTCGGAACCTGATCATCGATCCCGTACCAGTCGGGCGAGATGTAGCCGTCGGGACCGCTCACGACCAGGACCGCGGGAACGGGGGAGTGCCGCAGGACGGCAACCAGCGGGTTGGGTCGGGCGAGATGGGCACGAACCGGTCCGTCGGCACGGTCCAGGTCGAACGGAATGTGGCTGATCCGCAGCCCGTCGGGCGCGTTCGCCACGAGCACCCCGAACCCCCGTTCGGACGCAAACGCACGGTTCCGGTCCCCTGATGCCCGGCGGAAGACGGGATTGGGATGCATGGCTCTTTTCCGGTTGCCCGAAGTGACCGTTCCTTCCTGCCCGGCGCCTCGTCGCCTTGCCGACGCCGGCATGGTAGAACGCGCCGCACAATGCATCCAGAACAAGGAAGTGTCGACCCATGACCGTCGTCACCCGGTTTGCGCCCTCTCCGACCGGCTTCCTGCACATCGGCGGTGCCCGCACCGCGCTCTTCAACTGGCTGTTTGCCAGGAATTCCGGCGGCAGGTACCTGCTGCGCATCGAGGACACCGACCGCGCACGTTCCACCGCGGAAGCGGTGTCCGCGATCATGGACGGCCTCGACTGGCTCGGGCTCGGCGGCGACGAGCCGCCGGTCTTCCAGCACACCCGCCTTGCACGCCATGCCGAGGTCGCGCAGGAACTGCTCGCCCGCGGCCGGGCCTACCGGTGCTGGTGCACGCCCGAGGAACTGGCCGGAATGCGCGCCGAGGCACGCGCACAGGGCAGGACCGCACTCTATGACGGTCGCTGGCGTGACCGGGACCCTTCCGAGGCACCTGACGGCGTCGACCCGGTCATCCGGCTGCGCACGACGACGGACGGGGAGACCGTCATCAACGACCGTGTGCAGGGCCGGGTCGCGGTCCGCAACGACGCCATCGACGACTTCGTCCTGCTGCGGGCCGACGGCACGCCGACCTACATGCACTCGGTGGTGGTCGACGACCACGACATGGCGATCACCCACGTGGTCCGCGGCGACGATCACCTGAACAACGCCTTCCGCCAGCTGCAGCTGTTCCGGGCCATGGAGTGGCCCGAACCGGAATTCGCCCACGTTCCGCTCATCCACGGCAGTGATGGCGGGCGCATGTCGAAGCGACACGGTGCGACCGCGGTCAACGACTACCGCGAGCAGGGATTCCTCCCGGAAGCGCTGTGCAACTACCTGCTCCGGCTCGGCTGGAGCCACGGGGACGACGAGATCATCAGCCGGGAGCAGGCCGTGTCCTGGTTCTCGCTCGCCGGCATCGGCCGCTCACCCTCCCGGTTCGACCAGAAGCGGCTCGAGGCGATCAATGCCCGGTACCTGAGGGCGGGCGATGCCGGCAGGCTCTCCGGCATGGTCTTCGAGCATCTGCGCCGGCGCCCGGACCTCGATCTCTCGGAGAAAGCCCTTGAGCGGGTGCGTCGCGGCATTCCCGGCGTGGCGGCCCGGGCCCGGACGGTGACCGAGCTTGCCGATGGCCTCGCCTTCTATGCCGCCCGGCTGCCGCTGACCATGAGCGGCAGGGCGGCCCGTGCGCTTGACGCGGACGGGTGCGGGCGACTGCGCGGGCTGCTCGCGACACTCGAGGCCGTGGACGACTGGAGCGAACCGGCCCTCGAAACCGCCGTCAGGGCGCACGCCGCCGATCACGGGCTCGGGCTCGGCGCCGTTGCCCAGCCGCTCAGGGCGGCCCTGACCGGCTCGCACGCATCGCCGGGACTGTTCGAGGTTCTCGCCATCCTGGGGCCGGAAGAGGCCGGTGATCGGATCCGGTCCGCGTGCGGCACCGGTTGAACCGGAGTGGCAGAGGGCGTAGTGTCCCAGTCGGTGAATCGGAGCTTCGCGACAGCCGTAATCCATTCGCCGGAATTCAGCGGCAGCGCCCAGAATTCGGCGCAATCAGGAAGACCGCTGGTGCGCACACCCGGCAGGGACACGAGTGGATGACACAGACAAATTCCGGGAGTTTTTCCCTTACGAACAACCGGACCGGCGAGAGCTGGGACCTGCCGGTGATCGACGGCAGTGTCGGACCCAGCGTGATCGATGTCCGCCGTCTGTACGGGCAGACCGGTCACTTCACCTATGACCCGGGATTCACCTCCACCGGGTCATGCGAGTCCGGCCTGACCTACATCGACGGCGAGACGGGGGTCCTGTTGCACCGCGGCTACCCGATCGAGGATCTCGCCGAGCACAGTCATTTCCTCGAAGTTGCCTACCTGCTGCTGTACGGCGACCTGCCGAACCGCGAGCAGAGCGACGAGTTCGTGAACACCATCACCTACCACACCATGGTGCACGAACAGATCACCACCTTCTTCCGCGGATTTCGGCGCGATGCGCATCCGATGGCGATCATGTGCGGCGTGGTCGGGGCGCTGTCGGCCTTCTACCACGACTCGACCGACATCACCGATCCGCATGCGCGCACGGTGGCATCGCACCGGCTGGTCGCAAAAATGCCGACCATCGCAGCCATGGCCTTCAAGTACTCGCTGGGGCAGCCCTTCAACTACCCGCAGAACAGGCTGACCTACGCAGAGAACTTCCTGCACATGCTGTTCGCGGTTCCGACCCAGACCTACGAAATGAGCCCGGTTCTCGCCCGGGCCATGGACCGGTTGCTGATCCTGCACGCCGACCACGAGCAGAATGCCTCGACGTCAACCGTCAGGCTTGCCGGTTCCTCGGGCGCGAACCCGTTCGCCTGCATTGCCGCCGGCATCGCTTCGCTGTGGGGGCCGGCGCATGGCGGTGCCAACGAGGCGGTGCTCAACATGCTGAACGAGATCGGGAACAGGGACCGGATCGGCGAGTTCGTGAAACGCGCGAAGGACCCGGACGACCCGTTCCGGATGATGGGCTTCGGACACCGGGTCTACAAGAACCACGATCCGCGCGCCCGGGTGCTGATGCAGAGCTGCCACGAGGTGCTCGAGGCACTTGGCGTCGAGGACCCGCTGCTCGATCTCGCGATGGAACTCGAGCGGATCGCGCTTGAGGACGAGTACTTCGTGCAGCGCAACCTCTACCCCAATGTCGACTTCTATTCCGGCATCATCCTGAAGGCGATGGGCCTGCCGACCAGCATGTTCACCGTGCTGTTCGCCGTCGCCCGGACCACCGGCTGGATCGCGCAGTGGAAGGAAATGACGGAAGACCCGACCCAGAAGATCGGCCGGCCACGTCAGCTCTACACCGGCCCGGATCGCCGGGCCTTCCGCCCGCTCGCGGACCGCGGCTGACCCCCGGTCAACCGTAGATCACGCCGATGACCGCCGCGGCGACTCCCGCGAGCAGCACAAGTGCGAGCAGCGGGTGTCCCTGGCGCACCGGCTGCAGCCCACCGTGGTCCCGCGTCCGGCCAGTGACCATCGGACGGATCAGGTTGATGCGCAGAACCAGCAGGTAGACAAGCACCGCGATCAGGTGCAGCACCACCAGCGCGATCACGAACTTGCCGTTCAGGTGATGCAGGCTGGTCACCGTGCGCGAGGTTTCGGTCGAGACCAGGCCGGCCAGCGGACCGTCGAAGAAGATGTCGTCGGTCGCGAACAGCCCCAGCGTCGCCTGGACCGCGAACACCACCAGCATCGCCAGCACGCTCCAGCCACCGATCGGACTGTGCCCCGGTGCATGCTGCGCGCCACGCCCGAGCCCGCGCAGGTAGCGCACCGCCGCGCCCGGACCGCGCACGAAACTGGCGAACCGGGCATGCTGGCCGCCGACCACGCCCCAGGTCACCCTGAACAGCACCAGGACCAGGACCGCGACGCCGAAACGCTCGTGCAGGTCCATCTCGCCGATCTGGGCCGTGATGACGGCACCGGCGATGCAGATCACCAGGCTCCAGTGGAACAGCCTGACCGGCAGGTCCCAGACCGCGACCCCGCGATCATCGGGATCTACGCCAGCCGGGACTCGAGCCATGATGCGCCTGCGAGCGCCAGTTCGTCGCCCCCCCACGGTGCGACCACCTGCAGACCGAGCGGCAGGCCGGAGTCTCCGGCTCCGCACGGAACGGTGACACAGGGCCAGCCGAGCATGGTCCAGAGCTTGTTGAACACCGGGTCCCCGGTGAATCCGGGATCTGCCGGCGCCTCGCCCGGAGCCGGAAGCGTCAGCAGCAGATCGGCGTCACCGAACAAGGTCTGCTGCCAATCGCGCCGGGCGCGTTCCACCTCGCCGCGGGCCGCATCCAGCGCCCGGTCGGAGACCGCCTGGCCGGTGGCGATCGACTCGCGGTAGAAGCGGATCAACCGTTCGGAATGGTACTCGTACTCCCAGGCAAGCGCGCGTCCCGCCTCGCCCAGCATGATGACGGTGTGCACGTCGGCCAGCCGTTCGAACGCCACCGAGGAGGCCTGGTCCCGGACCCTGGCGCCGGCCCGCTCCGCAGCGCGCCAGGCGTCCTCGAAGACGGAAAGCGCAACCGGCGCCGCGTCGGAGCGGAACGGGACGACCATCGCGAAGGACGGCGCCCGCTCGGCGAACGCGTCGGTGTCCAGCTGGTCGCGCCCGCGCAATGCCGCCTCGAACAGGGCAATGTCGGCAACGGTGCGCGCCATGGTGCCGACGGTATCGAGGCTGCCGCACAGTTCCTTGACCCCGGTCCGGTCGTGGGTCCCGTAGGTCGGCTTGAACCCGACCACGCCGCAGTAGGCGGCCGGTCGTATCACCGACCCCGCGGTCTGGGTACCGAAGGCGAGCGGAAACTGTGTGTCCGCCGTACCGGCGGCCGACCCGCTCGAGGAGCCGCCCGGGGTATGGGCAGTGTTGTGCGGATTCCGCGTCGGGCCCGGGTTGCGCCAGGCGAACTCGGTCGTCACGGTCTTGCCCATGACGATGCCACCGGACTCGCGCGTGCGGGTCACCACCGCGGCGTCCCGGTTTGGCCGGTTCAGCCCGTGGATCGTCGAACCGTGCCGCGTTGGCATGTCGGCAGTGTCGATGATGTCCTTGACCCCGACCGGCAGTCCGCCGATCGGGCCCGGGTTGCCCGCCGCATCCGACGCGCGCGCTGCCGCGAGCGCCTGGTCATGGTCGAGATGCGCCCAGGCGCGGACCTCGCGGTCGCGCCCTGAGACCCGTTCCAGGCATGACCGCATCAGGGTTTCCGCCGTCAGGTCGCCGGAACGGAGTGCCTGCAACGCCGCCACGGCCGAGAGTTCATGTGGTTCCGACACGCCGTACCTCCCGCTGCTGTCCGCGACGATGCTGCGACATTGCCCGCGGGCACGCAACCGCGCTCTCGCGCGGGATGGTCAGGGGGCATGGCACCCGCCGTGACGTCACCGCCGTGGTGCAGGAGGGACCTGGATGCCGGGCCGTGGCGGCTGGTGGCACTTCCGGCAACCTGTGGCGCCATGTTCGTGGCGGCGCCATGTCTACGCGGGGTGACGGACCTCGCCGAGAACCTCTTGGGCCAGCGCGCTGATCTCGGCTGCGGCCTGCGAACGGGGAGCGGCCTCGGTCACGCCCCGGCCATTGACGAGTGCGGATGCGATGGCGATGCGGTTGCCGATGCGGGCATGCGCGATCGGCACCCCGAGCGCAGCGAGTTCCGCCTTCAGGTCCCGGGTGAGCGTCGCACGCGCCGGAACCCGGTTCAGCACCACCAGGGCGCCGGTGCGGGCATCCGACACCCTGCGCACCGTTGTCGTGCTCGCCTGGACATCGAGCGGACTCGGCTGCACCGGGATCAGCACCAGGTCAGCGGCGCGGATGGCTTCGCGTGACTCGAGTTCCCCGTGCGCCGGAGTGTCGATCAGGACCAGGTCGTGGTCGCGGGCGGCAGCGCCGATCCGCTGGCCGATCCGCCAGCCCGACATCGCCTCATGGGCGATGGTCCCGGCAAGGGCCGGCACACCGTCCCGCCGCGCGCACCAGGCGGCGAGGCTTGCCTGCGGGTCGAGGTCCAGGCACAGCACCGAGTGCCCGGAGCCGGCACAGGCCGCGGCAAGATGGGCGGCGAGCGAGGATTTTCCGGCTCCGCCCTTGGCCTGTGCGATGGTGATGACCGATGCGGGCACGACCGTCCTCCCCGTGGCGCCGGTTTGATCGGGCCCTGCATACGCGACGGTCATGCTGCAGTGCAACAGGCGAGCCCGCAACGCACGGTTGACCTTGCCGGTACGGACCGATAAGCGCAGCCGGATGCAGGACAGCGTCATCCACCCCGCGAACCCCGCCACGCTGGCGATGGCGGCACGCGAGCTTCGTGCCGGCAGGCTGGTCGCCTTCCCCACGGAGACCGTGTACGGACTGGGAGCGGATGCGACCAGCGAGGCCGCCGTCGCCCGGATCTTCGAGGCGAAGGGCCGGCCACGGTTCAATCCGCTGATCTCGCACGTTGCCACCGTCGACGCCGCCCTCGCGCTCGGGCGGTTCGGTCCGCTCGCACGGTCGGTCGCGGCCAGGTTCTGGCCCGGCCCGCTCACCATCATCGTCGAGCGCACCCCCGACTGCCCGATCGCCCTGCTTGCTTCGGCCGGACTGTCCACCGTGGCGCTCCGGGTCCCCGGCCACCCGCTGGCGCACGAGCTGCTGCAAGGGACCGGCCGGCCGGTGGCGGCGCCAAGCGCCAACCGCTCGGGCCGGACCAGCCCGACCCGGGCGGGGCACGTGGCGGGCGAAGGGCTCGACTGCTCCATGATCCTCGATGGCGGCGACAGCACCATCGGGCTCGAGTCCACGGTTCTCGATCTTTCGGGCCCGGTTCCGGTGCTGTGCCGACCGGGTGCGGTCACCCAGGAGATGCTGGAGGCGGTGCTCGGAACCCTGCGGACCCCGGCATCCGGAAGCCCGGTGGTTTCTCCGGGTATGCTGGCGAGCCACTACGCGCCCGCCTGCGAGGTGCGGCTCGGCATCGACACGCCCGCTCCAGGCGAGGCCTATCTCGCGTTCGGCCAGGCCCCGGACGGCCAGGCCGCAGCAAATCTCAGTCCGGCCGGCGACCTGGTCGAGGCGGCGGCCAACCTGTTCCGGCTCATGCGCGAACTTGATCGGCCCGGGACCGACGTCATTGCCGTCGCTCCGATCCCGGAGACCGGCCTTGGCCGCGCGATCAACGACCGGCTGCGGCGCGCGGCCGCACCACGGGCAGGCGGCTGAGCGTTGCCCGGTGGCGTGCGCGGCTGGTATGAGTTGCGCTGTTCAGGCGCGCGCGAACCAGGCGGAGACCCGATGGCCGAACTGCCCCGCACCATGCAGGTTGAGGCAGCGCTCGAACGCGTGCGCGCCGCGGTCGGCCCGCAGGGCTGGACCAGTGACCCGCACGACATGCAGCCGTCTCTCGAGGACTGGCGGGGACAGTTCCAGGGCCGGGCCCGCATGCTGGTACGCCCCGCGGAAACCCGGGAGGTGGCCGAGGTGGTGGCCGCCTGCGCCGCCGCGGGGATCCCGATCACGCCCCAGGGAGGCAACACCGGCATGTGCGGCGGCGCCACCCCGCCGCGGGACAGTGACGGCATCGTGCTCTCGCTGGCGCGAATGAACCGTATCCGTGCGATCGACGCCACCAACTTCACCATGACCGTCGAGGCCGGGTGCGTGCTGCAGCGCATCCAGGAAGCCGCACTCGAGGTCGACCGCTACTTCCCGCTCAGCCTGTCGGCCCAGGGCAGCTGCATGATCGGCGGCAACCTGTCGACCAACGCCGGCGGGACCGGCGTGCTGCGCTACGGCAATGCGCGCGAACTGGCGCTCGGGCTCGAGGTGGTGCTGCCGGACGGGCGGACGTTGGACGGGCTGACGGCGCTGCGCAAGGACAATACCGGCTACGATCTCAAGCACCTGTTCGTGGGAGCCGAGGGGACACTCGGCATCATCACCGCCGCGGTTCTCAAGCTGTTTCCCCGTCCCCGCGCCATCCACACCGCGTGGTGCGCCGTCCCTGACGTCGCGAGCGCACTCGACCTGCTGGCACGGGCACGGGCCGAAAGCGGCGATGCCGTCGAGACCTTCGAGCTGGTCTCCCGGGCCGTGGTCGACCTGGTGCTCACCCACATCCCGGGAACCGCCGACCCGCTGGAGAAACGCTACGCGCACTACGTGCTGCTCGAACTCGTCTCCTCGGCGAGCGCTGACGACGGTCTCGGGCAGCGGTTCCAGCAGCTGCTCGAGGAAGCCTTTGCGGCCGGCTTGGTTATCGACGCGGTGGTGGCGCAGTCCGACCGGCATCGCGGGGCGATCTGGGCCCTGCGCGAGAACGCGAGCGAGGCGGAGAAACTCGAGGGCGCATCGATCAAGCACGATGTCTCGGTGCCGGTCTCGGCCATTCCCTCCTTCTGGGACGCCGCCTGGCAGGCGGTGCGCTCGGTCGCTCCCGACGCCCGGCTCGCCGCCTTCGGCCATGCCGGAGACGGAAACCTGCACTACAACGTGATCCAGCCGGCCGGCGGCGACCGCGCCGCCTTCCTCGCGCAGCGCGAGGCGATCAACCGGGCGGTTCACGACGCGGTCCACCGGCACGACGGATCGATCAGCGCCGAACACGGGATCGGCCGCCTGAAGCGCGACGAGCTCCGCCGCTACAAGAGCCCGGTCGCGATGGATGTCATGCACACCCTGAAGGCGGCCCTCGATCCCGATGGCATCATGAACAGGGGAGCACTGCTGTGACCGGCATCATGCAGGGGTTTCCGCCACCGCCCGACCGGCAGGTCACCCTGGCCAACTGGCGCGAGGCGCCGTTCAGCACCTGGGCGTTCCACCATGTCCGCGAGATCGTGCCCTCCGCCGACATCGCCAACGATCCGGCCAGGGTGCGGCCACTCGAACCGGGCCCGGCGCTTGACCCCGCTGCCGTCGTCCTTGCCGATGCCGCGGGCCGGTCGTGGACCACCGGGGCGTTCCTGGAGGCAAGCGCCACCGACGCGCTCGTCGTCATGCGGTCCGGAAGGATTGTCTTCGAGACCTACGCCAACGGCATGGATGCCGGCACACCGCACATCCTGATGTCGGTCTCGAAGAGCATGCTGGGCCTGCTGGCCGGCATCCTGGTTGACAGGGGAGTCCTCGACACCGGGCTGGTGGCGGACACGGTGATGCCTGAACTGCGCGAGACCGCCTATCGCGGTGCCACCATCCGCCACCTGCTCGACATGCGCACCGGCATCGCGTTCGACGAGGACTACGATGCCATGCCGGAGCAGATGGTCGCCTATCGCAAGGCGTCCAACTGGAACCCGGTCGAGGCCGGGGATCCGCCGTCGGACCTTCGCTCGTTCTACCGTGTCCTGACCGCGGCCGACGGCGCACACGGTCGCGGCTTCCACTACGTCTCCCCCAACACCGACCTGCTTGCGCTGCTGTTCGAACGGCTGGCCGGCGAGCGCTACGCCGACCTGTTCGCACGCCTGCTGTTCCAGCCAGCGGGAGCCGGGCGACCGGCCTACGTGACCGTCGACCGCCTCGGTGCAGCCCGCGCCGCCGGCGGAATGTGCATGACCGCGCGCGACCTCGCGCGGATCGGCCAGCTGGTGGTCGATGGCGGACGCGTCGATGGCGAGCAGGTCGTCCCTTCCGCGTGGATCGACGACATCGCCTCGAGCGCCGATTTCGACGGCTGGAACGCGGGAGGTTTCGCGCCGATGTTCCCCGGTGCCACCATGCATTACCGCTCCAAGTGGTACGTCCGGCACGACGGCGGACCGCTGCTGTTCGGCGTCGGCGTCCACGGGCAGAACCTGTTTGTGGACCGGGCGCGCGAACTCGTGATCGTCAAGTTCTCGTCCCAGGCCCGGCCGCTCGATCCGGACATGATCGACCTGACGACGCGCTGGGTCGAAGCCTGCCGGAGCGGCTACGAGGCCCGCTCCTGAACCCCAATCCCGGAGTGCACCGCAAATGAACGCGTACACCGCCCCCCTCGCAGACATGCGGTTTGTCCTGAACCATGTCGTCGGGCTCGACCGTCTCGCCGGACTGCCGGGGCTCGAGGTCGCCGGCGAGCCGGACCTGATCGACCAGATCCTGGAGGAGGCCGGCCGGTTCTCGGCCGAGGTGCTCGCTCCGCTCAATCAGCCCGGCGACCAGCAGGGTGCGCGGATCGAGAACGGAGTGGTGCGGCCGGTGGCCGGGTTCGCCGAGGCCTACCAGACCTGGACCGCTGCCGGCTGGAACGGTGTTCCCTTCGCGCCCGAACACGGCGGCCAGGGTCTTCCGTGGACGGTCTCGACTGCCCTGTGGGAAATGTGGAGTGCTGCCAACCTGTCGTTCTCGCTGTGCCCGCTGCTGACCCAGGCGGCGATCGACGCGCTGGAACGGCACGCGAGCCCCGAGCAGAAGGCGGTCTACCTCGACCGGCTGGTCTCCGGCGAATGGACCGGGACCATGAACCTGACCGAGCCGCAGTCGGGCACCGACCTCGGAACGATCCGGACCCGGTCCGAACGCAGCGGCGACCACTACCTGCTGCGCGGGCAGAAGATCTTCATCACCTGGGGCGATCACGACATGACGGACAACATCGTCCATCTCGTCCTCGCACGCTCGCCCGACGGCCCGCCGGGAACCCGCGGCCTGTCGCTGTTCATCGTGCCGAAATACCTGGTCGGAGAGGACGGCCGCCCGGGCGTGCGCAACGACCTGCGACCGGTCTCGATCGAACACAAGATCGGCATCCACGCCAGTCCGACCTGCGTGATGTCCTACGGCGAGAACGGCGGCGCCGTCGGCTACCTGGTCGGCGAGGAGAACCGCGGCATCGAGTACATGTTCGTGATGATGAACAACGCCCGGATGGCGGTCGGGCTGCAGGGCCTTGCCGTTGCCGACCGCGCGTACCAGCAGGCGGTCGAATACGCCAGGGAACGGGTCCAGGGCCGACCGGTGCAGGGGGCGGACGGAGCCGCGCCGATCATTCGCCATCCCGACGTGCGCCGCATGCTGCTCGACATGAAGTCGCAGATCGAGGCGATGCGCGGCCTGTGCTACGAGGTGTCGGCCGAACTCGATCGCGCGGTCCGGATCGAGGATCCGCAGGAACGTGCACGCAGCCAGGAGATGGTCGACCTGATGATCCCGGTGGTCAAGGCCTGGTGCACCGATGTCGGGACCGCGATCACCTCGACCGCGATCCAGGTGCACGGCGGCATGGGGTTCATGGAGGAAACCGGGGTCGGCCAGCACTACCGCGACGTGCGCATCACGCCGATCTACGAGGGAACCAACGGCGTGCAGGCCATGGACCTGCTCGGGCGCAAGCTCATGCGCGACGGCGGCGCAACCGCCAGGCGCCTGCTGGACGAGGTGCGCGCCGTCGCGGACACGCTCGGCGAGGAGGACCGTCAGCTCGCCGCATTCGGCGATCGGCTGTCGGCTGCCCTCGACGCCACGTCCGACGCTGTGACCTGGCTGGTGGAGACCTTCCCCGCCGACCCGGCCCGGGCCTCGGCGGCCGCGGCACCGTTCCTCGAGATGATGGGGCTGGTCGCCGGCGGCTGGATGCTCGCGCGCGGCATGCTGCAGGCGCGACGCCTCGCCTGTGCGCCCGGTGCGGATGCCGGTTTCCTGGAAGCGAAGGTCACCACCGCGTGTTATTTCGCCGAGACCCACCTCGTGCGCGTTCCGGCCCTGCTCGGTCCCGTCATCGGTGGCGGCTCACTGGTGATGGCGCTCGCCGAGGACCGCTTCTGATCCCGTTGCCGGTTCACGGACCCGACCTGGCGGCCGACTGTCCCGCGGGTCCGGCTTCACTCCCGTGATGCGGGCACGATCGACGCTTGCTCGACCGTTTCGCAACCGCCGGGCACCACTTTCCCCGGATTGCTCTGTGCCCTCGCGTCGCAGGCGGAGTCCATCGACTCGAAGAGGGTATGTCACGCGTTGCCCGGTCTGTGTCGCCATCGGGATCGCGTCCTGACTGTCGTGTATTGATGCCGAGGTCAGAAGACATCCGGGCGGGATGCCGCCGTCTGCCGCACCAATATGCAGTTTGTAGCCGGTCCAGGACATCATGTGTCCCTTGGCATTGCGGTTCGTGCCCCGGTCACACTTTCTCGGTCAGTCCCGCCTGATCGTGCGGACCAGGCGGGATCCTGACTGCCAGGAACGCACAACCGCTTGGAGAAGACCAGCGGCCGGAAACCGACCAGGGAAGAAGCCCTCGGCTCCTGCCCTGTTCCGGGCTCCTCCAGTGCCTCACCACTTCGCCACCGGAACTGTCCCGGACAACACAGACCCTGACATACGGATGACTCCGGCATTCAACACCGGCGAGAATCGCGCCCGGTCCGCCGAAGGCCGCGATAAAGCCCGTCGCCGTCGGCACGCGTTGCGGCGGCAGCAGGATGATGAAGCAGCACAAGCTGCCCATGCGGCTGACGGCGACGCCAGCGCCGATCAGGGTGTGGCCGGGCATCAGCAGGCCCGGTTTCTCCGACAGCGCGAAAACCGGGTGCGCCGGGTGCCGCGACGAGGAGGTTGGCCCCCTGTACCAGGCGTACGCCGTAGCGGTGGATCAGCACGCCAAGCCGCACCTGCATGAGGTCCAAGGCCAGGAGATAGGTTGAGGTCGATACCCCGGGCGCCGACGCGTCGAAGCCGAAGTCACGGGCCGAATGGGGCGCCAGGGCAGCGTTGATTGTTCGCTACAGATACAAGAGCAGCTAGTCAAGAGACAAAAGAGAATGACATTACAAGAAACCGTGTTATGTCATTACCAAAATACCTTGCTCTTATTATGATCAGTGTTGGCTACAGGTGTGCATGTCGAAGAATTAATCATAGAGTCCGAAGATTTTTATTGCCTTGAAGTCTCATCTTCGGTAGCAGTGAATCTGCCAGGAAACGTCGGCGAGGCTCGCGTTGCCGACGCCGGTGGGCGATCCGAGACGAGGGCAAATCGATGATGCAGAGCCGACTGCTTTCTTCCTTCACCCTGCGCGGCCTGACAGTGCGTAATCGGGCCGTGCTCGCGCCGATGCAGATGTACGGGGCGGTCGAGGGCGTACCCCGGCCCTGGCATCACCATCATCTGGCCAAGTTCGGCCTGGGCGGTTTCGGCCTGGTCTTCACCGAGGCGCTCGCGGTCGAGCGTCGCGGCCGCAATACCTATGGCGACATGGGAGTGTGGTCGGACGAACATGTGCCCGGCTTGAAGGCTCTTGCCGACACGATCCGCGATTCTGGCGCCGTGCCTGCCGCACAGCTCTGGCACGCCGGGCCGAAGGCCTCGCGGCAGAGGCCGTGGGAGGGTTACGGGCCGCTCGGCGAGGCCGAGGCGAAGCTGGGCGAGACGCCGTGGCAGCCGGTGGCGCCGGTGCCGGAAGCAAAGGTCGAGGGTTGGCACCGGCCGAGGGCTCTGAACGAGGAGGAAGCGCTGGAGGTGGCAGCGGCCTTTGGCGAGGGGGCACGACGATGCCACGAAGCCGGCTACGAACTGCTCGAGGTGCACGCCGGCCACGGCTATCTCGTGCACTCCTTCTACTCGCCCTTGGGCAATAATCGGCAAGACGGCTTCGGTCGGGACCGCGTGGGCCGCATGCGCTTTCCGATCGAGGTGACGAAGGCCATCCGTAACCGGTGGCCGGCGGAGAAGCCGCTCCTCTTCCGCCTCTCCTGCGTTGACGACCACGACGAAAACCATGGCTGGAGCATCGAAGATACGATTGTCCTCGCCTCGCGCCTGCGCGAGGTCGGCGTCGACATGATCGATTGCACTTCCGGCGGCGTCGGCGCGCCGCCTACCTTGAAGGCGGTGGTCCGTCCGCACGGTTTCCAGGTGCCCTATGCCGAGCGCATCCGCCACGAGATCGACATGCCGACGATGGCGGTGGGCCTGATCCGACACGCCACCCATGCCGAGGCGATCCTCGCCGAAGGGCGGGCGGATCTCATCTGCATCGCCCGCGAGGCCCTTCACAACCCGCACTGGGCCCTGCACGCGGCGCTGGAGCTCGAGGGCGAGGAAGGATACCGCCATTGGCCGCCCCAGTACGGCTGGTGGCTTCAGCGGCGCCAGCGCAATCTCGAGCGGCTGGAGCGGGAGGCGAGCTGAGGCCGGTGGCAAGGAAACGGCCATTTCAGAAACGATCGTGCCGGAAGGGCGCCAGATCGACCTCTGGCGCCTCTCCGGAGATCGCCTGCGCCGGCAGGCAAATCCGCGATCATGTCCGGCAGATCCGTGTGACGCTGCCTGTCGAGCTGTTTCCCCTTCCCCGACACCTTCCTCGCCCTTGCGCGGCGTGCTGCCTGGATGCCGTTCAACGTCACAAGCGGGTGATCTCATTGGATGGTGAAGCTTCAGGACCCGGCGCTTCACAACAGGCGGCGGTTACGGCCGGAGACCGCGCTCCGCCGCGCTGCGGTCCGCCCCGGCCGTGATTTCCGACCCGTGCACGCTCACGAAACGGGTGCAGCCCACCGCTTGACGACCGACCTGGCATTGCCAACCACGGCCTGTCTGAATTGAACGGAGTTATCCCGCAAATGCGATACATTATGGGACGGGCGCCGAATATCCTCCAGCCTTGTAGCCGGGCCGGATACTCGTCCAGGCTGGCTCCCTGTGGTGCGGGAGCCCGTCACGAGCGGCCGGATGCACCGCTCGCGCAGTGCCTCGTGCAGCGACGCGGCAGAGTTCAACCCGAGCCCGGTTTGTTCCGGCCCGGCGGTGACCAATGGGGCTGGGCGATTTCGAAGCCTTCAAAGGTGAAGGCCGGCGCCACGATGCAACCGGCAAGGCTCCACTCGCCAAAGGACCGGCAGCGCTGCCACTCGCCGGCCGGAACGACCGCCTGGAACTCGTATCCATCCTCAAGAGGGCCGAGCGTGACGCTGTCGGTCTCCGTCTCCAGCTCCAGCGCTGCACCGGCGTGCCAGGCCCAGATTTCCGGCGCGTCGACCCGGTGCCAGCGCGTCGGACCCGTTTCCAGCATGAAGTAGATAGATGTGACAGCCGTCCGCCCTTCCCCCGGCGCCCGGAAGGTTTCCCGATAGAAGCCACCTTCCGGATGCGGCACCAGACAAAGCCTCCGGATAACGTCTTCGGCCCTCATGCCTCGCCCCCCTTGGTCCGTTTCATCCTGTTTGTCGCACTGCGTCGGTGAAGGAAACCACCTTGCCCCGGCGGACCGGAAGAGCCGGGCTGGTTCGCGCCGCCCTCCGGCACCATCCGGCCGGCGTCACTGCCGGGGCCGCTCGGGTGTCTGCGGGAAAACCGGCTCGTCCGGCCAGCACCCCTCGAGCAGGGCACGCGTGCGCTTGTCCCGCATCAGGTCTGCACAGAGATCGGAAATGCCGGGTGCCATCGATCCGCTCGGGCGGAAAATCCAGGTCTGCACCCACTTGAGCCTGTCGCTTTCCTCGAACCCCGCATCTTCGAGTTTCTCACGGATGAGGGTTGCGGCCTCGCCTTGCGGCGGCCAGCTCCCGAGCTTAAGGATCACTCCGAACCGTCGCAGCGGGCCCCGGTCCTCGTCTGCGTGCACCTGAGGGATGAGAAGAGCGAGCGCAACGGCGAAAATGGCGACACTCCTGATCATCGAGGTGCTTCCGCTCCATGGTACAGGGGACAACCATCGACAGGCGCGGCCGAGCGCCACACCGATCCGGCGTACACACCGAACTCCTCCGGCCTGATGCCATGACAACGAGGCGGGCATTCGACGCCGTCATGCGGCCAGTCTCCATGCGCAGTATCCCGAAGCCGGGTCCGCCCATCAACTCGAACCGGCGCGACGGTTCCTCTGCACAAGCAGGATCTTCGATGCACCTGGTGGCGTCGCCCTGCCGGGTGGTCCGACACCATCCTTCAAGCGCCGGGGCAGGTGCTCGCTCCCGGCGGGACCGTGGTGGCTCCGCCGGCCCCGGGCCGGGAAATCCGGTGGGGAACACATGGACAGGTTTATGGTAGTGGCAGGGTGCCCGTGTTTCGGGAGCCACCGGCTTCGCGTCGGGCGCCCGCAACCGGAAGACCCGCGAAACCCTTGTCGGCAGGCGTGGTGACGTCCGGGCAGGGCGTCTGAACGGGATCACCAAGAACCGACTGTTCCGTTGGGTTTCAGGGGACTGATCAGTCCCGCCCGGCAGACGGACCGCCCATGACCTCGGCACCGGCCGACTGACCGGCGATGCGGCCGAATACAGCTCCGTTGATCAGTCCGCTGCCACCTGGATAATTGAAGTAGAAGATGCCGCCCACCATCTCGCCGGCGGCAAACAGCCCCGGGATCGGGCACTGGTCGGCACTCATCACCCGCGCGGTCTCGTCGATCCGCACACCGCCGAAGGTGAAGGTAATGCCGCAGGTCACCTGGTAGGCCTCGAACGGCGGCTCGTCCAGGGTGTTGGCCCAGTTCGACTTCACGACCCCGAGTCCCCTGGTGCTCCGTCCGTCCTTGACGTTCGGGTTGAACGGTACGTCGGTGCGCACCGCCGCGTTCCAGTGCCGGATCTCGTCGACGAAGGCGTCGGCATCCACCCCCTCTAGCTTGCCGGCGAGTTCCTCGATGGTATCGGCGGTCACCTTGGTGACCTGCCGGATCCGGTACTCGTCGCGCAGCAGGTGGGTGACCTTCTGGTCGAACACCTGCCAGGCGAACTGGTGCGGCTGCTCCAGGATGACCCGGCCGTACTTGGCGTAGGTGTAGTTCCGGAAATCGGCTCCCTCGTCGACGAAGCGGCGTCCGGTGGCATTGACCATGATCCCGAACGGGTAGCTGTGCTTCTGGAACGCATCCCCGACCGCGAGGTCACCGAACTCCGGCGCATTGCGCTCCCAGCCGACGGCGTGACACCCGGACCAGTTGCCCGCGGTGCTGGCACCGATCTCGGTTGCCATGCGGATGCCGTCGCCGACATTGCAGGGCGTGCCACGCACCTTCGCGAGATCCCATCCCGGCCCCAGGTAGCGCGTGCGCCACTCCGAATTGGCCTGGAAGCCGCCCGCGGCCAGAACCACGGCCCGGGCAGGAATGTCCTTGAGCACACCCTGGTGGAGCACCCTGACCCCGGTGACACTGAGGTTGTCGTGCAGCAACTCGCGCGCACGCGCCTCGCACCAGATCTCGATGCCCCGGTCGCGCGCCGCCTTCCACTGCGCCTCGACGAGTCCCGGCCCGCCACCGTGCGCCTCGACCACCAGTCCGCCCCAGAACTTGAACCGTCCGTCAACCTTGAACGCCTGCCGGCCCCAGATCGGTGCAAACCGCACCCCGTTGTCCCGCAGCCAGCACAGGGTCTCGAAACTGTTGCGAACCAGCACCTCCACCAGGTCGGGATCGGTCCGGTACTCGGTCACCCGGAACATGTCATCGAAGAACTGGTCCTCGGTGTAGGTCCCGAAATCCGTGATCTCGCACTCGGCGTCAGTGAGGTCCGGCATCAGGCGGCGCAGATCGTCGACCCCGTTGACCGCGGCGCGGATCGCACCGGCGGTAAACCGGGTATTGCCGCCTCCGGTTTCCTCCGGCGCTGCCTCGAGGACCAGCACCCGGGCCCCGGTCTCCCGGGCTGCCAGTGCAGCGCACAGGGCGGCATTACCCGCTCCGACGACAACCACATCATGATCCACGACACCCTCTCCACCCCGTTCCGACCGGGTGGGGTCTACCCGATCGGCACCGACAATTGAAGGTGCTTGTACCGGCGGCCTGAAAGCGCGGAGCGGGCCCGCGGCCACGAGCGCCTGGCAGGCGTCGGCATCGAGACGTGTGTGGTCCCGAGGCCGGACAATGTCCGGAAACCAGACATCCCGCGATGCGGGCGGCGACATGACGCTCAGCGTTACCGACACCGGGGAACCGGCCGGACCTGCGCGTTGCCATCCGGTCCCGGCCCACGAAGCAGGGGACGGGCACGGCTGTCGCGCCGCCGTCCGTCACCGGATGGCCCGTTTCGCCGCGCACCGGAAAGCCGATCCGGGAAAACTCGAACGAGAACCCGGCCGCCCGCATGCTGGTCGCGACATTCTCCGACCCGGTGTCGATCGAGGGGTCGTGCGGCAGCGGCGGCGCACTTTCCCGTGGTTCGCCGTCGGGTTCCCCGTCCGTCGGCAAGCGCGCGTCGATGCCGTTCCTTGCGATAGCGACGCCCGGGGTTTCATGGAACATGTGCGTGAACCCGTCGCCGGCCTCGATGTCCCGCGGCAGGTCGTCGGCAAGACCGGCCCTCCCGCCCCTCAACCTGCCTGGCAGTTCGATACCGTCGCGACGGAACCGGTGCAGGCTGATCGTGCGCCCGCCATCCCTGCCGCTGGCCTGGGCGCCGGACCTTGAGCGCCGGGCGGGAGGTTCCAGCATGTCGGGGGTCCGGTCGAAGAACCCGGGATACGCAGGCCAGGCAACGTACTTCCCCCCTCTGTACCGGCGCGGCCCGCGCCCCCTCCCGCCGATGGCGTATGGCAGGGATGCCGAGGACGACCCGCGTCGCAGTGCCCGGATTGGCGATCGAGACGCCGCCGCGCATATGTGGCGGCAGCCCTGCCCGGGCGACCGGTGGACGGGGCGGAAAGCCTTGACCGCGGCGGCGGGTATCGATCCGATGGCCCTGATTCTGGCAAATCCGGCAGGGACGACAGATGGAACCAGGAATACTGGCCGCAAGCCTCTTCGACGAGCTCGCCGAGGCCACCCGTGACGACGTCGGCATCACGCGGGCGAGCTACGGCGAGGGCGAGGCGTTCGCGCACGGCGCGGTTGCGCGTGCGGCCCGCACACTCGGGCTCGAAGTGGAGACCGACCCCGCCTGCAACACCTACATGACGCTGCCGGGCTCCGATCGCGCCGCCCCTCCCGTCATCATCGGTTCGCATCTTGATTCGGTTGCCGAGGGCGGCAATTTCGACGGCGCCGCGGGCGTGGTGGCCGGGCTGGCGGCGATTGCCTCGTTGCAGGAAAGCAGGACCACGCCTGGCCGCGACATCCGTGTCATGGGCATCCGTGCTGAGGAGAGCGCCTGGTTCGGCACCTCCTATATCGGCAGCCGCGCAGCGCTCGGCGCCCTGGCGCCGGGCGCATTGGAGACCGCTCGACGGGCCGATACCGGGCGCACGCTCGCCGAGCACATTCGGGCGGCGGGCGGCGACCCCGATGCGCTCGACCGACCCTTCCTCGAGGCCGCCTGCCTGCATGCCTTCCTGGAGATCCATATCGAGCAGGGCCCGGTGCTGGTCGAGCAGGATCTGCCGGTCGGCGTCGTTACCGGCATACGCGGAAACCGTCGCCTGCCGGCCGCGCGCTGCCTCGGCGCCTACAGCCATTGCGGTGGCATGCCGAGGCGCTCGCGCCAGGACGCCGTGATGGCCGTCACGGACCTGATCGCCCGGCTGGACCGGCTCTGGGACGAGTGCGAGGCGACCGGCAGGGACTTCGCCTTCACTGTGGGGAAGCTCTCGACCGACCCAGAGCGCCACGCCATGACGATCGTGCCGGGCGAATGCAGTTTCTCGCTGGACATGCGCTCGCTCGACGGTGCGTTCCTCGACGACCTGGAAGACCGGGTCGCGGAGGCGGCGCGCCAGATCGAAACCCGAAGGGGCGTCACCTTCGAGTTGGGCGCGGCGACGCGCGCCGCCCCCGGCGTGCTGGACGAGTCAATTCGCGCCGGGCTGCTCGATTGCGCGCGGAGCCTGGACATTCCGCATAACGAGATGGCGAGCGGGGCGAGCCACGACTCGGCCGCCTTCGCTGCGGCCGGAGTGCCGACCGCCATGCTGTTCGTGCGCAATCCGCACGGCAGCCACAATCCCGACGAGGCGATGGAACTCGACGACTTCATGGCCGCCGTGAACATACTGACCCGCTGGCTCGCCACCGAAGGAGCGCGCGAATGACCCGCATCGCCATTCTGGACGACTACCAGGGCATCGCGCTCACCATGGCGGACTGGAAAAGCCTGCCGGACGGATGTCAGGTCGAGGTGTTCCACGACCATGTGGCGGACCCGGCGGCGGTGGCCGACCGGCTCGGGGACTACGAGATCGTCTGCATCATGCGCGAACGCACGCCCTTCCGGCGCGACCTGCTCTCCCGACTGCCGAAGCTGCAGCTGCTGGTGACGACGGGCATGCGCAACGCTGCGGTCGATGTGGAGGCGGCGAGCGAGCAGGGCGTTACGGTCTGCGGCACCGCCGGCAGCGCACATACCACGTCCGAGCTCACCTGGGGGCTGATCCTGGCGCTCCGGCGGCATATCCCCGCCGAGGACCGGGCGATGAAGACCGGCGCCTGGCAGACGACCATCGGGGACGGGCTCGCGGGTTCCACGCTCGGCCTGCTGGGCCTCGGTCGGCTCGGCTCGGAGGTCGCCCGGGTCGGGCAGGCGTTCCGCATGAACGTCATCGCCTGGAGCCAGAACCTGACTGCGGAACGCGCGGCCGGGCACGGCGTCACCCGCGTCGGCAGGGACGAGCTCTTCCGGCAATCGGACGTGCTGTCGATCCACACGCTGCTGAGCCGGCGCACGCAGGGACTGGTCGGCGCGCGCGAGCTCGGCCTGATGAAGCCCTCGGCCGTGCTGGTGAACACCTCGCGCGGCCCCGTCGTGGACGAGGCGGCGCTGGTGGACGCACTGCAGAACCGCACCATTGCGGGGGCAGGCCTCGATGTGTTCGACACCGAGCCGCTGCCCCGCGGCCACCCGCTCAGGAGCCTTGAGAACGCCGTGCTCACTCCGCATCTGGGCTACGTGACCCGCGACACCTTCGCCGTCATGTATCCGCAGACGCTCGAATGCGTGCAGGCCTGGCTGGCCGGGAACCCGGTGCGCGTCATATCCGGGTGAAGATGGCACAGGTGCATTCCCGCATCTGACATGCGGCTTGCCTCGCAAAACTACGTGTGGTCCCGGCACGGCCATCGCTTTTGGTCACCCGCGATGCAGGCGTGGCGATCAGGATCGCGGTGATGTGTGGCGGCTGGTTCGTCGGGACGGAGCCGGTCCGCGGAATGTTGGACGATCCCCTCCATCCGCATACCGCTGGCGCATGCGCACATCCCGGGCGCGATCAGTCCACGGGGGAGGGTTTGCGCGTGCAGGAAGCCCCCATTCCTTCGTTCGACGGGGTCCCTGCAGAGGGAGGAGAGGAGGGATACGCCGGTGTCCGCCGCCCGGCGCATCTTCCCGGCCGGAACCGGCACGACCGCGGGCGGCACGTGCAGGGACGACCGCGTGTCTTTCGGCTGCGATTGCCCGCGGTTGCCCGCTCCGAAGGGCTGCGGGGTATTGCCCGCCGGATGAGTATCGGCGGACACTCTCCTGTCCGGAGCGTGACGAGAGATGGCGATGGAAACAGTCCACGGCGTCGGCAACATACACTGCAGGGCTTCTCCGTGATCGGGCCACTCGACACCCTGTTGCGCGAGGTTCGCACGTGTCGACACTGTGCGGCCTCGCTCCCGCTCGGTCCGCGACCGGTGGTGGTCGCACGACCGGCTGCCCGCATCCTCGTGATCGGCCAGGCTCCGGGAACCCGGGTGCACGAGACCGGCATTCCCTGGAACGACCGGTCCGGGGACCGGTTGCGGGACTGGATGGCGCTTGACCGGCACCGGTTCTACAACCCAGACCTCGTCGCACTGGTTCCGATGGGGTTCTGCTACCCGGGCCGCCTTCCCCGGGGTGGAGACGCACCGCCGCGTCCCGAATGCGCGCCGCTGTGGCATGACCGGATCCTTGCCGGGCTTCCCGACATCCGGCTCACCATCCTCGCGGGAGCCTATGCCCAGGCCCGCTACCTGGGCCCGCGCCGCGCAAGGACCCTGACCGACACGGTGAGGAACTGGCGCGAGCACGCGCCCCGGGTGATGCCCCTGCCGCACCCGTCGTGGCGGTCGACCGGGCTGACGCGCCGCAACCCGTGGTTCGAGACCGAGGTGCTGCCCGCCCTGCGCAAACTGGTTGAGACCGCGCTCGACCCGCTGTCCGATTGACGCCACCGGGCACGGGCGCCAATGATGCGCCGGCCTTCACCGCAGGAAAGCGAGACCATGAAGATCGACGATGTCAGCCTGACACTGTTCCGCTGGGACAACATTCCGCCCACCACCTACCACACCGGTTCGTCGAACACCGGCGGCAGCAGCATGCTGGGACTGCTGCGCATCCGTACCGATGACGGGATCGAGGGGCATGCCTTTCTCGGCTCGGCCACGCAGAGCGCCGAACTCGATTGTACCGGGCTCATCCGCCACCTGAAACCGCTGCTCATGGGCGAGGATCCGCTGGACCGGGCGCGGCTCTACCAGGCGATGTGGAAACGCAACCGGATCGCGACCCTGCGTGCCATCGGTGCGGCCGACATCGCCCTGCATGACATTGCGGCGAAAGCGGCCGGGCTTCCGCTCTACAAGCTGCTCGGCGGTTACCGCGAGTCAATCCCCGCCTATGCGTCCTCGGCGCTGCTGCCCTCACGCAGTGCCTATGCCGAGGAGGCTGTCAGCTACCGGGACGGCGGATGGGCCGCCTACAAGATCCACCCGCCGACACAGTGGCGCGAGGACATCGGGGTCTGCCGGGCGGTGCGCGACGCGGTCGGCGACGATTTTGACATCATGCTCGATTCCACCTGGAGCTACACTTACGACCACGCGATCAAGGTCGGCAGGGCGATCGAGGAACTGAACTTCTTCTGGTACGAGGACCCGTTGGCCGACGACGATCTCATGGGCTGCATCAAGCTCAGGGAGAAGCTCTCCATCCCGCTGATGGCGACCGAGTATTCACCAGGCGGGTTTACCAACTACGTCCCGTGGATCATCAACAAGGCGACCGACTACCTGCGCGGTGACGTGGCGGTAAAGGGCGGGATCACCGCGCTGGTGAAGACCGCGCATCTCGCCGAGGCCTTCGGGATCAACTACGAGGTGCATCATGGCGGCAACTCGCTGAACAACTGGGCCAACCTGCACGTGATCCTTTCGATCCGCAACACCACCTACTTCGAGGTGCTGCTCCCGTCCGGCGCCCAGAAATACGGCATCATCAACGACCTTGAACCGGATGCCGACGGGCTGATCCACGCCCCGAGCGCCCCGGGGCTCGGAGCCACCATCGACTTTGACCTCATCGCGGCCCGCACAGTCACGACACTGACCTGACAGGAGAATGATCCGATGGACACCAAGGACCTGTTCGACCAGGGCCTCGCCACCCGCAAGCAGGTGCTGGGCGAGGACTACGTGAATTCGGCTCTCGGCAACGCCGACGAGTTCGCGATGAAGCTCCAGGACTTCATCACCACCCATGCCTGGGGCGCCATCTGGACCCGGGAAGGCCTGCCGCTCAAGACCCGCAGCATGATCAACATCGCCATGCTGGCCGCGCTCGGCCGGCGACACGAGTTCCGGCTGCACCTGAACGGCGCGCTGAACAACGGCGTCACCAAGGAGGAGATCGCCGAAATCCTGATCCAGGTCGGCGGCTACGCCGGTTTCCCCTGCGCCGTCGACAGTTTCCGCCAGGCCCAGGAGGTGTTCAGGGAACGCGGCCTCTGAGCCGGGCCGCGGCCTGCGGGCGATCAATCGACCGCTGGCGGTGCAGGTGCTCGCGGTGCAGGGTGTAGATCCCGGCCCCGAGGATCAGCGCCATACCTGCGAAGGCCGTGGAGTCCGGCCAGTCGCCCCAGAAGGCAAACCCCCAGGCCATCGACATCGGCAGGGCGACATACTCGAAGGACGATACCGCCGCCGCCGTTCCGAGCCGGTAGGCCTGGGTCAGGAAGTAGCCGCCGATGCCGCTTGCGACCCCGCACCAGGCGAACAGCCACAGGTCTCCTGTCTCGGGTAAGACCCAGGCACGCAACAGGAACTCGAGGCTCGGGTTTCCCGACCCTGCAAACCGTCCATCGCCGACCGAGATCCCGATCGCCAGGCTGACGATGATCATCATCGACTGCATGTGAAACGTCATTGAACCGGCGGAGTCAGTGGTTCCCAGCCTGCGGGTGATCATCTGCAAGGACGCATAGCTGACAGCGGCGACGATCGGCAGCAGCGCCGTCCAGTTGAACAGCTCCGCACCCGGCCTCGTCATCACGATGACGCCGACCAGGCCAACGAACACCGCCGCCCAGCGTCTGATGCCAACCTGCTCGCCAAGCACCGGAACCGACAGGCCGGTGATGACCAGGGGCGCGACGAAGAAGATCGCCACCGCCTCGGCAAGGGGCATGGCGGCGACCGCGAGGAAGAAGGCGAGATTGGCAATGATGAGCAGCAGGCCGCGCACCATGTGCCAGACCGGGTGCCTGGTCCGCAACAGATACAGCCCGCCCTCGATACGCAGGATCGCCAGCGCGACACACAGGCCGATCACGGCACGCGTCAGCATGATCTGGTGCAGGGCATAGTCGGTGCTGAGCCACTTCACCGCGGAATCCTGCGCCGTGATCACCGCCATGCCTATGACGATGCAGTAGATCCCGCCCGCATTGTTGGAGATCCGGGCACTCCCGACTGTGGCCATGGTGTTCCCGGTGTGGTGACTGGTCGCTGGTACCTGCTACCGGACAGTGCGAAGGGGGTCTTGTCCGGGTGCGACGCCACTTCGTCCCAACGGCGACGGTCAGCCGGTCTCGGCTCTTATCTCCGCGAAGACCCGGCTCGCCACCAGCATCGCGCCGCGTACCGACGGCACGCCGATATAACCGGAAAGATGCAACATGGTCTCGATCAGTTCGTCCTCGGTCCAGCCCTGGTTCAGCGCAAACCGCAGATGGATCGCGAGTTCGTCCTCGCGCTGGGTGGCAACATCGGACACGACGCAGATCAGCGCCCTGGTCCGGGTATCCAGCCCCGGGCGTGTCCACAACGCCCCGAACACGGTCTCGGTCGCCACGTCGAGGAACCGGCGCATGACCGGGTCGGCATAGACGGTCTCGTTGGCGCGCCGGTAGGCGGCCTCGCCGTACATTTCCCGGCGCTTTTCATCACCCTTGCGATAAAGTTCGCTTCGTTCCATCTCGCCTCTCTCGGTCAGGCGGCGCCGCCCGACACGTCGATTGTCTGTCCGGTCACGTAGTCGGCATCGCCCGACGCCAGGAAGCAGATCACCCGGGCCTGGTCGACCGCCTCGCCAACCCGGCGCAGGGGGATCGCATCAACGATGGCAGCCCTGACCTCCGGGCTGCGCTGCTCCCACCGCGGCCGTATCCGCTCGGTCAGCGTGGTGTTCGGGGCCACCGCGTTGACGGTGATGCCGAACGGTCCGAGTTCCCGGGCAATCTTGTGGGTAAACGCGATCACGCCGCCCTTGGCCGCGGCGTAGGCGCTGCTGCTTTCATCGCTCAGGCCACGGCCGGCAATGGAGGCGAGGTTCACGATCTTGCCCCTGCCCTGGCGCTTCATTATCGGCACAACCTCATGGGTAAACAGGAACATGCCCTCCAGATTGAACGCGGTGATCGACCGCCACTCCTCAAGCCCGAGCGCGTCAACCGTTGCTCCGGGATCGGCAATGATGGTGCTGCCGCCCACGGCGTTGACCAGGATGTCGATGCAGCCGTGAGCCTCGAGCACCCCGGCGACGGTGGCTCGGACCGCGCCACGGTCAAGTGCGTCACAGGCAAAGGTCCCGATCCGGCCGCCGCCGGCCGAGACATCGTTCGCCAGCCGCTCCAGCCGCCCCTCGTCGTTATCGACCGCCGCCACCCGGCCACCCTCCGCCGCGATGATCTGTGCTGTCGCGCGCCCGATACCGCTGCCCGCAGCGGTGATTAGCGCCACCCTGTCCTCGAACCGCATGTCCTGCCTCCCTCTGACCCTGCCGGCCACAGCCTGCGCCGACAGCGTCGTCGCGTCCAGCCCGACATCCGCATTGAAGCCGCCGCGCGCCCCCCGTACCATCCGCTCACGGTTCGGCCGCACGAACCGGACGGACGTCGAGGGGGACGCGAACATGAAGACAGTTGAAGCCATCGTCGAGGTGCTGAAGCGGGAAGGTGTCGAATTCATCGTCGGCTACCCGGTCAATCACATTCTCGAATTCGCGGCCCATGCCGACATTCGCCCGGTGATCGTGCGCCAGGAGAGGATCGGCCTGCACATGGCCGACGCGATCTCCCGGGTCACGTCCGGGGAGAAAATAGGTGTGTTCGTGATGCAGCATGGTCCGGGCGCGGAAAACGCCTACGGCGGCGTCGCCCAGGCCTACGGCGAATCCGTGCCCATCCTGGTGATGCCTATGGGCTATGCCCGGCACCTCGCGCATGTCGATCCCAACTTCAACTCGGCGCGCGCGATGGCCCAGGTTACCAAGCGCTCCGAGCCACTGGTCAGTCCCGAAGAGGTGCCGCACGCGCTTCGCCGCGCATTCTCTGCCCTGCGGTCGGGCCGGGGGGGTCCGGTCCTGCTCGAGGTCCCGGTCGACCTGATGATGGCCGAGGTGCCGGAGACGCTCGAGTACACCCCGCCGCCGCGGGTCCGGTACGGTCCGGACGCGGCCGACGTGGCGAAAGCCGCCCGCATGCTGGTCGCCGCCGGCAACCCGGTTCTCTACGCCGGCCAGGGAGTGCACTACGCCAAGGCATGGCCGCAGCTTCAGCGCCTCGCGGAACTGCTTGCCGCTCCGACCACCACCAGCCTCGGCGGCAAGAGCGCGTTCCCGGAGGATCATCCGCTCGCGCTCGGGTCCTGCGGTCTTGCGATCCCGCTTGCGGTGCGCCGCCACCTCGACCAGGCCGATCTCATCTTCGGCATCGGCTGCAGTTTCACCCGCACCAACTTCGGAACCACGATGCCCGCAGGCACGCCGTTGATCCATGCGACGCTGGATCCCATGCACATCAACAAGGATGTTCCGGCCGCCCTCGGACTGGTCGGCGACGCCGCCCTGGTGCTTGACGCGGTCATCGCCGAGGTCGAAGCACTGCTGGACAGCCCGCGAGACGCGGAGCCGGTGGCAGCGGGGATTGCCACGGCCCGAGCCGAGTGGCTGGCCGAATGGGCGCCGCTGACCGACAGCGACGAGACGCCGCTTTCCCCCTACCGGGTGCTTCGCGATCTCGGGGCCACGGTGGACAAGGCGAACACCATCATCACCCATGACGCCGGTTCGCCGCGCGATCAGATCAGCCCGTTCTGGCAGGCGACAGCCCCGCTCAGCTACATCGGCTGGGGCAAGACCACGCAGCTCGGCTACGGCCTCGGTCTCGCAATGGGTGCCAAGCTGGCCCATCCCGACAAGCTGTGCATCAACGTGTGGGGCGACGCCGCCATCGGGTTTACCGGCATGGACTTCGAGACCGCGGTCAGGGAACGCATCCCGATCCTGTCGATCCTGCTTAACAACTTCTCCATGGCGATCGAGCTCAACGTGATGCCTGTATCGACCGAAAAGTACCGTTCGACCGATATTTCCGGCGACTACGCCGCCATGGCCCGAGCCTTCGGCGGTTACGGCGAACGGGTAACCGAGGTATCGGAGATCATCCCGGCTATCCGGCGCGGCATTGCACAGACCGAGTCCGGAACACCGGCGCTGCTCGAGTTCATCACCTGCAAGGAGACCAGGGTTTCCCGACTGTGATGCCGGGGCCCGGGCACCGGACCGAGTCCCAACCGCGCAACGGAGCCGCCCGATGCTTCTGAAGAACCAGCCCACGATCACCCTCGATCCCATCGCCGGATCGATGGGAGTGCAAATCTCGGGGGTTGACCTGTCCCGCCCGCTCGACGACGGAGTGTTCGGGGAAATCCGCCAGGCGCTGCTCGACTACCAGGTGATCCTGTTCCACGACCAGGTGCTCGAGCCGGAACACTGCGAGGCGTTTGCCACCCGGTTCGGCCCGCTGGTCCCCTACCCGTTCGTCAAGGGCCTGCCTGGTCACCCGGGTATCTTCGAGATCCGCAAGGAACCCGACGAACGCCGGAATTTCGGCGGCAACTGGCACACCGACATGTCCTTTACCGAAACACCTCCCCTGGGGACCATGCTGTACGCTCGCGAGGTCCCGACCAGGGGCGGAGACACCCTGCTCACCAGTCTCTACCTCGCCTGGGAGATGCTTTCGGACGGCATGAAGGAGCTGTTGCGCGACATGCAGGCCGAGTATTCGGCAGCACTGAAGCACGCCGGCGGGCGGGCCGCGGTGATGAACAGCACCCGGTTCACGGTCGAAAACCTCGACCGGAGCGAGGAGGCGACGTTCCATCCGATCGTGCGCACCCACCCGGAGACCGGGCGTCTGGCGCTCTACGTCAGCGGATCGCACCTGACCCGGTTTGCCGACATGACCGAAGAAGAGAGCGCACCGCTGCTCGACTATCTGCGCACCCATGCCACGCGACCGGAATTCACCTGCCGGATCCGCTACCGCCCGGGCTCTCTGGTCCTGTGGGACAACCGCTGCACCCAGCACCTGGCGCTGAACGACTACCACGGCGAACGCCGGGTCATGCACCGCCTGACCATCGGCAGTTCCGACCGGCCGCACTGACGGGGATGATGCCATGAGCAACCGGATAGCCATTGTCGGAGCCGGCGCCGTTGGCGCCTATGTCGGCGGCTACATGGCCCGCATGGGCGAGGACGTGATCTTCGTCGATCCGTGGCCGGAACACGTTCGCGCGATCAACGAGCAGGGCCTGTCGCTCTCCGGCCTGACCGAGGCGGAGTGTTTCACCACCCCGGCGCGCGCGATCAGCCTGACCGAGGTGCAGTCGCTGGCGCGTGAACGCCCGATCGACATCGCCTTCATCTGCGTGAAGTCCTACGACACCGCCTGGGCCGCCGCCCTGATCAGGGAATACCTGGCGCCCACCGGGTTCTGTGTCTCGCTGCAGAACTGCATCAACGAGGAGACGCTTGCGCAGATGGTCGGCTGGGGCCGGACTACCGGCTGCATCGCCGCCAAGATCGCGGTCGAACTCACCGGGCCCGCCACGGTGCGGCGCGGGGTTCCGCTCGGCGGCAACAAGCACACGGTGTTTCGGGCCGGCGAGGCGCATGGACGCATCACGCCGCGGATCCAGGAAGTCGTCCGGCTGCTGTCGGCGGTCGACAGCGCCAAGGCGACCACCAACCTGTGGGGCGAACGCTGGTCGAAGCTGACGGCCAATGCGATGCGCAACGGCGTGTGTGCGGCAACCGGGCTCGGCGCCAACGACTGTGACCGCGAACCGGTCACCCGCTGGCTGTCGATCCGCCTTGCCGGCGAGGCGGTGCGGATCGGCCGCGCGCTCGGCTTCGACCTTGAGACCATCAACCGTTTCGCACCCGATGACTGGGTTGCGGCGTCGGGCAGCGACAGTGCGCTGCGCGAGCGCATCGAGGCCGACATGGAGGCGTCCGCGGTCGGCCGCAGCGACGACTCCCGACCGTCGATGGCCCAGGACATCGCCAAGGGCCGGCGGACCGAGATCCACGCCATCAACGGGTTCGTTGCCGCCAAGGGCGCCGAGATCGGGATCCCGGCCCCGGCGAATGCCGCACTGGTCGATGCCGTTGTCGAGGTCGAGACCGGCCGGTCACCCCAGGGGCTCGAGCGGGTCCGGGCCATCTGATCCCGGCGCGGACGGAGTGACGTCCGGGCGAGAGCGGACGCCAACCGCCAGGCCCAGGATCGGCCCGGATCAGTGTGCGTGCGGTGCGCAGGACCCGCGGGTGTCGCGGGAGCGCGGATGCCGGTAGGCCTGCCGGAGAACGACCCCTGCACGGAAGGAGGACCGATACAGCCATGAGCCATTCGGTGAGCAGCCATCTGCGCGTCGAGATCGACGCCTACGACGAGGCGATACGGACCTTTGTCCCCGGCTACGACGAAATGCTCACGTTGGTCGCAAGCACGATTGTCGCAAGCGGCCCGGCACATGTCCTCGATCTCGGCGCAGGGACGGGCGCACTGTCACAGGCGGTACTAAACAGGTGCGAACGGTGCCACGTCACCCTGATCGACGTCGATCCCGCCATGCTGGACCAGGCCCGGCAGCGGCTTGCGGCATACGGGTCACGAACCCGGTTCCTGAACCGGTCGTTTCTCGACCCGCTGCCGGCCTGCGACGCGGTGGTTGCATCCCT